>Ga0316191_10000025_pt1 | contig 62944 bp, 54 predicted proteins | sample Eddworburr2cm_MG_FD_204928 | JGI IMG/M metagenome (GOLD analysis project Ga0316191, IMG submission 204928) | Coastal sediment microbial communities from Maine, United States - Eddy worm burrow 2 cm | ecosystem: Environmental > Aquatic > Marine > Coastal > Sediment | place: USA: Maine...
GTCTTCCTCAGCCCGGTCGGCGGCTTTTGTCTCGGAGTACTTCTCGACGATCTCGCCGAACAGGTCGACCGCTTCTTCGAGGTTACCGTCTTTGACGGCTTGAGATGCTTTGCGATGAAGGCGCTCGGCTTTGCGCTCGCGACTACCGCATGCGGTCGTGAGCAACACGACGCCGATCAACATCGCTATCAACGAACGTGCCAACAGTCGCGTCGAAAAAACTTTTGCGCTTTCGCCGGACCTTGCGTTGACTTCGCTCGTCGCTCGATTGATAATCCGAGCGTTTCCAAACACGGTTGATCCTCAACGAGTTTCCGACTCCGGACGCGAACGTATCGGCCCGGGGGATGAGTTCACTGTAGATGACGTCGCGTGCCAGGGCAACCGAAATTCCCAGGCTGGTCCGTCGTTTGGGGAGCCGTCGCCCGGCAACCGTCGATGCGGCGCGCGCGCGTCTCGCGATCATCGGCGCCCGTGCCGTGGACGCGCTCGCGGAATCACTCGAAGGCGACAACAACAAGGTTCGCGCCAACGCGATGCCGCTGCTGGCGTTGATTCACGACGCCCGCGGTCGCGAGCCGCTCATGGCCATGCTTCTCGACCACGATCCGCGGCTGCGGGAGATTGCAGCTCGCGCCCTCGCGCGTTTTCCCTCGGAGCATACCGTGGTGGCGCTCGAGCGCCTGCTGGACAAGGAAAAGGCTCCGCGGGTTCGGGTGGCCATCGTTCGCGCTCTCGTGGAACAGTACGCCGCCGGTCAGGATCGTGCGGTCCGACAAGTCGTTGAGATTCTGTTCGATGCGGAGGAGAATCCCGAGTTGCGGGACGCGGCCCTGGGGCTGCTGCCCCTGCTGCCCGCGTCGGAGCGTCGCGGCACCCTGCGCCGGCTCCGCCAGGACCCCTCGACAGAGCTTTCGTCCCGCGTCGAGGAAGTCGAGCGCGCGCACTCGGCGCCCGTCAATGTGACCGCAACGGTCCAGAAACGGATCCGCCATCTGGCGTCCGACGATTACGCGACCTGGAATGAGGCGGTACACCGATTGTCCGGAATCGGCGGACCGGCGGTCGGCCCGCTCGTCGAGGAAATGAAGCGGCGCGCGCACGACCCCGAGTACTGCGCCCGCGCGGGGATGGTCCTGAAGGGGCTCGGCCCCCGGCGCGGGCGGTGCCTGGCCGAGGCTCTGGACCAGGTCGAGGAGCCCCTCCCCCTGCAGGTCCTGGTCGAGGTTGCCGGCGATCTCGGTGACAAGTCGTTGATCTACCGTCTCAAGAACCTGATCGAGAGGATTGCTGACAAACGTGCCGTGCCCGCCGAACGGGACGGATTCGACCCGATGCAGCGCGTGCGGGCCAAGGCCCACCTCGAGCTCGCCCGTGTGGGAAGCCGGCTCGCGATCGCGGACCTGCGGGACGCCCTCTCCGACCAGCAGCGGCGACTCGAGCCCGAGATGGTCGCGGCCGTCGAGCGCATCGGCAAGAAAGACGAGATCCCGGACCTGCTGCGCGCCTACCTCCGAGAGGACCGGTTCCTGAGGGATCGGGTCGTGGTGGCCGTCCGAGCCATCATGAAGCGCGAGAGGATCCGCCGGAACAACCGCATGTTCCACTCCCTGAGCCCGCGACAAGTATCGGCGCTGGAAGCGATCCTTCCCCCGGTGCGAGCCGGTCGCACCTCGCCGCGCCGCAAACCCAAGCGTTGACCGCGGAGGTCCAGTCATGCCTGACAAACTGAGCGTCCGAGACCTCGATGTTCGAGGGAAGACGGTTTTCTGCCGCGTGGACTTCAACGTCCCCCTCGACGGCGAGAAGGTGGCGGATGACACGCGCATCCGGGCGTCCCTGCCGACCCTGAAGCTCCTCGCCGAAAACGGCGCGAGCGTCGTGCTGGCGTCGCACCTGGGTCGCCCCAAGGGCAAGCCCAACCCCGCGATGTCGCTCAGGCCCGCCGCCGACCGACTCTCGGAGCTACTGGACCGACCGGTCGCCTTCTCCGAGGAAACCATCGGGGAAGCGGTCGAGGAGGCCCGCAAGAAGCTGGAGCCGGGAGGCTTCCTTCTGATCGAGAACCTGCGCTTCGACAAGCGCGAAGAGACAAACGACGACGAGTTCGCGGCCGAGCTGGCCAAGCTGGGCGATCTCTACGTCAACGACGCCTTCGGAACGGCCCACCGGGCCCACGCATCGACGGCCGGCGTTCCCGCGATCCTGAAGCCCGCGGCCGCAGGACTCTTGATGGAGCGCGAGCTCGAGCAGCTCGGCCACCTCATGGAGAACCCCGCCTCCCCGTTCGTGGCGATCCTCGGCGGAGCGAAGGTATCCGACAAAATCGATCTCATTGAGAACCTGATGCCCAGGGTCGACGTCTTCCTGATCGGCGGCGGCATGGCCTACACCTTCCTCAAGGCCTACCAGCACCCCGTCGGCACCTCGCTGCTCGAAAACGACAAGATCACGCTGGCCAAGGCCCTGGTCGAGCGCGCTCGGCGCGAGGGCAAGGAAGTCGTGCTCCCGGTCGACCACGTCGTCACCGTGGACAAGTCGGACGACAACTTCCACACCACCGACAACGCGGACATCATGGCCAACGAAGCCGGCGTCGACATCGGCCCGAAGACGATCGAGCAATTCGTCACCAAGATCCGCTCGGCGAAGACGATCCTGTGGAACGGCCCTCTCGGCCGTTTCGAGATCGAAGCGTTTGCCGACGGCACCCGGAAGATCGCACACGCCCTGGCCGAGAGCGACGCGGTGACGGTGCTCGGCGGTGGCGACAGCATCGCCGCGGTGAAGAAGTTCGGTGTTGCGGACAAGATGAGTCATGTCTCGACCGGGGGTGGCGCCTCGCTCGAGCTCCTCTCGGGCCTCACCCTTCCGGGTGTTGCGGCCCTGGATGACGCCTCATGAGCGACAACCCTCGTCGGCCGCTCGTCATCGGCAACTGGAAGATGAACCTCACCGAGCTGTGGGCGCGCCCGCTGCTCGACGAGCTGCTGCCCCGGCTCGAGGATGCCTCGGCGGTGGAGACGGCGGTGGCGCCGGTCTTCACCTCGCTACGCGCCGTCGCCGACCGGCTCGACGGCCACCCGACCGCGCTGGCGGCCCAGAATGTCCACTGGGAAGAGAAGGGGGCTTACACCGGCGAGATCTCACCGGGCATGCTGGCGGAGATGGGCGTTCGCTTCGTGATCGTCGGCCACTCCGAGCGCCGGACCCACTTCGGAGAGACCGACGAGCGCGTCGAGCGCAAGCTAACGGCGGTCCGGCGCCACGACATGATTCCGGTGCTGTGCGTCGGCGAGACCGAGCACCAGCGCGACGAGGGTCGTACCCTCGCCGTGGTCGAGCGTCAGCTCCGAAAGGGCCTGGGCATGCTGACCGTCACGGACGGCGGCGAGATCGTGGTGGCCTACGAGCCGGTGTGGGCGATCGGAACGGGCCGGGTGGCGACCTCGGAGCAGGTCGACGAGGTTCACCGGATGATCCGGGAGCAGCTCGGCTCGGTCTACGGGGCCGGACCCGCCGGCCGTGTCCGGATCCTCTACGGTGGCTCGGTCACGCCCGACAACGCGGCGGAGCTCATGGCTCTCGAGGAGGTCGACGGCGCCCTGGTGGGCGGGGCCTCCCTCGATGCAGGGAAGTTCTCGGACATCGTCCACGCCGCCCTCTGATCCCCGGAGCGCCGTTTGCCGGTCCCCGCGGGGGCGTGTTATAGTCCCGGGTCGTTCCAACGGGTGCCCGGAGACCTCTATGCTCAAGATTCTGTTGACCTTACTTCACGTCATCGTGTCGGTGGTGCTGATCCTGGTCGTCCTGCTTCAGACCGGCAAGCGCGCCGACCTGGCGGGAGCGTTCGGCGGCGGCGGCAGCCAGACGGCTTTCGGCGCCCGCGGCGCCGCGACCCTGCTTTCGAAGGCGACGACGGCCAGTGCCGTGCTCTTCATGGTCACGTCCCTCAGCCTCTCGATCCTGACCGTCCAGCGCACCGACTCGGGAACCGTGCTCGACCAGGTGCCCGAGCCGACGACCACGACGGCGCCGGCCGTGCCCGGTGAGCCGGTTGCCGGCGAGCAGGAGGTCCCCACGACCGCGCCGGACGCCGACCTCGCGGTGCCCGCCGATGAGGGCGAGCCGCAGGAAGAAGAAGAGACAGCCCCGGTCGAATAGGCCTGCGACCGATCGACGCGGAGCCTCGACGGGGCCGTCCGCGGTTGGCTATAATCTGGCCGCTCTCTCGAAAGACCTACAAAGTGCCGAAGTGGTGGAATTGGTAGACACGCCGTCTTGAGGGGGCGGTAGGGGCAACCCTGTGGGAGTTCGAGTCTCCCCTTCGGCACCAACAGCTTGCAGCGATGTCAACGGATCGCGGCCTCACTCGGCGATCGGACCCAACGCGTCGCGAAGCCAGGATCTAGCGTAGACCCACTCGCGCATCACCGTGCGCTCCGAGACCTTCATCGCCTTGGCCGTTTCTTCCACGGTCAGGCCCGCGTAGAACCGGAGTCGCGTTACGAGCGCTGCACGCGGGTCCTCCCCCTCGAGCCGGTCGATTGCCTCATGGAGCGCAACCACGTCCTCGAGGTTCTCGTCCCTGGCGAGGTCCACGACGCTGGAAACCACGGGTTGCCGGTCTCCACCCCGTTTCAGCCGCTTCTTCTTGCGCGCATGCTCGACGAGGATCCTCTGCATGGCCTGCGCCGCTGCGACGTAGAATTGCGCTCGGCTCGACCATTGCACCTTCTTGTGGTCTCGGACCAATCGCAGGTAGGCTTCGTGGACCAACGCCGTGGCCTGTAGCGTGTGGCCCGGTTTTTCGTCTTGCATGCGTTGCTGGGCGATCTTCCGGAGTTGGACATACACGGCTTCGAGCAGCCGGTCGGTGCTTTGCCGGTCTCCTGCCGCAACGCGATCGAGAAGAACGGTCACGTCTGCCGAACCCGGCCTGTTGTCGCTCGAGCTCACGCGACCCCCGGAAGCCTCGGTATTGCCGTTGAGTCCAGCGCCCACATCTCATTACAATCGTACCAAGAAACGACTTGGGGAAGATTTGGCAGGGAATTCGAGCAGATGGCGCCCTATGGAGTGAGAGGTCGAATCCTCGGCTCCTTGACGACCGCAATACGAGGCGATCATGTCCAAACCCTCTCCCGAGCGCGTGAAGGAGATCTTCAGCCAAGCCGTGGACCTGCCGCCCGAGGAGCGGGCTTCGTTCCTCGACGCGGCGTGTGGCGCCGATACTCCGCTCCGGCGCAGGGTCGATCGGCTGCTGGATTCTCTCGAGAACGCGGGATCCTTCCTCGCTTCTCCCACACAGACGTCTCCTGCCGGACGGCCGACCCCGGAAGGCGCCCAGCTTCGTCCCGGGAGCACCCTGGGGACACGCTATCGGATCGTCGGGCTGGCCGGCAGGGGCGGGATGGGAGAGGTGTACCGTGCGGAGGACCTCAAGCTGGGGCAGACGGTCGCTCTCAAGCTGCTTCCCGAGGAGTTGGGTCACGACGAAGCTCGGCTCTCCCGCTTGCTCGACGAGGTGCGGATCGCGCGCCAGGTGTCGCACCCAAACGTTTGCCGGGTATACGACGTCGGAGAGGCGGAAGGCCGGCACTTCCTGTCCATGGAGTGGATCGAGGGCCAGGATCTGGCCTCCGTACTCCGAACCCAAGGCAGATTGCCCGCGGATCGAGCGACTTTCATCGCCCGTCAGATCTGTGCCGGGCTCGCGGCTGCCCATGACTGCCGGGTGGTGCACCGTGACCTGAAACCGTCCAACGTGATGCTCGACGCGCGCGGCGTCGCGCGGATCACCGATTTCGGACTCGCCGAGGTCGCCTCCGTGGTCCGCGGAGACAAGGCCCGGGAGGGATCACCTCATTACATGTCGCCGGAGCAGCTCGCCGGCGAAGAGGTCGGCTTCCCGAGCGACATCTACTCTTTGGGTCTGGTGCTGTACGAGCTCTTCACAGGGAGGCGAGGTTACACGGGTGAGACCCTCGAGGAGCTCACGCAGCAGCGCCGTGAGCTGCCTCCACCTCCCTCGAGCCTGGCACGGGACATCGACCCCGGCGTGGAAAAGCTGATCCTTCGCTGTCTCGAAGGAGACCCGACCCGCCGTCCACCGAGCGCGCAGGGCCTGGTGGACGCCCTGCCCGGCGGCGGCTCGTTCGATGAGGCGCTGATCGCTGCACAGCAACGGGCGGATCGCATCGCCGCGTTTCGCGCCGAGCTCTCGGAGCTCAAGCGTGCAGGGCTGCTCCGGATCAGCGAAGAAGACCTGCGAGCGGTGGATGGGCACCACGACCGCGTGTTGAGGGACCTCGTGCAGCGTTTCGACGTGGATGTCAGCGAACGCGGGAAGCAGCTCTCGCTGGGCATGCGCGCGGTTTCGTTTCTCGGGGCGTTCGCACTCGCCGCCAGTGTCTACTACTTCTTCTACAGGATCTGGGGCACCATCTCGACGCCGCTGCAGATCGGGGTCCTGGGGGGCGCGCCCATTGTGACCCTGCTCTTGACCGCCGTCGTCGCCCGGCGGGAACGATCGGGCTACTTCACCTTGATGTCCGGACTGGTGGCCTTCGCCTGCCTGGTCGTCAACACCATCCTTCTCGAACGCACCTTCAACCTTGCCCCGTCTCTGCTGCCGCTCCTGACGTGGGGTGGCTTCGCGCTGATCCTGGCGTACGGCTACCGCCTTCGCCTCCTGCTCGTCGTGGGGCTTGTCTTGATGAGTGCGTTCCTGGCAGCCACCCTCCTGCACTGGACCGGTGGCTACTGGCCGAGCTTCGTGCTGCGACCGGAGGGCTTCTTCCCCGGTGGCCTCGTGCTGCTCGCCCTGGCCCTGTTGACCCGCCGTCGTCAATCCGCAGGCTTCGGCCCCGTGTACTGCGTTCTTGGCATCGTCTTTCTCGTTGCACCCACCATCCTCCTGGGAATGTTCGGATCGTTGAGTTACCTCGCGATCGATGAGCGGCCGATCGAGATCACGTACCAATTGCTCGGTTTCGCCATGAGTGCGGCGACCCTCTGGCTCGGAATCGCACGGCGCTGGAAGGAGGCCGTCTACGCCGGGACGTTCTTCTTCGTGGCCCTGCTATTCCTCGAGTTCGTGAACTGGTGGTGGGCCTGGATGCCGAAGTACCTGTTCTTCCTCATCGTCGCCCTGACCTCGGTTGCGGTCATGATCGGACTGAAGCGTCTTCGCGCGACACTCACGGCGAGACCTATGGAGGCCGGATCATGAGGCGCCTCGCGTCTCCTGCATCGGTGGCGGCTGCCTGCGGACTGATCGTTGTCACCAACCTGGCGATCCTCGCTGCCGCAGGCTGGAACCGCCGGGGCGAGCCGGAGGCCGAGCTGTCGCTGACCGAGCGAGAGCTCGCGATGCCCGTGGCCCGGCAGGACGAACGCACCGGGCTGGAGCTATCGCTGGTAATGACCCATGAACCGCCAGGCGTCGTCCGGCGCACGGCCCGCTGGAAACGCTACGAGCTTCCGTCCGTCAACTACGGCTGGCTGGACCGTGCCAAGCTTCTCGAGTTAGGCTTCAGGATCGATCTCGAGCCGACCCACCCGGACGCGGCGGAGCGCTACTCCCACGCCATGCCGCGACGCGTCTTCGTCGTCGTCGAGTACGACGGAGAGGCGTGGAACCGATGGATCAGCGGCCGGGAACAGCAAGTCCGGGAGCTTCGCCGCGAGGTCGAGGAGGGCACGCTGGAGCCCCGCGCGCTGGCCGACGCCGAAGCCTTGCTGGCTGTCGATCGTGCGATGCGATCCCGGTTGTTCCCTGTGGACGCGGGGCTCGATGCCGACGCGCTTCGGAGCCGCTACGGTGACCGCCGCCGTTATGCGGTGGTTGCCGGGTCGCTCCGTCCGAAGGTCGTTCAACCCGAGAACGGAGTGCCGACCCTGAGTGGAGACTTGCTGGACCTGGTCGTGAACCGGGTACACGTATCACGCGGACACAGACGGCACCTCGAGGCGTTCCTACCCGAGGAGACCTGGAAAGAAATCGAAGCGCGAGAGCGAAGGGGGGCTGAAAGCGACTGGCCCTCACCCACCCCACCGCGGTACCGCGCAACCCTGGCGGTCGGTCGCCGGCATGAACCCTGGTTGGTCAGCGTTGCAACGCTCGAGCCGGCAGAGGAGTCGCGGTGAATGGTCTTGTTCAAGACCCGTGGCGGGTGCTGACGCTGAGCGCCCAGGGCATCACCTCGACGAGATCGATCCCGACCCGTAGAGCGCGCTTGTCGCGACCGCCTGTCGGGAACCACGGCTTGTTCAGAGAGTCTGGCGACGTTGCGCACTCGACACGCCGCCTTGAGGGGGCGGTAGGGGCAACCCTGTGGGAGCTCGAGTCTCCCCTTCGGCACCAACAACCTGCAACGAAGAAACAGGCCGACTCGGGCTCGAGCCGGTTTGGGTCGTTCTGCACCGGTGGCCATCGCTCGCTGTCGGAGCAGGGTCAGGTCAGGGGCAGCTTGCCGAGATCACCTTCGTCGTGGTGTTGCACCGGAACGATGCGGTCGTGCCGTGCCGATCGCCGGACGTCGCCGACCCCCAGCTGCTCTCGTAGAGCGACGTGTCGTCGGTGCCCACGATCAGAAAGTACAGCGAGCCGGCGGGCGCGGCGAGCCAGAAGTGGTCGCCACCGATTCCGATGCCGCAATCGGCTCCCAGAAGGTCGTGGGTCGCAACGTCGTCCAGGTCACCGTAGAGCAGGTTGTAGTCGAACGACGTACAGCTTGACGTGTCCCAGGTAATCTCGATCTGGTCCCCGGTCACGCTGAGCCGCGAGGCCTGCAGGGAGGCCTGGGGCACCGGCTCCGGAGAGTTGAACAGCTCCAGAGGATCGCCGGGAGTCAGGTCGCGCCCGTCGAAGGCGAGGTAATCGGGCGGATAGCGGCGCATCTTGAACACCATGTTCTGCCCGGACGGGAAGCCCTGCGTCACCGGTCCGCCGCTTTCGATCGGATTGACGTAGTCCCAGACGACCTGACCGTCCGTCGAAACCTCGAACAGGTGCCCCGAGCCGCCCTCACAGATCAGCGTGGTGCCGTCGGGCTGGCGCTGGGCGCCGGAGACGGCCGACGAGTAGAACTCCCCCGGCGGATCCGCGGCGTAGGACCAGACCGGTGCGGCGGGTCCGAACGGCGCCCCGGCGTCGATGCTGTAGGCGCCGTTTTCGTCCACCGGAAGGACCAGTTCCTCGACCGTGGAGTAGGCGCCGTCAGGCCGGCCGGCGCCGTTGTTGAAAACGAGAACATTCCCCGCTCCCGGGTACCCCGCGGGAATCCACTGCGAGTCGTGCTGCCCGAAGAGCTTCTGGTCGGCGGCCGTCCCCCTTCCATACGTCTGCGGGTTGCCCCAGCGATAGAGTAGATCGCCGCCCTTGCCCGAGTTGCCCCCGGTGTGTCCGGCGGCTTCGGCCGTCGTGGTGCTGCGGTCGATGACCCAGAACTCGCTGAAGGTACGGGAGCTGATGACGATCTGGTCGAACTGCTCGCTGTAGGCCACCGCGTTGACGTGGCTCCAGTCGGAGCCCGACGGCCCGGCGAAGTTGATGTCGATCAGCTCGGGGTGGTCCGACACCACGCCGAAGTTGTCCTTCGTCGGATCCTGATCCTGGATCAGGTGGTCCCAGACGTGCCACTCCCAAACGACGTTCGCACCGTTGGGCGGCGTCGGTTCGAGCTCCATGATGAGATCCGGCCACACCGCGGTGACGCCGATCGGGTTCCGGCCGGCCTGAATCGCCTCGGCCGATGTCTTGAACTCCCAGACAACGATCAGGATGTTGCCGTCGGGGAGAAGCTCCAAGTCGTGGTGCTGCCGGAATTCCGCCGTGTCGGCGTCGAACTCCCAGACGAGGTTGCCGTCCCAGTCGAATTCCTCGATCAGCCCTCCCGTTCCTGGTACGCCGCCAGTGCGAGCGATGCCCGCCCGAACCAGGTTCCCGTTGGGTCGGAGGTACCCCATCATCCCGGGTCGGTACGACGTGGACCACTGGTGGACAAGGAGCCCATCGTCGTTGATGAGGTAGACGTTTCTACTTGGCCCGGGGCCGAACAACGTGTAGCCCTCGGAGGCCTCGTCCGTGTTGACGAAGAGCCCGACGGTCTGCTGGGCGACCGCCGGTGAGGTCCAGAAGACCACCACCGCGGCCAGGGCACCCAAAGCTCTCCCACCCTTGCTCATCCCTGTATCCACCCCCACGCCTGAATCCGCTGGGCCGCCTCGGTATATACGCCGAATTACCGGGTCGGGATGTACATTCCGATGGATGAGCGCTCCGATTCACTGACGCCGAGCCGGAGGATCGGGATCCACCCAGGATGGATGCGCCTGCGGGCCTGGGCTTCCATCCTCGCCGTTTCAGCTGCGAGGTGAGATGACGTCTCCTCATCGATTCCGTGGTTCGGAAGTAGAATGCGACCCACCCGGCTTGCCCACGCAACACAAGGAGAGGCGATGAAACCTCGGACGTGGAAACGACTCGACTTCGCTCTGGTCTGCGCCCTGGTTCTTGCGCCGATCGTCTCGGCCGGAGAAGCCGAGGAGACTCTGTGGGAGGCGGCCCGACAGGGAGATCTCGCCACCATCGAGCGACTGGTCGGTGAGGGGCTCGACTTCGACGCCAAGACGCGTTACGGCGCGACGGCGTTGTCCTTCGCCTGCGACAAGGGTCACGTCGACGTTGCGCGCTACCTGGTCGATCGGGGCGCCGACGTCAATGTCAAGGACACATTCTACGAGTCCACTCCGGTGGGCTGGGCGACCTTCAACGAGCACGTCGAGATCATCGAGCTGCTGCTCGCCAACGGCGCTACCGGCGCCGACCAGGTCTTGTCCGGGGGAGTCCGCTCGAAGAACAAGGCGATCGTGGCGGCGGCACTCGAGGGCTCGGACCTGACCCCCGAGATGGTGCTCCAGGCCCTGGCCCAGGCCAGACAGACCAAAGGAGCGGAGGAGATCGTCACCCTGCTCGAGAGCGTCGAGATCGAGATCCCCCAGCGCGAGGAGATCGAGATCGACGCGTCGGTTTTGGAGAGCTACGCCGGCAAGTACAAGAACGAAGAGATCGCACTCGATGTCGAGATTCGGGTCGAGGACGGACGGCTGGTGGCCGAGCCAACGGGGCAACCGCTGCTGAACCTGCGTGCACTGTCCGTGTCGCAGTTCGAGGTGGTCGAGGCGCCGCAAATCAAGGTCACGTTCAGCGGAGGCGACGGTCCCTCCGAGCAGGTGCTTGTCGAGCAGGAAGGACAGACCTTCGCCTTATCGCGCGTGGTCGAAACGGCGGCCCCGACGGCCGAGCCCGAGGTCGTCGCGGAGACCGCGAAGACGACGGAGGCTCCCGCCCCGCCAGCCATGCCGATCGAGCGCCTCGCTCCCCTGAACTGGCCCTCGTTCCGCGGGCCCCACGCCTCGGGCATCGCCGACGGCCAGGGTGCGCCCACCGAGTGGAACGTCGAGTCCGGCGACAACATTCTGTGGAAGACGCCGATCCCGGGGCTGGCCAATTCCAGCCCGATCGTGTGGGGAAACCGCGTCTTCGTGACGACGGCGATCAGCGGAGACGCGGACGATACGTTCCGGACGGGACTCTACGGCGACGTCAAGTCCGTTGACGACCTTTCCGAGCACACCTTCAAGGTCTACGCCCTCGATCGGAAAAGCGGCGAGATCCTCTGGGAGCGCACCGCCGGCACGGCCGCACCCGGTGCCAAGCGCCATTTCAAGTCGACGCAGGCAAACTCGACCCCGGTGACCGACGGGAAACGGGTCTGCGCGTTGTTCGGCACCATCGGCCTGCTCGCGTGCTACGACGTCAAGGGCAAGCCGCTGTGGACGGCCGATCTGGGCGTGCTCGATGCCGGGTGGTTCTATGACCCGAGCTATCAGTGGGGTCACGCCAGCTCGCCCGTGATCCATGAAGGCCTGGTGATCGTCCAGGCCGACATCTACAAGGGCTCCTTCATCGCGGCCTGGAAGTTGAAGAACGGAAAACAGGCCTGGAAGACCCCTCGCGAGGACCTACCGTCGTGGGGAACTCCCACGGTCTACCACGGCAAGGAGAGGGACGAGCTGATCACCAACGGCGTGACGATCCGAGGCTACGACCCCGCCACCGGCACGGAGCTGTGGGCGTTGGGCCCGAACTCCGAGGTCACGGTGGCCACCCCGGTCGTTGCTGACGACCTGTTCTACGTCACGGGCGGCTACGCGCCGGTGCAACCGATCTACGCGATACGCGCCGGCGGCAACGGCGACCTCTCGCTACCCGAGGACACCGCGTCGAGCGAGGCGGTCGCCTGGAGTCACGACCGTGGGGGCACCTACATGCCCACGCCGATCGTCTACGGGGACACCCTCTACACCTGTGCCAACGACGGACGCCTGACCGCCTATCACGCGGGAACCGGTGAGAGGATCTACCGGCAGCGTGTCGGCGGCGGCACTTACACGGCCTCGCCGATCGCCGCCGACGGCAAGCTCTACTTCACGACCGAGGAAGGCGACGTCGTGGTCGCCCGCGCGGGCCCGGAGTACGAGGAGCTGGCCCGGAACTCGATGAACGAGGTCTGCATGAGCACCCCGGCCATCTCCGACGGCGTCATGATCGTGCGCACCTTGAAGCACGTCTACGGACTTGGCGAGCAGGAGGATCCGGCCTCGGCCGGGGGCGTCGAGGATTGATTCCGTCCTTCGGGTTTTTCGGTGTCACAAAACGGCTCTCCCACGGATTGACCGGGCGAAGCGCCTCCTCCCCGACCCTGGATCCCCGCTGGAACGGCTAGACTGGGGCACGGCGGGACGACGGAGGTGCGGGGAGAAAAGCCATGCCGACCCTCGGATTGCCCGAGCTCGAACAGACCACGACCGGCCTCGTCACCGTGGACGGCCGGACATTTCCGCTGAAGGCGACGCGCGTCCAGGGCCGTGCCCAGGGCGGCCTCGCCACCACCCGGCTCGTTCAGGAGTACGACAACCCCCACACCGAGCCGCTCGAGGTCGTCTACACCCTGCCGCTGCCCGCCGACGGCGCGGTGGTCTCCTACACGATTCACCTGGGTGATCGTGTGGTGACCGGTAACGTCGAGCCCCGAGAGGCCGCGCGGGAGCAGTACCGGCGAGCGCTCGAGGAAGGGCGCACCGCCGGACTCGTGGAGCAGGAGCGCGCCGACACCTTCACCCAGACCCTCGGCAGCCTCCCACCCGGCATCCCGGCGCGGATCGAGATCGAGGTCCTGCACCCCCTCGGCTTGCGCGCCGGTGTCGGAGCCGAAGGTCCCCTGTGGGAATACCGTTTCCCGACCGTGGTCGGAGTTCGCTACGAGGGTGAGCCCGGGCGGGTTCCCGATTCGGGGAAGCTCGACGTGGAGCGCGCGGACGAGAGCGGCACTCCCGTCCGACTCGACCTGGATCTCGTCCTCTCGGACGGTCCTCCCGACCTCCTGTCCCCTCGATCGCCGAGCCACGCAATCGACCGGCGCGCCGAGGGTGTCGCGACCCGCATTGCACTGGCTGATGGATCGCGCCTCGACCGGGACATCGTGGTCCGCTGGCGTGCTTCTCGGAAGAACGTCGGCCTGAGTCTGGTCGAGGGCCCCGGGACGGACGGAGACGACGGTCGCTACGGGCTGCTGACCCTCACCCCTCCCGCCCTTCCGGAAGCCGCCTTCGCACGAGACCTCACGATCCTGATCGACGCCAGCGGCTCGATGGCCGGCGAGCCTCTGAAGCGAGCCAAGCAGGTCGTGGAAGGGGTTCTCGGGAGCCTGGGCACCGAGGACCGGTTCGAGCTGCTCGCGTTCGCCAACCGGGTCGTCCCGCTCACCCAGGGGCTCGTTTCGGCCCGCAAGTCCACCCTGAAGAAGGCCATCGCGCGACTCGACGCTCTCGGTGCCGGAGGCGGGACCGAGATGACGAAGGCGCTTCTCGGTGCCCTGAAGCCTCTCCGTCCCGACTCGCAACGCCAGGTGGTTCTCCTGACGGACGGTTACGTCGGGTTCGAGCAGGAAGTGATCTCGCAAATCCTGAAGGGGCTGCCGGCGGGGGCCAGGCTGCACGTCGTGGGCATTGGCTCGGCGCCCAACCGGACCCTCACCCGGGGCGCCTCCCGTGCCGGCGGCGGCGTGGAGCTGATCGTGGGCATCGGGAATGACGAGAGTGAGGCGTCGGAGCGCCTCCGACGTCATACCACCGCGCCAGTGCTGACGGACATGAAGGTCCGTGGCAGTGCCGTGCTTCAAGTCGCCCCTGAGCGTCCGCTCGACGTCCTGGCCGGGAACCCTGCGATGCTCGCCGTGATGATGCGACCCGAAGGCGGGACGATCGAGGTCGAGGGAGCGATCGCCGGGCACGCCGAGCCCTGGATCGAACGGATCGAGGTCGGACCGCGGGCCTCCACGGATCCTGACGCCGAGGGCGAGACGCCCGACGCTTCGCACCCCTCGCTTCCGCTGGGAGCGTTCTACGGTCGCGAACGGGTCGAGGACTGCGAGATGAGACTCGCCGCGGCCGGGCACGGGACCCAGCATGAATCGATCCTCGGAGAGATCGAGCGCCTGGGAGTGCGGCATCAGATCATCACGCGACGCACCAGCTTCGTGGCGATCTCCGAGGACGTCACCGTGGACCCGGGCGACCCTCGTCGCCGTCAGCGAGTCGCGGTCGAGTTGCCTGCCGAGGTTTCCGCCGAGGGGGTAGGGCTGGTGACGGACCCGCGATTCGCGGCCCAGTTGGCCCACAGCGCCTTCGACTTCGGCCTCTTGAAAGCGGGCGCGGCGGAAGCGACGACGTCGTACCTGAGTTCCTTGAGACGGGAGTCTCTGTCGGACGAGTTTACTTCCGCCGTCGATTCATATCCGGCGACGGAGCGGGAGGAAACTCACGAGATCCACGGGAGAGTCGTGCGACGGGAGGGTGACTTGCTCGTCGTTGAGCTCGAGGTCCCGGATCGTGGCCTCCGTATTCCGGACCAAGACGCGTGGTTCGCGGTCGAGCTCGACAACGGCGAGATCGTGGAGGCTCGGCTGGACGAATCGCTGAGCACCAAGCCGGGGCAGCACGAACCCGGCCTCACCGTGCGCCTCGCGCTGCGCCTCGTTGGCGATGTCGGAGTGGACACCAGTCCGGCGCTCGTCCGTTGGGGCGACAAGGCGCTCAAGAGCGCGTTGCATGTCTTCAAGGCGCGCATTGTGTCGCGACATGCCATGCGGCTCGCGTCCGTCACGATCCGTCTGCGCAAGAGTTGAGCCCTGGCGACGGAGAAGACGAATGACACCGATCGATCAGTCATTCCAGCGGGCCCAGCACGGCGATCCCGAGGGGTTCACCGACTGGGTCCGCGCTGTGGAGCTACCCCTGCGGGGCACGCTTCGCCGATTTGCTCGGCATGTGGATGTCGAGTCGATCGCTCAGGAAGGCCTGCTCCGGATGTGGCGTCTCGCGCCGACGGTCAAGCTCGAGGGTGACAACGCCTCACTGCGATACGCGGCCGTCCTGGTCCGCAACCTCGCCCTCAGGGAAATCGAGCGCAACCGGATCTACGTCTCCCAGGATCCCGATGAGAACGAGCCGGAGGTCCAGCCGGACTCACCGCCCGACCCCGGCCTTCGCCGCATCCTTTTGGACTGTTTCCGCCGTCTGCCGCCAAGGCCACGTCAGGCTCTCCGGATGAGGCTCACCATGGGCGGCGGCGCGTCGGACCGCACGCTCGCCGACGGGATCGGCATGCGGCTCAACACCTTTCTCCAGAACATCGTGCGGGCCCGCCGTCACCTCGCACGGTGCCTCGAGTCCCACGGAGTCTCCCCACGGGAGTACACGTCATGAAGCGCGACGACCGCGAAGCTCTCATGGAGGCCGCCACCAGTGCTTTTCGCACGCGCGATCCCGCGGGTCGGATCCTGCCCTCCCCGGCGTGGATGGATCTCGCCCCGCAAGATCGTGAGGCGGTCTTCGATCGTCAAATCGCGGCGCGTTGGACGGAGCGGGTTTTCGACAACCGCGGATTGAGCACAACGGCACGCGTCGTGCTGCGACGAATCAGGAGGCTCGATCAGTTCGAAGGTGAATGACCGGCGCGGGCAGGTCACCACTCGCCGTATTCGGTCCCGTCCAGGGCGGTCCCTTCGGCAAGGCTGTAGACGTCGTAGACGTTCTCCCCTCCCCACGACGTGCTGTCCCAGTCGTCCTGATAGGAGCGTACTCCCCAGTCTTCTTCACGCGATATCGGGTCCACCGGGATTCTCTGCAGGAACTGGACGTAGGTCGACTCGGGCGAGTTCGGGTCGCCGACCTGCACGCCCTCGACCAGCTCTTCGAGATCCCGTGGGTAGCCGAGCTGCTCGACATCGGTCTGGATGATCATTCCCTCGTCCGAGTATTTCTTGTAGAGGTCGATCGCGTTCCGCATCGTCTCGAGGGTCATCCGGAGGTGCTCTTCCCGCCGGCGCTTCTCGTCCCAGCGGTAGATCGGGATCACGGCGGCCGCCAGCACCGCCAGGATCGCCACGGCCACGAGCAGCTCGATGTAGGTCAGTCCCGAATCCCGCCAACGCACGGATGCCTCCCGGGGCTCTCCCCTTCTCTCGTGTCTAAGGATACGAGGCCTCGCGGCGGACCGTCTACCGCTTGACCGGGACCGCCTCCGGCACCTAGCATTTCCGTTTCGACCCTGCGTCACCGGCCCCCGGGGGGCGGCCGAGGAGGTCCCATGGCCAAGAAGAAGGATCCCGGCAAGGACCGCCTGTCGGTTCTGCTCGACGAGAACCGCCGATTCGACCCTCCCGAGGGATTCCGGGAGACGGCCCGGGTCCGGGACGCGAAGGTCTACGAGCAGGCCCACGGGGACCCCGAGGCTTTCTGGGCCGGCCAGGCGTCGGAGCTGCGGTGGTCGAGCCCGTGGGAGCACGTCCTGACGGGCGAAGGGCCCGAGGCCCGATGGTTCACCGGCGGGCGGATCAACGCCAGCGTCAATTGCCTCGACCGCCACGTCGAGGGCCCGATGCGCAACAAGGCGGCGCTGATCTGGGAGGGCGAGCCGGGCGACCAGCGCACCTGGACCTATTTCGATCTCCACCGCGAGGTCAACAAGTTCGGCAACGCGCTCCGCTCCCTCGGTGTGGGCAAGGGCGACCGGGTCGCGATCTACATGCCGATGATCCCCGAGGCGGTGGTCGCGATGCTGGCCTGCGCCCGCATCGGGGCGGTCCACAGTGTCGTCTTCGGCGGCTTCTCGGCCGAATCGCTGAGGGACCGGATCAACGACGCCGAGGCCAAGGTCCTGATCACCGCCGACGGCGGCTATCGTCGCGGGGCCCTCCTGCCCCTCAAGCACGATGCCGACTACGCCATCCGCGAATGCCCCTCGATCGAGCACGTCGTCATCGTGAAGCGCGGCGATTTCCCGCTACGGGTCCACGAGGGGCGGGATCGCTGGTACCACCGCCTGATGCAAGACGCCGACGCGTGGTGCGAGCCCGAGCCGATGGAAAGCAACGACCCGCTGTTCATCCTCTATACATCCGGGACCACGGGCAAGCCCAAGGGCATCGTGCACGGCACCGGCGGCTACCTCACGGGCACCTACGCCACCACCCGCTGGGTCTTCGACCTGAAGGACGAGGACGTCTTCTGGTGCACGGCCGATATCGGCTGGATCACCGGCCACTCGTACATCGTCTACGGGCCCCTGGCTGCCGGGGCGACGACCGTGATCTACGAGGGCGCCCCCGACTGGCCCGAACGCGACCGCTTCTGGGAGATCTGCGAGCGCTTCGGCGTGACCGTCTTCTACACCGCGCCGACGGCGATCCGAGCCTTCATGAAGTGGGGCGAGGAGTGGCCGGCCAAGCGCGACCTCTCGAGGCTCCGGCTTCTCGGCACGGTCGGCGAGCCGATCAACCCCGAGGCCTGGACCTGGTACCACGAGTTCATCGGCGGCGGGCGCTGTCCGATCGTCGATACCTGGTGGCAGACCGAGACCGGCCAGATCCTCATCACTCCCCTTCCCGGAATCACGACCACGAAGCCGGGCTCGGCCACCCATCCCTTCCCGGGGATCGGGGCGGAGATCCTGAGCGGAAAAGGCGAGAAGGTCTCGGTCGGGGGCGGCTTCCTCGCCCTCACGCGGCCCTGGCCCGCCCGCACCCTCGGGATCTGGGGCGACGAGGAGAGGTTCATCGAGACCTACTGGAGCAAGTGGGACCGCAACACCTACTTCGCCGGTGACGGCGCCAAGCGCGACGAGGACGGGTACTTCTGGATCCTCGGACGCGTCGACGATGTCATGAACGTCGCCGGCCACCGCCTGGGCACGATGGAGGTCGAGTCGGCCCTGGTCGATCACGCCGCCGTCGCCGAGGCCGCCGTGGTCGGCGTGCCCCACGATCTCAAGGGAACGGCCATCGCCGCCTTCGTGAGCCTGCGGGAGACTCACAGGCCGAGCGTCGACCTGGCAGGCGATCTCAAAGAGCACGTCGTCAGGAAGATCGGCGCGATCGCGCGCCCCGAGGAGATCCTGTTCACCGCCGACCTGCCCAAGACCCGTTCGGGAAAGATCATGCGGCGTCTGCTGCGGGACATCGCCGAGGGCAAGGCGCTAGGTGATACCACGACCCTCGCCGACCCGGCAGTAGTCAAACGCTTGAAGCAACAGTACGAGGACAGCGAGGGATAAAAAAGGGGACACTCTCCTTTTCTACTCTTCTCCGCGGAGGCATAGCCATCACGCGACGGGGCGTAGAAAAGGAGAGTGTCCCCTTTTTTATTTGCGGCGGAATTTTTCTTTCAGGCGGCCGAAGAAGCCCTTCTTGTGTAGGGTGCAGTCCTTTTGGGGTTCGCTTCCCTTGGCGAACACTTCTACCTGGGGTCCGGGGCAGCCGCGGACGGCGAGCAGGCCGGTCCGGGGATCCACCATCTCGTAGACGATACCCTCGGGCTCTCGGAAGGCGACGCGGCTTCCGGCGTGCCCCGCTCGCTTCATGAAGTCCACCCACACCGGTAGCGCTCCCGACGCGCCGGTCAAGCCGGTCCGCACATTGTCGTCGTAGCCGACCCACACCAGCGCGAGCAGCTCGGGGGTGTAGCCGACGAACCACGAGTCGCGGGTGTCGTCGGTGGTCCCGGTCTTCCCGGCGGCGACGCCCTGGAAGCCGAGACGCTGCGACGACGCGCCGGTTCCCCGCGTCATCACCCCCTGGAGCACGTGATTGACGAGGAATGCCGCCTGGGGGCTGACGGCCAGCGTGCGCTGCACCTGCCGGCTCTCGAGCGGCGTGCCCTCGAGATCGGTGACCTCCTGAACGATCATCGGTGACGTGCGGTAGCCGAGGTTGGCGATCGTGCCGAAGGCGGTCGCCAGCTCCAGGGCGGTGACCTCCTGGGCGCCAAGCGCCAGCGCCGGCAGCGGCCGGAACTCGCGATCGATCCCGCACCGTTCGGCGATCTTCGCCACGTCGGTCAGCCCGACGAGCCGCGCTGCCCTCACCGTCGGGACGTTGAGGGATTTCTCCAGAGCGTAGCGGGCGCTGACCGGGCCCCGGAACTGCTTGTCGTAGTTGACCGGCCGCCACGTCGTTCCCCCCGACTTCAGCTCCAGGGGCTCGTCTTCCAGTAAGGTCGAGGGGGTGATCTCCGAGGTCTCGAAGCCCGCGAGGTAGACGAACGGCTTGAAGCACGAGCCCGGCTGCCGCAGGGCCTGGGTCGCGCGGTTGAACTGGCTTACCTGATAGTCGCGCCCCCCTACCATCGCGAGGATCTCACCCGTCGACGGCCGCAGGGCCACGACCATGCCCTGCAAGGTCCGCTCGTCCTTGTGCTTCCGGACCACCGGCGCGTCGCGGTCGAGCCGCTCGAGGCCGGATCTCAGCGCTTCCTCCGCGGCGGTCTGGAGCACCGGGTCCACCGTCGTATGGATCCGGAGGCCGCGCTCGGTCAGCGAACTCGACGAGAACAGATCGGACAGCTGCGAGCGGACGAAGTCGATCACCCATGGCGCCCGGGCGCGTGGGTTCGGGGTTCCGCCGGCAAGACGCAGCTTCTCACCTCGCGCACGCTCGGCAACAGCCGGGTCGACGAGCTCGAGGCGCACCATCGCGTCCAGGACCTGATCCCGTCGCGCCAGGGCGCGCTCGGGGTGCTGGAAGGGGTTGTAGAGGCCGGGGCTGCGGATCATCCCGGCCAGCAGGGCCTGCTCGCCGAGGGAGACGTCTCGCAGATCGCGCCCGAAGTACAGGTTCGATGCCGCCTGAAGGCCGCAGACCGCCACCGAGCCTCGTTGACCGAGATAGACCTCGTTCAGGTAGACCTCGAGAATGCGGTCCTTCGAGATCTTCCAATCGAGGATGGCGGCCATCACGACCTCGCGCGCCTTCCGCCACCACGTTCGTTCCTGGCCGAGGTACAGGTTCTTGACGGTCTGTTGCGTGATCGTACTGCCGCCTTGCACGATGCGCGCGCTGCGGAGGTTGGCGAGCGCCGCCCGGACCACCGCACGCAGATCGACACCGCGATGGGAATAGAAGCGCGCGTCCTCGGCGGCGAGGACGGCGAGCACCTGCTCCTTCGGGATCTCCGGCAGGCGCACGACGTCACGGTCTTCCTGCTGGACTCCGTGAAGTGTGGCGAGGAGCTCCGGCTCGAGCAGCACGCGGTCGAGCCGCTTCGCCCCTCCACCCTCGATGGAAACGATCTCGGACCCGGAGTAGCGCAGCTTGACCCGCCGGGCGTCGAACCGCTCACCCGCGATCTCGAAAGCGCGCAGGTAGACATCCACGGTCGATCCGATTGAGCGGTATCGGCCGGGAAGCGGCGCCTCGGGGTCGAGCTCGCCGTAGCCGAGCCGGTCGAACTGCCGGACCAGGATTTCCCGCGGCAGTGTCGCGCCGCGAGCGAGAGCGACCGGCGCGGAATAGACACGCGACGGCAGGGCCCACAATCGCCCCTCGAAGCGCGACCGGATCTCGACGTAGGTGTAGATGAACGCGGCCGAGGCAACGACGGTCACAACGAGCAAGAGGCTCGCGATCAGGCGGAGCCGCCCACCGCGTCGCGCACGACGCCGCCTGCGACCCGACTTCTTTCTCTTCCTGGAGGGCATCACCTGGCCGGCGGATGGCTCCGGCGGCGTGCTACCTGTTCAGCGTTTCCTTGAGCGGCTTGCCCGCTTTGAACGCGGGCGCACGGGACGCCGGGATGTTCAGGGTCTGCCCGGTGTGCGGGTTGCGCCCGGTGCGCGCCTTGCGTTCCCGCGCCTCGAAGGTCCCGAAGCCGCTGATGGCGACCTTGCCGCCCGAAACCAGCTCGGCTGCGATCAAGCCCACTGCGGGGTCGGGATCGAAGACGGCGTCCACCACCGTTCGGGCGTCTCGGGGGGACAGCCCGGTTTTCTGGGCGATCTTTTCCACCAGTTCGGCCTTGTTCACGGCATCCTCCTCGCCGCCTCCGGCCACCACGGCCGAAGGGCCTGCAGATTCTAAACCTCTTTCAACTCCTTCAGGGACGAACGGATCACGAAGATACGGATGTTGTTGTCCTCTTCGTCGATCGGGAAGAAGAAGAATCCCGGACCTTTTCCATCGTATCCCTCACCCAGCGTTCCCCAGATTTCCTCACCGTCGTTGAAGATGAGGATGGCCCGATGGCCGGCCCGCTTGGCGTCGTCGAACTGCTTGCGGGCCACAAAGTCACGATTTCCAATGTAATCCCTGACGTAGAAAAGGGCTTTCATCTTCTCGATCGCGATCGAGTGCGGCACGCCCCCACCCTCCGCAGGCAGAAGGTGAAAGCTCTCACTTGCGGGATCGAAGTCGTGGGTGATTCCCTTGTGGATCTTGCCGTCCTTCATGTGGACGACGATCTGCTTTTCCTCCATGAGTCCTCCCCGGGGCCGGCCCCGACCCCGGAATCCTACCCCCTGGGGTGGTTCCGGGGCAATCCTACCAATTTCGGGCACTTCTTGAAACCGTCAGAGACGGACCCTAACTTGGCGATGAGGTTCATCTGCCATGACCGACGGAGGCAACATCAAGGCCACGGCCGCTCCGCCCGCGGCCCCCCCTCATTCCGTGTCATTACAGACACGCTTGTTCGGTCGGCGCCGCCGCATCCTGGTGAATCCCCGGTATCAGCTCCGGTCGGGCATCCTGGCGGCGGTGGTGGTCTTCACGCTGCTGCTGCTGCTGAACGTGAGCCTGTTCTATTCGAGCGTCGAGAGCGGGCGGACCCTCCTGGATCTCGCGCCGGAGCTCGAACGTTACATCCGGGCGCAGGAACGGGTCCAGCTCGACCTGATCCTGCTGGGCTCCGTGGTCTTCCTGGTCGGGGTCTTCCTGGTCTCGTTCATCGAGAGCCACAGGACGGCCGGCGCCGCGCTCAATCTGGGGCGCCGTCTTCGCGACATCCAGACCGGCCACTATTACAGTCGCCTGTCGCTGCGACGTCGCGACGGTCTTCGCGAGGTGCAAGACGCGTTCAACAACATGGCACGGGCGTTGAGCGACCGGACGTGGGAAGAGGTCGAGACTCTCAGGGACCTGGGCGATCGGTTGCGTGAGTTGCCCGACGATGACGCCCGCGCGCTCGCTTCCACTCTTCACGCACTGGCAGAGCGCAAACGAAAACTCGTCGAACCCTAGCCCACTTCCTGCAGAGCAACACCGAGAGCCAAGATACAGGGGGACTGTCCCTTAGTGGACTGTCCCCCTTCCTTTTTGAAACACCAAGCCAGAATCCACCGCCGTGGTTACGAAGGGTGAGACATTCAGAAGGAATCCACCGCCCTGGCTACGAAGGATGGGGGACAGTCCCCCGCATCTTAGCTTCCGCCGCGCTCTGCCGGATCCTTCAACCCTGCTTCCTTGAACCCCCGAGCGCGCAGCCGGCAAGCGTCGCACTGGCCGCACGCGCCGCCCTCGGGCGAGGGGTCGTAGCAAGAAACGGTGCGCGACAGGTCGACGCCGAGCTCCACCGCCTGTCGAACGATCTCGGCCTTGGAGAGCTTCAGTAGCGGGGCATGCACCCGCACTCCCCTACCCTCGACGCCGGCGCGGGTTCCCACACGTGCCAGGCTCTCGAAAGCTTCGAGAAATGCCGGGCGACAGTCGGGATAGCCGCTGTAGTCCACGGCGTTGACCCCGATGTACAGGTCTTGCGCTCCGAGCGCCTCGGCCCACGACAGGGCCAGGGAAAGCAGCACGGTGTTGCGCGCCGGGACGTAGGTCGACGGGATTCCCGCGGCGATGTCGTCGTCGGATCGCGAGCGTGGCACCGAGAGGGTGGTGTCCGTGAGGGAGGAGCCGCCGGGAACCGCGAGGTCCACCCCGACGACACGATGCGAGGCCGCCCCGAGGGCCTTCGCCAGCTCGCGGGCACGCTCGATCTCGACGCCGTGCCGCTGCCCGTAGGCGACGCTCAGGGCGTGCGCCTCGAATCCGTCCCGTACGGCGAGGGCCAGGGTGGTCGCAGAATCCATCCCCCCGGACAGCAGAACCACCGCGGCGCCGCGGGACATCACACGCCCCGGGTGACGCCCGGCCACAGGATCTTGTGAAGCTGCACCTGGACGCGCACCGTGAGACCGTCCGCGAGCACCCAGCTGGCGAGGTCGCCCGGGTCCAGCGCGCCGTCTACCGGCGAAAACAGGACCGCGCATCGTCGATCCAAGCCACGGTCGCGAAGCTGCAGCATCGCCCACTCGTAGTCGGCGCGGTCCTCGATCACGAACTTGAGCTCGTCGGTGGGCCGCAGGTGTTCGAGATTCTCCCATCGGTTGCGCTCGACCTCACCACTGCCGGGACACTTGACGTCTACGATCCGGATCACACCCTCCGGCACGGACTCGATGGGGAGGCTTCCCCCGGTCTCCAGCAAGACCCGGTACCCGCGATCGAGAAGCCGGGTCATCAAGGTCGTCGCATCCTCCTGGAGCAGCGGTTCGCCACCGGTGACCTCCACCAGGGAGCATCCGTGACGATCGACCTCGGCCACGACGTCGTCCACCGGCATCTCCCGCCCCTCGTGGAAGGCGTACTCGGTGTCGCACCACCTACAGCGGAGGTTGCAGCCGGTGAGACGTACAAAGACGCATGGCAGGCCGGCGTGGCCGGACTCCCCCTGAATCGAGTGGAAGATCTCGTTGACCCGGAGCACGACGGCCATTCTACATGGCCCCTCGGGCGCCGCCGAATGCGGCCGCCTCCGGTGACAACGAGTGACACCCCGTGGACGGCAAGCGGCGACCGGCAGGCCTTTCTCGCGCCCTCGAGCCGGGTGGAGCCGACGGGAAATCGCCTGACGTTGGCGGCTCGGGTTGACTCCGCCGCTTCCGGGAACGACGTTTGCAGTCGAGTGCGACGGGCCACCTCCGGGGTGGCCTGCACGCGAACCACGGGATGCGCATGGATCTGTTCGACGAAAAAGCAGTGCTGCTCCTCGCTGCCGGGTCTGCCGTGGCGATTGCGGCGCTGACCATCCTGGTGACCAGCGTCCGTGTCCGCAAGGCGCGCGGGGAAAGCGAGCAGTCCAGGGCCGAGAACTCCCGCCTGGAAACCCAGAACCGGGACCAGACCCGAACGGTGGCCAGGCTGCGGAACGAGCAGCGTTCGGTGTCGAACTTCGCCCGCTCTCTCCCGAACGTCGTCCGCGAGCTCAACCGCATGGACCTGGATCCCCGGAGCATCCCCAACCTGCTGATCCAGCTGGTGGAAGCGCTGTTCGAGCCGGAACAGGTTCTCGTCTATCTCGTACGCTCCCCCGGAGACGAGGGCGACTCGTCCAAGGAGATCTACCTTCGCTCGCAGCGCGGGCTACGAGAGGTCCCGGACGTGGTCCAACGGGTCCGCATCGGCGACGGCAAGATCGGCTGGGTCGCCGCCCACCGCGTGGAGATGCTCGCCGAGGACTGGCTGAACCTGACGCGCACCGAAGGTCGCTCGGTGGAGGACAATCATCCGTCGCTGCGGCTCGATCTGGTCGTGCCCCTCGTCCAGCACAAGGGCATGAAGGAGCACACCCTCGGCGTGATGTGCGTGGGGAGGCCATCGGTCCGACCTCGCGACGACAAGCTGATGCTGCAGGTGGTGGCCAACCTGGGTGCGCTCGCGCTGATGAACACCCGCAACGTCGGCATGCTCGCCGAGCAGGCCCACCATGACGGCCTGACCGCGCTGCTGAACAAGAACCAGTTCATGTTCGAGCTGGGCAAGCTCATCTATCACGCCGAGCGCGCCGCCCAGAAGCTGTCGGTCTTCATTTTCGACATCGACCACTTCAAGAACTACAACGACGCCAACGGACACCCTGCCGGCGACGAGCTACTCAAGAGCCTGGCGCGTCTGATCAAGGAGAATCTGCGACCCGGCGACATCCCCAGCCGCTACGGGGGCGAGGAGTTCATCGTGGCCATGCCGGAAACCGACGCCGCCGCGGCCATCCAGATCGCCGAGCGACTCCGCGCGGCGATCGCCTCCCACCCCTTCCCGCACGGCGAGACCCAGCCGGGAGGTCGACTGACCATCAGCGGCGGCGTGGCCTCTTTCCCCGTCGACGGAACCAACGGCACCGAGCTGATCGGCCACGCCGACCAGGCCCTGTATCAGGCCAAGGCCTCCGGACGCAACCGTGTGATCCGGCACCGCGGCGTCGAGATCGGCGACGCCGCCGATCAGGACGAGATTGAGCAGTACACGATCCCGGAGGCTGACACAGCCGCGGAGAGACCCCTCAGATGAGTGGTGGGGCTCCCGATCCGAAACCTACGCAGGACGCTCTACCGACCTTCGACCTGCCTACGCTTCCACGACTCTTCGATCGCATCAGCGACACGCTGCTGAAGCGGGGTCAGCTGGGCCTGCTATCGATCACCGTGATCCAACGAGGAAGCCCCGAGCAGTCCGCAGGCTGGAAAGGTTACGAGGCCATCGTCGGAGAGATCTCGGCATTTCTGGACGGATTCCGTAGAGACCAGATGCGCGAGGGCGATCGGCTGTTCGGCCCCAGCGTCAGCGGCAACGCGTTCGTGCTCCTGCTCGATCCACCCAGAGCCGACCGGCTGCTCGGCCAGGCGGACGTCCGCCGGGTCCAGTCCCGGATCCGTCAGGCTCTCGGGAGCCATCTGGTCAGTCACCTCCCCCGGGAGATCTTCGAGCAGTTCGGGTGCTACGTCGGTGGCTCGCTGATGCACTACGACCCATCGGTGAAGCTGGAGAGGATCGTCTATCGCACCCTCGAAGACGCCTTCGCCGACGCGCTGCAGGACAAAGAGCGAGAGCAGCGCCGCAGCACCGGAGCGCTCCGCCGGATCCTCCGCACCGGTCTCGTTCACGCCGTCTACCAGCCGATCATCGACCTGGAAAAGCGCAGGGTGATCGGCTACGAGGCCTTGACGCGTCTGACGCACGGTCAGTTCGATACCGTCGAGCTGCTGTTCAAGACTGCCCACGAGGCCGACGCGCTGTGGAATCTCGAGCGCCTGTGCCGACGCAAGGCCCTGGAAGGCCTGCCCCCCATCACGGACCAGCAACACCTCTTCCTGAACATCGAGCCCGACTCGATCCACGATCCCGAGCTGCGCGACCTCCCCTTCCAGGATCTTCTGGAGGGCGTCGGGCTGCGCCCGAGCCAGGTCGTGCTGGAGATCACCGAACATTCCGCCGTACGCGACTTCGGCGCCTTCCGTCAGCGTCTGAAGCACTTCAGGGAGCGCGGCTTCCAGCTGGCGCTGGACGACGTCGGCTCGGGATACTCCGGCCTCCAGGCCATCACCGAGATCGCCCCCGACTACATCAAGGTCGACATGACCCTGGTGCGGGACATCCACACCAACCTGATCAAGAAAGAGCTGATCGCCACGATCCACCGCTTCGCCGTCAGTACCGGGATCACGCTGATCGCCGAGGGTGTCGAAAAGCGGGAAGAGCTCGGCGCGCTCCGCGATGCGGGGGTCCGATACGCTCAGGGCTACCTTTTCGCGCGCCCCGAAGCGCCTCCCGGAATGCCGGACCTCAGCGCGCTCGACTGACCGAGAGACTCCCGCGCCGTGCTAGCATGGCTACGGGGGTGATCCGTGGAACCTACCACACCTCGGACCCGGGGAATGCTCCGAGCCACCGTCTCGGGTGACGGTCGGCTGGGACCCATCGAAGAACGCATCGGCCGCCGGCTGATCCGTCTGGTCGACCCGAAATCGAAAGAGGGCCGGTCGTTGCTCGACTCCCATGCCGTCGATCTGCTGGGTCCGGGTGGCGAGCATTTCGGGTGCGTCGCCCCCGGCGAGGCCCGCCGGCGATTGCGCGAGAAGATCGAAGACCGACTGGCCGAGGCACGTTCCGAGACCGACGTCGGGGGGTTACGCGAGGCGCTTCGACGCCTCGATGCCCGCAGCCGCGAGATCGATCATTGACCTGACCTGTCCTCGCGTCAACTAACGGCGCTGTAGCTGCCGATAAGTTCCGGTGACGTTGCCCGAGGCATCGGTGACCCGCAGCCTCAGGTTGATCCCTTCGGAACCGTCGATGTCGTGGGGAACGACCAGCACGTAGCTCTCGGTGGCCGAGTCGGCCACGCCGTCTTCGGGTTCCAGAAAGCTCCATGAACCATCGCCGAGCGCACGCTCGGCCGCAGCGATCCTGCCGCCGGGGTCGGTCGCCTCGAAGCGGATCCGGAACCCCTCGGCAGTCTCCTCGACCGCGACCTCGTCGATCGACGGCGGTTTGTTGTCCACGGCGAACGGATCGCTGACCGAGTGAATCGCGAACCCCTTGCCCAGCGCGTTGTTCGTGGCGTCGTCGGCGGTCAAGCGAACGCGGTAGTGTCCGTCCGGAAGGCCGCGACCGTCCCAGCTGTAGAAGCTGTCCTCGATGTTGCCGGCGAGCGCTGTCCACGCGGTCTCGCCTTCGCGACGGATCTCCAGGGTGTAGACGAGCGGGTCGCCGTCGGGATCGCCCGCCTTCCACGAGAAGGTGCGTGCGCCCGGCTCGTACGCCTTGCGGACGGGCGCGCCTCCTCCCCGGCGCGGGCGGAACGAGGCGGCGGTTTGCCTCGCGACGGGATCGTCGGTCACCAGCGGTCCCCGGTTGGCGCTGCTCTGCTGCGGGGCGCGCGACCACGCTTCCCCCGGACTGCCGACCTTCAGCTCCTGGATTCCGGGTGGCCGGTTCCGCGGCTGGTAGAAAACCTCCACGCTCCGGACCCTCGGGCTGATTCCCTTCTTCGATCCTTCCAGGGTCAGCTCGGCCTGGAGCCGCTGCGCGGGCGGCGCGGCGACCTTCCCCTCGTGACGCCCGTCGAGCGGCTCGACATCGATCCATGGCGACCACGTCTCGTCGGGCTCGGCCGTGTTACCGGCTCGCACCCGGAGGCGCAGTCGGGTTCCCGAGGGAAGATCGGCATCCCAGCGGACACGACCCCACTCGGCGACCGTTTGCGCGTCGAATCCCTCCGACACGAACACCGCCTCCTCGGCGTAGCCGGGACCGATCTCGGCAAGCCTCGCGTCGACCGCTCCGCCGACCAGGATCCTGCCGTCGGCCGCCGCGAGCAACGCCGTCACGGTCTCCGACGGAAAGCGAAGGACCCGCGTCGTCGTCCCTTCAGGGTCCAGCCGCACGATCCGACCTCGCTCTCCCGTGCCAACGATGGGGAAGCCCTGCGCGTCAACGGCCAGGGCGAACGGGAGCTCGGTGGAGCTCTCCCAGATCTTCCAGTACCCCCCCTCGGGATCGAGCCGGAAGAGCGCGCTGCCAGGGCGCGTCGGGCGGGTCGGTCGCGTGGCCGGACGGGGGCCGTTTTGCGGATTCGGCTCGGAGTCAGACTCGTCGGGCTCGTCGGGGTCGGGCGACGCGGTGACCCGAACGACCGTGGTCGAGCCTCCGTTTCCGCCCGGGGGCTCCCCGGCGGGCGATCCTGCCTTCTTGCGGGGCCCGGCGGCCAGGGCGTAGATGCGTCCCGAGTCCGTCGTGGCCAGGGCGACGATCTCGTCCCGATCCCCGTCGAACAGGACGAACGGCTTGCCGTCCTCACCGATCCGGATCACGCGAGCCTCGAGCCCCGTTCCGGCCACGATTTCTCCGGTCGGCAGCGCGGCCAGACAGCGGACGGGATCGTCCCCGGTGGAGAGCACCGTCTCCCACGCCTCACCCTCATCCCGCGACAGGATCTGCCCCGGTACGCCGGTCGCGGCCCACAGCTTGCCGGACTCTTCGCGGTGGAGCGCCCAGACGTACATCGCGGACGTCTCGCCGACCAGCTCGACCTCGCCCGGTGCGCGAGCCCGCAGCACGCGGCCATCGATGACGGAGATCCCGATGTAGGCCCCGCCCTCTCCGTCCGAGACGACGGCGGTCACCATCCCACCGGCGGAGTCCTCGTACCACGTCGCGACCTCGCCGTCGGCGCCGATCCGCAAAAGCCGTCCGGGGTTCGATAGGGCGACGAACGTCGCGCCGTCGCCGCCGGCGGCGACCGCCCACACGATCCCCTCGTCGGGTCCCCACACCGTCCTGAACTCGGGTGCGATGCGTAGGCGCCCCTCGGCGTCGACCTCGGTGCCGCTGAGGGTTCCGCGTCCGAAGGCCTCGGCGTTGGCGATCTCCCACGAGCGGACCATCACGGCGCTCGCCGGCGTCGAAATCGATGCCAGCGCCATGTAGATCCCGAGCGTCATGACCGCGAATCGCATCTACTACTCCCCCTCCCGCTCGTCGCCACCGGAATCGTCCACCTCGAGAGTCTCTCGGAACGAGCCTCCGACGGGACCGTCCATCTCGAGGGATGCCGAAGCCAACGGCCATGCACTGAGGTATCCGGCTCCCGTTCCACCCGCATCCGAGCCGAGCAGGTGGGCCGCCGTCGGCGGAAGCCCCGTGAGCGCTTCGCCTTGGCTGATCGCTCCGGCCGCCGAACGAAACAGGACGACCTCGAGCCGATCGCCGGGTGGCGCGTCGGCGAGGACCCTGACGTAGCTTTCCAGATCGCCGGCGCTTTGCAGTCGGCGCGCGTGCGGGTTCCCGAGGAAACGCGCCACGGCCGTCGTGTCCCCGACGGCGAGCGACAATCGCGTGCCGGGGCGGACCTCGTCCGGCACCCGGATCTCGAGGGTTCGCGACTGCGTCTCGCCGCGGAAGGTCGCGAGCACGCAGGTCAGCTCGATGGTCTGTCCCGGATGCACCGGCCCGCGATCGTAGTGCACCGAGCGCAGAAGGTACTCGATTCGTGCGCGCCGAACATCGACCTCGAGCTCGACCCGCTCGACATCGGGCTCCGAGAACGGATTCCCGTAAAGCGTCGTCAGAAGCCGGTGCAACCGCGCCGCGACGGCGGTGAAGGGGTGGGGACGTGGGCCGCTGGCCAGAACCAGATCGACGGGGATATCCGGAAGATCCCGCAGGTGGACCTTCCCCGTGACCCTTATCGTGGCCTCGCTGTCGAAGCCCAAATTGCTCATCAGCGCGTTCGACACCATCGCGCCGGTGAGCAACGGGGTCAGGGTCGTGTGCCGGGCGACCTCGAACTCGAACTTCCGGGGTTCGTAGTCTCCTCCCCGGACGTCGAGGCTGATCGGAAGCATGCGCGCGAGATCTCCGACGCGCCCCACCGTCGCCGACAAGCGGTCCTCGCGGAAAGCGCCGATCTCCGCACCGGTTCGGGCCAACTTCACCGATCCGCTCAGATCGGCAAGGGTGTGGATGACCTCGGCGTTGACCATCGGAAGATCGATTCGACCCATCCCGAGAAACGGATGACCGAACGCGAAGACCTCCGTGTCGTCAACCCATGTCACGGTACCCGTCGCGGCGATGCTCGCATCCCCTCTGACCAGCTGGATGCCGACGGGTGAGCCGGGCCCCACGGATCGCGGCGCTCCCGGATCTTCCGATCCACCGCCTCCGCGGACAACGAAGAAACCCATCTTCTCGAGATCGGGCCGCAGGGAGTCGATCACCGGACCGGCGACACCCGCGAGAAAGACCGGCGTCGCGATCGGGGTGACGCCGTCGCGATGGCCATCGCCCGTCGGAGCGGCGCGGCGCGCGTCGAACATGTCTTCGATGAGAGTGACGCCCCCGATGGGCTCCTTGGGAAGAAAGCCCATTCGATAGGCGAGCGCACCGACGATCTCGTCGTCAACGTAGACGGGGCTGCCGCTCATCCCCGCGGCCACGCCCACCTTGTCGGCTTCCTCTCCCGAGAGCCGGACGAGGTACAGATCGTGGCCCGGTCCGATCGCGTCCTCGTAGAGGCCGACGAACTCGACGGGAATATCAACGATGCGCGTGCCCTCGAGCACCGTACGCGCAACGCCGCGTGTACCGGGGGCGATGCGCGCGTGGCCTTCGTGGGAGGAGGTGTCTGCGAGGGTGGGGATCGTGCCCGGCGCGAGGAGCGCCAGCGCGATCGCCAGAGCCGGGAGGCTCACTCCGAATCGCTCTTGATAGCCTTCTTGATGGCCTCGACGATGAAGTTCTGCATCGACGGCTGCTTGCCCCGGACCGCCTGATAGACGAGACAGGGCAGCTTCAAGGAGATCTGGACTCCGTTTTCGTCGAGCGTGTCGAGCCATTGGGTGAATTCGTCCCAGGACTTGAAAGACTTCGCCTCGATTGCACCCTTTCGGTAGAGCTCTATGAGCGTAACATCCTCTTTCAACCGAAACAGGACGTTCTCTTCGCTGTAGTCCTTGAAGTCACTGTACGCGAAAAACTTGACCTCGCCTGCGGTCTGGTCTTTGCCCTTGATCGAGATCTCGGGGTTCTTGTTGCACCGCATCATGATGTAGTCGACCTTACCCTTGAAATACATCGCAAGGATGGGATCGGTCGTGGCGTCGTCGTCCGACGGTGTTTTAAGTGCGCGATACACTTTCCGCGCGATATCCGCGTTGGTCCTATACATTCGTCAATCTCCGATCCGTGCACTTTCCGCGATTTCGAATATGCTGATTATACGGTCAGGCATACCTCACCTCAAGCCTTCAGATGCCCATATTCGCCTTTCGAGCGACCTGTCGGCGGCATTCTCCGGGATTTCCGGGAGCATCTTCCCTCGGTGGGCGGCCGGCGAACACCCATGGGCCCCACCCCAGGCGACGACGATTGACCAGGATGCCGTGTACCCGGCCAACGCCTTCCTCCCTGTACGCCGGGACGGACGCACGCGTCTCTCCGGGATAGTCTCAGTCTGAGACGCGAGTCTCGTCTCCTTGCGTCGAGCGCCTCAACCCCATGGCGTGCAAGGATTTGCAGCCGGCATCGATCGCTCCAGGGTCTCATGATGAGACGACCTCTCACGACCTTCCGCCCAGAGACATGCCTGGCAAACCCTTATTTCCCAATAGCTTGCAAGGAACACGGGGTCTCGGGCCCGGTCGGGCGCGGCCTTTGCTCCCTGCGGGGGCATGAGAAAGAAGCACACAGGCCCGAATTTGGGGGAAGAAGCCATGAACAAGCTCACCAAGACCGAAAGGATTCTCGCCATTGCGGCGGTGATTCTGGTCGCCGCGACGATGGCCTCCGCGCGGAACAACGACAAGGTCGCCACGGACCTCGACTCGCAGGACCGGGACGACCAGGGTCGCATCCGCGTCATCGTTCGTCATGATGCCGAGTTCGGCGATCGGGACGTGAGGGGTCTCCGGCGGCACGGCGCCAAGATGCACCGCACGCTCGACGGCATCCAGGCGTTTGCCGGAAGCCTGACCGACGATCAGATCGACGAGCTGTCGTACGACGCGAGAGTCCTTTCGATCTCTCCGGACCGCCGGGTGATCGGCAACCTAGCCACCGCGGTGGCGACGTTGGGATCGGATCGTGTCGCCGATCGTTTCGGCTACACGGGAAGCGGCGTCACGATCGCGCTGATCGACTCCGGCATCGCACCCTCGGAGAGCGTGCCCGCCTCGCGGATCCTCGCCAGCCTCGATTTCACCGCGGAGGGCGGGAGCGGCGATGCGTTCGGCCACGGAACCCACGTCGCCGGGATCATCGGCAGCGAGGGAGCCACGCTTGGAGTGGCCCCGGACGCCAACTTCGTCTCGCTGCGCGTGATCGACGGGGCCGGGATGGGGTACGTCAGCGACGTCATCGAAGCGATCGAGTGGAGCATCTCCAACCAGGATCGCTACGGGATCGGGATCGTGAACCTCTCGCTCGGTCACCCCGTGGCCGAGTCCTTCCGCACCGATCCTCTCAACCAGGCGGTTCAGAGGGCGTGGCTCGCGGGTCTGACCGTCATCGCCTCCGCGGGCAACCGCGGGCGCGACGGATACATGACGATCAACACGCCCGGTAACGATCCGCTGGTGATCACGGTCGGCGCGATGAACGACCTCGATTCCGAGGCGCGGACCGACGACATCATCACGACGTACAGCAGCCGCGGTCCTTCCTTCGGCGACCACGTGCTCAAGCCCGACCTGGTCGCCCCCGGCAATCGCATCGTCTCGACCCTGGCTCCGGGCTCCGAGATGGAGAACCTGTTTCCCGATCGAATCACGGCCGAAGGCATCGAGCTCTCCGGCACGAGCATGGCGACGGGTTTCGCGTCCGGCGCCGCGGCGATCCTCCTCGAGCGCAACCCGTCGCTGACCCCGGACCAGATCAAGGCGATCCTCATGTACTCCGCCGAGAAGCTCGACGGTCAGGACGTCTTCGCGGTTGGTGCGGGCTACCTTGACGTGGTCAGGGCCGTGGCCTTCACCGGTCCCTTCGACGCGATGCGGTTCAACAGCACCTCACCGATCGTGATCAGGACCCCGAACGGCTTCGGGCGCGTCAACGCTTTCGCCCTCGCCGCCCTTTCGGATTCCGGCGACTCGGTACTGTGGGGCGACTCGGTGCTGTGGACCGACTCCGTGCTGTGGACCGATTCGGTGCTGTGGACCGACTCCGTGCTGTGGACCGACTCCGCGATGGGGACCGACTCGGTGCTGTGGACCGACTCGGTACTGTGGACGGACTCGGTGCTTTGGAGCGACTCGGTGCTATGGAGTGACTCCGTACTGTGGAGCGACTCCGTACTGTGGAGCGACTCGGTCCTGTGGACCGACTCCGTGCTGTGGGGCGATCACGCGTTGAGCCTGAACTCCGTCCTGTGGACCGATTCGGTGCTGTGGACCGATTCCGTCCTGTGGGCCGATTCGGTGCTGTGGACCGACTCCGTACTGTGGACGGACTCGGTGCTGTGGACGGACTCGGTGCTGTGGACGGACTCGGTGCTTTGGGCCGACTCGGTGCTGTGGACCGACTCGGTGCTGTGGACCGACTCGGTGCTGTGGACCGACTCGATCCTCGGAGCCGGTGAATGAACCGTGACGTGTGGATTCTCACCGGCCGGGAATTGACCCAGACGGCCACCCCCTGAGGGCATTTCCGAACGGTTCCCCCACCGGGCGGTTGGTGAGGATTTAGGGCCGCGCCTCTGGCGCGGCCTTTTTTTCCCGCAGCAGCTTCACGACGACACCCGCTGCCTTGTCCGGGGTGAGCGGCCGCTTGAAGAGGTGGCGTAGCCCCCGCGCGTCCAGGTCCCCCGCCCTGACCCTCTCGAACAGGATCGCTCCCAACCGTGGACCGAGGTCGGACGCCAGCGCGCGGCGCAGGGGGCGGGACTGCCGGAGCGGCTCCAGAAGCGTCTCGGGCGGTCGGGCACGGTTCGAAGCCTCGAAGGTCTTGTGGGAGTCGAGCCACTCGTCACGCCCCGCGGACGTTTCCGGAACCTGTCTCGAGCCGCCGGCGACGGCGCCCTCGCCGTGAGGCGTGTCGACACCGGGGAAGTCCCCTGTCGGATCGACCAGGCGCGAGCCAAGCACCGCCAGGGCCTCGTTGTACGTCGCCCCGTAGGCTCTCGCCGCGGGATCCTCCCAGATCTCTTCGGCGGGGTCGAACAACCGGCCTGAAAGCGCCGCCCTCAGGAAACGGGCGCCCTCGAGCGCCGCCCTTCCGGGGAGGTACTGCTGCAGGAACAGGGCGTTGGAGCGTGAGTCGTACAGCGCACCGCGCCGGGCCAGCCGCGACCCGGCCTCCGCGATCTCCTCGGCGGTGCGACCGTGCTCCTCGAGGATCGGATCGAGAAGCTGCGACGCCTCGGGACCGTTGTAGACCTCGGGGAACGCGTCGGCGAGATCCTCGGACCATCCGGCACGGTGACGAACCCGATGCCGATCTGCCCGGATGCCGAGCCAGCCGAGGAGAACACCGACCAGGTGATGCACCGCCGGCGTGAGATCCACCTCCTCGTCGGGAGGGACATCGCCCCACCAGCGCGCCAACACCTGGCGATAGGCCTCGTACTTCGCGAGTGGGCTGCCGTGAAACACGGCGTAGACATCATCCTCGAGCTTCACCGCCGGCGGCAGCCGCTCATGATCCGAGAGGAGGCTCCAGTAGACGGCGTCGGGATCCTGGAAGACCGTCACGTCCCGGACCTCGAGCTCGCTTCGCGCGAGGAGCGTGCGGGTTCGCCGCGGGATGTGACCCCGCGAGACGTGAGATTCGCCGTACAGAACGACGAGCGGGCTCTCGGGGTCCGCCTCGAGGACCGAGACGATCCTGCGGGCCGCGTGCTCGTCGCGGCGCGCCAGCCCGTCGAAACCGCCCCGCGGCGGCACGTCCAGGGCGTGGACCCGGCTTCCGATCCGGCGGGCGCAGTCCAGGAGCTCGCCGAAACCGTCCCACGGGTAGCCCCACTCCTCGCGATAGTGGACCCGGCGAAGAAAGGTCGGGTCCTCGATCAGACCGGCCTGGCGCGTGTCGAGCTGCCGCTGCTGCCGTGTGTAGATGAACTCGATTCCGAGAGAGACCCGGTGGCCCCGCCTCGCCATCTCCTCCAGCAGCCGGGCGGCGAACCGCTGGCAGGCCGGAACGGCGTGGAAGTCCCCGACGTAGATGATTCCCGCGCGAGCACAGGCATCGAAGAGCTCTTCCAGTGTTGCCGGTCGCTCGTAGGACCTCTGCTGTCGTCGAATATCTCTGAAGTAGGGGTGCTTCAGCGAACCGTCGGCGCCCAGGACCTCGCGGCGCAGCTTCTCGGCGGCCGCCTTCTGGCGAGCGAGCACCGTCCCGGACGAGTCCGCCCGCCCCGCAGACATTTACCGGCCCGGGTCGTCGGCGCGGTTTCCCGCCTCGTTCTTTCCCTCGTCCGGATCGGGCTCTTTCACGGAACTCCGGAAGTTCCGGATCCCCTCGCCCAGCCCCTTGGCAAGCTCGGGGATTTTGCGGGCCCCGAACAACAGGACGACGATAAGTAGGATGACCAGGATCTCCGTCGCTCCCACGGTCCCGAACAGGCCCAGCGGCATCATGAATGGCTCCCCGATCGACCCCGTCGTCCCGGCTACCGCTGGACGTCGAGGATCTCTCGTACATTGCCGATGCGGCGCGTGGCGCGCTCGGCGTCCAAGTGTTCCAACAGCGGTATCGCGTTCTTGCGAGTCACTCCGGCCAGCTGCTTGAAGGCTCCGACATCGATCGTCTTGGAGGTCTTGGCGTACGCACGCAGCTTCGCCCGGAGATCCTCCACCGCCTTCCCGGAAAACAACCTTCCGTCGGCAAGGCGAACGAGCTCTCCGCCGCGGACCAGCAGATCCACGATTCGATCCGCACGCTCGCCCGAATCTCCGCCAAGCACCTCGGCCATCTCCGGGGGGTCCAGCCCGGCCGCCTGGAATGTAGAGCGAATCCGCTCCGCCAGCGCCCGGTCCCTTTCCGACATTACCACCCGGTGACCGGCCAGCGCTACCCGGTCGCCGTCGAGCCGAACGCGGCCTTCGCCCTCGGAGGCCTCGAGCCACGCCCGCCACGCTTCATGCGGCATCTTGCGACACAGCCGCGCCCTGAGCTCTTCGCGGGACATCCCTTCCCGTAGCGGGTTCTCACGATGGAACCGCCCGAGGGCCTCGCCCGCGTCTTCGGCCAGCCCGTCCCACACATCGGCGTCGAAGAGGATGCCCGCTCCTCGAAGAACGCGACCTTCGGACTCGAGGCTCACCAGTTCCTCGCCGAGATCCTCGGTCGCGATCCCGAGCTCCGCCGCCAGGTCCACCACCGTCCGCCCCGACACCCCGGCGCGGGTCAGCCTCAGGACGATCGCATCCCCGCGGTCGGCGGTCGCGCGTTGAAGATCGAGCACCGCCGACCCTCGGGCCCTGGGCGGCCGGGCGTCGAGGACCACCCCGCCACCCACCGTATCGACCGGGGCCGGCCGGCGCAGGATGAAACGATCGCCGGGAAGCAGGACGGTCTCTTCGTCGAGACGGATCTCCGCGGTGAGATCCCCGGTCTCTTCCGTTCCCAGCACGCGGAATCGGGCGGACCGCTCGCACGTTCCCTGGTGGAATCGCGCACGACCTCCCTTTTCCAATCCTCGTGGAGCCGACGGCAGCAGCCGGATCGACGCCCAGATCCGGGTCGTGGTCTGCAGAGAGCCGGGGGGGCATACGGTCGAACCGCGCGGCACCTCATCGCGATCCAAGCCCTGCAGGTTCACCGCGGTCCGCTGTCCGGCAAGCGCTTCCTCGACGTGGCGATGGTGGACCTGCAGGCCCCGTATGCGAGCCCGGCGCTCGCCCGGCATGACCACGACCTCTTCCCCTTCACGAAGTCTTCCCGAGGCCAGCGTGCCGGTGACGACGGTGCCGAATCCCCGCAGGACGAACGAGCGGTCGACCGGCAGACGCGCGATCCCGGCCGACGGCCTTGCGGGGACGTCGTCGAAGAGCCCCTCCAGGGCGACATGCAACTCGTCCAGCCCGGTTCGAGCGCGCGCCGATACCGGAACGATCGCGGCAGTCTCGAGAAACGACCCCTTGATGAAATCGCGAACCTCGAGCTTCAGGACCTCGAGGAGCTCGTCGTCGGCCAGGTCAGCTTTCGTCAGAGCGACCAGGCCGTGGCGCACGCCCAGTAGCTTGCAGATGTCGAGATGCTCGCGACTTTGAGGACAAACACCGTCGTCGGCCGCGATGACGAGGAGAACGGCATCGATTCCTGCCGCTCCCGCCACCATGTGCCGCACGAAACGTTCGTGACCCGGGACGTCCACGAACGACAGGATTCGTCCCTCGCCGAGATCCAGGTCGGCGAATCCGAGCTCGATGGTGATCCCGCGGTTCTTCTCTTCCTTGAGGCGGTCCGGGTCGACGCCGGTCAGCGCCTCGACGAGTGCGCTCTTGCCGTGATCGATGTGACCCGCGGTGCCCAGGATCAGATGACGTGTCGACATGGCGGCCGATCAAAGCACCGAACGAACGGCGTCCAGGAGATCGTCGAGGTCGAACGGTTTGTGAAGGACCCGGAGTCCGAGACGATGCGCCACGCTTTCCGGCTCCGCGCTGACCGTGTCTCCGGTGACGATGACGATCTTCTCGCCGAGACCCGGACAGAGACCGTCCAGCTCGTCGCGGAAGCTCTCGATCCGCATGCCCGGCATCTTCAGATCGACGACGACCAGATCGAACGATGCGTTGGCCACCCGCTCGAGCGCCTCGCGCGCGTCGTGTGACTGGCTCACGCGGTGGCCGTCGGTCTCGAGGGTCTCGCAGATCAGTCCTGCCACCGAACGCTCGTCGTCCACCACAAGAACCCTACCCTTGCGTGTGTCTTTTCGAGATTCACCGCGCCGCGCATCCTCGACGGGGGTCGGCTCGCTCGAGCCGACCGGGAGCTCGATGCTGAAGACCGTTCCCTCATCGTGGGTGCTGTCGACGGCAATCGTCCCTCCGTGCGATGTGATGATGCCGTAGACGATCGAGAGCCCGAGGCCGGTCCCCTCGCCCGCCTCCTTGGTCGTGAAGAACGGATCGTAGATCTTCGAAAGGTGCTTTGCGGGGATCCCCGGACCGTCGTCGGCGATGACCATTGACACCCGGTCCTGCGAGAGCCGTTTCGTCGTCAACGTGATCGTTCCGGGACGCTCGGCGTCACGAATGGCGTGCTGGGCGTTGGTGACGAGATTGAGGATCCCCTGCTGCAGCTGGTGCGCGTCGCCGTGAATGGCGGGCAGGTTCGGGTCGAGATCGGTCTTCACGTCGATGTTGGCCACGCGAAGCTGGTAGCCCACCAGATGCAGAACGGAGGTTGCCACCTCGTTGAGCGACAGCGGCTTGCTCTCCGGATCGTGGCGGCGCGCGAAGGAAAGCAGATTCTGGACGATCCGCTGGCAGCGGCGTGACTCGTCGTGGATCATGCCGAGCCTGCGGGCCAGCTTGTCGTCGGTCGTCACCGACTTCACGAGCTGTGCGTAGCCGAGCACCGAGGCCAGAGGATTGTTCAGCTCGTGGGCGATCCCGGAGATCATCTGCCCGAGGCTCGACAGCTTCTCGGTCTGGGCGAGTTGCTTCTGAAGACGTCGGCGCTCGGTCACGTCGGCGACGACGAGCACCAGGCCCTGCAGCGTCCCACCGTCGGCGGTAACGCCGGAGACGGTCACCGTCAGGATCCTGCCCTCGGCGAGCCGCGCCTCGCCGTCGATCGTTCGCGCCGGATCGAGCCTCACGCGCTCCGCGAGGGGCTCGAGATCCAGATCGCCCAGACGCGCGAGCGGGCCCGCGGCAGGCTCGCCGGTCAGATCCTCGAGGATCCGGGTCGCGGCCGGGTTCGCCTGGACGAGACACAGGGACGGATCGGTCAGCATGACGGCCTGGGGCATCGAGTCGAGGATCGACCGGAACCGGTCCTGCTCGGCCTCGCGGACCGTCAGGATCCTGTCGAGATGGAGCGAGAGCTGATTCGCGGCACCGTAGACGAGGCGAAGCTTCGATTCCTCGCTCTCCGGCAGCAGCACGGCCAGGGAGGCCACCGTTCTTCCCCTACGGGAGATCGGCTGCACCGCCAGATCGCCTGCGCGCAAGCCCTGACGGGTTCCGCGCTGGGGATCGTAGTCGTCGAAGGGAACGAGCTCGATCCGAACGCTCTCCCCGCCGGCCCACTGCAGGACCCCGACGGCCCGATCGGAGATCGCCTCGAGATGCTCGCGAGAGAGAGGACGGGCGACGAAGACCTCGACCCGGGGCTCACCGTCAAGCCCGTAGGCCGCTGCCACGGCGTCGGCGCCGGTGCCGACCTGCAGCACGTGGGCGGCGTTGCGGAACAGCACGGCCGGGGTCCGCGCCTCGGCCGAGGTTCTCCCGAGGTCCTGGAGCAGGGCGAGCTCGCGGGTCCGCGCCTCGAGGCGGCGCTCGTCTCGATCGAGCTCGAGCCGGGCGGCACGCCAGGCGGCGATGGCCGCGCCGGCCTCCAGCAACGCCCCGGGTGGCGTTCCGCTGCCCACGACCCTCAGGCGCCAGGCGGGTATGCCGGGAATCTCCACATCGCGAGTCGACACCGAGGCACCCGAAGCGCTCGAATGGCCCTCGCGGGTCGGATAGCGTGCCAGGAGGCCGCCCGGGTCGTCGGCGGCCTCGAGGGTGGCCTCGAGCCCGTCGGCGCTCTCGAGCCAGACCGCCACTTCTCGGAGCGCGCCCTCGGGCGTCGTCTTGCGGAACAGGGCCGACCAGTCCAGCGATCTGGACTTCGGTCCGGCCCCCCCGCGGGCCACCCTCTCCGAAAGTTCGCTCATGAAGCCGCCCACGGTGGTTCCGGTCACCACCCTGCTCGGCCTGGAGTCTAGGTGAGGATCGCGGTCGGGATCAAGCCCGCGGCCCGGACGCGCCGAACCACTTCGGACAGAAAAAGGCGATTGTCGCCACCGGCGGGTGGCCCGAGGCTCAGTGACTCATGCGCGCTCGTCGTGGCACCCGGCTCACGGGAAACGGCTGCTTCGACGGCGATTTGATCATCCGCTTGCGCGCAAACAACTTACGGAGGCGCGTCTTGGCCTGGCACTCGATCTGCCGGACCCGCTCGCGGCTGATGCCCATCTTCTCGCCGATCTCCTTGAGGGTCAGCGGGGGCCCTCCGGCCAGGCCGAACCGAAAGGTCACGACGGTCCGCTCCTGCTCGGTCAGAAAATCCAAGGCCTCGGATACGAGCGAGTTGGCTTCGCGCCGGATGAGGTCGTCTTCAGGGCTTTCCGAGTTGTTGTCGACCAGATACTCGGAGATCGACGAGTCGCGGTCTTTTCCGACCTTGTCGTCGAGGCTGACCTCCCGTAGCTTGAGCTGCAGAACCTGGTCGATCTTGTGGACGCTCTTGGACAACCGGGCGGAGATCTCCTCTCGTTTCGGCTTGCGCCCGAGCGATCTGCGCAGCGAGTTTTCAGCGTCCCGGATCTCACGGACCTTCTTGAGCTGGTAGTTGGGCACTCGAACCATGTTGGAGTGCTCGCTCAAGGCCTTCAGGATCGACTTCCGGATCCACCAGATCGCGTAGGTGATGAACTTGGTGCCTTTGGAGGCGTCGTAGCGGTGCGCGGCCTCGATCAGGCCCAGATTCCCCTCGTTGAGAAGGTCCTCGAAGGGAAGGCCGAGGTTCCTGTACTCGCTGGCCACCTTGACGACGAAGCTGAGATTCGACTCGATCAGCTCGTTGAGAGCCTCGCGCGACCCCCGCTTGACACTCCGCGCGAGCGACTGTTCCTGCTCTTTCGAAAGCAGCTGATACTCCCGAATCTCGGAGAAATACCGGGACAGTACGGAGCTTCGCTCTTTCGCGCTTACGTTCATTGAGTCTCCTCGGCGGCGGCGTGGGGGAAGGAGGGGATTGACGGTTGACACCCTTCACCGATGGTCGTACATTCGAATAACCGATTTGTAAGTAATTTATTATTCGTCGAGAACGCTTGAAGGAGTGGCTTGTACGCTAACAAGACGTCAGCGGAGTACGCTGGCCCTCTTCTTGGGCTACATCCTCTCGGGTTCCGATTCACCCGCGCCCTCCGCACCACACAACGAGTCTTTCAGGTCGCCGAAGGACTCGCTCGGCTCGTGTGCTGCTCTTTCCCCCGATGCCTTGAGTTTATGCGGCTGAGGGATGAGTGTCAAGACCCAATATCGTCAGGAGCCGCGCCAGTAGCGGCTTTTCGGTGTATTCTGTTTTAGCAAGGAGGGGCTAATGGGTACGCGGAATACACGTCGTCGACAGACAATCTTCGTGGGTAGCAAGATCCGCCAACTGCGAAAGGAACACAGCCTGACGCAGTCGGAGCTGGCGCGCCGAATCGGAGTTCAGCAATCCGATCTCTGCAGGATGGAGAACGGCGAGTACAAGGTCTCGCTCGATACGCTGTTCAACATCCTCGGCGTGTTCGGGATGGAAATCGGAGAATTCTTCGGGGGTGCGGTCGGCACGGCCCCGCCCGGAGAGCAAGATAACGAGCTGCTGCGAATCTTCCATCGTCTGGATCCGCGGACACAAGAGGAAGTCCTCGACTTCATTCGCTACAAGGGCATGCGCCGGATCGCGACATGCCCCGAGTGAACCCGCCGGTCCCGGAGGATGCTTCGGCCGATCCTTGCGATGGCCCCGGTCAGGTCGAGCCGTACACCGACCTGAAGGACCGGGGCAAGCAGGCCACGCTTCGCGGAGAGTTCCGTGAGGCCATGGTGTTCTACACCCGCGCCCGTCAACTCGCCCACTCCGACGGCCCGCCCGAGAGGATCGACGAGGCCGACCTGAACGTCGCGATGGTCTTGATCCAGATGGGCGAAGCTCGCAAGGGCGAAGAGGGCCTCAGAGAGATCCTGCTCCGCACGCGGGACCAGCGCATCGGCGTGGCCGCGGCTTACAACCTCGCGTCGAGCCTCAGGAAACAGGGCCGGTTCGAGCGTGCAATGACCTACGCTCAGAGAGCGCTGGAGCGGACGGCGGGCCTCGACGCCGTCGACTGCCGCGCGATGATCCACAACCTCATCGGAAACCTGCACCTCGGCCAGACCTACCTCGAAGAAGCGCTCGCCGAGTATCGCAAGGCGCTGGCGTTGCGCGAGTCGCAGGAGGGCGACACGCGGTACTCCCGGGCGATCGTGCTGGAGAATCTGGGGTACTGCTTGCTCCTTCAGCAGCGACTCGACGAGGGAGCCGAGCGCATCCAAGAGGCGCTGGCCCTCGCCCGCGAGGTCGAAGACCGTCGCTGTCAGGCCGAGTGCCTCCAGGACATGTGTTACGGGCTCCTCCTCCAGGATCGATACGACGAGGCGATTCGCGAGGGAGAAGCCGCGCTCGAGCTGGCCGCGGAGGCCGGCTACGACGACATCGAAGAGAACTGCCACTACCTGCTCGGCGAGCTCGGCAGCCGCACGGACGACGCCGAGCGCAGGGATCGACATTTTCAACAGTTGCAGAGCCTCCATCCGGAGCTGCCGTTTCTCAGGGATTTCCTATGCGCCGTCGACGTCACGCAGATCATCACGCTCAAGCGCTGAGAGGCGCCGCCCTGTCGGCGGTGGTCCTCGCGGTTGCCTCGGTCCTGTGCACGCCGCTGTGGGCCGACGATCAGATCGCAATCGCCGGCGATGGAACGGTGCACAGCGTCTCCCCCGGGTTCGAGCTCGCCGTCGGGAACGCCACCCGAATCCTCCACGTCGAGCAATCGTCTTCGGGAGAAAGCGTCACCCGGATCCTGCCCGGCACCGACAGCGGCACCAACTTCCATCCATCGATCGAGATCGATCCCGTCACCGATCTCCCGGTGGTGGTCTGGACCCATGTGGAACGCGGCGACGCGGAAATCCACCTCGCGCGATACGACGGAACCGAGTGGACCGACTCGATCGCCGTGGCCCCCGGCCGCGGTGACGACGTCGACCCCGAGCTCAGGATCGACCAGAACCTGGTGCACGTTCTCTGGCGGCGAGAGACTTCCGGGGGCGACGTCGTACTCCTGAGGGCGAGCCTGGATCGAGAGACCCTCGCCCTGGTGCTGGGTCCCGAGCACCTTCCCACCACGGGCATTCCCCTGGTTTCTCCGGACGGCAGCGCCGACGCGCCGGCCGAATCCCCCGAGCCCGAGGACAGCTTCGTGGTCGAGGAGGTCTGGGACGATGACGAGGGAAGCCCTCACGTCCTGATCGTCTACGGAATCCGCGACGAACCGATGCCGGTGGGCTACCGACAGGGTTTCATCCTTCCGCCGGAGATGGACGACGTCAACGATCCCACGGCGTCATGGGTCGGCAGCCGGCTCGTGCTGAGCTTCGTGGTCGGCAACCGGCTCGTCTATAGCGTCCTCGAGAACCGTCAGTGGTCCGACCTGCGGCGGGTCAACGTCGATGGGCTATCGGCGGCCGATGCGCGTGGCGAGCTGGAATCGATGCTGCTGAGGACCGACCCGGTCCACCCATCCGGAAACTGACTCCCCGTCTCGTCAGTGGATCCAGTCGTCGTCCTTGGGCGGCATGACCTTGAACTTCCGACGGCGCAACTTCCAGCGAAGCTCGTCGAGGAACTCCCTCAGCCTCCACGCGCGCTTGAGGTAAAGGTAGCCCACAATCATGCCCCCCAGGTGGGCTACGTGGGAAACCCCGCCTGCGCTGTGCCCCAGCGTGAAGACGAACGTCACCGCGAACATGATCCACGCGAAGGTTCGGGCCCGCATCGGGAAGATCAGCATGAACAGGATGACGCGCTCGGAAAAGACCTTGCCGAAAGCCAGGATGAGCCCGTAGACCGCACCTGAGGCGCCGACCGTGGGGATGAGCGGGTTCTGGAACAGGCCGCCGACCGTGATGAACAAACCGGCGCCGATTCCGCACACCAGGTAGTACCGCAAGAAGGCGCGGCCCCCCCAGTGCCGCTCCAGGTCACCCCCGAGCATCCAGAGAAAGAGCATGTTGAGGATGATGTGGAACGGGTCGGTTGCGGAGTGCAGCCACATGTAGGTGATCGGCTGCCACACCCATCCCTGGAGGACCAGGGCGGGTACGATTCCGAGGAACCGGGACAGCCCGGCGATGCCCATGACCGGGCCCAGCAGGAATTGCACGGCCCAGATCACTCCGTTGATGATCATGATGGTCCGGACCATGGGTGTCAGCGGCGGGAAACCGATGCCGCCTGACGGGCGCTGGGGTGGGTTCCGGTAGTAGCTCAAGGCAAAACTTCGGCGGTTCCGGTCTCACGATCGACGTGGATCCAGACCAGAGGAAGGTCGTCGACGGTTCCCAGCTCCTCGCCGGTCTTCCCGCAGCAGCGACACGGTTGGTTGAGGTTGAAGGGTTCCCCACACGACAGGTTGGTCACCACGCCGTTGACCCGGAGGTTCAAGTGGTAGGCCCAGATCCCCCGGCTGTTGCGGATCCGCAACCGTAAAGGGTTGTTGCCGTTCTTGAGCTTCGGGGTGATATCGATCCATCCTCCCTTCAGGCGCGAGTCGGTCATCACGGCCTCGGTGTCCAGAAAGACGTCGATGGCGTCGTCGGACTTGACGTTCCGGATCTCGACCTTCAGGGGAGGCAGCGGGGCCTCGAAATGAATGGATGCCACGTCCGTCCGGGCCATCCTCACCGTCTCCCCGGAGACGCGGATCACCACGAACTCTGCGTCGACGGAAACCAGCTCGCCCTCGTGACGCGCTCCGCTGTTGAGGATAACGGTGTCGGCACAAAGCACGGCAGGCCCCGCGATTGCCAGGAACACCGTCGCCAGAACGGCACCGACGGTGCGTCGCGTCGAGATAAGGTGAAGGAGATCGATCATGACAGCAGGACGCCAGCATAGCCGCTCGTCGTTGCCTCCGTCAAACGCGAGCGCGGCCGACGGCTGGAGACTCCTGGGAGTCGCGTGTCGCGAGGTCGCGGCCACGCCGGTTGAAGGCGGCCGCGCCGTCGAGCCCATCCTGGAGCGGGCGCTCGAGGCCACGGGAGCCGAGCGCGCCTTCGTGGTCGGATCGGCCGAGGGCGGTTCGGAGCAACCTCCCCGCGTCCTTGCCACGGTGTGCCGCCGCCGAGACGGTGAGCGTTTACCGAGCCGAACCGTTGTCGGTCGCTCGCTGGTGGGTCGTCGCGTCCTGATCTGCCCGGATGCCGCCCACGACCCGCGCTTTTCGTCGGGAGCGTCGGTGCGCGCGCTCGCCCTGCGGTTCGTGGTCTCGGCGCCCATCGGCCTGCCCGGAGGAGGTCGAGGCGCCCTGGTGCTGGACAGCCGACTCGACCGGTGCGGGCGTCGAACGGAGACCCGCGAGCTGCTGCAGGCCTTCGCCGCACTGATCGGTCTCGTTCTGGAGCGGGACGAGGCTCACGACGTCACGTCGAATCCTCCCGCGGAGGTACGGGAGTTGATCGGGGAGTCTCCGGCGTTCCGGGAACTGCTGGCCCGCGCCGAGCAAGTGGCTCCGTGGCCGCTTCCGGTTCTCGTGACCGGCGAGTCCGGCTCGGGCAAGGAGGGCATCGCGCGCACGCTCCATCGCTCGAGCCCACGGCGGAACAAACCCTTCGTGGCCCTCAACTGCGCAGCGGTAACCGAGTCGCTACTCGAGAGCGAGCTGTTCGGCGCCGTTCGTGGAGCCTACACCGGAATCGCCAGGGATCGCCCCGGGCTTTTCAGGCTCGCCGACGGCGGGACCCTTCTTCTGGACGAGGTCGGCGACATGTCGCCGGGCATGCAGGCCAAGCTCCTGCGCGTTCTCCAGGACGGTCGTGTTCGCTCCGTCGGCGGCGAGGTCGAAGAACTCGTGGACGTGCGAGTCGTCGCGGCCACCCACCAGGACCTTGGTTCCCGGGTCGAAGAGGGCGCTTTTCGACAGGATCTCTACTACCGCCTCGCCGTGGTCGAGCTCCGCACTCCGCCGCTCAGAGATCGGTCGGGCGACATCCCGCTGCTCGCCCGTCACCTGAGCTCGAAGCTCGCGCGAAGGATCGGCGCCGACATTCCCACGTGGACGCCGACAGCGCTGTCCCGGCTCGAGGGGTATGACTGGCCGGGGAACATCCGCGAGCTCGAGGCGGTCGTCGCACGCGCCCTCCTGCAGGCGGGCACCGGGCCCATCCTGCGCCGGCACGTGGTTCTTCCCCGAGAGACGCCGTCGAAAGCCGTCGCGCCGGGCCAACGGCTCGAGGTCAAGATGATCGAAGGCGCGCTACGAGACCACGGTGGTGTGGCGTCACACGCCGCGGCGGCCATCGGCTGGTCCCGGCAGAAGCTCGCCCGCAGGATGGCAGCGCTCGGGATCGGCTACCCGGTTTCCTGTTCCGCCCGGGAGATCACGTCGTCGCACAGCTCCACCCCCCACGACGAGCCTTCGAGAAAGGCACCCCACTCCTCGTAGCCCTGCTTGACCCAGCCCGAGCCCAGAGCGGGATGGGCCGCCGGCTTGCGCGGGCGGCGGATGAGAGACATCCCGGCCTCCGCTGGCGTGCGGCTCCCCTTCTTTCCGTTGCACTCGATGCAGGCACAAACCACGTTGGTCCAGCCCGAGGTTCCACCCCGCGACACGGGAATGACGTGATCGAGGTTGAGATGTTTCTGCGAGAAGACCCTACCGCAGTACTGGCACCGGTTGCGGTCGCGGTAGAAGATGTTCTTGCGCGTGAAGCGCACGTTGCGACGGGGCACCCGATCGTACCGCACGAGCTGGATCACGCGTGGGATCCGGATAGCGCGCGTCGGCGTTCGGATGATCCCGTGCCCGTCCCTCGGCGGCAGGTCGCACCAGTGCTCGAAGGGGTAGGTCCGGAAATCGTCGGCCACGGCGTGGGCCCGACCCGCGTAGAACAGGTGAAAGGCGCGGCGGACTCCCGTCACCTGGATCGCCTGATACAAGCTGTTGAGAACCAGGACCGCTCCGTCCAGCATCTTCCGCCCGCCGTTTCCGCTACGCGCCGCGCCGGGTCGCGCGACGGCGCTGCTCGTTCGAGCGCTCGAGGGCGAGTCTCACCAACCGTTCCAGCAACCTTGGGTAATCGACCCCCGAGGCCTCCCACAGCTTGGGAAACATACTGATCGGGGTGAATCCCGGCAAGGTATTGACCTCGTTGAGATACACCCGCCCGTCTTTGCGGTCCAGGAAGAAATCGACGCGCGCCAGCCCTGCGAGTTCGAGAACGCGGAACGCTCGCACCGCGACCTCACGAACCTCGACCGCGACGGCCTCGGGTACCTCGGCTGGAATCACGAGAACCGAGGTGCCGTCCTCGTACTTGGATGCGTAGTCGTAGAACTCCCGTGACGGAAGGATCTCACCGGGGACGGATGCCTCGGGCTCGTCGTTCCCGGTCACGGCGCATTCGATCTCGCGCACGTCGAGAGCCTTCTCGACCACGATCTTCGGGTCGCATCGCATCGCCGTTTCCACGGCCCCGGCGAACGCATCCGGCTCGTCGACCCGCGACACTCCCACCGAGGAACCGCCGTTCGCGGGCTTGACGAAGACCGGAAATCCGAGCGTCTCCCCCACCCGAGCGCGCATCCCGTCGGGATCGCGAAGGTACTCGCCTCGCCGGAAGGCCGTCCAGGGCGCCACCGGCAACCCGTGATGCTCGAACAGCGACCTCGAGATCTCCTTGTCCATTCCGACCGCCGAGCCGAGCACTCCCGAGCCGACGTACGGGATGCCCGCCAGCTCCAGCAAGCCTTGAATCCTGCCGTCCTCTCCCCCCCAGCCGTGGATCAGCGGGAAGATCGCCTCGAGGCGAAGGGCTCGTTGACGTCCGCCGGCGTCGAGGTAGACGAGATCGCCTCGTCCCGGATCGATCTGCAGCACGGTGGCGGGCGGTTCACCCGCCGGCACCTCCACCCGGGGCCGCTCGCCCGACAGGAACGCCGCGGACAGCTCCGGAGTGAGCCACCGACCCTCCTCGGTGACGCCGATCGGGACGCACTCGAACGGTCCGGCCTCGAGTCCCTGACGAACGCCGCGGGCGGAGACCACCGAGACCTCGTGCTCGACCGAAGCACCTCCGAACACCAGTCCGACCCGCAGCTTCTCGCTCATCATTCGCCCGCCCCACGCGCGTGCTCGAGCATCATCTGCTCGATGGTCGACTCGATCTCGTCGTCCAGACTCGGCGCCTGCAACACGACCTCTCCGCCGGCGTCGAGGATGACGTGCGAGGGGAGCTGTTGGGTGCGGAACTTGGTCTGGGCCGCGCCTTTGGCGTCGAACATGAACTCCCCCTCGACGGCCCCCGTGCCGAGGAACTCTTGCAAGCGCTCGGTCGATTGTCGCGTCGGGACCGCGATCACCACGAGACGGTAACCACGGTCGCCCCAGCGTGTGACGAGCTCGGCGAGGCGGGGAAGCTCGTCGCGGCACGGCGGACACCACGTCGCGAAGAAGACCAGGTGAAGGACCGGAGCCCCGGGGTTCAGCTCCACCGGACGCTCATGGATCGGATCCGTAAGGGTCAGGGGGAGGGAGGGATCCGGTGACGGCGCACCGCTGGCGGCCCCCATGGCGAAAGTGGCCGCGACGACGGCTCCCAGGATGCGAACGGCAAACGGCTTTCTCGGGTCGGAGTCCACGCCTCGACGCCTCAGGCCAGAAATCCTCGGACGGCCTTGAACAGAAAATAAGCGCCGACCGCCAACAAGGCCACCCCGAAGCCTCTCTTGACCCAGTCCATCCAGGCACCTGGCTTGGGGAGATTGGAGAGCAACCCCGAGAAAATGCCCAGAATCATGAGGAGAAATCCGAGCCCGAGAGCAAAAACGAGCAGAAGGAATCCCCCCAGAAATACGTTTTGTCGCTGGCCCACCACCAGTAGCAGAACCCCGAGGACCGGAGCGGTGCACGGCGCGGCGACGAAACCGGAAGCCACACCGATCGCGAACGCACCGAGGTGCCCGCCCTTGCGCGTGCCCTTGCTCTGGACGTCACCGAAGAATGCCGGGACGCGAATCGTCCAGATATCGAACATCGCCATCGCAAACGCGAGGATCATCGCCCCGACCGCCAGATTGACCCACGGCGACTGGGAAATCGTACCGAAGGTGCGCCCCAGCAGCGCGGAGACGACGCCGAGCGCGGCGTACACCACGGCGAGGCCGGAAACGTAGACCAGCGAGAGGGTCACGGCCCGTCTGCGGCTTCCCGCGGCCGATCCACCGATGTAGGTCACGGTGACCGGGATCACCGGGTAGACGCACGGCGTGAAGCTCGTCACCACCCCGGCCAGAAAAACGAACAGCACGACCAGCGGCGAGCCGGCATCGAGCTGCCCCTTGACGGTCTCGCCGAGGGCGTAGTTCAACCCGTTCAGCCACTCGATGAACTGCTCGAACACTCCGACCATCACGCGTTCACAGGACCTTCTGGATCCTGGCCACCAGGTCGCGCTTCGAGACGAGCCCGACGACCTGGTCCTTCACCTGTCCCCCCTGGACCAGGAGCAGGGTCGGGACCGACAGGACCCCGAACTTTGCGGCGGTCGTCGGCGCGCGGTCGACATCGACTCGCACGAACTTGACCTGCGAGTCCATCTCGGTGGCCAGCTCGTGCACCACGGGCTCGAGCTTCTTGCACGGCCCGCACCACGTCGCGGAGAAATCGACCAGCACCGGGCGATCGGCCTTGAGGACCTCTTGTTCGAAGTTGTTGTCGTCAGCGTCAATTACAGAGCTCATGGACTCTCCTAGCAGCCCGTCCGCTGGGTGCGGCGGGGAGACCCAAGGTTAGCACGGACGGAAGATCCAGGCCGAGTCGGGACGCCACCCTAGAGTCGGGATGATGCCTCGCGCACCCGGATCAGCTGGACGGTCTGAAGCTCGGGATAGAAGTCTGCCTCGACCGTGATCCGGCTCCCCCGCAGGCTCGGCTCCATGACGATGTCCCGCGCCGACGGGTGGTCGAGATTGACGTTCCAGTACGAGCCGTCTCCCAGCTTGAGGACGTTCAGATGCCGCGCGTTGCGACACGCCAGCTGCTGGGCGAACGAGGCCCCCGTCATGTCGCAGTTGTGGTCGACGACGGTGACCGTCTTGACGACGTGGAGGATCTTCGGCTCTCCGACGGAGCCCGCATCCCCCGCCGGCATCCCGACCAGGGTCGGGACCAGGAGCGCCGCGAGGAGAACTGCCGCGGCCAGCGCCGAGACGGCGGGCGTCCGGATCCAACTTCCTTCTCGGCGCTCCGCCGACGGTGCCTCGAGCTCCAGGGCTTCCCGGACCCGCGTCTCGAGTCCTTCCGGGGCGGCCTCCGCGACGAGACGGCCCCTCAGGCCGCGCAGGAAGGAGTCCTCGGCCTCCAGGTATCGGGCGCAGGCTTCACACTGTGCGGAATGGTCGATCAGCTTCTCGCGATCGGCCTCCGCCAGCTCGTCGGCCTGGAGGTGATAGACCCACTTGCGAAAATCCCTGCAGTCGACGGGCCTATCGAGGTAAAGCGGTCTCATGACGGTTGATCTCCGTCTGGGGCAACGGATCGAGGCCCCTTGACTATTCCCTTGCGGCGGGCGAATTCGAGCAGGGCGGCCTGAAGCAGCTTCCGGCCCCGGTGGAGCCGGCTCATCACGGTCCCCAGTGGGATCGTCAGGGCTGTGGCGATCTCCTTGTAGGACAACTCATCCACGAGGTCCATCACGACCACCGTCCGGTACTCCTCGGGGAGGTCGGCCATCGCCTCCTGGATCTCCCCATCCAGGACCCCGTCCATGACCACCGACTCGGGAGTCGGGGCCCGGCGCTCGCTGAGGAAATTGTCCTCCACCATCTGCTCGTAGACGGCCTCGATCTTGTCGAAGTCGACCTCCTCGGGACGAGCCTTGGCGGCGCGGTAGCGGTTGATGAAGGTATTCCGGAGGATCCGGTACAGCCAGGCCTTGATCTGGGTCCCGGCCTCGTAGGAGTCGAAGAACCGAAACGCCCTCAGGTAGGCCTCCTGGACCAGGTCCTCGGCATCCTTGCGGTTACGCGTGAGCTTCAGGGCGAGATTGAAGAGCGCATTGATGTGCGGGAGCGCGACGCGCTCGAACTCGTCCCGGCGCTGATGAGGCGCACCAGCGGTCACGACGGGACTCCTTCACGTTTCCTGGCGAGGTGCAGCTACAGCCGCCGAACGCTACACCTGGGGGTCCGTACGTGTCAAACGGTGCTAGCATTGATCTTTCGCACGCGGGGTGTTTCCGTGACCACGATCCCTCTCTCTCCGGCGCTCGTCGAGCGCCTTCGCGATTCCGGGCCGATTCTCGCCCTCACCGGGGCGGGCGTTTCGGCCGAGAGCGGCCTCGCGACCTTCCGCGGCCCGGGCGGCATGTGGGAGGGGCGCGACCCCATGGAGCTGGCGACCCCCGAGGCGTTTGCCGACGACCCTCACACCGTCTGGCGGTTCTATGCGTGGCGCCGCGAGCAAGCCGCGGCAGCTTCACCCAACCCGGCTCACCGAGCCCTGGCCGAGCTCGAGTCCGGACGGGACGACTTCACCCTCGTGACCCAGAACGTCGACGGGCTCCACGAGCGCGCGGGGAGCCGCGGGGTCATACGACTGCACGGAACACTCTGGAGGCTGCGGTGCTCGGTGGAAGGCACCGAGCGCGACGACCTGCGTGACGACCTCGGTCCCCTCCCCCCGCGATGCGAGTGCGGCGCCCTGCTGCGCCCGGCCGTGGTGTGGTTCGGAGAATCGCTACCCGAGGAGGCCCTCGAGCGCGCGATGCACGCCGCACGCCGTGCCGGCGTGGTCCTGGTCGCCGGAACCTCGTCGCTGGTCTACCCGGCGGCGGCGCTCCCGGAGATCGCGCAACGCGCGGGTGCGTACGTCGTCGAGATCAATCCGGAGGAAACGCCTCTGAGCGCACTGGCCGACGAGCGCCTCGCTGGAGCCGCCGGTCAAATCCTACCGGCGGTGGCCGAGGCCGCGGCGGCGGCTTCGCGGGACCGGTCGTGAACCCAGACGCCAAGATCCTGTTTGTGGACGGCACGTCCGGCGCCGCCGGGGATATGGTCCTCGGCGCCCTGGTCGATCTCGGCGTGCCCCTCGCGAGGATCCGCCGGGTGCTGGAGTCGCTGCCGGTTGAGGGTTGGCGTCTGTCATCGCGGCGGGTGACCCGCGCCGGGCTGACCGCTCGCAAGATCTCCGTTCGCCTCGCCGGAGCTCACCCCGGCCGGGGGTGGCGCGAAATCCAGCGCATCCTGAAGGCCGGGGACCTCAAGCCCACAGTGCGGCACCGGGCATTGAGGATCTTCCGACGCCTGATCGAAGCCGAGGCCGAGGTCCACGGGATTGCTCCGGAAAAGGTCCATCTCCACGAGGTCGGCGGGATCGATGCGATCGTCGACGTCGTGGGCGCCTGCGTCGCTCTCGACCACCTCGCGCCGGACCGCATCGTCGTCTCGACCTTGACCACGGGCGCCGGCACGGTGCGTTGCGCCCACGGGATCTACCCCGTCCCGGCACCCGCGACGGCGCGACTGGTCCGCGGCGTTCCGGTGCGTGGAGGCGACATCGAGGTCGAGCGCCTGACCCCGACGGGAGCGGCGATCTTGACCACGGTGGCCGACGCGTGGGGCCCGCTTCCCGTGATGCGGCCGTCGAAGGTGGGCCACGGCGCCGGCGATCGCGACCTCGGCGACGACCCCAACTTCCTGACCATGATCCTGGGGCACAGCGCGCTGGCGGCGGCGAGGTCGGGTGGCGGCGCTGAGGCCCTCGTCCTCGAATTCAACGTCGACGACGCCACGCCCCAGGCTCTGGCCTACGCCTCCGAGCGCCTGTTCCGGGATGGAGCGCTGGAGGTCTACACGACTCCCGTACACATGAAGAAGGGACGCTCGGGCCATCAGATCACGGTCCTGGCCGAGCCGGACCATCTCGAGATCATGGCCGCCATCGTTCTGGAAGAGACGACGACCCTCGGACTGAGGTATCGTCGCGTCGGACGGATCGAGCTGGAACGGAGTCGCGTCAAGGTGAAGACACGTCATGGAACGGTACGGGTCAAGGTCGGGCATCTCGACGGTCGCGCCGTCCAGGCCTGGCCCGAGTACGAGGACTGCGCGGCCATCGCGCGCCGCAGAAACGTTCCGTTGAAAGAGATTCAACAGGCCGCGCTCGAGACGTGGCGCAGAGACCGTGGCCGCAGCGGGAGATCTTCATGAGCGCGCGACCGAAGTTCTATGTCACGACCCCGATCTACTACGTCAATGACGAGCCTCACATCGGCCACGTCTACACCACGATCGTGGCCGACGTCATCGCCCGCTACCGCCGGGCCACCGGCCATGACGTCTACTTCCTGACCGGCACCGACGAGCACGGGCAGAAGATCGAGCGAGCCGCCCAGGCCCAGGGCCTGGATCCGATCCAGCTCGCCGACCGCGTGGTCCATCGCTACCACGAGCTGTGGAAGCAGCTCGAGATCAGCCATGACGACTTCATTCGCACCACCGACCCGCGACACCGGCTCGGCGTCGAGAAGCTGATCGGAAAGATGAAAGCGGCCGGTGACATCTACCTCGGATCGTACGAGGGGATGTACTGCGCGGGTTGCGAGTCGTTCTACCCCGAGAGCCAGCTGGTCGACGGCCGCTGTCCGGAGCAGGGCCACCCGGTCGAGCGTGTCTCGGAAGAGTCGTACTTTTTCCGGCTTTCCCGCTACCAGGAGCCGCTGCTCGAGCACTTCCGCACCCATCCGGAGTTCGTGCGTCCCCGGACGCGGTTCAACGAGGTCAAGGCGTTCGTCGAGTCGGGGCTGAAGGACCTGAGCATCAGTCGAACCAGCATCTCGTGGGGCATCCCGTTCCCGGATGCGCCCGGCGCCATCGTCTACGTGTGGGTGGACGCCCTCACGAACTACATGAGCGCCCTCGGTTACGGCGGCAACGAGTCGTCTGCGACCATGAAGTACTGGCCCGCCCAGGCTCACCTGGTGGGCAAGGACATCCTGCGGTTTCACGCCGTCTACTGGCCGGCGTTTCTGATGTCCGCGGGAGAGCCCCTTCCCGAGTGCATCTACGCCCACGGCTGGTGGCTTCGAGATGATGCCAAGATGTCGAAGAGCCTGGGCAACGTGGTCAAGCCCGGCCCCCTGATCGACGATTTCGGCGCCGACGGACTGCGCTACTTCCTTCTGCGCGAGATGACCTTCGGCATGGACGGCAGCTACTCGGACGAGCAGCTCCTCGATCGCTACAACGGGGACCTCGCCAACGACCTCGGGAATCTCACCAGCCGGATCGTGACCCTGATCCACAACGGCTGCGACGGCACCGTGCCGCCGCCCTCCGACGAGCCCGTGGAGCACGAGCTCGCACCGCTGGCCGAGCGCGCCTTCGGGGATTACCGCGAGGCCTTCGACAACTACAACTTCAGCAGCGGACTTACGGCCGCGTGGTCGCTGGTGGCCGGCGTCAATCGCTTCCTGGTGGATCACACCCCCTGGGAGCTGGCGAAGGACCCCGAGCAGCGCTCGCGCCACCGGGCAGTCCTGCGCGGCGCGGCGGAGGCGCTGCTGCAGGTCGCGGCGATGGCGGCGCCCGTCATGCCGAAGGCGTGCGCCGAGATCGCGTCGCGCCTGGGCACGACGCTGCCTGACTCGCTCACCGGGTTCCGCTGGGGGCTGCTGCCCGAACGGGCGCAGGTCGTCAAGCGCGGCTCGCTGTTCCCGCGCATCGACAAGAAATCCTACTTCGAGGAGAGCAAACCCATGGAAGAGAGCAAGACGCCGCCGAAGGCCGAGATGGACGACCGGATGACCCTCGACGATTTCATGAAGGTCAACCTGAGGGTTGCCCGGGTCTTGAGTGCCGAGCGCGTCGAGGGCACGGACAAGCTACTCAAGCTCGAGATCGACCTCGGAGCCGAGAAGCGTCAGATCGTGGCGGGCATCGCGCAGAAGTACGAGCCCGACGCGTTGGTGGGCAAGACGATCGTGGTGGTCGCCAATCTCAAGCCCGCGCGGGTTCGCGGCGTCGAAAGCCAGGGGATGCTGCTGGCCGCCGACGCGGGCGAAGGCCCGGTGGTCGCCAGCTTCGAGACCGACGTCGCTCCGGGAACGAGGGTTCGCTAGAAGCAGGAAGCTCAGGCCCCGGGATCCTTGTAGATGTACCGGATGTGGGCCTTGCGGATGAAGACGTTGGGAGCCGACTCGCGATTGATCTTGATCATGTCGCGGTCGTAGTACTCGATGACCCCCCGGACCTCCTCGCCGTCCGTCAGACAGACGACCATGGGCGTCCGCGCCTCTTTGTTCTTGAACAGATAGTTGACCTCGGCGCCGGTCGATTCCGGAGGGGCGGTCCGTCTGCCGCCGGAGCCCCTCGAGCCGTCGCGCCCCCCGGACGGTCTTCGCCGTCTGCCCCCGCTGTCGTTGGATCCGCCCATCTCGTCTCCGTGTGATTGGCTCGAAACACTAGCACAGCGCCGGGGCCACTGCATCGCGAGCTTCAGGCCTGGATCGCGGTCACGACCGCCGCCAGGACGACGTCGTCCGCGGTGCAGCCGCGGGAGAGGTCGTTGGCGGGACGGGCCAGTCCCTGCAGGATCGGTCCGACGGCCTGCGCGCCGGCGAGGCGCTCGACCAGCTTGTAGCCGATGTTGCCGGCGTCGAGGTTCGGGAAGATCAGCACGTTGGCCTTTCCGGCCACGGGGCTGTCGGGAGCTTTGGCCGCCGCCACCTCCGGGATGAGGGCCGCGTCGACCTGGAGTTCACCGTCGCAGGCGAAGTCGGGGTTCATGGCGTGGAGACGATCTCGGGCATCCCGTACGAGAGCGACGGCCTCGTGGGTTGCGCTTGCGCGGGTAGAGAAGGACAGGAGCGCCACTCGAGGCTCCGCGCCCGTCAGTCTGAGGTAGTGCGTCGCGGTGCGCCACGCGATGTCGGCCAGCTCTTCCGAAGATGGGTACGGCACCATCCCGCAGTCGGCGAATGCCAGGATGTCGTCGCCCGATGGGGTGGGTTCCCTCAGCCCCATGAGGAAGAAAGACGACACGACCTTGGCTCCCGGGGCCGGTCCCAGAACCCGCAGCGCGACCCGTAGCGTGTCGGGGGTCGCGTGGGTCGCTCCGGCGACAGACCCGTCGACCTGCCCCGAGCGGACCATCGCCGCCGCGAAGTACATCGGGTCATCGATCCGTTGCTCGAGCTCCCCTGCGGGGACGGACTTGCCGGCCAGCGCCTCCTCGAGCGCCCTGCGGCACGCATCCCGCGCGGGGGAGATCGCCGGGTCCTCCACACTCACGTTGCTGATGTCGACCCCGAAGGACCTCGCGGCCGCTTCGATCGCCTCGCGCGGCCCTGCCAGAACGGGCTCCACGATTCCCTGCTCGGCGAGCCGTGCCGCGGCCGCGAGCACCCGCTCGTCGACGGCCTCGGGGAAAACGATTCGTTTCGGAGGTCGGGGCGCGCGATCGAGAATTCGACGAAGCGGACTCACGATCGGATGCTACCACGCCGGCTCAGGCGCGAACGGAAGGTGTCCCACGCCATCAGGGAGACCGCGGGGATGAACTCGACGCCGCGTGCCCATCGCGGGACGTCACCGTCCCCGCCGAGATAGGCCAGCGGCACCAGGGCCGCGAGGAGGAGCCAGCCGCGAGAGAACAAGGCCGCGGCAAAGGGCAGGATCCACAGCACGTACCACGGGTGGAGTGTGGGGCTGAGCAGCAACACGCCTCCCAGCACCATCAGGCTCTCGCGAGCGGCATCGAGCCGACCCCTGAGCGCGACGATGGCGATCCACGTGAATGCGAGTGCGGCAGCAGTGGCCCGGGCCAGATAGGGGGGCCAGACGTGGCGATAGAGCCAGTCCCAGGGAAACACCCCCTCACCCCACCGGGACTGGAGGGAGGCGATCGTCTCCTTGAGCCACGGCGCGAGGTCCACCGCCTCGAACGCCCTGAGGATGGCGGGAAAGAAGAAGCCGTTTCGTTGCCAGCGACCCGCGTAGTCGAACAACCCCCCACCCACGGCGGGCCCGGTCAGCGCGTATGGCAGGGCCAATGCCACGACCGCGGCGAGGAAGACGAGCGTCGCCCTCACGGGCCATCGTCGAATCTGGCCGGGAACCAGGACGATGGGGAGCAGCTTGATGTGGACGCCGCCCGCCAGCCCCGCTGCCGACAGGAATGGGCGATCCGCCACCGTCCAGGCGGCGGCCAGGACCACCAGCGCCACACCCGCTGGCTCCACGTGGCCGCTGCCCGCGGTCTCCAGGATCGCCAGCGGGTTCCACGCGTAGAGGATGACCCGGTCACGGGGAAGAGACAGCACTCGCAGGAGGTACGCGAGAGCCAGAACGACCCCGAAATCCAGCAGACCCGCGGCGAGCTTGAACCCTCGCACTCCCGCCCCGACGATCGAGAGACCGACGAACAGCACTTGAGACAGAGGTGGATAGATCGTGTGGATCTCTTTGTGGTTGATTCTCTCCCAGTCAACGTCCCGCAGCGCAACGAGCGTCGGATCGTCGGGAGCGTGGCGGTAGGGGTGGACCCCTTGCATCTGCACTCGTCCGTCCCAGACGTATCGGTAGATGTCGTCGGAGAGCGCGGGCTCACCGAAGGCGGACACGACGCGAAAGAGCAGGGCCGCCCCGAGGGCGAGACGCAGGGCTCGTGTCGGGCTCCGTCGGATGGTCCACCAGGCTCCCGCCAGGATGAGGATCAGGACGCCGTGGACCGGCAGCAGGATGTGGATCCGGGCTCGCAGGTCGCCGAGGGAGGCCAGCCACAGATACAGAAGCGTCGAGAGAATCGCCAGGGCGAGAATACCGGCGGCTCCGCGGCGGTTGCTCCTACCCGGGCCTCTGTTAGCATTCCCTTCCAGGCTCACGTCCGGGCCCAGGGTAGCACGCGGGTCGGCCCGAGCCGTTCGTGCAGGACGCTTCACGAGCAGCGCCAGGGGGAGGCGGACAGGTTATGCCGATCGTGCTCGAGTCGATCGTGCGGTGGGCCGTGCTCGCGGCCTACTTCTCGGTCCTCCTGATGATGAGCGTCTACGGCGCTCACCGCTGGTATCTGCTGTTCCTGCACCGACGTCATCGCGACCAGGCCCCCCGTCCGGTGACGATCTTCGACGAGCTGCCGACCCTGACCGTCCAGCTGCCGCTGTACAACGAAATGTACGTCGCCGAACGTCTCATCGACGCGGTCTGTAATCTCGACTACCCGAGAGAAAAGCTCGAGATCCAGGTGCTCGACGACTCCGCCGACGAAACCTTGGACATCGCGCGGCGCGCGGTCGCTCGCAAGCGTGCGGCTGGATTCGACATCGTCCACCGGCATCGCGCGGTCCGAACCGGGTACAAGGCGGGGGCTCTGGAAGAGGGCCTGCGTCTCGGGCGCGGCGATCTCGTGGCGATCTTCGACGCCGACTTCGTCCCGCCACCCGATTTCGCGGCGCGACTGGTGCACCACTTCACCGATCCCGAAGTCGGGATGGTGCAGGCTCGCTGGGGCCACCTCAACCGCGAGCACTCGGCGTTGACCCGCGTGCAGTCTATGTTCCTCGACGGCCACTTCATGATCGAGCACACCGCGCGCAACCGCTCGGGGCGATTCTTCAACTTCAACGGCACCGCGGGGATCTGGCGCCGGCGATGCATCGAGGACGCGGGCGGATGGCAGCACGACACCCTCACCGAGGATCTCGACCTCTCGTATCGCGCGCAGATGAAGGGCTGGAAATTCGTCTTTGATCGCGACGAGGTCGCGCCGGCCGAGCTGCCGCTGGAGATGACGGCGTTCAAGTGCCAGCAACACCGCTGGGCCAAGGGATCGATCCAGACTGCCAGGAAGCTGCTCCCACGGATCTTGCGAAGCTCGATGCCGGCGCGGGTCAAGACCGAGGCAACGTTTCACCTGACCGCCAACTTCGGCTACCTTCTGATGGTGCTCCTGACACTGCTGGTGGTCCCGGCGGTATGGCTGAGACGCGAGATCTCACCGTGGTGGATCGCGGCCGTGGACCTGCCGCTGTTCGCCTTCGCATCGGTATCGGTGGCCTGGTTCTACGCTGCCGCTCAACGAGAGGTGTCGGGCACCTTTCGCGGCATCGGCCGCTGGATCCCCTTCCTGATGGCCGTGGGTATCGGACTGTCGGTCAACAATACCCGGGCGGTCCTGGAGGCGCTTCGCGGGCGACCGTCCGAGTTCCGGCGAACCCCGAAGTACAACCTCGGCGAGGGAGACAGCGTCGCCGCGCGGCGCTACCGGGGACGCGCCAGCGGAGACATCTGGATCGAGGCCGCCCTCGGGGTGTACTTGACCCTTGCCGTCGTGGGCGCCGCGCTGACCGGTCTGTGGGCCGCGGTCCCCTTCCTGATGCTCTTCCAGGTCGGATTCCTGTACACAGTCGGCACCACGCTACTACAAAGCCGGCGAGTCCCCGCGCACCCCTGAACCCCTCCTCCAACCGAATCCCGCCCGTGCGTGCACCAATCCCGAAACGCAACAGACCGGTGCCAGGCACCGTTGCAATTGCAGCCCGTTTTCCAAGACTCGTCCCGACAGCGGCTTGCGGGCATCGCAAGACTGCAACGCAACGAACGTGACGCCTGGCACCGGGTTACCGGGTTAGCGGAGGTTGAAATTGGGCCAGAGGAGGGCGGTTACTTGGGTGCCGGGGTCGAGGGCGTGGGCGCCGGGGGGGGTTATGACGAAAGCATTGGCCCTGGACATGGAGACTACGTCGCCCGAGCCCATGGCGCGGACCGGGAGTGCGGTGAAGCCGTCCTCACTACGCGCGACCCGTGCCAGGTGGTAGGTTGTTCGTCGTGGCTTGCGCTTCAGGCGCTCGGAGAGGACCGCGGTGACCTCGAAGTTGTCGCACCGCGCGTAGCCCATCATCTTGCGCAGGGCCGGGGCGACGAAAACCGCGAAGCCGGTGAAGGTCGAGACCGGGTTGCCCGGCAGGCCGACGACCAGGCAGTCTCCGTGTCGTCCTACGAGCATCGGCTTGCCCGGGCGAACCGAGACCTTGTGGAACACCTGCCTCATGCCGGCCTCGGCCAGAACCTCGCCGACCAGGTCGTACTTGCCCATGGAGACCCCTCCGGTAATGAGCAGGACGTCCCCGTTCAGCCCGGCGCGGACGGATTCGTTCAGACCTTCGCGAGTGTCCGGCGCGATGCCGAGGTAGTGGCCCTCGAGGCGGAGTTGGCGGAGCTGCGCCAGGAGGCAGCGGGCGTTGCTGTTGCGAACCTGATGCGGCGCTGGCATGACGTCGGGTTCCACCACCTCGTCGCCACTGGAGAGGACCTGAACGACCGGCGCGCGGTAGACCCGGGCGCGGGTCCGCCCCACCGATGCCAGTGCCGCGATCTCCGGGGCGTCGATCGGCGCACCTCGGCTCAGGACGCTCTCTCCCGCGCGCACGTCCTCGCCGCGGACTCGGATGTGCTGACCTCGAATCGGCTCACCCTGGAAGCTCACGGTTCCCGCGGCCGTGTCCTCGGTGGTCAACTCGACCATGACGACGGTGTCCGCGCCGGGTGGAACCGTGCTTCCGGTCATGATGCGGACGCAGCTTCCCGGCTCGACCCGGAGGTCGTCCACCGGCCGTCCTGCACGCGCCTCGCCCGCGAGGGTCAACGTACGGCCGGGTTCGTGAACGTCCTCCCAACGCACCGCGAAACCGTCCATGGCGGAGCGGTCGGTGGGCGGAAAGTCCCGGTCGGCGAGCACGTCCTCGGCCAGAACGCGCGCCCACGTGTCATCGAGGTCAACCTCGACGACGTCGAGCCGACTCGACTCCTCGAGGATCCGTCTTTTGGCTTCTTCAACGTCGATCATGGAACCCACAGCTTACACCGCGCCCCTATCGACGGGCGATCATGACCCGGGGGATCTTCCGGAAGTCCGGGCGGACCTCGACGATGCTGAAGCCGGCGGCGTGGATCGCCTCGCGTGCGCCGGGCTCGCTTCGCCATCCCAGCTCGACAACCAGGAAACCGCCGGGCGCCAGCGAGCGGTAGGCAGCCGGGGCGAGCGAGCGGTAGGCCTCGAGGCCGGTCGGGCCCGGAACCAGCGCCTCCTTCGGCTCGTGATCGCGCACCTCGGGGGCCAGCTCCGTCCACTCGTCCTCGGCCACGTAAGGGGGATTCGAGACGACGACGTCGAACCGGTGCGAGCCCGCGGGTGACAGGTCCGACAGGTCCCCCTCGACGAGCTCGACCCTCGCCTCGACGCCGTGACGCTCGACGTTGGCCCGGGCGACCGTCAGCGCCGCCGATGAGCTATCCAGGGCCACGACACACCATTCGGGGCGCAGGACCGCGAGGGCGGTCGCGATGCAGCCACTGCCGGTGCCCACATCGAGCACCCGGACGTCGGGGTCGAGCGGAAGGGACACCACCGTCTCGACGACGATCTCGGTTTCGGGTCGCGGCACCAGGACGTGGCGATCGACCTTGAAGGCCAGGCCGCAGAACTCTTCCTCGCCGACCAGGTACTGGAGGGGCTCGCGCCGCTCTCGTCGCGCCACGAGGGCCTCGAACGTTGCGGCGGTCCCCGGGGAAAGTGGATCGGGTCCCCGTGCCAGGACGCCACCGCGGTCGGTCTCCATCAGCCGGGCCAGCAGTTGCATCGCTTCACGGCGGGGGCGCTCGACGCCGGCCGCTTCCAGTCGGCGGGCCGCGTCATCGACGGCGCTGCGCACGGAAGACAGGCTCAGACCTCGACCTCCTGCTTCAGGCGCTCGGCCTGATCGTGCGTGACGAGGGCATCGATGATCGCGCCGATCTCGCCGTCGAGAACCGCCTGGAGGTTGTGAACGGTCAGGCCGACGCGGTGGTCAGTGATGCGGCTCTGCGGGAAGTTGTAGGTACGGATCTTCTCGCTGCGGTCGCCCGACTTGACCATCCCGCGGCGCTCCCGCGCGATCGCCTCTTGCTGCTCGGCGAGCTTGAGATCGTACAGACGGGAGCGCAGCACCTGCAGAGCGCGAGCCTTGTTCTTGTGCCACGACCTCTCGTCCTGGCACTGCACGACCGTGTTGGTGGGGACGTGCACGATCCGCACCGCCGAATAGGTCGTGTTGACCCCCTGCCCTCCCGGTCCGGAGGCGCAGAAGGTGTCGACCCGGAGTTCCTTCTCGTCGATCTCGACGTCCACCTCGTCGGCCTCGGGCATGACGGCCACCGTCACCGCCGAGGTGTGGACCCTTCCCTGCGCCTCGGTGACGGGCACCCGCTGGACGCGATGGACTCCG
>Ga0316191_10000026_pt1 | contig 61950 bp, 52 predicted proteins | sample Eddworburr2cm_MG_FD_204928 | JGI IMG/M metagenome (GOLD analysis project Ga0316191, IMG submission 204928) | Coastal sediment microbial communities from Maine, United States - Eddy worm burrow 2 cm | ecosystem: Environmental > Aquatic > Marine > Coastal > Sediment | place: USA: Maine...
CGGTTGATGTCCGGTTGCCCGGCTGTGAGCTGAAGCACCTGAGGGATGCTGCGCTGTCGCTGAAAGCAGGTGGTGTCGGTTATTACGCAAAATCGGATTTTATCCACGTCGACACCGGTCGCGTGCGCCGCTGGTAAACGTTATAGCGGCAGGTCGAGACTGGCGGGCAGTCCAGTGTGCGCGTCAGACCTTATCCCTGACAACGAAAGTCCCCACCGCAATTCCTTCCAGGTTCCAGTCACCTACGCGGTGACGGATTAATCGTAGTGTAGGAAATCCAATATGTGCTGTCATACGCCGCACCTGCCGGTTACGGCCTTCAGAAATCGTGAGGTTCAGCCAGCTGGTTGGAATGTTTTTACGCTCGCGGATGGGGGGTACCCGCGCAATGACGTCAGGCGGCTCGATCAGTTCGACAGCCGCGGGGCGGGTAAGCCCGTCTTTCAAGTCCACTCCGCTGCGCAGGTGTTCCATATCGTTTTCCCCGGGAACGCCTTCGACCTGCACCCAGTAACCTTTTTCCTTTCCAAACTTCGGGTTCGCAATACGCTGTTGTTGTTTGCCATCGTCGGTCAGAACGAGCAGTCCTTCGCTGTCATAGTCCAGTCTGCCGGCGGCGTAGATATTCCTGATATCGATGTAATCCGCCAGGGTTTTTTTGTCTCCCTCGGTGGTGAACTGCGACAGTACCCGGAAAGGTTTGTTGAAAAGAACAATCACTTCTCAAACAGCAGGGGCACGACGTCGGAGAACTGCCCGGCAAAATGCGCTGTAATTCCCTCACGTATGTACGCCGGGATCTCTTCATAATCCCCCTTGTTTGCTTCCGGCAGAATCAGCTCCCGGATATTCAGGCGACGCGCAGCAATGACTTTTTCCCGAATCCCGCCCACGGGTAACACCTGTCCCGTCAGGGTGAGTTCACCGGTCATCGCCAGGTTACGTACCAGCTTGCGCCGCCTGGCCAGTGACAACAGCGCGCTGGCCATGGTGACTCCGGCGCTGGGCCCGTCCTTGGGTGTTGCGCCCGCGGGTACGTGCAGGTGAATCAGCGAATTTTCGAAAAAATCCGGTGATGCCTCCCAGCGTTCGGCATTGGCGAGGATATAGCTGTAGGCGATTTCCGCTGATTCGCGCATGACATCGCCCAGCTGGCCGGTAAGTTTGAAACCGCGCGTGAAACTGTGAATACGGGTCGCCTCGATGCTCAGCGTGACACCACCCATAGCGGTCCAGGCAAGCCCGGTAACAATACCCACGCCGGACATGCGCTTGTCCCGGGTGAAAACCGGCTTGCCGAGGTAGCCCTCAATATCGCGAGCATGCACGTGTATGGGGGTTTTTTCGCCTTCCAGAATCTTTATCACGGCCTTGCGTGCAACAGTGCCCAGGTATTTTTCCAACCGGCGCACACCAGCTTCGCGCGCATAGTCCTCGATGATCTTGCGCAAGGCCGCCTTGTCGATGCGTAACTGTCCTCTTTTTTTCAGGCCGTTACGTTCTATTTGCCGTGGCAATAAATGGTTCTTCGCAATCTCCAGCTTCTCACTGGCCAGGTAACCCGATAACTGGATGACTTCCATGCGGTCGAGCAACGGCCCCGGAATGGTATCCAGCTGGTTGGCGGTGCAGATGAACAGTGCCTTTGACAGGTCAAAGGGTACATCCAGGTAATGGTCAAGAAAATCGCTGTTCTGTTCCGGGTCCAGCACCTCCAGCAGGGCCGAGGCCGGGTCACCGTGGTAGGACGCGCCAACCTTGTCGATTTCGTCCAGCATAATGACCGGGTTGGCCGACTGGGTATCCTTGAAGGCCTGGATAAACTTGCCCGGCATGGCGCCTACATAGGTACGGCGGTGACCCTTGATTTCCGCTTCATCGCGCATCCCCCCCAGCGAGAAGCGAAAGAACTTGCGCCCCAGTGCACGTGCGATGGAACGTCCAAGCGAGGTTTTGCCGACACCGGGCGGCCCTACGAACAGAATGATGGAGCCGGACACTTCACCTTTCATGATGCCGACGCCGATAAATTCCAGGATGCGCTGCTTGATGTCCTGCAAGCCATCGTGATCCTCGTCCAGAATTTTGCGTGCCGCGTCCAGGTCCAGCTGGTCTTCGCTGTACTGTCCCCAGGGCAGTTGCGTCAGCCAGTCCAGATAGGTGCGCGTAGTCGCGTATTCCGGCGAACCTGTCTCCAGCACGGAGAACTTCTGCATCTCCTCGTCGATGCGTTTCTGTGCTGCTTCAGGGATGGCGAGTGCTTCCATACGTTCACGGTACTTGTCGCTCTCTGCGGTGCGGTCATCCTTTGAAATGCCCAGTTCCTTCTGGATCACTTTCATCTGCTCGCGCAATATGTGCTCGCGCTGGTGCTGCTGCATTTCGCCTTCAACCTGCTGACGGATATGCGTCTGCGTCTTGGCGATCTCCAGCTCCTTGTTGATCAGTATGTGTACGCGCTGCAGGCGGGTCAGCAGGTCGGTAGCTTCCAGTACCTTCTGCTGCTCTTCCCGGTTTGAAGTCGTCAGGCTGGCGGCAAAGTCGGCCAGGTGCGACGGGTCGTTGGGATGAAAGTTATCCAGGAACAGTTTGAATTCTTCGCCGTAGAGAGGATTCAGCGGCACGAGTTCCTTGATGGTGTTGATCACGGCAACGGCATACGCCTTGATTTCCGGATTTTCCTCGTAACGTTCCTCCGGGAAATAGTCCACGCGAGCGGTAAAGGGCGCCTTGCTGTTCAACCAGTCGGCAACACGAAAGCGTTGTAAACCTTCCATCAACACCTGCATGCGGCCATCCTGCCGGCCGACACGGTGAATGCGGCAGGCAGTGCCCATGCGGTGGAAATCATCGATTCCTGCCTGGCCCGACTTCTCGGTGCGTGCCAGCAACAGGCCTATGATGCTGTTAGAGTTTTCCTGTGCCACCCTGATAGTCTCTCCCCATTGATCGGCATCCATCAAAAGCGGGATTGCCTGGCCAGGGAAAAACGGTCGCTCAGTTTGCGGCAGCACGGGAATGGCGCTGGGGAGTATCTCGTTCGCGCGTACCAGCCCACTGCCCAGTGCGGTGGAATCAGTGTCCGGGTTCTCAGGGTGTTCGATATCCATAGTCGGCTTTTTATAGTTGATTGGACTACTAAATGTGGAGTGCGAAAGAGAAAAATTCAAGGGGTATGGTGGCGGGTGATTTATAGTAAAAGTTTTCCACAGATGTTGTGGATAACTTTGTGGATGAAGTGGGTTAAAGTGCCGTTGAACCCTAAAATTGCAGGACTTGCGTTAAATCGCTCATTTTTACCGCAATAATTATATTATTATTATTAACAATGAGTTGCAATATTTTACTAGACTGATAGTGAAACGATAAAGGCTTTACACGTGATTTTTCTTACCGTTGTGTTACGCCTGTGTATAACGACAATCCCTGGGATACGGATCGCAATAAAAAGTCAATACTTTATGAGCAGATTAATTGAAATTACTTTGGGTATTTTTGCACCAATCTGTACCATTTTTTCCATGCTGGTGGTCAGCGGCTGCGACAATGGCAACCCGGCAGGCAACGCAAATTTTGATACCACTGCAGCGGCCGCGCACTGGAACAGGGAAGGCAGTACCTGGAACGACGCCGAGCTGCGCGTGCTGGAATATGGTCGAGTTCTGTACCGGCGTAATTGCGCCGGATGCCACCTGTTATCCGGCCAGGGTCAGGCCACGCTGGGTGCGCCGCCTCTGCAGGGCAGTGCCGTAGTGAAAGGACCGGTCGCAGCCCATATCGATATCGCGCTGCAGGGTCGCAACGTCATGCCGCCGTTCGCCGACGTACTGAATGACGAACAACTGGCCGCGATTTTGAGTTATCAGCGTAATGCATGGGGTAACGATACCGGTGAGATAGTGAATGCGGCCCAGGTGCAGGCGCAGCGCAGCGCAACGCCCTTACAGTAGAGCTGCTGCAAATTGGCCTGCCGGGTATAACAGCGTGGATAGTGTTTATCCTGGCGGTATAGACACTGGTTGTCTGGCAGACATGTCATTGCCAGGAATTCTTTTCCACGTTACAAAACGGAGACCCGACTATGAAAGCCACCGCAGAATTACAGTTTGTCCCTATAGGTCAGGGTGTTTCCGTTCGACAGGAGATCACCCGCGTTATCGCTATGCTCAAGAAACATGATTTCATCCTGGAAACGCATGCGTCGGGTACGAATATAGAGGGTAATATGGCCGAGATACTCGATACAGTTGGCCAAATACATGAAGCGCTGCACAGCGAGGGCTGTATTCGACTGGTCAGTTACCTGAAACTGGAAACCCGTGTTGACAAGGAACCGACGCTCGCCGGAAAGCGTCTTTAGGTGAGCGGGGAGGAGGGGTATGCCCGGGGTCTGTCGCTTGAGATTATAACATCATAAAAAATAAAGAAAAATAAATTCTGTCTGTTCCTTTCTAATTGTTTGGTTTTCAATATTTCAGCCGATACAGGAAGGCAAGACATGTAATAAAGAGCGATGGTAAAACGATGTTTTTGGAACTCCGCAATAAACTGACACTACTAGATAGTTTTTTTAAGCCCTTCAGCCGCCGTGGTGCCCTAACGCTCTTCAGCCGCCAGGAGCGGATCTACCGGATATTGACGGTGATGGCTGGTGCAGGTGGGTACCTTTTTCTGTTGCTGTTTCCGGCATTGCTGATATCCATGCCGGTGCTGCTCTATTACTCGATCGGACCGGTAATGTCCGAAATGCAATGGTTCCTGGTTACGGTCGAGATTCTGTCCCTGTTAATTGGCGGTATCTTTACCATTGCCATTTCTACCATGCGGTTTTCCTTGCCTACCGGACTCGAGCTGACGGAGGCCCGTTTCCCACGCTTGTTTGAATTGTTGCAGGAACTCGGTAGCACCTATGGAGAGCCGCGTATCGACCGGGTGATTCTACGCGATCGTTTTGTTGTGCGTATTGTCAAGACGCCCCGCAATGGATTCGCTTTCTCGACTACGCGAACACTGATTATTGGTTTACCCGTGTTGCTTGCGATGTCTCCTCTGGATGTGCATGTGTTGCTGGCCAGGCGCGTGGGTCAGCTTGCCGGTAAACACAGTCGGCTGAATAGCTGGCTTTATTCGCTGCGCGATATGTGGGATCAGTATGTTTCCAGCTGTGCCGCACAGGCATTTCTGTTCGCCAGACCTGTGTGTTCCTTTTTTCAGTCGTACGCATCGTTTTACCGTTCGTTTTCGGTCGGTATTGCCCGCAGCAGTGAACTGGATGCAGACCTTTATGCTTTACAGGCCATCAGTGACCGGGATGTGGCGAGGGGTATTACCTGCCAGGTCCTGACAGAGTATTACCTTTGCAACACTTACTGGCCAGCGGTTCTGGAGACGGCCAGGATATCTGGCAGGCCTGAATCCCTGCCACACGCCGGTATAGCCAAGGTCTTCGAGCATGGCCTGTCTGATGATAATGTTAAGGCTACACTGGCGCGTGTTGAAAAGAGCAAGAAAGACCTTAAGAGTGCTGTGCCTTCCCTGGTGGAAAGACTGGAAAATATCGGGCATCAGAAAGCCCTGCTGCCGAAGCCATTGCCGGTAACTGCAGCCAGGTTCTATCTCGGCGGCGCCTACGACCGGTGTATAGAAGTTATCGATAAACGCTCTGCGCAAAAAGTGAGAAGCAAGGTCATCAAAACGTCTGGCGCCTAGTGCCTATTAGTTGATTCTGAACCGCCAGGGCGACAAGAACATCCCGGAACTTCCTTAAAGAACCGGGACACACGCTCACCCATTCCAGGAAGCTCTCCTGATATCGTCGAATTCGACCAGAGAGTCGGATATGATTGGGGTGGCGGCATCTCCGCAATAACTCGTTGAACTCCCGTTGCACCTGCCTGGTCACAGAAAGGTGCGATGCGCGCAGTTTTGTAAAGGGAATGCAATAAACGTGATCAAACGACTCATCCTTGTAGTGCTGCTACTGGTAGTGATTTTTGGCGGAATATTCGGCTGGAAATTTTACAGTGGGCAGCAGACGGCAGCCATGATGTCGCAGCCACAACCGCCGGCCACGGTTGCCTCCGCCGAAGTGGAATTGCAGACATGGCAGCCTTATTTGCAGGCTGTCGGGAGTGTTGAGGCAATACAGGGGGTGTCCGTGACCACGGAGGTGCCGGGGCAGGTGAGTGAGATCCTGTTTGAATCCGGCCGGAAGGTCGAAGCCGGTGAAATTATTCTGCTGCTGGATGACAGTGTAGACCAGGCAGATCTGGATGGCCTGATTGCACAGCAGACGCTCGCAAAGCTGCAGTTCGAACGTAACAGGAAGTTGTTGAAGGACCGTTCGGTATCACGTTCTGAGTATGACGCATCGCGCGCCCAGCTGGACGGCGCACAGGCCACCGTCGCCGCCAAGCGTGCCACCATCAGCAAGAAGAAAATCCGGGCGCCGTTCAGCGGTCAGCTCGGCATAATCCAGGTCGATCCAGGTGAGTACCTGTCACCCGGCGCACGCATCGTTCCATTGCAGGCGCTTGATCCCGTGTACGTGGATTACGCGCTACCCGAACGCCATTTTAGCCAGGTCAAAGTTGGCCAATTGGTGAAGGTCGAAGTGCAGGCCTATCCCGGCCGTATCTTTGAAGGCACCGTTACCGCAATCAACCCGGGTATCGATCCGGGTACCCGCAGCGTACGCTTGCGTGCAACGCTGGATAACCCCGACCACTTGCTGCGTCCAGGTATGTTTACCGAGGTCCGTACTGTACTGCCGGCGCGCGCCGGCATTCTTACCCTGCCGCGCACTGCCATTACCTATAACCCGTACGGCGCATCTGTTTTCATCATATTGGAGAAGGAGGGTGCGCAGGTCGTACAGCGACGCCGTGTGAAAACCGGCGAGGTGCGTGAAGGCCGTGTGGAAATCATGGAGGGATTGCAGGCGGGTGACGATGTGGTTGCTGCCGGCCAGGTGAAACTACGCAACGATCAGCGGGTAACTATCGATAACAGCGTACAGCTCAACACCGAGACGCACGGCGGATGAAATTCACCGATCTGTTTGTACACCGCCCGGTACTGGCGAGTGTCATCAGTCTGCTGATTCTGCTGGTGGGTTTGCGTGCACTGGGTTCGCTGGAGGTTCGCCAGTATCCAGAGACCCGTAATACCGTTGTGAAGGTATCGACCTCCTACCCGGGCGCCAGCAGCGAACTGGTCAAGGGATTTATCACGACGCCGTTGCAGCAGGCTATCGCCGAGGCAAACGGAATCGACTATCTTTTTTCGCGCTCTGTGCAGGGCAGTTCCACCATAGAAGCCCACATGGAGCTCAACTATGACTCCAACGCCGCGGTCGCAGAAATCCAGGCCAAGGTGGCCAGTCAGCGTAACGTATTGCCGGAACAGTCAGATGATCCCGTTATCGATTCGACCACCGGTGATACGACCGCGCTCATGTATCTCGCCTTCTACAGCGACAGCATGTTGCCTTCGCAAATTACGGATTACCTGCTGCGCGTAGTACAGCCGCAGTTACAGGCCGTGCCTGGAGTCGCGCGTGCCGAGTTGATTGGCAACAAAACCTTTGCCATGCGTATCTGGCTGGATCCGCAGCGCATGGCGGCCCTGGGTGTGACGGCAAACGACGTGCGGGAGGTGTTGCTGGCCAATAATTACCTGGCCGGCGTAGGTCAGACCAAGGGTGCCCATACCGCTATCAATCTGACTGCCACCACCGATCTTGCCAGTGCAGAGGATTTCCGCAAGCTCGTGGTGCGTTCAGCCAATGGTACGCTGGTACGTTTGTCGGATATCGCTACGGCCGAGCTGGGAGCCGAGGATTATGATTCCACCAGCTGGTACAAGGGCAAGCCCGCTATTTTTGTCGGCATGGAGCAGGCGCCGGGGGCCAATCCGCTGACCGTGGCTCAGAAGATACGCGACCTTATTCCGGAAATTCGCAAGCAGCTGCCGGAAGGTCTGGAGGCGCACATCCCCTACGATGCCAGCGTGTTTATCGAGGACTCTATCGATGAAGTGTTCCTGACCCTGGTCGAAGCGGTAGTTATCGTTTTGCTGGTTGTCTACCTGTCGCTGGGTTCCATGCGTGCTGCAATCGTCCCTGCAGTGGCAGTGCCCCTGTCACTGGTAGGCGCCGCTTTCCTGATGTTGCTGATGGGGTTTTCCATCAACCTGCTGACACTGCTGGCGATGGTGCTGGCAATTGGCCTGGTCGTTGATGACGCCATTATTGTGGTAGAAAACGTGCACCGCCACGTGGAGCAGGGCGCGTCGCGTTTCGATGCGGCACTGGTAGGGGCACGCGAACTGGCTTTGCCCATTATCGCTATGACGACCACGCTGGTTGCGGTTTACGCACCGATTGGTTTCATGGGCGGGCTGGTGGGAACCTTGTTTACTGAATTTGCCTTCGCCCTGGCCGGTGCAGTGCTGGTGTCCGGTGTCGTGGCGCTCACGCTGTCGCCCATGCTGTCATCCAGGGTACTCAAGGCGCACGGCCAGCAGGGGCGTTTCGAACAATGGGTCGAACACTGGTTCAGCCGGCTGGCTGACCGCTACCGTAATCTGTTGCACGGCATGCTGGACAGTTTGCCGGTTACCCTGTTGTTTGCGGTCGTAATACTGGTATCGATATTTTTTATGTTTATCACCAGCAAGAGCGAACTGGCGCCGGTGGAGGACCAGAGTATCCTGTTTTTCCAGGCAACCGGGCCACAAACGGCGACCATAGAATATAATGAGGCTTATACGCGACAGATTGTGGAGGCCTTCGAAAGCATTCCCGAGTACCACGAAAGTTTTTTTCTGCTCGGACGTGGTGAGCCTACCACCACCTTTGGTGGCTTCAAGATGCAACCTCCTTCGCTCAGGCCGCGTTCGCAAATGCAGGTGCAGCCCGAGCTGCAGGGCAAGCTGCAGAAAATAGCAGGTTTTCAGATCGCTGTATTCCCGCGCCCCAGCCTGCCCGGTTCGGGCGGCGGCCTGCCGGTACAATTCGTTATTACCAGTGAAGGCGGTTACAGGGAACTGGACCAGTTCGCTGACCAGCTGATTGGCCGCGGTATGGGCAGCGGCCTTTTCATGTTCCTGATGAAAGAACTGCAATACAGCAGGCCACGCAGTACCCTGGTTATCGATCGAGACCGCGCCGGTGACCTGGGCATCAGTATGCGCGACATTGGCCGTAATCTGGCTACCCTGCTTGGTGGTAACGATGTTAATCGCTTTAGCCTGGAAGGCCGAAGTTACAAGGTTATTCCGCAGGTGGTGCGTGACGCCCGGCTGCAGCCGGACATGCTCAAGGATTATTACATTCGACCCGGTTCCGGTGAACTGGTTAATCTGTCGGCCGGGCTTTCGGTGACCGATGCGGTGCGTGACAGAGGCGCCGCATCGCTGGTACCGCTGGATTCGATTATACACCTGCAGGAGAGCGTTGAACCCAGTCAGCGTACCCAGTTTCAGCAGCTCAACTCACTCACTGTCATGGGTGTGATGGCACCACGCGTACCGCTAGGTGATGCACTGGCCTACCTGGAACGTAGCGCGCGTGATATTTTCCCGCGCGGCTACGGCTGGGATTATACCGGCGGCTCGCGCCAGTTCGCCCAGCAAGGCAGCGCGCTGGTTATCACCTTCTTCCTGTCTATTCTTGTGATCTACCTGGTGCTCGCGGCCCAGTTTGAAAGCTGGCGCGACCCGGTAATCATCCTGGTATCGGTGCCCATGTCTATTGCCGGCGCTCTGGCTTTTATTACCATGGGGTTTGCGACCATAAATATCTACACGCAGGTGGGCTTGATTACGCTTATTGGGCTGATCGCCAAGAATGGTATCCTTATCGTCGAGTTTGCCAACCAGCTGCAGATGAAGGAAGGACTGGACAAGCGTACTGCTGTAGAACGTGCTGCTGCGATTCGTTTGCGACCAATTCTCATGACCACGGTATCGATGATAGTTGCCATGGTGCCGCTACTCACAGCGAGTGGTCCGGGTGCGGTAAGCCGTTTTCATATCGGTCTGACTATAGCGACAGGTCTCGGTATCGGCACCTTGTTCACCCTGTTTGTAGTGCCGGCAGTCTATGTAGTCCTGGCACGCGCACATGATGCCGGTAACCGGATCGAAACTCAGAGTGCAGGGGACTGATATGGCGGCCTGCATGAAAAGAACGGGTGCAATCACGGATATGGATACTTCACAGCCTGAATTGCACAATGAAATGCGGAAGCCCTGAATGTTGAACAGGCTGGCTGCGATTGGCGGCAGTATCTGGTACTGGCTGGCTATGCTGATGACGGGCCTGTCGCTGGAGGCTGTAGCATTGTACTACCAGTACGCGCTTGACTATTATCCATGTGTAGTCTGTATTCACGCCCGCATTTGGGTTCTGGGATTTGTTCTGGTTGCGCTGCTGGCTCTGTTCGTACGCAGTTTGCGGTATCCATGCACGCTTGCGCACGGACTTACCGTGGTATTGAGTGTCGGTTTGCTGGAACGCGCATGGATGCTGTTCGGCATCGAGCGGGGCAGTGTGGAAGGCAGTTGCAGTTTTGACTTGGGCTTGCCCGCATGGTTTGCGCTGGACCAATGGTTCCCGGCCTTGTTCAAAGTCTGGGAAGCCTGTGGTTATACGCCGGAAATAATGTTTGGAATTACCATGGCTGAAGGTCTGGTGGTGTTCGGTGTCGTTGCGCTGCTGATCAGTGCCACAATGGCAGTGGCCTCATTGTCAGGAAATTATAGATAATCAGGGCAGGGAGGATGTGTCTGGAAAGCGCTCGTATGAGCGCTACTTATCAGCTAAAGTCTTTGTGTGGCAGTGTCGCCACGCGTTACACGTAGCATTTATATGAAATATGATGTAGTCGATGCCCTGATAAACCCTGAAGGCCACCTGGACGTTCTGTCCAGGTTCGAGGTTAACAGGCTCCTGGATACCAGCCAGGGTGGTTTGTATGACATGTTCCGCAGCTGTTCGCTGGCGGTACTCAATTGCGGCAGTGCCCTGGATGACGGCAAGGAACTGCTGGAACGCTACCGTTCTTTTGCGATACGGGTGATACAGACAGAGCGCGGCATCAAACTCGAGCTTAACGCTGCGCCTGCCCACGCGTTCGTCGATGGCAGTATGATCAAGGGTATCAGCGAACACCTGTTTGCAGTGTTACGTGACGTTGTCTATGTCAGTGACGAGATCGACGGTAATCCGAAGTTCGATATGGACAGCTCGGATGGCGTGACCAACGCGGTCTTTCATATCCTGCGCAATGCCAAGATTTTGCGTCCGATGAGCGACCTGAATCTTGTGGTGTGCTGGGGCGGGCATTCGATCACGCGCAGGGAGTATGACTATACCAAGGAGGTGGGGTATCAGATGGGGCTGCGTGGCCTGGACATATGTACCGGGTGTGGGCCGGGTGCCATGAAGGGGCCGATGAAGGGTGCGACCATAGGCCACGCCAAACAACGCATAAATGATGGCCAGTACCTGGGCATTACCGAGCCGGGCATTATCGCAGCCGAGTCACCGAACCCGATTGTGAATGATCTGGTCATTTTGCCGGATATCGAAAAACGCCTGGAAGCCTTTGTGCGTACCGGGCACGGTATTGTCGTTTTCCCTGGCGGTGCGGGCACCGCGGAAGAAATCCTGTACCTGCTGGGCATATTGCTGCACCCGGATAACGCGTCTATCCCCTTCCCGCTGATCTTTACCGGTCCTGAAAGTGCCAAGGATTACTTTACCCAGATCAACCACTTTATTACCGATACGCTGGGGTTCGAGGCGCAGCAACGTTACAGTATAGTCATCAACGACCCGGAAAGTGTCGCCCGTGAAATGTATGCGGGTATCCAGCAGGTAAGGGATTTTCGCAAGCTGCACGGTGATGCGTACTATTTTAACTGGATGCTGAAAATAGATGCGGAGTTTCAGCGGCCGTTTAATCCCACACACGAGAACATGCGTGGCCTGGTACTGAGCAAGGACCAGGAACGCCACGCGCTGGCAGCTAACCTGCGACGCGCCTTTTCCGGTGTGGTGGCCGGGAACGTCAAGGATGAAGGTATAAGAGCCATTGAAAAGCACGGGCATTTCGAAATTCAGGGAGACGCCGACATAATGGGCCCGATGGATGCGCTGCTAAGTTCTTTCGTCGATCAGCACCGCATGAAATTGCCCGGCAAGGAATATGTTCCCTGTTACCGTGTGGTCAAGTAATAGTACTCCTTCAACATGATATTGAAGGAGTACCAGGCCGGCATGAGTAATCTGCAACACCCGGATGCCGAATGCGTGATTGCGCGTTTTCGGTGCTGGATTGAACGTGTGGTTATTGAACTCAATCTATGTCCTTTTGCCCGCAAGCCCTATGAAGGTGAGCGGGTGCGCTATGTCGTGAGCGATGCCAGCGAGCCGGCGCTGTTGCTGGCCGACCTGGAGCGGGAACTGGACCTGCTGCGTGAAACAGGCGCCGGAGAAATCGAAACAACTTTGCTTATCCATCCGCGCGTTCTGACTGATTTTCTCGATTACAATGACTTTTTCAGTGTCATCGATGCGCTTCTGGAACAGGGGGGTTATGCAGGTGAATTCCAGGTAGCCAGTTTCCATCCCGACTACCGCTTTGCCGGTACAGAAAGGGATGATGCCGAAAATTATACCAACCGCTCACCTTATCCGGCACTGCATGTCCTGCGTGAGGAAAGTATTGAGCGGGCACTGGCGGGATTCGAAAACCCGGACCGGATACCGGAAAGAAACATTCGTACAATGGAGAAACTGGGTGCCGAACAGATGCAGGCTGTACTGGCTGAGTGCCTGGCGATAAAGATGTGACAAGTCACGCCCCTGAATTCCCGGTTCTCTATACCTTCCGCCGTTGCCCCTACGCGATGCGGGCACGCCTGGCAGTCAGGTACAGTGGTGCTGCTGTTGAATTACGCGAAGTCGATTTGAAGCATGTGCCGGCCAGCCTGACGCAGGCCAGTGCCAAGGAGACCGTGCCGGTGCTGGTGTTGCCCGATGGCAAGGTACTGGACGAAAGCTGGGATATCCTTTTGTGGGCATTGCGCCGCAATGATCCTGATTGCTGGCTGGGTGAGGATGAATGTCATCTTGTTCCTGCCGATCAGCTCATTGAGATGAATGACTATTCCTTCAAGGATGATCTGGATCACTACAAATATGCAGATCGTTATCCGGAGCATCCGGCAGAAGAATACCGCTCCCGGGGTGAAGAGTTTTTGCAGGAGCTTGAAGAACTGTTAACAACGCAGCCTTACTTGCTGGGCGACCGCATTTCGCTGGCCGATATCGGGGTATTTCCGTTCATCAGGCAGTTCGCCTTCGTGGACAAAGACTGGTTTGACCAGACGGCTTACCAACATTTGCAGCGCTGGCTGGACGGATTTCTCCAATCCGATCTGTTTGCGTCGGTCATGGTTCGGCACCCGATCTGGAAGCCGGGTGATGCGCCTGTTATGCAGGGTGTATAATATGTTCCTCAAGGTGCCGGACGATAGCGGCGGATTCATACATCCAGGTTGCGTTGCCTTGCTCATCCATAATTTTGAGGCACGGTACCTTGATTTTCCCTCCGCCTTCCAGTAACTGCTGACGGCTGACAGTATCCCTGAGTGCATCGCGGGTCTCGATATTGAGCGAGTGCCGTTTGATGGCGCGTCGTACGCGGATGCAGTATGGACAGCTTCTGAACTGGTACAGCGTCAGGTTTCTGGTTTTATCGTCAATGCGTTGCTGTGCTTGCGAAGGCCGCTGAATACCCTTTGGGCTGGTCAGCCAGTCCCACAGCAGAAGGACAGGGCCGACAACGGCGTGCACGAGCTTAAAAAAGTACCTGAAGAAAATTCTCATAGTGAAGGAAGCGGCTGGACAGTTAAAAACAGCAGTTTACCATTAATCACGGAAACAACGGTATTCCTGAGGAATTGTCGGGGTTATTCGCTTAGAAGAAGCTCGCTGATCTCGGCTCGCGAGGCCAGACCATCCTGGTAACCCAGTTCCATCAGCTCCTGGCAGAAGCCGGATTCAAACAGCAGGTAACTGACGAGTGGCCGGCCTTCCTGTGTCAGCGCTCCAAGTCCCTTGAGTAGTAGCCGCACCGAACGCGGGAAGTCACCGGCATGGCGCTGGGCAATTTCACGTACGTCTTTGCTGGGCGAGATGGTGAGAAATTCTATTGGTCGCAAGGTGGTGTCCTCAAATTCGACGCGCTTGTCGGGTGTTTCGCTGATCGTGTGGTTGATGCGGTTCATACGTTCAATGTCGGAATCCAGGCTGTCCATGAACAGGGAATCGAGCATGTAGCCGGTGATCTGTCCGATACTCGGATAGGGGACCCTGTCACCGGCTGAGGGTACGGCATCCGGTGTTGGGTTGCGTACCCCTATGATCAAAAGCCGGTTGGCACCCAGGTGCAGCGCCGGACTCAGGGGAGCGCTTTCGCGCATGGAACCGTCACCGTGGTATTCATTGTTTAACCAGACAGCCGGGAATACCAGCGGGATGGCAGAGGATGCCATGAGGTGATCGATGCTGATCTCTTCGGCAGCTCCGAAGCGGCGTGTCCGTTGCCAGGGCAGCAAGCCATCGATACCCTGGAAGTAGCTGATGGAATGTCCACTGCTGTAGCTGGAGGCGGTGACAGCCAGGGCGCGCAGTGCACCTGTGTCAATAGCGTGCTGTACACGCGCCAGGCGGATGTGACTTTCGATAAATGTCCGTTGCGGGCTATTGTCGAGCAGTGCGCGTGGCGCCGATGTGCCCAGGCTTGCAGTGGCAAAAGCAGTGGTCCAGCGCAGGCCGCTTTTCAGTGCAGTCCATGTATCGGTGTAAAAGATCTTGTTACAACTGAAGTTTTCCCAGATACCGGTCAGGCGTGAGACGCCTTCGGAAAACTGCGTGGCATTGCTGGCCAGTATAGCTGCATTGAGCGCCCCGGAGGAGGTTCCGCAGATGACCGGAAACGGGTTTGTCGCGTCCGCCGGTAATATTTCGGCGATTGCCTTGAGTACGCCGGCCTGATAGGCATTACGCGCACCGCCTCCGGGTAGAATTAGACCCGGAATGGAGGGTTCATCTTTCTTCTTTCGCGAAAACCAGTACAAGTTCGGGCTCCTGATCTGTACGGCTTAATTCGTGCGCGTTACATTTAGTTCAATATAGTAGGTCGCCATGGTTTCGTCTTCGTTGTCGTTCTGTGCCTCGCCGAGGCGTAAAGCCGCTTCGACGCGTAACGCCATGATAGCGCCGTCGTCCAGAATCTGCGGATACAGGTGGAAGTGTTTGTTCACTTCCAGAGCGCGGGACATTGCAAGTTGTTCGAAACGCTGCCGTTCTGAATGGTCAAGATCCTGCAGCAGCAATTGGCAGGGTGCCAGCCAGGCGAGGAAATCCTGGATGAGTTGCCGGTGTGCCGGTGAGCAGCCATCTTCCTTCAGGAAATAGCGTGGAAAAGCGACACGGGGAAGGGTTCGGTTTTGTAGCCCGGCAGGCAGATTGACGCCCTGCATACCTAATCCGGAGCCGTCGGGTGTGCGAGTGAACCACTGGGCCACCGGGTGCTCTCCGGCACGCCCGTTAATATATTGTGTCAGGTATTTTCCCGGGCTGTGGTCACTGTCTGGAGCATCTTCCCGATCAAACGCCGTTGTTTCGAATGCCCTGTGACACGCCTGACCTGCGCGCCAATCGATGAAACAGTCCGGTTCTATGCTATCCCTTTCAACGACACTGTTTAGCAGGCCGAGAGGGTTTCCCTCGGTATCCAGTAGCCAGAGTTCCGTTGTGTCCCGGAGTGGGAAGGGTACGTCGTTATGGTGCCCGAGCAGGTATTCGTAGAGCCGTGTGCCACACAGTTCCAGTATTCTGAAATCTTTGGAAGGGTATATGGTGCCGCGTTTCAGGCCATTCTTCTGCGACCAGCTGCCATAGCGTATTTCACTGGTCTGTACGCGTTTCCCGTTAGCTAAATCCTTGACCAGTTCCGCGTCACGTACATAGATATCCCAGTGCACTCCGTCGGTGGTAACCGCTTCTGCACCCTCGTGCTCAATGATATTCATAACCCCGCGAAACGGGTTCAGCAGGCGTTGTGAATAACACTCCAAGGCCAGGAATCAGCTTGCGAGATGTCGTTTCTGGTTGGTGTAGTTATCAACCATGGCCTGTACCTTGTCCTCGTCATAGGCGCGCAGCCCGCTTATCACCATGGCTTTCTCCCCCCTGCCAACTGTTTCCCCGCCAGCCTTGAGGCAGAATTCCAGGCGCACATTGCCGCGTTTTCCGTCAACTTCAAGAACGGGGCGGGTCAGTTCGAGTTGAGGATTTTCGAATTCCAGCCCGTCCAGATCAATGGCCATGCTTTCATAGATGACCAGCGGTCGGTCGGGGTTGATCATCACCTGTTGTTCCAACATCAGGGGGACAAGGATGTGTGGGAAGGTTTGTCCGGAAAATCGTACGTAGCTGCGTGTCAGATCGCGAATCAGATCCTTGTCCTGTGTCGTATCACCTGAGCGTTCCAGGCTGAGATACTTCTTCCCGCTGCCGTCAACGATATCAAGTGTAGTAGAAGTCGTGTCCGGAAAATTCAGTGCTACTCCGTCGCTGACCATGCCGGAAAAGACAAAACGCATTTTCTGACTCAGGCCGTATTTTGCCAGGACCAGGGAAAACAACAGGTCTCCCGGAACACAGAAACGTTTCGCGTCCGTGTCGTGGATGGGGTTGAAATCACCGGCGATATGCTTTGCGAAGTCGCTGGCCTGCTGGCGCGAGAAGATGATGCTGGAGTTATCTTCCGAGTAATAGTCTTCCAGTAACATTGTTTTTGCTTTCATCCTAGAAAGGTGAAGTACATTCAAAATTCATGAATTCGTCCGTGTTCGGATGACGAAAGATCAGCGCTTCCGCGTGCAGCATAAGCCGGTCGGCACCTGCATCGCCACTCCGGTCGGAGTAAAGCCTGTCGCCGAGTATGCCGTGCCCCTGTGCGCGAAGATGGACGCGCAACTGGTGCGTGCGGCCTGTCACCGGTGTTAGTTCGACACGCGTCGAGTTGTTTCCCCGGTCACGGCCGATGACCCTGAAACGTGTTGTTGAAGGTTTGCCATTTTCCCGGTCAACTTTCTGCCGGGGCCTATTGGGCCAGTCGGCCAGCAATGGCAGATCGATCTCGCCACGAGCTGGATGCATGCAACCATTAACAACTGCGATATAACGTTTTTGCACCTTGCGCTCCTGAAACAGCCGGCTGAGTTTGCGTTGCACAGGCTTATTCAGTGCCAGAACCATAATGCCGGATGTTTCCATATCCAGCCGATGCACAGTAACTGCTGTGGGGTACACCGCCTGCGCACGTGCCGCCATGCAATCCTGCTTGTCCACGCCACGTCCGGGCACCGCAAGCAGGCCACTGGGTTTATTCACAACAAGCAACGCATCGTCCTGGTACAGGAGGTCCAGTCCGGTGTCTGCGGGTGGCGTGTAGCAAGGGTTCAATTGTATCTATCCTGCGGCGGCGGCTGAGAACGCATGGCTAGTTTATCCCGCCGCGCTGTTATTCTCCAGTTGTAACGCATGCAGCGCGCAACAGGCTACAATCACGCCCATGCTGCGATTTAACGAACTTTCCCTCAGGCGGGGCACACGCTTGCTGTTCGAACGCGCCAGCCTGCAGATTCATCCCGGTCAGAAAGTCGGGATCACGGGTGCCAACGGCACTGGCAAGTCCAGCCTGTTCGCGTTGATACGCGACGAGCTGCACGCTGATACGGGTGATTGCCACCATCCCGGCGACTGGGTGATCGCTCACGTGGCACAGGAAATGCCTGCTGATAACCGCGCGGCTATCGAGTACGTGCTGGATGGCGACGCCGAGCTACGTGCCGTCGAGGCTGACCTGGCAGTGGCCGAGCAGACTGACGACGGTGCACGCCTGGCCGTGTTGCACGGTCAGTTCGAGAGCATAGACGGTTACACGGCGCGCAGTCGTGCAGGGCAGTTGTTGCATGGTCTTGGATTCACAGTGGCTGATGAGACCAGGCCGGTGCGTGATTTTTCCGGTGGCTGGCGCATGCGCCTCAACCTGGGTCGGGCGCTGATGTGTCGATCAGACCTGTTATTACTGGATGAACCCACCAATCACCTGGATCTGGATGCCGTCATCTGGCTCGAAGGCTGGTTACGGGCCTACCGGGCTACCCTGTTGCTGATATCGCACGACCGGGATTTTCTGGACAGCGTATGCAGTCATATAGCGCATATTGAACGCCAGCGCATTACGCTGTACAGCGGTAACTATTCCGCCTTCGAACGGATGCGCGCCGAACGGCTGGCCGGTCAGCAGGCCGAGTACCAGAAACAGCAGCGGGAGATTGCCCATATCCGAGCCTACGTGGACCGCTTCCGCGCCAAGGCTACCAAGGCACGGCAGGCGCAGAGCCGTCTTAAGGCGCTGCAGCGCATGGAACAGATCGCTCCGGCGCACGTGGATTCACCATTTCACTTCAGCTTTCGTGAAGCGGAGAAAATGCCGGACCCCTTGCTGAAACTGGATGAGGTCGCCGCTGGATACGGTGATAGCAGCATACTCAGCCGGGTTAGATTGCTCCTTTCACCTGGAGACCGCATTGGATTGCTCGGCCCAAACGGCGCTGGTAAATCCACGCTTATCAAGTTGCTGGCTGGAGAGCTGTTGCCGCAACGCGGTGACTGTGTGAGCGCGAAAGACCTGAAGACCGGCTACTTTGCCCAGCACCAGCTGGAGCAGTTACAGGCACAGCACACACCGCTGGAACATTTGCAGAAACTCGACCCGCAGGTGCGTGAACAGGAACTGCGTGATTACCTCGGGGGATTCGGTTTTTCCAGTGAGCAGGCATTGATGCCCGTTGGTCCGTTTTCGGGCGGCGAGAAAGCCCGCCTGGTGCTCGCGCTGCTGGTGTACCAGCGTCCTAACCTGTTGTTGCTGGATGAGCCTACCAATCACCTCGATCTGGAGATGCGCCAGGCACTGGCGCTGGCCTTGCAGGACTATGCCGGCGCCGTGGTTCTGGTATCGCACGACCGTCACCTGCTGCGCGTCACCAGCGACCGGCTGGTACTGGTGCACGATGGCAAGGTAGATGATTTTCCGCTCAGTCTTGACGAGTATCCGCAATGGTTGATGGAGCAGGGCAGGCAGAACAAGGAGACAGTAACGGAAGGTCATTCGAATCAAGGTGCAGCTTCCAGAAAGGAAACCAGGCGCCTGCAGGCGGAGCAGCGCAAACGCTTGCAACCGCTGCGCAAAAAAGTGACCGAGAGCGAAACAGAACTCGATCGTCTGCACAGAATACAACGTGAGCTGGAGCACGAACTTGCCAGGCCAGAACTTTATGCTGAAGGAAACAAAGCCCGGCTGAAAACGCTGTTGCAGGAAAAGGCGGATGTGGACGCCCAATGTGGGCGCATGGAAGCCGACTGGCTGGAGGCATCTGAACGGTTGGAAGTCATGCAGGCTGAGCTGAACCAGGGCCCGGGCTGAACGAAGGTGATGTTCCTGGCAGTGGAAAATTATTCTGATTAAGCGTTTTGACTATTTCAGGGTAAAATAAAAAGTAGCGCCTATGTTTTCTTTGGCATTGGCCCATATTTTTCCACCGTGGCGGTCGATGATGCGTTTCACTGTAGCCAGACCAATTCCGGTACCTTCATACTCGGAATCATGTAGTCGCTGAAAAACGCCAAATAATTTATTCTTGTACTCCATATTGAATCCGGCGCCGTTGTCTTTTATAAAAAAGATGCGTTTTTTGCCTTTCTGAAATTCGCCGAACTCAATTTTTGCAATTTGCTGTTTTTTGCTGTATTTCCATGCATTCCCGATCAGGTTCTCCAGTACGATTTGCAGAAGTTTTTTGTCGCCTTTCGTTGTGATGCCATTTTCCACAGACATCTCAACCTGCCGATCAGGTTGTTGTTCCTTGAGAGCCGCAAAAACGCTTTGTGCAAGATCGCTCAGATTTACCAGTTCAGTTCTGATTTCGGAGCGGGATACTGCAGAAAGCTGCAGCATGTCATCAATGAGTTCACCCATGCGTTGGGCGTTATTGCGGATCCTTTTTAAATAATCCTTGCCAATGTCATTTAACTGATCTTCGCAGTCTTCAAGTAACGCCAGGCTGAATCCATCAATGCTGCGCAGGGGTGAGCGCAGGTCGTGCGATACTGAATAGTTGAATGTCCTAAGCTCATTATTTCTGTTCTCAAGTTCAATGGTTCGTAATTTGACCTGATTTTCCAGTTCCTGGTTGATCTTCATTAACTCCTTGTCACGGGCGCTAATGATTTGTTTCATTTTGTTGTAGGAATCAATAAGTGAATTAATCTCCTGGCAATTGATAGCAAGTCCTTTCCCTTTTATAGATAGTGAATGAGCGCTATTTGTATGACTGTCCTTTCTTAAATCGTCTGAAAGTTGTGAAATGGGTCGTAATAATGTTCTGGATATGATGTTGTAAGCCAGGCCCAGGAAGAGTAACGAAATGATTGTGAGTAACCAGATCTCGATGATGATTTTATTCGCGGCACTTTCCACGTTGTAAATGTTTTTCGTAGACCATTGTTGGACAATACGTTCCAGTTCGGTTAGATATTTGGCGACCTGGCGCTGTACTGGCTGAATTTCAGTTTTTATATAATGAACATCGGTGCGTAGAATGTTTGATGCGGTGATTTTCTCAAAGCTTGAGTAATCGGCAAACCATTTATTTGCACGATAGCGCATTGTTTCAAGAGCATCTTCTGTGTCAAAGCCAAACGGATCCTGTTGGTATAAGTTCTCGATGGAATCTATCTTTTCCAGGATGACTTCCTGGCGAAGTTCGAGGTTTTTTTTCTGTGGCAGGTTTTCAGTCTGGTTTAAACCTATAATTCGAATTACAACAGCACGAAAATCAAGTATCTGTCGGCGCCATAAATCACGCAATTGAGTTACACCTCGATAGATTTCCATGGTGTGCGTGTCGGGCTTTTCATTTCCGATCTCATCCAGTGCTGTTGATATGGCTTCAGAAAACGCCTGGTTCGATGCAAGCAGGGTGTCGCTAAGGTATGGCAGTATCGGAAATACCCAGTTTGGATCCTGGGATAATTCAATAAGTTCCAGAACTTTGCTTTGAAGTATTAAAAGATCGTCATTTAGTAAAATGATGGTGTTGGTGAGCGATGCTGTTCCTTCAGGTTTTAAGGCATCAAGTTTCTGCAGTTCCTGAATGGCAAGGTCCAGGTCTCGCAACATGGATTTCTGGTCGTCGGTTGCATGCGGCGTGAAAATGGTGTTGAGTCGGGTTTCTACCCGCCATACGTGGTGCCGAAGTTTATCAATTATGTCGGTTGCAGCGTTCCGTAGTTGTAAAGACTCTGCATTCCTGCTGTTGAGGATCTCGATATAGAAATTTGCAGCTATCGCCCCGGAAACAAGCAAAATTGCTATCAAGGCAGCTAGCAACAGATATGTGGTACGAAGACTTCTGCCTTTGGTGTGGCGCTTCGTAGCATTATTCATGGGTAAAACATAGCATATTAAAGTTTAAAAGCTAATGTTTGCCCCCGGACTTCATCGCCCGGGCGAAACGCCTCAAACACATGTTCACCAAAACCAGGTGCTTTAGGTGATATCGACATGGGCCCGCATCCTGCCTTAACCGCCAGACTAGTCCAGCATGGCCCGCGCCAGCGGCCGGTATTGCAGACTGTAGAACATTTCCAGGTAGCGCCGCAGCTCGTCTCGTTCCAGGTCGGTCACGTAATGCCAGAATCCGTATACGCGCGACAGTGTCATCAGGCGTTCGGCGTAACCCTTCCAGGTGTAACGTGAACTGACGCGCGCCAACGCGCCGTTCGAGATGCGCTGCCATTCAGCCGGGTTCTCCTGGCAGTGGACCAGGAACTCTGCCATGCGCTGTGCCGCCTCCGCCCCGTGGTTGGGGTTGATATGGAAGCCGGAAACATCATCCTCGATGATCTCCAGCGGTCCGCCGAAGCTGGTGGCAAAGGTCGGCAGGCCGGTACTCATGGCCTCGATCACGGTAAGGCCAAAGGCCTCGAACAGGGCGGGTTGCACGAAGGCACCGCGCGTGTCGGCAATAACGCGGTATAACTCTCCGGCAAAAGCCTTGTCGAGGTACATTCCCAGCCAGCGGACCTGGCCGTCCAGATCGTGCTCATCCATCAGCCGGTGCATATACTGAATCTGTTCGTATTCCTCTTCATTGCTTGACAGGGCGGGATCCACATGGCCGGCAACCACGACCAGGTTCGCTGTATCACGAAGCGTCTGGCATGCGGCATACCATTCCACCAGTCCGGTAATGTTCTTGATTTTGTCCATGCGCGCCATGGTGAACAATAGCGGTTTTTCTGCATCAAGCAGGACACCGCGCTTGTCGTCACCATCTGCACCATACAGGAGCTTGTGAATCTCCTCATGGTAGTGCGCGAGACGTTGGTCGGATTCGGTGTAAGGAAAATAGATCTCCTCGTCGGCGCCGGGCGAAACAATATTGAACTTGGGATCGAACACGTCGATGCCGTGTACCACGCGATACAGCCCGGGCATGGTGTAGGCGCTGTGGGCCTCGTACTGCCCGACACTGTTACCGGTGCCGGCGATCTCCTGGTAGGTTGATGTAATGATGAAATCGGCCGTGTTCATGGCAATCAGGTCGGCAGTGAACTGGCAGGAGAAGTGGTAGTGCTCTTCGTTTTCACGCCAGTACAGGTCGGAATACAGGTACTTGGTTTTCTCCAGGGCGTGTGCGATGTTGCACTGCGTTATGCCAAGACGCTGTGACAGCAGCGATGCCACCAGGTTGCCGTCGGAATAGTTACCGATTATGAAATCGGGCCGGCCACCCAGTTCAGCCAGTAATTCGCGTTCGACATCGTGACTAAAGCGTTCCAGGTAAGGCCAGATTTCAAAGCGTGATATCCAGTGCGGAATCACCTGACCAGCCGGGTCCAGAAAAGGCACGCGCAGGATTCGGGCACTGCGTGTTCCGGCTATCGGTTCAATGCGCTGATCACAGGTAGTGCCCTCTGCTTCCGGTATCAGGCGGGTTACTACCAGTATGTGCGTATCGATATCCAGTCCCTGCTCCAGCAAGCTGTTGTGCATGGCCTCTTCCAATGCCCGCACCTGGTCGAGAATATAGACCACCTGGCCACCGGTATCAGGCCGGCCCAGAACATCGCTCTGCCCGAACCATCCGTGCGGCGACAGAATCGCAATGGAAAAAATCATCGGGATGTTTTGCAGGAACTGTTCCAGACTGGAGGGTGACGGCGCCTCCAGGATGTCCAGCAAAAGCCCCATATAGGTTCTGATACGGGCTGCGTCCTTGCCCCAACCGGGCTCGAAGCCCATGGCTCGCAAACGTGGTGCAAGTTCCTTCCATGAGGTGGCGTCGGGCACGGCTTGCAATAATTCATCCGCCTGCCGTAATGCCGAGCGCAATGCACGGACATCATCCACCGTCTCGTTGAGCATGAGTGTCTGCTGCTGGTAACGGTGCACACGCAGAAAATCGAGCAACAGGCGATTGCCCTTGCCACCGTCCTCGAACAACTGGCTGGAAAGACGCCGGTTGAGAAATTCAACACCGCGTCCGATCGAGCGTGTCTCGTGCATTTTCGGGAAACCACGCAGGAACGGTTCGAGGTCGATTTCCAGTATCTGGTCCACACCATCCTGGTGACCGTCAACGAGGTGTTCCTTGACGTATAAAAATTCGCTTACCTGTATTTCCTCGACCGACATCGTGTTGCTGTGCAGTCGCAGATAGCCCCAGCGTCCGACCCTGACACGCAGGGCAAAGTAAAACCAGTCGGTATCGACAACCGCTTCCTGGGTCGCTTGCAGCATCCGTTCTATCGGTGTTCCGGCAAGACACTCGCTCCCGGGGGATTTGCATAACCGGTCAAAGGCATCCTGTACCTCATCGCGCAGCAATAGCGGTTTGCCGAGATCATGTAACTGGTGGAGCACCAGATCGGCATTTTTGCGCTCCTCCCTGAAGTAGCGCTGCAGGGCTTCCAGGAATCCTTGTTCGAGTGTCATGACAACTCCCACTCATCGATAAACGGCCGGTAAAAATCGGGCGCTTCGACAATTGCTCCGCGGCAACCGACAATAGCAGAGGCGAAGGTCTGTGCGCGTTCCAGTGCCTGCTGGTGCGGCCAGCCCTGCAATACACCCAGTATGAGAACGCTGGTCAGGGCATCACCTGCACCAACCGTATCCACTACACTGGTTACGGAATCCGGTACCACCCGGAAACTGTCACCATCGGCTGTCAGAACTTCCGCACCGGCAGCGCCACGGGTCACCACCAACAATTGCAGACCTGCATGCGCGGTCAATTGCCGCATGCGGGTTACATCATCTTGTGCACCCGGTACCAGCTGCTGCAGTTCCTCATCGTTTAGCTTGGCCAGCCAGGCAGTGTCGATCAGATCCAGCACCATTTCCCGTTGCCACCAGGGACTGCGCAGGTTGACATCGACCATACGCCTTGCGTTATAACGGGCACGGAGAAATGCCAGCGTCTGCGCAGAAACCGGACTCCTGGCGGCCAGGCTGCCATGGTAGAACAGTGCGGCTTCCGGCAGCGGGGGTAACGCATCCTGGTCAATGTAGTCGTAGGCCTGGTCGGGGATAATCTCAAAGCTGTGACTGTTGTCGGACAAGGTGATCGTAACCTTGCCGGTCGGGTGCGACGAGTCCAGCTGCAGCCCGCAGGTGTCCATGCCATGGTTACACATTGCATCCCTGACGCGACGGCCGAGCGGGTCATTGCCTACCCTGGAGATAAACAGGGGTGACAGACCAAAAGCCTGCAGGTGCCAGGCCACGTTGAATGGCGCGCCACCGAGTATGGCCTGGCCATCCGGGAAACAGTCATACAAAACTTCTCCGAAGATAACCGGCCGCTCGATATTAGCCATCGGCATGCACCGCGCCAGAATTCTCCGTCAGCCAGTTGCGGATCTCCGGCTTGTAATGGACGACACCCTCCAGCACGCCGGCTGTGTAATTGCCGTTCATGCCCATGAATCCACCCTGTGCAATGTACAGGGCATCCGCATGTCCCTGTGCCGCGGCCTGATCGAATGCCTCGCGGCGTAACTCTGCACTGGCATTGGCAACCAGTACCGCGGGGATTTCGCTGACCAGCACCGGCAGGTCGTTGCCGCTGTCGCCTGCAAACACGGTATCGGCAAGCGTAAAGCCGTTGCATTGCATCAGGAATGACACTGCATGTTTTTTGCTGGCACTGGCCGGCAGTATATCCAGTAAACCGGTTGCGCGCGGTTCATCGACGCTCCAGATGAGGCTGGCCTTGACGCCGGCGGCATCGAGACGCAGACGGATGTCGTGTGACAGCGCGTCAGTGTCTGCATACAGCGGCACATAATAACTTGCCTTGTGCAGGTTCTGTTTTGCCGGTTCCTGCGCCTGCAGGTCAACGATATCGAGTAACAGCCTGCTGATATCACGGTACTCCAGCCCTGCCCAGTCGGGGGCAATCTCCTGCTGCCACTCGGGCCAGAGTTGCCAGCTACCGTCATCGACTGCATAGATCGTGGTGCCGACATCGCCAATGACATAGTCCGGCTGCGGCAGGCAGTAGTTGGTGATAGCTTTGCCGACCAGTTGTTTGTCACGCCCTGTTACATACACCAGTGTTACCTCCGGGCGGGCTGCGAGTGCTGCAAACCGGCTGCGCGCTCCATCCGACTCCGGTTGTGATCCGTTTGGCAGGACGGTGCGGTCAAGGTCGGTACATAGAAGCAGTTGCATAGTCACGGTCCGGGCAGGTCGCAGTTACCAAGGAAATTGTAGTGTTCGATGGCCTCGAGTATACCGGACGCGCAGGGTTGTCTGGCGAAGTAGATATTTTCGAATTCCTCCAGTCCCGAGAGCTCCTCGTGGTGACGGTTGGCTACCACCACGGCCATGGTATTGCCGCGCATCATGTCCTCGTCGGCACCGGAGCCCCCTGCGACCAGGATATTTTCCAGCGGGATGTCCCACTGGTCAGCACACCAGCGCAAGGCGAAACCCTTGGATGCCCGTACTGGCAGGACATCCAGGAACTGGCCGAAAGACAAAAATGTATTGGCAGTGAGTTCCTGCTGGTGCAGCAGGCTGTTGATCTCGTCCAGGCCGGGTGCCTGCTCGGTGTCAATGTAGTAGCTGATCTTGAAACGGCTGAGTTCCACCTTGGGTTGCAGCTTGATACCCGGCAGGTCACCCAGCACTCGCATAATTGCCCTGGGCTTCCAGAGATGATCTATATGTTCTGCCCAGGCGCTGTCCCGTGTCAGGCGGGGTGCATAACAGATCTCGGTACCCAGACTGGTTATCAGGATGTCCGGTTGCGGAATGCCGTAGCGTTTCATCATGCGCAAGGCCGTATCCAGACGCCGGCCGGTCGCGATGCCGAAGCTGGTGCACTTGCGGTATACCTTCATCAAATCGAGAAAATCGGGGAGTGATGCGGCATCGCCGAGCAGGTTCTGGTCCAGGTCAGTGAAGATTGCCCGGTCGTGGTACAGGCCGGCACGTCGCCGCAGCGTGACAGGAGGCGTGGTCTTGGTCGACGCCAGCAGTGTGTGCAGGGCGGAAACATAGGCCTGCATGTGTGCCTGCCATGAATAGTGCTGCTTCACCCCCCGCAGGCCGCGACGTGCAAGCTCCCGCCAGATATTGGCATCGCTCAGTATTTTCAGCAGCGTTTTGACGATGTCCTGTTTATCCAGTGGATCGATCAGGTAGCCGTTTTGGCAGTTGGCGATGATGTCACATGGCCCGCCGTCCTCGGTTGCAACAATGGGTAAGCCGCTTGCCGCGGCCTCGATCAACGTCAGGCCGAAAGGCTCGGTTAGTGCCGGATTGATGAACACACCTTGTGAAACCGCTGCCAGCCGGTAGAGGACCGGCACATCATCCGGCCGGTGGGATTTAGGATAGGCGACCTTGCCGTACAGGTTATACTGGTCGATGGTCAGCAGGATGTCAGTCAGTACCTCCTGGGCCTCATCATCCATGTCGCGAATATCCTCGCGATTGCCGGCAATGATCACCAGGTTGGCTGCCGCCTGCAGTTCCTCCGATTCTCCATAGGCTTCCAGCAACGAGATGATGTTCTTGCGGGTGTCCGGACGCGACAGCGCCAGTATGATCGGGCGATCCGGTTTCAACAGAAAGCGGCTCAGTTCCCTGTAAATCGCACTGTCACGTTCACTGCCGTCGGCCGGATAAAAATTTTCCAGCGTCGTACCTGGCGGAATGACCCGCATAATCTCCTGCTGATAGTGGTCATAGAGGCCATACTGTTGCTCGATTTCCTGGTGGGTGCTGGTGATTACCAGCTCGGCGGCAGCCAGAATGTCTTCTTCAACCTCGATCCGGCGCGACATGTTGTAGCGTTCCTCGATATCATCACGCCGCAGGCCACGCGCCAGCAGGCGCCGGCGTTTGACCCGCCCCAGCGAGTGACCGGTATGCACCAGTGGTACGCCCAGCTGGCTGGAGAGGCGGATGCCGACATAACCGGCGTCAGCGTAATGGCTGTGCACGATATCCGGCCTCAGGTCGTGTTCGCGCAACCACTGCAGGGCATTGTCGGCAAATACATCAAGGCAGCCCCAGAGTTGTTCCTTGGGAAGATAGGTTTCTTCGCCACAGTCGAGTCGAATAATGCGCACGCTGTCAGACAGCATCTCCTCGCGGCGTGCATAATCTGAACTGACCGTGGAATCGAGAACCCGCCGGGTCAGCAGGTCTACGCGGGCGATGTCGGGATGCTCACCAAGCACCCGAGCCAGCTCGACAACGTAGCGCGTCTGGCCACCGGTATCGGCATCTTTCCCCAGCTCGAGGTTCCGCCCGCGGATCAGACCGTGCACACTGATCAGCAGCAAGTGCAGGCGCTTGTCGCCAGCCGGATGCTCTGCATTGACGCTCGTTGTCGATAACTGGTTCATTGGTGGCAGAGAATGATAACAAAAAATTCTATTATAAACAATAAAATAGACATGCTTCACTCATGTGTTGCCCGAACCATTGTGGTTGCACTGCGCAAGCCGGCGCCTGTTTGCCTGCCACTTCGTTCTGGACAACCCGGGCAAACGTCAGGTGTTGCCTTGCCCGCCGGGCAGCGGGTCGCGTAAACGGAAAAAATCCCGTGGTGCGACGTACTGCATTATCTCCTTGCTGTCTTCGCTGAGGATCAGATCCAGGCCTTTGTCAGGATAAAGCAGGTGTGTTGTCTGTTCGCTACTGCGGATGATTTCTGCGGGTTCGCCGAAACGTTTGATCGCTGTCTGCCGGTCCAGATTAACGGTGGGTATAAAGGTGAGAGCCTGTACAGGTGCCTGCCAGGCCAATGGCAGGTCATCTGGATGCAGGCGAAATTTTCGTGCCCCGGTTTTGAAGTAGTCGGTCTTCGTTGATCGCTCAACCATCTGGGTAATTTTGTCTGCTGCCAGCTCTGCTGTCAGCACCAGTTTTCCGGAGAACACGCCGGCAGTATAGCGGTCGTAGTACATCTCCAGGCTTCGATCTTCACCGCTAGTACTGATAATCGCCAACTCCATGCCCGGCCCTAACTGTTCGCGCGCCGCAGCCAGTGTGTCCTGTCCCAGCGTTATGCCGAATACTTTTGACCGGCCTTCCGGTAGCGTCTCTATCTGCCACGGGAGTCCGCGGACGGTGGCGGTGGATTTCCCGCTATCGGGTTTCAGAGAGAGAAATGCGCCGATAATGATCGCCAGAAAAATCAGCAGTGAGAAGAGTCTTGTCATGGGTCAGAGTCGCTGTTTAATGGCGCACTGTAACAATATGTGGCATTACTGGACAGGTTCTACGCGGGGATTCCCAGTGTAAGAAACACCGGAATAGCGTCGGATAATTTTACGCTCTTTATCGCATAGGAATTCAGGAATGTGCTGTAAGTACCTTATCCATAATAGATTTCGATTTGTGCACGAACATTGCTTGTATAGTTTGGTATTGGAGAGGTGTCTTGCCTCTTCTCGGTCACTGTGAGTCGGGGGAAGTGAGTTGGAACGTCGGGCGTCCACGCGCAGATTAGTTGAAGTCAGAGTGTATCTGTCGGACAGCAGGCGTTGTGTCGCGCATTGTATGGCGAGTGATATCAGTGATACCGGTGTGTATCTTAAAACCAACCCGCTCTTCCTTCCCAGAAACCAGCGTTTGAACCTGACTTTTGCATTGCACCTCAAGTCATCCAACGTTGTGCGCCTGCGGCGTCTGTCAGCAGTGGTCACACATACCAGGAATGATGGTGTGGGCATGAAGTTCTGCGCAAGCAAACAGGTATAGCCGGTCTGGCCGAATAGTCATCGGCAACCGTCAGTCGTGGACCTTTCCACGCAGCGCCTTGGTGCGGCCGTGCCGACTTTTCCGGTCCATGCGTTTTTGCTGAGAACTGCGCGTGGGTTTGGTTGCCCTGCGTTTTTTTGCCCTGGCGGTCGCCTGCCGGACCATCTCCTGCAGACGGCTGATAGCGGCTTCCAGGTTTTTCTCCCGCGTACGGTATTGCTGGGCCTTGATGACGATTACGCCGTCTTTGCTGAGACGCTGGTCATGCAGCGCCAGCAGGTCCTGCTTGCAGGACTCCGGTAACGATGAAGCGCGCACATCGAAGCGCAGGTGTATCGCCGAAGAGACCTTGTTTACATTCTGGCCGCCCGCACCCTGTGAGCGGACCGCAGTGATTACGATTTCGCTATCCGGGATACTTAGCTGTGCGGAAATTCTTATACTCACTGGTGTATCTCATAAAAAAGCCCCGCAAGGTGCGGGGCTCCTGGTGTAGTGCTCCGGTGTATGCCGGTTACTGCGGCATCACCTTGGCAGCCTGCAGACCTTTGGGCCCGTTCTCCACCTCGAATTCGACAGTCTGGCCTTCGACCAGGGTCTTGAACCCGCTGCCTTCAATTGCGGAGAAATGTACGAACACGTCTGCGCTGCCATCGGAGGGGGCGATAAAGCCAAAACCTTTGGCATCGTTGAACCACTTGACGGTACCTGTAACCATAATTTTAAAACCTCTAATTTAAATTAAAAATGAGTGTTAAATTGCAGATCGTTAAAGGTGATGTACAGGAGTTACCGCGTGGAGCTTCTGAGTAGACCTATAGAACGTGCAACTAATTTTATATAAGCGGCTCATAAATTAATGGGATGCCTGTTGTCCGTTGAGACTGCCTATGCGCCAGATTATATACCAAATTCCGGACAAAACATCTATATCTTTAAGTGCGACTGAGATAAAAATGGTGCGCCTCAGGTGGAAACAATCACCCTGACAGCATCCAGGCGCAGCGTGGCAGATTCCAGCAACCCGGTCATCAGTGCCAGCTGCCGTTCGAGGTATTCAATTTCTTCGTCGCGGACATTCGGATTTACCTGGCGCAGCGCCCTCAGTCTGTCGATTTCCCTGTTCAGCGCGTTCCGCACCCGTTCCCGGGCGTTGGCAAGCAGATCGGGCGCCTGTTTTTTCGCATGTGTTTCGCACGCGTCGACAAGGTCTCTCAGTGCCTGATCTTTTGCGCGAACTACCCTGGCAGCAGTATCGGCATTCACAACTTCCCGGTGTTGCTGTATGTAACCATGATCAAGATCCTGTGCATGATCACGGCCCTGCTCGTCCATGACCACCCGAATGGTCGTGGGTGGCAGATAGCGGCTGCTTTGCAGTGTGCTGCTGGATGCACTGTCAAGGATGTACAGGCATTCCATTAGCAGGGTGCCGGGTTGGGTCCCGGTGTACTTGATTGATGTCAGTGAAGAATTACCCGGTTCGTTACCGAGCACAAGATCCATGGCGCCGATGACCATTGGATGTTCCCAACTGATGTACTGTGTATCTTCGTAGCTCAGTGCGGTTTCACGATTGTAGGTAATAGTTATGCCGTCATCCGGCAGACCGGGGAAGCGGCTCAGCATGTGGTCGCCCGGACGAATGATGTAACGGCCCTCGCTATGTTCTTCGCTGTTGACACCAAAGGTATCGAACACGGCATCCATGTAAGCAGGCAGGGTAGAGGCTGCATCCTCCGTCAGTGCGCGCTGCTTGAGGTCATTGGCGATATGCGGGCGGCAGGAGTTGTATTCCAGTAGTTTGTCGCGGCCGCGGTGCAGGGCTTCATTGAGCGCGTGATAGGCGCTACGCGTGGCCTGGATAAGATCTGTGGTGTCGCTGTCAGGGTGACCCAGTGCCTCGCTCAGATCGGCTTTCATCTGCGTATAGACCGCTTGACCCGCCGGGCAAGTGTGCTCGAACGCCGCAAGGCCTTCGTGATACCAGTGAAACAACACGGCTTGTGCGCTGTTTTCGAGATACGGAACGTGGATCTGAATGGTTGCGGTCTGGCCGATACGGTCCAGCCGACCGATACGTTGTTCCAGCAGATCGGGATTGAGTGGCAGGTCAAATAGAACCAGCTGGTGCGCGAACTGAAAGTTGCGACCCTCGCTGCCAATCTCGGAACACACCAGTACCTGTGTACCATAGTCCGCGTCGGCAAAAAAAGCAGCGGCGCGATCACGCTCGACCAGGCTCATGCCTTCATGGAAGACGGCAGCGTGAATGCCGCAGCGGGTACGCAGGTAGTCAGCCAGGTCCAGCGCGGTACTGGCGTTGGCCGTGATTACCAGTACCTTGTGCGGTTTCAGTGCAGACAGTGTGCTACTGAGCCAGCTGACGCGGGGATCGAGCTCCGTCCAGTGTGTACCGTCCGGTGTCTGTGTGGTTTTATAGAGCGTTTCCGGGGTCAGGTAGTGTTCGTCGTTGTCTGACTGACGGGCAGCCTGATAAACCGCTGGCAGTGGCAAGGGGTAACCCGTGACTTGTCTCTGTGGAAATCCCTTGACCGCTGCACGCGTGTTGCGAAACAGCACACGACCGGTGCCGTGACGATCCAGCAGGTGTTCGACCAGTTCCTGCCGTGCCGCCGTGTTTTCAGGATTGTTGATGTCGGTATGCTGCAGTCTGTCGAGCAACGGTGGATTGTCCGTTTCGCGGAGAGAGTCTGCGAGGGTGTTCAGTGTCGCTTCATCCAGTGGTGCATTGGTCAACAGGGTTTCGACTGCCCGCGCAACCGGTTCGTAGCTGTTTTCTTCTTCGACAAAGGCGTCGAAGTCCGGGAAGCGGTCGGGGTCGAGTAGTCTGAGGCGGGCAAAATGCCCGGCCTTGCCAAGCTGCTCGGGTGTCGCAGTAAGCAACAGCACGCCCCGGGTATGCGCGGCCAGTTGTTCGACCATAAGGTACTCGGGGCTGGCCTGTTGCGGTGACCATTGCAGGTGGTGGGCTTCATCGACTACCAGCAGGTCCCAGTCGCCCGCCACGGCCTGTTGAGCACGTTCCGGCTGTGCGCCCAGGAACTCCAGGGTGCACAGCACCAGTTGCTCGCTCTGAAACGGGTTGTCCTGTTCACTGCTTGCTGCAACGGCCTGACAGCGTTCTTCGTCAAAGATACTGAAGTACAGGTTGAAGCGGCGCAGCATTTCCACCAACCACTGGTGCAGCAGACTTTCCGGCACCACGATCAGTATCCGTCTGGCACGTTCGGTCAACAATTGGTGGTGCAGGATCAGGCCCGCCTCGATCGTTTTCCCGAGGCCGACTTCGTCTGCCAGCAGGACGCGCGGGGCGTAGCGGTTGGCGACTTCGTGGGCGATATACAGCTGATGGGGGATCAGGCTGGTACGGCAGCCGGTCAAGCCGTACAGGTCGGAATGCGCCAGGCGGTTCAACTGTTGTAATGACTCATAGCGCAGTTCGAACCAGGCGTCTTTGTCGATCTGTCCGCTGAACAGGCGTTCGGTTGGGCGGTTCAGCTGGATGAAGTTGTTCAGCTGGCCTTCTTCAAGTTGTGCCGCTTTGCCGTCTTCGTCGGTCCCTGTGTAGGTCAGCAGGCCATCCTGTTCCGATACTGACTCTACAATCAGCCCGCGGCCGTCATGGTCCAGCAGCGTATCGCCGGGTGCGAAGGTCACGCGTGACAGCGGTGCGGTCTGCCTGGCGTAGGTGCGAATCTCGCCGGTGGCGAGAAAAAGCATCGTCACGGTACGGTGTTCCACCTTCATGACGGTACCCAGACCCATTTGCAGTTCGGCGCTGCTGATCCAGCGTTGGCCGGGGATGAAATCCTGCACTCTCGAAACCTGTATATCCTGAAACCGGCGCTATGGTAGTGGAAAGCGTGTGTCCGGGAAACGTTTGTTGCTAGAATTGCCGGCTATGAAAGCAAATGAGTTGAAAAAAGGTCTGGTTTTCCGGATGGGCGACCAGAATATCATGGTAAAACACGTGCAGGTACAGGCGCCTTCGTCACGCAGTGGCAACACCCTGTACAAGGTCAGGGGCCAGGACGTGTCCTCGGGGCAGAAGTTCGAGCGCAGTTTCAAGGGCGAGGAGAACGTCGAGCAGATCGATATTTCCCGCCGCGCCGTACAGTTACTGTACCGGGATGCTGACGGCTGTACCTTCATGGATGCCGACAGCTACGAGCAGTACACCCTGGCCGATGCAGCGGTGGCTGAAGAACTGCCTTTTCTGAGCGATGGCCTGGAAGGGATTCTGGCGCTGGTAAGCGACAACGTTCTGTTGGGTATCGAGTTACCCGCGACAGTTACTCTGGAGATCGAGGAGTGTGCGCCGGGAATGAAAGCGGCGTCATCATCAGCGCGCACCAAACCGGCCACGCTCAGTACCGGGCTGGTGGTGCAGGTACCCGAATATCTGACGCCGGGTGAAAAAATAAAGGTCAATACCGAGACCCGGGAATTTATCTCCAGGGCCTGACCCCGTGTCGCGCAATCAGTGTATGTGCGTTTCCCGCTGCGCCTTATCCAGCAGTACTGCGCCGTGTGGCAGCGACTCGATTTGCGAAACATCCCGGGCACTATCTTCTGATAAACCGCACATGCGTCGGTACAGTTCGAGATAGCGCGCGGCACTGGCAGGCCACGAGAAATCTTTTTTCATGCCGGTGATGACCAGTTTCCACCAGTCGATCCGGCTGGCTTGAAAATAGGACAGGGCGCGCAAACAGGCATCGAGAACAGCCTCCGGCGTTTCGTCATCGTAGCTGAAACCGGTAGCGCTATAGTCGCGGGCGGTGGTTTTATTCAGGTCAACGACCGTATCGGCCAGCCCGCCGGTGCGGTGTACAATGGGTACGGTGCCATAGGCCAGGCTGTACATCTGGTTGAGGCCGCAGGGTTCGTAACGCGAAGGCATCAACAGGCAGTCGGCACCGGCCTCGAGGCGGTGTGCAAGCCGCTCGTCATAGCCAACGTGCACCGACAACTGGTCGGGATAGCGTTGCGCCGCGTCCTCGAGACGCTTTTCAAGTGCCCGGTCACCGTTACCGAGCAGCACGAGCTGAACCGGGTGCTGAAACAATGCATCGAGCATGTCGAGTATCAGGTCGATCCCTTTCTGTTCTACCAGCCGGCCGATGTAACCCAGTAACAGGGGTTGCGATCCCTGTGGCAGTCCGTGGTCACGCTGCAAGGCCAGTTTGTTGGCGACCTTGTGTTGCAGGTGGTGGACGTTATAGGTTCTTTCTATGAAACTGTCGGTGGCAGGATTCCAGGTATCGCTATCCATCCCGTTCAGTATGCCGGTCAGGCTGGCTGACCGGTACTGCAGCAGGCCTTCCAGGCCATACCCGTACTTACTGCTGCAGATTTCTTTTGCATAACCGGGGCTGACCGTGGTCACCTGGTCAGCACAGGCGATGCCGCCCTTGATAAAGGACAGCCTGTTATGGAACTCCAGGCCGTCTATAGACCACAGACTGTCGGGGAGTTTAAGTGCGGAAAAAGTCTCGGCGGGAAACAGTCCCTGATAGGACAGGTTGTGGATGCTGAACAGTGTGGCCGGGCGCACCTTGTGCTGTGACAGCAGGGCAGGAACCAGCCCGGTCTGCCAGTCGTTGCAATGCACCAGTTCGGGTGTCCAGCCGGTATCCGCCTGACCCAGCGCCAGCGCTACAATAGCGCGGGCAAAGAGCGCAAAGCGTTCCGCATTGTCCGGCCAGTCGCTGCCATCATCCTGTATGTAGGGATTCCCCGGACGGCGGAAGTGTGCCGGTGAATTGACCAGGTAAAGACCAACATCGCTGCCGCTAAGGCTGCCGGCAAGAATCTCTACCGGTTCGGTTGCGCCGATCAGTGTCAGTTCGGCTACCGGGGACAGTCCGACCGAGTGCTGCAGTGCTTCAGGATAGGCCGGCAGGATAATACGCACATCGTTGCCGAGTTCGCATAACGCTTTGGGGAGGCTGCCGCTGACGTCTGCAAGCCCGCCCGTCTTGATGAGCGGATAGGCCTCGCTGGTACAAAACAGTATGTTCATGAATACCCTCCTGACCAGCAACTAATATACACCCCTGCGTCGCGAGTGCCAGCACTGCGTGCCTGCGAGGCTGATGGATAACCACGCTGATAATCAGGCAGTTGCGTGCGCCGGGCAGGCGCTAAGCTGGTATACTGCGCGGTGTTTACTGTCGCCCGCGGCCGCTGCCGTGCAGGTCCCCGCTATGCTCAAGGCCAAATCCCTGTTCTCCTATCGCCCGTACTGGGCGCAGCGTTTCGGCGTGGCGCCGGTATTGCCATGCTCGCGTGAGGAGATGGATGACCTGGGCTGGGATTCCTGCGACATCATCCTGGTCACCGGCGACGCCTACGTCGACCATCCCAGCTTTGGCATGGCGGTGATCGGCCGGGTGCTGGAAGCGCAGGGGTTCCGCGTCGGCATTATTGCCCAGCCGGACTGGACCCGGGTCGATGACTTTGCACAGCTGGGCCGGCCGAACCTGTTCTGGGGTGTCACAGCCGGCAACATGGATTCCATGGTCAACCGCTATACTTCGGACCGCAAGGTGCGTTCCGATGATGCCTATACGCCGGGCGGTAAGGGCGGCAGTCGCCCGGACCGTTCGGTGCTGGTGTATGCGCAACGCTGCCGCGAGGTATTTTCCGACGTACCGCTGGTGATCGGTGGCATCGAGGCCAGCCTGCGGCGCATCGCGCACTACGACTACTGGTCAGACAAGGTGCGTCGTTCGGTGCTGCTCGATGCCAAGGCCGACCTGCTGGTGTACGGCAACGGCGAACGCCAGGTGGTGGAGATTGCACATCGGTTGGCGGCAGGTGAAGCGATCGAACAGTTACGTGATATTCGCGGGACAGGGTTTGTGACCAACAGCATCCCCGGTGGCTGGGTCGAAATCGATTCGCAGGAGATCGATGTGCCTGGCAAGGTAGACTCGCACCCCGACCCGTATGCTCGACAGGCGCAAGGCAAACCCTGTGACACGGCCGTGCCTGTCAACGGCGAAGTTGCCGTTCCCATACTGCGACGGCCACGCGTTGATCGTGAGCGCAGCTTTGTCCGAATGCCATCCTATGAAGCGGTAAAGCAGGATGCGGTGCTGTACGCGCACGCCTCGCGCGCCATGCACCTGGAAACCAACCCGGGTAACGCGCGCGCCATTGTACAGCGCCACGGCAAGCGTGACGTGTGGCTGAATCCGCCGCCGGTTCCGCTCACCAGCAAAGAACTGGATCGTGTATTTGAGATGCCCTATACGCGCCAGCCGCATGCGATGTATCGCGATGAACGTATTCCCGCCTATGAAATGATTCGCTTCTCGGTCAACATCATGCGTGGCTGTTTTGGCGGTTGCACGTTCTGCTCTATAACCGAGCACGAAGGGCGCATTATCCAGAACCGATCGGAAGACTCGATCGTGCGTGAGATTGAAACCATTCGCGATACGGTACCCGGTTTTACCGGTGTGATTTCCGATGTCGGCGGCCCCACTGCCAACATGTACCGGCTGGCCTGCAAGAGCGCGAAGATAGAAGCCGCCTGCCGGCGTCCCTCCTGCGTGTATCCCGGTATCTGTTCCAATCTCAACACTGATCACGCGCCATTGATCCATTTGTATAAACGGGTGCGCGAATTACCGGGTGTGAAAAAGGTGCTGGTGGCCTCCGGTCTGCGTTACGACCTGGCGGTACAGTCACCTGAGTACGTTAAGGAACTGGTGACACATCATGTAGGCGGCTACCTGAAGATTGCACCGGAGCATACTGAAGAAGCGCCGCTGTCAAAAATGATGAAGCCGGGCATGGACGCTTACGATACGTTCAAAGCGATGTTCGAGAAATACTCCAAAGAGGCGGGCAAGAAGCAATATCTGATTCCCTATTTCATTGCCGCGCATCCCGGTACCAGCGACGAGGACATGATGAACCTCGCCCTGTGGCTGAAGCGCAATGGCTTTCGCGCCGACCAGGTGCAGACCTTTCTGCCATCACCCATGGCAACGGCGACCGCCATGTACCATTCCGGCAGGAACCCGCTGCGCCGCATACGCCGCAACAGCGAAACCGTGCCTGTTCCCAAGGGTCTGCGCATGCGCCGCCTGCACAAAGCCTTCCTGCGCTACCACGATGCCAACAACTGGCCACTGCTGCGCGATGCCCTGAAACGCATGGGGCGCGCCGACCTGATCGGTAACGGCAAGAAACACCTGATCCCCAGCTGGCAACCGCAGGATACCGGCGAAGCACAGGAAGGCCGGCGGGGAAAATCAGCCAGGGGCAAGACGTTCCGTACCCAGCACACCGGGTTGCCGGATGCGCCGGTGGCGGGACGGAAAGGCAAGGCAGGAACCCGTAAAAAGCGAAGCGGCTCGGTTGCCAAGTAACAGGCTCTTTCTCGACATTCGCAGGAATATCGAGGCCGGATAAAAAAGGCGGCCCGAAAGCCGTCATTTTCCTTATATCCGGTTTACTTGTCAGTAATGCTTGCGTTTATGTTTGTTCTTGGCGTGGCCTGGCGGGACACGATGTCCATAGGCGTGGCCCGGGGGCGAATGGTGGTGGGGTTCCTCAACGTAAGTAACGGTTTTGTCCTGCCTGTGCGCGCTGTCTTTGGTTGCCACCGCGGTGCCAACTGCGGCACCCACTGCACTACCGGCAATAGCGCCCTCGCGACCACCCACTTCGGAACCAACGGCTGCGCCAATGCCGCCACCGATTGCACCGCCGAGTACGGCATCAGTATCAACTGCAAGTACAGGCATACTGGCAAGTAGTGAAATGGAAAGTATGATCGTGTGGTGTCGTTTCATGATAGCGCGCCTTTAATGGACTTTTTGGATTTACAGATTTCCTCATCCATATTTCGTCCATATCCAACAGAACCTGATTCCAGGTTAAGCGGAATGCGAACTGTGCCACATTTTGCAAAGAATGCTTTCTTGCCCCTCCAGATGGATATCTTAATCCGAATACCGAATCCCCAATACCACGAAACTCGTTTTTCGCTCTCCGATCTGCAGCATCACTTCATCATCCAGCGTTTTTTTCATCAACGCACGTGCCATGGGTGAGTCCATGCTGATCCAGCCTTTGCCCGGGTCGAATTCATCCGGGCCAACGATTCTGTAGGTGACTTCCTCGCCGTCGTCGTTTTCCAGCGTGACCCAGGCGCCGAAGAAGATTCGATTCCGGTCGCTCGGCGGCTCGGAAACCACTTTCAGCTCCGGCAGGCGCTTTTGCAGGTAGCGTATGCGCCGGTCGATTTCGCGTAGTTCCTTTTTGCGGTAAATGTATTCGGCATTCTCTGAACGGTCACCTTCCGCAGCGGCAGCTGACAGTGCGCGGGTGACAATGGCACGCCGTTTCCAGATGGCGTTCAGTTCATCCTGTAGACGTCGATGTCCCTCTCTGGTGATGTAGAGGGACGATTTGGGGGCGGGTGGGCGGTAGCGTCCCATGCAGGAGCTCAGTGAGCCGGTATCGGCGAATACAAGGCGTATATCCTCTATCTGTCAGGCTTGTTACACTCTGGATTTGAATATCTTGGAGTTGTCCGGGGATGTCAATACTTGGTCGTATTACCCGAATCCTGATGATAGGCGCCGGTCTGTTCCTTGCGGTTGCGGAAGTATCGCGGGCGGCGCAGTGGTCGGCACCGTTGAAAGACGGTGGTACGGTAACGGTTGATCCACAAACCAATCGTGCAACCGTGCGCAGGGACGGTGTGGAAACCCAGCTCTGGGATGGTGTACACCGGCTCGAAGACGGTTCGACGCTTACTATCCGCTCCGGCACGGCGGTACCTAATGAGGGCATACTGCGCGCCCGTCAAATGCCAGCGAAACCGGCGCCCGCAGAAGCCGGTGCATGGTCGGGAGCGCCGATTGTCGGTTATTCACCCTGCGAGCGGCTGGTGCGTCGGGTCTGCGGTGTCAATCAGGCCTGCAGCAGTGTGGAGGCCTGCGACCCTGCACGGCAACTGCTGACCATGGAACAGAATGAGCGCAAGGCAAGCGCGAGTCCGAATTATATGACCCAGGCCAGCGGGCAATGTCAGCAGGCCGACCGGGACCGGAGCTATTTTGCTACCTGTGTTCAGGATGCTGCCCCGGGGAATAACAGCGCACAGTGATCATTGAGCCTATCAGCAAACAGCAACAGGGGCAGGTGCGTGATGCAACCCTTGCCTGTCTGCATCGGGCAGGGGGCTTGTTCAAGACCGAATTCGAGCCGGTTCCTGTAAGTTTCGATCTGACCGGCCGGGCAGCAGGTATGTACCGGTCAGGGCGTGGCCAGTGCGTCATTCGCTATAACCCCTACCTGTTTGCCAAGTACTTCGACAATAACCTGGGTGTCACCGTGCCACACGAAGTGGCGCACTACATAACGGACCGGCTGTACGGTCTGCGTAACATCCGGCCGCACGGTGCAGAGTGGCAAGCTGTCATGCGGGCACTGGGCGCCGAGCCGCGTGCAACGGCGCGTTACGATCTCGAGGGTATCCCGGTTCGACGTCAGCGGCGTTTCAGTTACAGGTGTGATTGCAATACGCACCAGCTCAGTACCGCCCGGCACAACAGGATCAGGCGCGGACAGGCAACCTACTACTGCCGTGTTTGCGGGGCTGCTCTTGCTGCTACGGAATGAGCTGGCAGGTATATATGATTCTATGCAGCGATAATTCGCTGTACACGGGGATCAGCAACGATGTCGAACGGCGTATGTTGCAGCACGCCGGCCAGCGTGGTGCAAAGTATTTCCGTGGCCGCCAGCCGGAACAGCTGGTGTACCTGGAGTCGGGTCATGATCGCAGTACCGCAAGTCAGCGCGAGGCGGCCATCAAGAAATTGCGGCGCATCGACAAGGAGCGCCTGATTCAATCCGAACACAATGAAATTTCCGCTGCTACAGGCTAGGAGGGTATAAGGGTGAGGTTCACAGTATTGTTATTGAGGGCTGTTTGTTTCATGACGCCTGTAATGTCACAGGTACAAGCTGACAGCGGTGTGCTGGACAGCCGTGTTATGACGCTCGGTCTGGCCAGCCAGGTGGCCACTGCTGCGATTAAATCCTGCGCAGATTCGGGGTACCAGGTGAGTGCTGTCGTGGTAGACAGGAGTGCTGCTGTGCAGGTGGTGATGCGCGATGTCTTTGCCAGCCGTTTCACTATCGAAATTGCGCAGCGCAAGGCCAACGCCGTTATTCTTTCCGGCATAAGCACATCTGAATTCAGGAAGAACCGCACCGATATCCGCGCGGAAATGAATGAGGTTGATGGGATCATGGTGCTGGACGGTGCAGTCCCTATCCGGGCTGCAGGCAGCTTGCTGGGTGCGGTCGGGGTGAGTGGTGCGCCCGGTGGTGACAAAGACGAAGCCTGTGCCCGTGCCGGCCTGGAAAGTGTTAAGGAACAGCTGGAATTTATTGAGTAGCAGTTCTCCGGGGTGCGGATGATTCCAGCGTATTGCGCAGGTGATCGATAAAGTACCGTACCTTTTTAGCCAGGAAGCGCCGATCCGGGTAAGCGGCGTGTATGGCCATGGGGATGGGGATGTAGTCATCCAGCACGACCTGCAGTCGACCCTCTTCGATACAACCGTCGATCAGCCACAGTGGCACTACCGCGATGCCCATGCCTGCCAGTACGGCTTCGCGTATAGCGTCGGGACTGTTAGTGCTGAAACGGCCGTTGACACGGATGTTTTCATCTCCCTTTCTGCCGGTGAAATGCCAGATATTGCGCGTTGCCAGCAAGGAAAATACCAGGCACTCGTGTGACTTCAGGTCAGTCAGTGTCCCGGGCTCACCGTGTGCCGCGATGTACCCGGGACTGGCGACAGTGACGCGGGCGCAGGCGCCTATCTGTTGTGCAATCAAACTCGAATCCGCCATCGGTCCCATGCGGATAACCATGTCGATACCGTCCTTCACCAGATCGGTGTTGTGGTCATCAAGGATCAGGTCCAGTTTGAGATCGGGGTAGGCCGCCATAAAACTCCACAGGTGAGGTAACACTTGCAGACGGCCGAAGGCGATAGGCATACTGATGCGCAGGGTGCCTGCGGTTTCCGAACTGCCCCGCCCGACACTGGCTTCGGCCTCGGCGAGTTCGTCGAGAATGCGCGTACAGTAGTCGTAATGCTCTTTGCCTGCCTCGGTCAGGTTGAGTTGCCGGGTACTGCGATTGAGCAGCCGGGTGCCGAGCCGCTCTTCCAGGGCGATGACATGCTTGCTGACAGTCGGCTGGGAAAGCCCGGCCTCACGCGCTACGGCGGAAAAACTGCCCGTTTCCACCACCCTGCGGAAAATCGACATCGAAGCGAAAGTATCCATTCCGGGGCCCCGTTTATTCCAGATAGGAATATAGTCTATGCCAATTAATGGTATTATCAAACTTATCCGAATATTCTAACCTTTTTCTCCAGACGCCTGACGTGTCAATATTCACTCCAGCAGAGCAAAGGGGCACCGTATGAAGCATTCAGCAATCCTGTTTGGCAGAGAGGTACAGGTCGAGCTCAGCCGGCGCGCCGAGAAGGCATTACGCGCCAGGGAGAAACCGCTTGTCGCCGTTGTTCACCTGATATTCGGTTGCATGCTGGCCAAGCGCGTCTGGTTCCGGGATGCGGTGGATGATGACGTTGTTCCTGTTACCGACAAACTCTCGATGACATTCAATGCAGTGCGTTATGCAGTGTGCAGTCTGAAGTTGATAGACAGTGGTGCCGAGCCCGAGGACTTTCCGCTGGCGCTGGAGAAGGGACGCTTTGTACCGGATAAAGTATTCATCGATTACCGCAAACATGAATTCACAGGCCACTTCAGTTACACCACTGCCAGGGAACATGTGCAAGTCGACCTTACGGAACCAGTACTGGAAACCCGCTAGTCAGAATCTGTTTTACCGCTTCGATCAACGAGGAGCAGATGCCCATGTCATCAACAGAATCAGTGGCAATCAAGCAACGCGAGCATGACAACTGGATGTCCGTGGCAGAAGGCTGGCACCGTCGGGACGAACTGCTGCGCAAAGGTGCCGCACCGGTTAGCGAATGGATGCTGGCGCGCGCAGGAATAGCGGAGGGGCACCAGGTACTCGATATAGCTTCGGGGACCGGCGAACCGGCAATTTCCGCTGCCCGCCTGGTGGGTGACAAAGGGCGCGTAACCGGTACCGACCTGGTCGAGGAAATGCTGGTATTCGCGCGTAAAAAGGCTCAGCAGGCCGGGCTTGCCAATATTGAATTCAATTGCAGCGACGGCGAGGCACTGCAATACGATCCGGAAAGCTTTGACGCGGTGACTATACGCTGGGGGCTTATGTTCATGCCGGAACCCGAGGTTTGTCTCTCCGCGGTTTACAAGCTAATGAAGCAGGGCGGACGCATATCAATCGCCTGCTGGTCTGATCCCGATAAAAATCCTTTTATCAGTCTGCTCACAAAAACACTGGGCAAGTACATGGATCTCCCGAAACCAGCACCTGGTTCCCCGGGTATTTTTGCCTTTGCCGACCCCGAACGTCTGCGTGATGTTATCCAGGTTGCCGGATTCAGGGATATCGAACTACAGGAGATGGAAATTGACTTCATCGAGCTCGACAGTGGCCGGGCCTACTGGGAAGCGATGTCGGATATGGCGGCACCGGTGATGCAGTTTGTCAACCAGATGGACAGTGCCACATGCAGCTGGTTTATAGATGACGTAGTTACCTCCGCGGATGCACTCAAGCAGGACGGCGTATTACGTATGCGTGGTACGACCTGGGTTGCGTCCGCCGTCAAGTAGACGCGCAATACCTCGGGCTTCGAGCATCCACCCAGGCTTCCGGGCTACGAATTCAATCGCATCGGCCTGGGTTTGCGCCATGGAGACGACATCAAGGGTATTATACATTTAAAACAATATGTTACGTTGATTCCAGCTAAAGCAACCTAAACCTCTGATCACCACGAAAAGGACAGTCTCACGGCTGCTTTCAGGTATTTGCCTGGGGCGGTTATGGCTTCGTTCGGCTGTTCAAGATTAACATCAATAAGCCGTTAAATTACGGTGGATTATTGAAAATTCCGTGTGTATCCGCACCTGGGAAACCAAACAAAAATCGAAGTGCGCATAAATCTGATGCAGGCCGTTAAAAAAGCCATTCTGTTCTTGTGCTGCCGCGCAAATCCAGGTTTTGGGCCAAGGCGAAACATTGAGTGCTGCAAACATGCAGGTTTTAGTCTACTGGAACTGCTGATTGCGCTATCCCTCGTTGGCGTTATGGCAGCTATCGCGTATCCCTCTTATACACAATATGTTGACAAGGGACGTAATGCCCTGGCCGCTGCGGATATCGCATCAATCGCACAGGGAATCGAACGCTTCTATACAGCCTTCAATCTTTATCCCGACAGCCTTGCAGAAATCGGTCTGGATGGAATGCTTGATCCATGGGGCAATCCTTACCGATATTTGAGAATTAATGGTGCTGGCCTGAAAGGAAAAGGCGCGCTGCGTAAGGATAAATCCCTGGTGCCCGTTAATTCAGACTTCGATCTGTACAGCATGGGTAAAGATGGCGCCAGTCGCGCACCTTTTACCGCGAAGATGAGTCATGACGATATTGTCCGCGCCAGTAATGGTGGCTATATCGGCCTGGCTGCCGACTACTAGGAAATGTCGAGCGATGGGTCGTCTCGGTGACATGTTATTCAGCAGCAAGTTCGCCCAGCGAATATTTCTGCTTTTTATTTCAGCGGCGATTGCTCCCATCGCTGTTACCGCCTTGCTTTCCCTCGACCATGTCTCAAAGCAATTCCACCAGCAGAGTTATGAAAACTCTCGCCAGACCAGCAAGTCGATGGGTATGGAATTATTCCGACGTTTATCCATGGCCGATGCCGAGCTCGAACAGTTCGCCGAGGTGTTGAGCCCCAGCCCGACTGGCAACCAAACATCACTGCAGGCCATAGAGAATATACAGCTTGGAAACCTGACTGACCTTGCAATCATTGAAGAGACCGGGTCTGTCACCAACCTGCGAGGGGTGCTTGGTTACTTGCCGGAACTGACAGCGAAACAGCAGCGAGCGCTCGCTGCGGGCAAGACGTTCCTGCATTTTTATCAGGTCAAAGATCATGTGACACAAGCTCTGATGGCTCGACCACTGGATGTGCAAGACCAGTCAAGGGGCGTGCTTATTGCCAGGATTTCACCTGACTTCCTGTGGTCTGTCAGAAGTGTGCTGCCAAGTTCTACAGAACTTGCAATCCTGTCTCCATCAGACGGCATTATTTACAACTCGCGGCCATCGAATGGATCAATTACCGACACAATTAGTCCACTGCTTGCTGAATCGATCAGCGGACACTTTGAATGGTCCGTTGACGGGTCCACCTACCTTGCAAGCTACTGGTCGGTATTCACAGATGCGGCTTTTTCGATGCCCTACCTGGTTATCGTCGCAAGTCAACCGGAAAGCGATGTGCTTGCACCGATCATCCATTTCAGAAATATCTATGTTCCAGTGCTTGTGGTGGTGGTTCTTGTTGTGTCATTCGTTGCTGCAAGACAAATACGCAATCGGCTGGCTCCGCTGGTCGTCCTGCGTGATGCTACACAGAGTATCGCCAATGGGGACTTTGACAGACAAGTCAGTATTGCGAGTGACGACGAGTTCGCCCAGCTGGGAGAGGCTTTCAACGCGATGGCGAGCAGGCTGGATAAACAGTTCGCCAGTCTTTCTGCCATGGCCGAAATCGATCGGATGATTCTTTCTTCTTTTGATGCGAGTTACATTATCAAGACCGTTCTCGGTCGTGCGCATGAGTTGACACCCTGTGATACGGCGGCAATGCTCGAGATCGAAGATGAACAAATCAGCGCCGGCCGACTTTCAGTGCGACCCAATACGTCGGCGACCGAGATTGTCGAAATGCGCGTTCAGCTCTCCCCTGAGGAGATAAGTTCTCTTAATGATAATCCCGCTAGCTTGCTGATTGATAACGAAACGGTGCTGCCGCCTTATCTGGAATCCCTGAGCCGGGATACCGGTGCATCCACATTCCTGCTTTTTCCGATGTTTATCAAAAAGCGTCTGGCTGCAGTCTTGATCATGGGTTATGCAAGACAGTATGCGAGCAGCGAATTCAATGAGGAGCAACTCCGCAAGCTTTCAGACCATGTGGCAGTTGCCTTGTCAAATGCGAACTGGGAAGAACGCTTATATCATCAGGCACATTATGACACTTTAACAAACCTGCCGAACCGTGCACTTCTCAAGGACAGGCTGGAGCAGGCAATCGCCCGGGCGCAAAGAAATCAATCCTACGTAGGTGTGATATTCCTGGATCTGGACCGGTTCAAGCTGGTGAACGATTCGCTGGGGCACGACTTGGGAGACAAGTTACTGAGCAATACCGCTCAAGTGCTCGTGAGTACCGTTAGAAGTGTGGATACGGTTGTCCGCTTCGGCGGGGATGAGTTTGTTATCATTATTCCGGATATAGAGCGCAAGGGTGACGTGGTATCTGAGCTTGGCAGTATTGCAGACAAAGTTATTGCCTCAACCAGAGGTGAGTTCACGATAGAAAATTACAAGGTGCATTCAGGAATGAGTATCGGGATTGCGCTGTATCCCAAAGACGGACAGACGCCAGACGAACTGGTCAAGAATGCAGATACCGCAATGTATCACGCCAAGGCACAGGGTCGGGACCGGTATGAATTTTTCGCCCCGGAACTTAACAAGGCAGCGTTGTATCGTCTGAATCTGGAGCATGAACTCCGCCGTGCACTGGATAACAACGAATTTTCTATCCACTATCAATCAAAAGTCGATAGCCTTAGTGGCAGGCTGGTCGGAGTCGAAGCGCTGATACGCTGGCACCATCCTGAAAAAGGCATAGTGCAGCCATCGGAATTTATTGCTGTTGCAGAGGAAACCAGCCTGATTCAGCCAATTGGTGACTGGGTGTTAAGCACGGTATGTTATCAGATGAAGGCATGGTGCGATGCGGGTCTTTGTGCGATCCGGGTTGCCGTCAATGTATCACCACGCCAGTTCAGGGAAAATGACTTCCCGGCCAGAGTGGCTGAAATACTCAAGTCCTCTCAGCTTGAACCCGGGATGCTTGAGCTGGAAGTTACCGAAGGCTCAGTGATGGAAAACATCGATGATGCCATCGAGAAATTGAACATATTGAAAACTATGGGTATACATCTGTCAGTCGACGACTTTGGGACCGGTTACTCATCACTGAGCTACCTTAGAAATCTGCCCATTCATTCACTTAAGATTGATCAATCTTTTATCTTGAATATGATTGGTGATCAAAGCACGCAAGCTATCGTGGCATCAACTATCTACCTGGCACACCAGCTTGGACTGGATGTTGTTGCAGAAGGTGTTGAAACGGAGGACCAGAGGGAACTGCTACAGAAATGGCGGTGTGACGTACTGCAAGGCTATCTAATTAGTAAGCCGGTTTCTTACGACCAATTCGAAAAGCTACTCTGCCAGAGTATGGGGAAAGAAAAAGCATTTTCCCCTGAAGTTCACAGTTATTGAACCACCACTTACAGTATTTAGCTGGACACCAACTATATTTAGGCGAATGACAGGTAATGGCTGCGGGTTCTACCGATCGACGCAACACATGCATTAATCGTTCTGCCGGCGTTTCGTACTCCAGGGTTTTCCGTGGCATCAGACCTGTTTGATTGGCGAGTACTGCCTGGCACACAGTGGGTAAGCGGCAGAGTAACGCACCCGACTGTCTGACTCCCGAAGGTTCCCCTGGCAAGAGGTTGATTCAGAAACAAATAAGAACTACGCTAAAAACAGTACAGAAACAATCAGGCAAAATGCTTCTCACGGACTTGAGGGAGCGCAGCGATGGAAGTACCAAGGCGGGGTGGTCCAAATTTCTCCTTTGCAGGATTCCTGCTGCTTACCGCTTTCGGAACCTTTCTCTGGAAAAGCATACCCCTGGAAAGTTCACGACCGCCTACAGGTGAAACCCAGTGGCATCCCTCCGAGCTGAGCAACCAGGTGCCGGCCCGCTTGTGGCAGGATCCGTTCGAAGCCGTTTTTGAACATACCGGGTCGCGAACCGGAAGAAAGCCCGACACGAAGCAGAGCCCAAAACCAGCCGGCGAAGTTCCGCATGAAGATATTCCCGATTGCCGGCTCGATGTTCTGAATACGTCGATTGAGCAAAAGCAGACCCGGGTTATAGCGGCCATGCTGACTGCCGGACCCGATGCCGAACTGACTGAACGACGGCGGCGTCGAAGGTATGCCGTTGTCTCCGGGCTCGGTGCTGCAGGTCTCGTGCCTCAATCTGCAAGCAGCATTCGCTACTGTTACCTGCAAAAAGCTATGCCCAATCATATGGAGAATAAATATATTGTTCCCTATGAATGGTACACACCCGATCCGACAGGCGCTCAGTCAAAGGAGCCCTACGCTGTTTTATTGCTTTGGGTCAATGAAACTATTTTTGCCTCGAACCCGATGGGCCGCTTCGCCAATATGGCCGAGCAAATTGCCGGATTGCGTAAATCAATACAGGAAAAGGTAAATACCCGCTTCTTTGTGCTCGGCCCCGCGAGTTCCGACACTCTCAGGAAACTTGCCGAGCGTGCCAGCGAAGACAGGGAAGCGGCCGGCGATATGAAAGAACTTAAGGAGCGATTTTCAGGTCTCGCTATAGACGGCCTGCACATATTGTCACCCGTTGCCACGGTTCCCAGATCACAGTTCACGTCGGATAGTGCGCAACGAGAACGCTTTGACAAACTTGGTGAACTGTTTGCTCCACGACACTGCCTGGAACAACGTGACACTTCCACGCCCTGTGTGAGTTTTTTTCGGACCATTCCGACTGACGACAAGCTGGCGGGATTACTGGCCCGTGAGTTAATCGATAAACGGCCCTGGGACGTGGAAAAGGACCATATTGCGCTTGTTTCGGAGTGGGATACAAATTTTGGCCGCTCGCTGCCACAGGCATTCAAAACAAGCTATTGCGAGAGATCCGGGCAGTGCAATGATGCCAATTCGCCAAAAGTACTCGAATACAGTTACCTGCGCGGTATCGATGGACGGCTGCAGGGTGCCGGGAACGACGATCAGGGAAATGGGAAAAGTGGTTCAAAAAAGGAAGAATCAAAAAATGGTGAGTTGTTCGAAGGCCAGGACAAGCGCGTTGTGCGTCGCCCCGCCGGAACAGCGCAGTTCGATTACCTGCGCAGATTGGCCGCTAAAATCAGGTCCAGGAACGCGTCACTGAAGGCCGAAGGCATGGGCAAGGTAGCCGCCATCGGAATTCTGGGCAGTGACGTCTATGACAAGCTGCTCATCTTGCGCGCGCTTCGCCCGCAGTTCCCGCAGGCACTGTTTTTTACCACCGACCTCGATGCGCAATTACTGCACCCGGCGGATTTCCGCTGGACGCGCAATCTCATTGTCGCATCGAGTTTCGGTCTTGATCTTAAGCGCGAGTTGCAAGGAAAAATCCCGCCTTTCCGGGGTAACTACCAGACATCTATGTTTCTCTCGACCTTGCTCGCAACAAAGTTCGACCACCCTTATGGTACCGGCCTGGGTTCACCGGATACCTCTATTCATGACGTCTTTATGCAGCGGATACCACCGCTATTGTTTGAAGTCGGGCGTCATGGTGCTGAAAGACTGAGCCTCGTCCACGAAGAGTCCGATACTGTACACCCACTGGCGCCCGAGTCTTCGATAATAAAAAACACATGGTATCTATTCCTGATCATCCTGATACTGATAGCAGCGGCACACCAGAGCAAGCCGTTTTCAGGCTGGCTGGTACTTTGGTCGTTGCTGGCATTGTTTTTTGCCATGAATCTGGCGTTTGTTGCCATCTTCTCGAGCAATGGTGGTGAGCCGATGTCCCTGACCCCGGGAATCAGCGTCTGGCCGACAGAGTTTATCCGCTACACAGCGCTGTGTCTTTCCATCTATTTTATCAGTCTGATGATTCTTGACCTGAGGGCCAACTGCGCTCGGATCAGCAGGGACATGCTGCAAATAAGGGATAAGCGGTTCGATAGCGAAATCGGGTACGACTCCGTGCTCGCACAACCAAGCACACTGGCTAAGCTGTGGAAATCCCGGCGCGACTGGCTGCTTGGAGGTGCAGCACTTGCCGTTTTGCTGCTGGTGGGTTCGTATGCGACAGTTCGTTTCGGGAATGAGTATCCCTGGATGGCGCCGACATTGATAATTTACCTCGTAGCCATACTCATACTGTTAGTTGGATTCTGCTGCAGACGAGTCCCCTGGATAGTCGGGTGTCTACCGGCAGTTATACTTGTTGCGGTCGGCATGCCTCTGACCGAAAAATTCGGTGCGGGGAATTTCTGGTTCCCACCCCTGTACTGGTTTGGTGCGCTGTTAGTGTGGTTCGTCCTCATATACAGGTTGTACCCGCAGGCCTATAGAGTCGCCAGCGTCAATAACTGGATGAACAATACGCTGCAAAAGGAAAATACGGAGACTGTGAAAGCTAAAGAATACTGGCTGGACTACTGTGAACTGGGTCAACCAAAAGGGCGTTGGTATCGCGCATTGTCGTTATGGCTGTTGTTCATGGCGTTTGGCGCCATGGTATTTTCCATTACAGGTTTTCCAGTGACACCGTGCCGGGGAGCGCTTAGCTGTGGTCTGGACAAGGCGCTGGTGATTACATCGGTGTCTTCCATGCTGTTGTTGATCTTCCTGGTGCTTGATGAATTCCGTTTAACTGTTTTCTGGATCAAGGGCCTGACCCAGATAAAAAACATGAGCTGGTCCGAAATAGCCGGGGTTCATGACATGAAAATCAGTGAACGGTTGAACCTCCTGTCACACGAAAGTTTCAAGATCGAGTTGATAGCGGAACGTACGGAAGAGATCGGGCATCTGATCTATTATCCATTTCTTGTCATTATCATTATGCTTCTATCGCGCAGCAGCTATTTTGATAACTGGGGCTTGCCGCAAGGTCTCGCTATAGTCGTTTTAATCAATATCCTTATGCTTATCTCTGCAGGCGTAAAAGTACGTCATGAAGCGGAGAAATGCCGCGGTGAAGTACTGGAAAAAATGAATGCAAAGCTGCTGGAAATAAAAGGGTGTTCAGCTCCGAGTTCCAGGACGGACATTGCGCAGATCCAGCAACTCATCAGTGACGTCAAGAACCTTCGTAATGGCGCATTCCAGCCGTTTACCGAACAACCCTTGTTACGCGCCAGCCTGCTGCTGTTCGGTGCCATAGGCATTACAGCAGGGGAGTACCTGACGGTGTTCAACTGAGATAAATTCGGCTACGCTGGAATTTCGAGGGTTGTAGAGATAGTTTTACGGCCTGCCATCGAACGGGAAATTGATGTATCACGGAGAACGATTTAACAGCATTAGTCACCTGGTAGGTGCCGCACTGGCCCTCGCCGGCCTGGTAGTACTGGTGGTGTTCGCCTCCTTGCAGGGTGACCCGTGGAAAATCGCCAGTTTCAGTATCTATGGCGCGTCCCTGTTCCTGCTGTATAGCCTGTCGACGCTGTATCACTCGTTGCGTGGACGGGCCAAGCAGATTTTCAGGAAGCTGGATCACGTAGCCATCTACCTGCTCATCGCCGGCAGTTACACCCCACTCACGCTGGTAACCATGCGCGGCGCCTGGGGCTGGACCATCTTTGCCATTGTCTGGGGGCTGGCTATCGTCGGCATCATCGTGGATGGTTTGCACAAGGGGGGATCACGCCGCACACAGATGGGCATCTATCTGTTGATGGGCTGGCTGATCCTGCTTGCCATCTATCCCCTGATCCGGGCCTTTCCCCAGGGTGGTCTGGCGTTGCTGGTGCTGGGCGGTGTTTTCTACACCAGCGGTATTATTTTTTACGCCATAGATGACAGAATGAAACACGCCCATGGTATCTGGCACTTGTTCGTGCTGGCCGGCAGCATTTCGCACTACATGGCAATGTTACTTTACGTTCTGTAAATGGTTGTCAGGTTCTACTAATCACCAGTCATGACTGCTTCCCTTCTACAGGGTTCTCTGCTGCCGGGTACAGAATCTCGTTTACCAGCGACTGGTAGAATGCTGCATGATCGAAAGGTCTCTTTATGCCCTTTTTCGGTAACCCCAGGCTCCAGCCGGCCAGTTCCATGTGATCCGCCCGCACTGCGCCCCTGAACACCCCCCAGGTCGCTGACGTTACACTGACCTGGCTGTCATTTTCGCCGGCCTGCCGCTGTATTACGCGAGTCTGTTTGCGATACAGCAGAGGCATTTCTTCCACCGGTCTGTAACCCGCCCAGGAACTGTAGCTGACACCGGAACGGTCCGGCGTATCACGGTTGAACCGGTCACAGGCCTGTGGAGTGAGTTCCAGAATACCGGGGTAAAGGAAGTGCCGGGCAAACGACTGTACCAGGCCACGGCTTGTCTCCACCCAGTGAACCAGTTCCGATCCATGGTGAGGCGTCCCTACCGTTGTCAGCGAGTGGATGCGACGGGCAGGATCACAGTTGTTGATCAGGTAACGCGCATCCAGACCACCCATGCTGTGGGCGATCAGGTGAATGCAATCGCTCTTGATCTGATCGATGTACACCTGCAGCACATCGGCACGATTGGCGATCGAACTCGCGGAGGGCACGACCGGAAAATGAATAGATGCCCCGGGCGCTTTCAACGTCTCCCTGATGCCGCGGAAATAGCGGAAACCGGGCCATGCCTTGCGTATTACGTCCGCACCCAGAATTCCGTGCAGGAACACGACGGCCTGTTTCTGATCCTGTTCAACAGCACTCACATTGTGTCCGTAACCATTTCCATTCACCGGGCATTAAATATAGGGGTTAAATGGTGGGGAGGGAATAAAAAACAGTCTCCCCCTCCCATTTAGTGCGCTTACGAGTTGAATTTGCGCTATATATTTGAATTGACGCGCCCGGTGTTTATCATCCGGGCATGACCCATTATCGCACCGCCCCCCTTCCCAGCCCCGGGCTTCCTGCAGGCATCCCCTATATTATCGGCAACGAGGCCGCTGAGCGTTTCAGTTTTTATGGCATGCGCGCCATCCTGGTGGTGTTCATGACGCAGTATTTACTCAACACTGATGGCACCCTGGACAGCATGACTGAAGCCGAGGCAAAGGGCTGGTATCACCTGTTCGTATCTGCTGTATATTGCACACCCCTGCTGGGGGCCTTGCTGTCCGACGGTTTGCTGGGCAAGTACCGCACCATCATTGTCCTGTCGCTGATTTATGTCCTTGGACACTTCGCTCTGGCTGTCGACCATACCCGGCTGGGGCTGGCGATTGGTCTGGGCCTGATTGCAGCAGGTGCAGGTGGTATCAAGCCCTGTGTATCGGCACACGTGGGTGACCAGTTCGGGGAAAGTAACCAGCATTTGCTGTCCCGTGTTTTCAGCTGGTTCTACTTCTCGATTAACCTGGGGGCTTTCAGCTCCATGCTGGCTACACCCTGGTTGATGGAGCACCACGGGCCGGCACTGGCATTCGGTGTACCAGGTGTGCTGATGCTGATCGCTACGCTGGTATTCCGGTGGGGCCGCAAACGCTTTGTGCATATACCGCCTGCGGGCATGACCTTTGTCCGTGAGGTGTTGAGCGGTGACGGTCTGCGCTTGTTGGGACGCCTGAGTCTGATTTACCTTTTTATTGCAGTGTTCTGGGCGCTGTTTGACCAGACAGGCTCGGCCTGGGTATTGCAGGCGCAAAAAATGGACCATGAACTGTTCGGAATCAATATACTGCCCGCACAAATCCAGGCGGCGAACCCGCTGCTGGTGATGCTGTTGATACCGCTGTTTTCCTACAAGGTCTATCCGGCTGTGAGCCGTCTCTGGACGCTGACCCAACTGCGCAAGATCAGTATCGGTATGTTCGTTACGGTGCTGGCGTTTTCGATTCCCACCTGGATCCAGATGCAGATCGACCAGGGCGGTGCGCCGTCTATAGGCTGGCAGTTGCTGGCTTATGTGGTACTAACCTCGGCCGAGGTTATGGTTGCCATCACGGCGCTGGAGTTTTCCTATACCCAGGCACCCAGGACGATGAAGTCCTTCGTGATGGCGTTTTTCATGATGTCGATTGCGATGGGCAATCTGTTCACCAGCGCCGTCAATTTCTTTATTCTGAACCAGGACGGCAGCAGCAAGCTGGCGGGTGCTGCTTATTACGAATTTTTCACCCTGTTGATGCTGGTGACAGCAGTGCTGTTCATACTGGTCGCCCGCCTGTACAAGGGTGAAACCTTTATCCAGGAAGAAAGATAACGGAGACTAACGCCCTGTTATCCGTGCTGGTGAGCATCCGGGCCATGTACGTGCCCGTGTTCGATTTCTTCCTGAGAGGCGTCGCGCACCTCGATAATTTCGACCGCAAAGTTCAGCTCTACCCCCGCCAGCGGGTGGTTGCCATCCACAGTGACGGACTCGTCTTCCACTTCGGTAACGGTAACCACGAGGGTCTCATCGTTGGGCCCCTGGGCATGAAACTGCATGCCGGCTTCAATCTCGGCATCTGCCGGGAACATCTCCTTCGGTACACTTTGGGTCTTGCTTGCGTCGCGTTCGCCATACCCCTCTTCCGGTGACACCGAGACGCTCAACGACTCACCTGCCTTCTTGCCGGTGAGAGCGTTTTCAAGACCGGGAATAATATTGCTGGCGCCGTGCAGGTACGCGAAGCTGCTGTCTTTGGACTCGTCTATGACGGTACCCTCGTTGTCGGTCAGGGTGTAATTCAGGGTGACAACCTTTTGCACTTCGATCTGCATGATGCGTCCTCTGGCCGCTGCAAACGGCTCATTGCGTGGAAAAATTCCGCACCATACAGGAATCCCGGATTTAATGGAACCAGGCCCGCTCGTGTAGCCGACCACCGCCGGTTTCCATCCGGCTATTCCAGCATCATCGTAAATGCTGCATAATCAAACGCTTTCCGATCTTCTGGAGTAGCGGCGGTGAAGTTCAGCAGCGACGGGTTCCGTGCCTGGGAAAACAAGAAGGTGACTTTGCTCGGTATGTCCGGGGTAGGAAAAACCTACCTGTCGAGTCTGCTGTGCGGTCACAACTGGTTCCACTATTCCGGCGATTACCGTATCGGTACCCGTTATCTGGATGAGCCGATCCTGGACCTTATCAAGCAGCAGGCCATGCAGGTGCCGTTTCTGCGCGACCTGTTACGCCGCGACTGGATCTATATCCGCAACAATATCAAGGTTGATGACCTGGGACCGGTGCTGAGTTTTGTCGGCAAGCTGGGAAACCCGGAACTGGGTGGTGTGGCGCTGGAAGAATTCACGCGGCGCCAGGCGCAGTATCGCGAGGCGGAAATTGCGGCGATGAATGACGTGCCCGAGTTTATTCGCAAGTCGCAGGAAATCTATGGCTACCAGCATTTTGTCAATGACGTGGGCGGCAGTCTTTGCGAGCTTGACGAACCCTCGGTGATCGACCTTCTGGCCGAACATACGCTGATACTTTACATACAGGTTACCGACAAGGAAGAAGAACAGAAGCTGATTGCGCGCGCGCAGAGTGATCCCAAGCCGTTGTATTACCGGCCGGCTTTCCTGAAAGAACAACTGGATATCTATTTGCAGGAAAACGGCTTGAGCTATGCGGCGGAGGTGGATCCGGACGCGTTCACCCGTTGGATATTCCCGCGCCTGTTCCATTCGCGCATCCCGCGTTACGAAGCTATTGCAAAACCGCATGGCTATACGGTGACTTCACAGGAAGTAGCGACCGTTCGCGATGAGGCGGATTTTCTTGAGTTGCTTGAAACCGTAATTGATCGCACGGCATAACGCAGGATCCAACGATGCCACTGGTTGCGCATAACAAGTTACCGACTTTCGAGCGCCTGCGCAGCGAAGGCACCAGTGTGCTGCCCCCCAATCGGGCATCAAAGCAGGATATCCGCGAACTGCACGTTGGTTTGCTGAATATGATGCCGGATGCCGCGCTGGCGGCCACAGAGCGCCAGTTCTTCCGCCTCATCGGGGAGAGTAATCCGATTGCACAGTTCTATGTGCATCCGTTTACCCTCCCGGAACTGGAACGTAGTCCTGAGGCACAGGCTTACATCGATGAGTTTTATGAGCCATTTGACAAGGTGAAAGCAGAAGGGCTGGACGCGCTGATTGTCACAGGTGCTAACGTTGTCGGACCGGAACTGGCAAATCAGTCATTCTGGAAGCCGCTTATCGGCGTTATTGACTGGGCGGTGGATAATGTTACTTCCACGCTGTGTTCCTGCCTGGCTACCCACGCCATGCTGCAGTTCCGCTATGCTCAGCACCGCCTTCCGCAGCCGAAAAAAATATGGGGTGTATTCCCGCATCGGGTCGTAGATAAAAAACACCCGCTGGTAAATGACGTCAACACGCGCTTTGATGTGCCGCACTCGCGCTGGAACGCAGTAACCCGCCAGCAGTTCGATGCTGCCGGCTTGCACGTGCTGGTAGACAGCGAGGACATTGGTGTGCACCTGGCGACCAGTGCGGATGGCTTGCGCGTGGTATTTTTCCAGGGCCACCCGGAGTACGACACAATATCACTCTTGAAGGAATACAAGCGTGAGGTTGGCCTGTACGCGAACGGGCAACGTAAGGACTACCCGCCTTTTCCCGAGAACTACTTCCATACCCGTGAGAAAGCGCTGCTGAACGAATACCGTAACCTTGTCGATACAGCGTTGGCCGGGCGTGGCAAACTGCCGGAGTTTCCGGAGAAACTGATCGAACGACGCCTGGATAACACCTGGCACGACACTGCTGAAGCGGTGGTGGGCAACTGGATGGGTGTGGTTTACCAGGTCACGCACAGTGACCGACGGATTCCCTTTATGGAGGGTGTCGACCCCGATAACCCGCTGGGCTTGTACTAGAATTCCCCGCTTGCGCCACGATTCATAATGTCGAGGATGGTCTCCTTGACCTGGATGGCTTCTTCCTTCATTGCGGGCGGCAGCGCCTTGCCTCCGTAAATCATAAGGTCCATGTTCAGCGTGTACAGCCAGAGCTTCCCGCTTTTGTCTTCGACCATGCTGATGCGGCAGGGCAGGTAGGCCGAGAAGGCGTCGCTGATTTCCAGCATCCTGGAGGCCGTCATGGCGTTGCAGAACATGTAGACAGTGATGAAGCGGAACGGTGTTCCGCTCATGGCTTCCACTTCCTTGTACAGGGGCAGTTCGCCGACATTCTTTATATTGTGCTCATTGGCGACGAAGCGCATGGTTTCCTCGACCTCCTTTGCACTCAGTCCCTCGGCGACCGGTATTTTCCACACCGTGGCTTCCGGCCCGCTGCCGGTTTCGATCAGGGACTTGCCGATCTCTGCGTAGGTGGCGAGCGCCTTCTCGTCAAACGTTGCCAGGTTGGTAATCGACGGGCCCAGCTGGATAACCGCCGCAACGACAAGCGCAAGGACAACCAAACCGAACAGTCCAATCAGGTTCCAGATAAATTTCATGATGCTCTTCCTCCTCCCATGCAGTAACTATAGTTTATTTTCACGCTGAATGCCGGGCCGGTACTCTCTGGGCAACAGCGCCGAAATCAGGAGTTGTCTGGTTTCGAAAGACTTTCTGCTGATTGCGCCGAAGTCATAGGATGCGCCCTGTGCAATAGCTTCGGCTGCAAGGAGTCCACTCCTGACAGCGGGCCCGATACCCTCGGCCATATCCTTTGTGGCAAGACCTGCCGCATCCCCGCTGATAAACGCGTTATCGATGCGGCACACCTGTAACTTGCCGCGCACATAATAGCTGTAGCCCTTCTGTGCATAGTCATGCCCCTGCACCAGTCTTTTTCGTTCCAGTTTCCGCGTCAGGCGGTCCCAGTGTGTTTTGATATCGTCGCCCTGCTGTTTCAGCCGGGTAACGAATCCGCCGATGCCGACGTTGATATAGCCATCGGCCTTGGGTACGTACCATGAATAGCCCGGCAATCCCTGGTCAAAGAACCACAGGTGGCATCTGTCATCCCGGTAGTCGTACGGGAACTCCTGTTCCAGGGTCACAACCTGCTTTTTCTTCGCACGCGGGTTGGCTTCCCTGAACAGGTTGCGGTAAACAGGGCAACGCGTACCGCCGGCACCAACCAGGTAGCGGCAGCGGTATTTTTCATCGATGATATAGTCTTCCCCCTCTTTACGCACCGTGCGTACCTCGTGGGTTTCGATACTTGCGCCGGAGCGTTTCAACAGCCAGTCATCGAATTCATAACGGCGAATCGAGTGTTGCAGGGTGCGCGGCCGTAAGCCGGCAAAGCGAAAATGGAACAGCAGTTTCCTGAATGACATGAACCGGTGCGGGTAGCTGTCGATATCCAGTTCCAGGTCTTCCACCACCTCCGGAGTGATCCATCCGGCACACAGTTTGGGGCGGGGGAAGGTCTCCTTATCCAGAATCAGGCAGTCGACGCCCAGCTGTTTCAGGCGCCAGGCGCAGCTTGAGCCGGCCGGGCCACCACCCACAATTATGACGTCGGCACTACGCATGGCTAGCGGATGGAGTCATAGCCGCCATCCAGTCCGTTCTTGCTGAACACGATTTGCCAGAGCTGGTTGCGGCGCGCGCGGTCCGAGCCGGCAGCACCCAGCAGGTAGTAGCGCCACATACGGTAAAAGCGTTCGTCGTAACCCAGGTTTTTGATCTCTTCGCGGTGCTTGTCGACATTGGCCATCCAGGCCATGAGTGTAGGATCATAATGGGTGCCGATGTTGTGCAGATCCTCAAGAATGAAAACGCCCTCTGTGGCGGCATCTATCTGTTGCAGTACCGGTAACACCCCGCCAGGGAAAATGTACTTGTCGGTCCAGGGGTCAACACCCAGCGACCTGGTGTTGGTGCCGATGGTGTGCAGCAGGTACAGTCCGTCATCCTTCAGGTTGCGTTTCACCACCTGCATGAAAGTGGCATAGTTCTTCGGTCCCACGTGTTCCAGAATGCCGATAGAGACAACGCGGTCAAACTGCTCGTTAACGTCGCGGTAGTCCTGGAAGCGCAGGTCGACATTGAGATCCTTGTAGCGCTGTTGCCCGTATTCGATCTGTTCTTTGGAAACGGTTACGCCGACAACTTCCACCCCGTAACGCTGTGCGGCAAATCCAGCGAAACTGCCCCATCCGCAACCCAGGTCCAGCACCCGCATGCCGGCTTCCAGTCCCACCTTGCGGCAGATCAGGTCCAGTTTGGCTTCCTGTGCGTCGTTCAGGTTATCGGCGTCCTTCCAGTAACCGCAGGTATAGACCATGCGTGGGTCCAGCATGAGCTCGTAAAGATCATTGCCTATGTCGTAATGCTTTTCGCCAATTCGAAAAGCCCTGCGCTTGCTCTGCAGGTTGACAATTTTTGACCAGATCACCGGTAGCAGCAGTTTCAGTGGCGAGATGCTGTGTTCCAGGTCGGCACGCAGCAGTTTGTAGATGAGCACGTCCAGCGCCTCGCAGTCCCACAGGCCATCCATATAGGCCTCACCCAGGCCCAGCGGGCCAGCGCTCAAAACGCGCTGAAAAAACTGCTGGTCATTGACCTGGATGTCATAGGGATTGGGGCCGTTGATCTCGATACTGGCCAGTGCCAGCAGGCCGCGGACAGTGGATTCCGCCTTGTTCACGTTGCATGCTCCCCGGGAAAGTGTGCCAATTCAGGGGTCGTATCATACGAGAACTTTCATCTAATTTAACCCCAAATGCGATTTTCTGCGTTTACAGATATTGACCGATTCAAAAACGCGGGAGAAAAGCATGAACAATAAACTATTGACAACTCTTTACGCAGCGCTGGCCACGGTGTTGATTGTTGGCTGTGCACAGCAGTCCGGGCCGAGCGGACAGAGCGGCCTGGAACCGCGTGAGCCGTCGCCACTCGAGGAATACGCTGCCATCGAAGAGGATAGCGTGCCACCTCGGCGGGAAGACAGAGCCGGTGAGCTGAAGGTGGAGCAGGAGCAAATGCTGGCACCAGCCAGCCAGGCACATGGCAGAAAGGCCATGAAGATGAAGTCGCCAGCTGTGTCCCTGGCCACGGACCTGTCCTACATTCGCATGCCCAGTGAGCCGCTAAACCGGGAGAATTACGCGCATTTTGACGATAATCCGGTCAAGCGGGTGGCAGAGGTGCCAGTATCGACATTCAGTATCGACGTGGATACCGGCGCCTACAGTAACGTACGCCGCATGCTCAATGCGGGCCAGGTGCCGGTTCAGGATGCAGTGCGCGTCGAGGAAATGATCAACTATTTCGCCTACGATTACCCGCTGCCGGCAGTGGGTGAAACTCCGTTCAGGGTGACTACCGAGATCGGGCCGAATCCGTGGAACAGCGCTACCCGCCTGTTGCATATCGGTATCAAGGGCTACGACATTGACAGACAGGATCTGCCAGCAGCTAACCTGGTGTTCCTGGTGGATGTGTCGGGATCGATGCAGTCGGCCGACAAGCTCGGTTTACTGAAGTCAGCGCTGAAATTACTGGCCAGCCAAATGCGCGAGCAGGACAGAATTTCACTGGTTGTCTACGCAGGCGCCAGCGGTGTCGTGCTGGAGCCGGTCAAGGGTAATGAGCGGGCGAAAATTCAGCGGGCACTGGAAGGGTTGACCGCGGGCGGCCGTACCAATGGTGCCGCGGGTATCCGGCTGGCCTACCAGCTGGCAAAGGACAGCTTTATCGCAAAGGGCATAAACCGGGTGATTCTTGCTACCGATGGCGACTTTAATGTCGGGACCGTTAGCTTCGAAGCGCTGGTTGATTTGATAGAGGAGCAACGCAAGTCCGGCATATCGCTGACGACGCTGGGCTTCGGTAGCGGGAACTATAACGACAGGCTCATGGAACAGCTGGCTGACGCCGGTAACGGGAACTACGCCTACATCGATACCCTGAACGAAGCGCAAAAGGTGCTGGTGGATGAAATGGGTTCGACGCTGCAGACCATCGCCAAAGACGTGAAAATCCAGATCGAGTTCAATCCCGTGCTGGTTGCCGAGTATCGTCTGATCGGCTACGAAAACCGTGGCCTGCAGCGTGAAGACTTCACTAATGACAGAGTGGATGCCGGAGATATTGGCGCCGGACATACGGTAACAGCGCTGTACGAGATTGCCCTGGCTGACGGAAAAGGGCAGCGCGTGGACCCGTTACGCTATGGCGTTGGGCAGGAATCTGCGTCGCAGTTTGGTAAGGAGCTCGCAATGCTGCGCCTGCGCTACAAGCGGCCGGACGAGGATAGCAGCCGCCTGATCGAAAGCCCTTTGTACCGCGCGAACATAGAGGCCGGCATGCAGCAAACGTCAGATCGATTTCGTTTTTCGGCAGCGGTTGCGGGGTTTGGCCAGTTGTTGCGCGGTGGGAAATACGTGAACGACTTCGATTACCAGGATGTGCTTGATCTGGCCCGCAATGCGCGGGGTGAGGACAGATTCGGCTACCGTGGTGAATTCATACAGATGGTCGCTCTGGCTGATTCCCTGCACGGCAGCGCTAAGCGGGCGAGCCGATGAGCAGGTGGCAGCAGCTGCGGAGATATGTTTGAACCCCACGCTGCAAGAACAGCCTGTTTGCATGCAGCCGGGGAGTGCGTATGCTCTCCCCGGCATGGAACAGGAAGGCGACGATGAAGACCTGATGATGCGTTACCGCGAGGGTGATGCCGCTGCCTTTGAAGTTTTGTACAAGCGCCACAAGAATCCGCTCTACCGCTACGTACTGCGCCAGTGCGGGCAGCATGCCGTGGCCGACGAACTTTTCCAGGACATCTGGACCCGGGTTATTCAGGCGCGTAAACGCTACCAGGCAAGCGCCAGCTTTAAAACCTTCCTGTTCTGCATTGCGCGCAACCGGCTGGTGGACCACTATCGCCGCCAGGGTGCTGGCCGTGATGTATTTGCACTGGAAGGCAATGATGAGTCGGCAATTCCGGCCAGGGCAAGCGATCAGCCGGAACACCTGGTGCATGCCCGGCAACAGACCGAGCAACTGCTTGCGCTCATCCAGAGCTTGCCGGCCGAGCAGCGCGAGGCTTTTGTGTTGCACCAGGAAGCCGGGTTGGCGGTTGCCGGTATTGCCGAGGTTACCGGTGTCGGACATGAAACAGCAAAAAGCCGTTTGCGCTATGCGCTGAAGCGCTTGCGGGAGGGCTTGAGAGAATGGTTATGAAACAGGACGATGACCGGATCAAGGAGCTGTACAGGCAGTCCGCAACCGAGCAGCCTCCGGCTCATCTGGATGATGCAATACTTGCAGCGTCGCGCAAGGCGGTGTCTGCAAAGTGCCCCAGGGCACTCTCTCGACTGCTGCGCAGTCTCACCTTGTACCCCAGGGCACTCTCTCGACTGCTGCGCAGTCTCACCTTGTACCCCAGGGCACTCTCTCGACTGCTGCGCAGTCTCACCTTGTACCCCAGGGCACTCTCTCGACTGCTGCGCAGTCTCAC
>Ga0316191_10000027_pt1 | contig 61926 bp, 56 predicted proteins | sample Eddworburr2cm_MG_FD_204928 | JGI IMG/M metagenome (GOLD analysis project Ga0316191, IMG submission 204928) | Coastal sediment microbial communities from Maine, United States - Eddy worm burrow 2 cm | ecosystem: Environmental > Aquatic > Marine > Coastal > Sediment | place: USA: Maine...
CCTTTTTCCGCAAAAAACTGCTGATGATATCCTCGGCCATGATATTCGATGGTCCGGGGTCGAGTCACGATAATTGGCCGGGAGGTGGTCCATCGGTTCGACGAACGGTTCCGTGAGGAATCTCCGGGTGTCGCGGGGCTCACTTGCCGGACTGCTTTCAGTCGCTCTTGCCTCCTCGCTGGCACCGGCGGCCGAGATCGTCGAGAGCTCGATGGAAGCTCCAGGGCGGATCCGGCACGTCGCCGCCGTCGATCTGGACGGCGACGCGCGGACCGATCTCGCGGTGCTCTCGGTGACCGGTCAGTCCGCGGAAGCCGTGCACCACCTTTCGATCTTCTGGCAGCGATCCGGCCGGAGCTTCCCGGAGCTGCCGGACGTCGTCTGGGATCTGGATCGACGCATCGTGGCCCTGGATCTGACCCCAAAGGAACCGCGGGAGGGCGACCCGGCCCGGATCTACTCCCTCGCGGCCGACGGCGTCTCGATGCACCGCTTCCGCCGGCTTGACGGGGCGGTGGAGTCCACTGCCGTCATGGCGGTGCCCCTCGATCATCTGGTCCCGGGCGACGAGTGGATGGTGGTCGACGACTTCGTCCGCGACTGGCGGGGGAACGGCCAGGAGATGCTGATCCCCACCTTTCCCCATCCGCGGCTGTTCGGTCCGGGCGAGGCCGACGGGTCGGAAGGTGTTCCCCTCGAGGTCGAGCCTCTCGCGACGTACTGGATGAGCGGATCGGGCAAGGAGGTCCGGGGCGCGGCGCTCAACGTCCAGTACTCGTTCCCGATTCCGGTGAATGCCGATCAGAACGGCGACGGCAGAAGGGAGATCGCCTTCGTCGAGAGGAACCGGGTCACCGTTTTCGACACGACGGCGGTCGACGACGGCGCACCGCGCATCGAGAAGAAGGTCTACCCGATTCGGACCCTCACCGAGGATGAGGCCGCGTCCGATCGCTTCACCGTTCGTCCGCGCCTGATCGATGTGAACGGGGACGGCCGCGCCGATCTCGTCGTGGTGGTCTTCAGGGACACCGGCATCTTCCAGCTCGAGGGTCGCATCCTGGTCTTCCTGTGCAAGGTCAATGGCTCGTTCGTCTCACGGCCCGATCAGGTCATCGAGGTCGACGACGCGCTGTACAACCTCGTTCACGTCCTCGATCTGGACGGAAACGGCACCCGCGAAATCGTCGTGCCCTCGGCGAAGCTCGGTCTATGGAACTATCTTCGATTGCTCACCACGCACAAGGCGTCGTTCGCATTCAATACCGCGGAGCACCGCGGCGAGTCGGGATTCGAGGTTAAGGGGATGGCCACCGACTCCATGACGGCCAAGCTGTCCAAGAAATACGATCTGCCGGTGATCAAGCTCGAGGACATGGACGGCGACGGTCTCGTCGACGTCGTGATCGGTACCGGAGAGGATCGCGTCTGCATTCACGCCGGCGTCCTCGAGCAGGGCAAGCGGTTCCGCTCGAAGCCCGGGTCGTGTTTCGAGGCCGACCCCTACGCTGAGTACGTCATCGCGGATCTCGACGGCGACGGCACGAAGGACTTGATCCGCCACAACCCGACGAGCGAGACCCCGGGCGAGCTCGTGATCACCCTGTTCGGATCATGACACCGACCGACCTCCGCTCGGCGCTGACCCGCATCCTCGACGACGAGCGCGTTCTGGACCGCACCATCGACCGCATCGCCCACGCCAACGACGCCAGCGTCTATCGTCTCGTTCCGCGGGCCGTGGTCCGGCCGACCTCCATCGACGAGGTCGGGGCGCTGTTCCGTTTCAGTCGCGAGGCCCGCGTGCCCCTGACGTTTCGTGCCGCAGGAACGAGTCTCTCCGGCCAGGCCGTGACCGACGGCGTCCTGGTGGACGTTTCGAAGCACTGGGGACAGATCGAAGTCCTGGACGGGGGCGCCCGCGTGCGGGTCCAGCCGGGGATCATCGGCGGTAGGGTCAATCGACACCTCGCCCCGTGGGGAGCCAAGATCGGTCCCGATCCGGCCTCCATCAACGCCTGCATGATGGGTGGGATCCTGGCCAACAATTCGAGCGGGATGTGCTGTGGCGTGGTCAACAACGCCTACCACACCCTCGACTCCATCGTCTTCGTGCTTCCCGATGGCCGAACGGTCGATACGACGGAGCCCGCGGTGCACGACCGCTTCGCGCGAGAGGCGCCTCGGCTCGCCGAGGGTCTCGTGGCGCTCCGGGAGCGGATTCTGGCCGACGCAGCCCTTCGTGCGCGGATTCGAGCGAAGTACCGCATGAAGAACACCAACGGCTACTCGCTCAACGCGCTGCTCGACTACTCCAGGCCGGTGGACATCCTGGCGCATCTGATGATCGGCTCGGAGGGAACGCTGGGGTTCATTGCCGGGGCGGTCCTTCGCACGATCCCCGATCACCCCGAGAAATACACCGGGCTGCTGTTCTTCCCCGACGTGCCGCGTGCGTGCGCGGCCATTGCTCCTCTACGAGACTCGGGGGCTCAGGCTCTGGAGCTGATGGACCGGGCGTCGTTGCGAGCGGTCGAGGGTCGACCCGGGGTCCCCGAGGTCATCCGTGAATTGTCTCCGAGGGCGGCGGGGCTTCTGGTCGAGTACCAGTGCGCCTCCGAAGAGGAGCTCGACCGGCGCCGACGGGAGTGCGAGCGCATCCTGCCGGAGCTCCCTCTGGTCGCCGATCCGACCTTCACGCGCGATTCGGCCTGCCGGGACGCCCTGTGGAAGGTTCGCAAGGGGCTGATCCCGTCGGTGGGCGCCATGCGCCGGCGCGGAACCTCCTTCATCATCGAGGACGTCGTCTTTCCGGTCGAGTCTCTGGCCGAGGGTGTGTCCGAGCTTCAGGCGCTGTTCGCGGAGCACGGCTACCACGACGCCATCGTCTTCGGTCACGCGAAAGACGGCAACCTCCACTTTGTCCTCACGCAGAGCTTCCAGGATCCCTCCGACGTCGAGCGCTACGACCGCTTCATGCGCGACCTGGCGAAGCTGGTCGCCGGTCGCCACGGCGGCGCCCTGAAGGCCGAGCACGGCACCGGGCGCAACATGGCCCCGTTCGTCGAGGCCGAGTGGGGTCGCGACGCCTACGAGATCATGAGGGAGATCAAGCGGCTGATCGACCCCGAAGGGCTGCTCAACCCGGGGGTGATCCTGAACGACGACCCCAGGGCGCATCTCACCGATCTCAAATCGCTGCAGACCGTCGAGGCCGAGGTCGATCCGTGTATCGAGTGCGGTTTTTGCGAGCGGATGTGCCCGAGCCGCGATCTCACCCTCAGCCCACGTCAGAGGATCGTCGTCCGCCGCGAGATCTCGCGATTGTGGGAAGTCGATCCTACCTCGCCCCAGCTCGCGGAGCTGGAGGCGGATTACCGGTACTCCGCGGTGGAGACGTGCGCCACGGACGGGATGTGCGCCACGGCCTGTCCCGTCGACATCGACACCGGGCAGCTCGTCAAGCGTCTGCGCCGGGAGTCGCATTCGGAGGTCGCGCACGAGATCGCCGCGAGCCTCGCCGATCGCTTTGCCCTTGTCGAGTGCTGCGGTCGTGGGGCGTTACGCTTGGGGCACCGCGCCTCTCGCGTGCTGGGGCCGGGCGGAGTGATGGCGGCGAGCCGTGCGATGCGCGCCCTGGGTCCGGGCCTGCCCGCGTGGGATCCTTCCATGCCGCGTCCCGCGGGGCCTCCGCCGTCCACGTCTCGGGCCGGGGCCCATGCCGTCTACTTCCCGTCGTGCGTTTCCCGGGTGCTCGGTCCGGGGCCAGGTGATTCCGGGCCGGGCCTGATGGAGGTCGTGTCGGCGGTGGCCGAGCGCGCGGGGGTGCCGCTGTGGATCCCCGACGACGCACCCGGGCACTGCTGCGGCATGCCGTTTTCATCCAAGGGCTACGATCGCGCCTACACACGGGCCGTCAGCCGTACGGTGCGGTCGATGTGGGCGTGGTCCGGTCAAGGCAGTCGGCCGGTCGTTCTCGACTCGAGCCCGTGCGCGTACACGTTGCGCCACGCCGGGCCCGACCTCGACGACGCGGGCCGCGCGCGCCTCGAGAGGATGGAGATCCTCGACGGCATCGAGTTCGCGCACCGCCACGTGCTGCCGGGCTTGCGCCTCGAGGACCGCGACCGGAGCGTCGTGCTTCATCCGGTCTGCTCCGTGGAGAAGATGGACCTCGCGGGGAGGTTCGTGGAAGTCGCCGAGGCGGCAGCCAGGGAGGTCGAGGTTCCCGTCGCGGCGGGGTGCTGCGGCTTCGCGGGGGACCGTGGGTTCCTGCTGCCGCGCCTGACCGAGGCGGCCACCCGCGCCGAGGCCGCGGAGGTCCGGTCACGGTCCCGGGACGGGTACTACAGTAGCAGCCGAACCTGCGAGATCGGAATGAGCCGGGCCACGGGCAGGGCGTACCGATCGTTCTGGTACCTCCTGGCAGAGGCGGCCGGGGTGGTCCAGGAGCGATAGGATGGTCGAGGGAGCGGAGTCGTGATGATCCCGACCGTTCGCGGGCACAATGGGATCGAGATGCCCATTCTGGGCCAGGGCACCTGGAAGATGGGGGAGCGCCCGGAGCGCCGTGACGAGGAGATCGAGTCGCTCCGGCTCGGCCTCGATCTCGGCATGACCCTCGTGGACACCGCCGAGATGTACGCCGACGGGGGCGCCGAAGCGGTCGTCGGCCGGGCGATCCGAGGCCGACGCCACGAGGTCTTCGTCGTCTCCAAGGTTCTGCCCCACAACGCCTCCCGCGAGGGGACGATCCGGGCCGCGGAGAGGAGTCTCGGCCATCTCGGCACCGAGTGGATCGACCTCTACCTCCTTCACTGGCCGGGACGACACCCCTTGGAGGAGACCTTCGAGGCCTTCGAGCTCCTCGAGCAGCAGGGCAAGATCCGCTATTTTGGGGTCAGCAACTTCGACCATCACGAGATGGAGTCGGCCGGGCGGTTGACACAGGGCAGAAAGCTGGTGGCCAACCAGGTGCTCTACAACCTCGAGCGCCGCGCTATCGAGAGAAGGATCATTCCGTGGTGCCGCCGGCACGAGATCCTGGTGATGGCGTACTCGCCCCTCGAGCAGGGTCGCCTCGATCGCGGGACGACCCTTCGGGAGATCGCCGAACGGCATGGGGCGACCCCCGCGCAGATCGCGCTGGTCTGGACGCTGCGCCACGACAACGTTGTCGCGATCCCCAAGGCCGGCCGCCCGGAACACGTGCGGGAAAACGCGGCCGCCCTGGCGTTCACGCTGACCGACGAGGATCTCGACGAGCTCGATCGCACGTACGCACCGCCGTCGCGCGACGCGAAACTGGAGACCCTCTGACCGTGAAGCGCTCGACGAAGACAACCACGGCCCCCTCGGTCGCGGTGATGAACCGGGTCCTCAACCGGCTGGGCCGTCGCTACGAGATCGACCGCTTCGTCAAGCGCAACGGCTCGAGCCCGTTTCGCATCTTGATCGGCTGTGTCCTTTCTTTGCGAACCAAGGACGAGGTCAGCTATCCGGCTACCGACCGCCTGTTCTCGCGCGCCGCGACGCCGCGCGAGATGCTGCGCCTGCGGACGTCGACCGTTTCCCGGTTGATCTACCCGGTGGGGTTCTACAATCGCAAGGCCGAGCAGATCCGCGAGATATCCCGTCGGCTGCTCGATGAGTGGGACGGTGAGGTCCCCGCCGACCTAGACGAGCTGCTCACCCTTCCCGGGGTGGGACGAAAGACGGCCAACCTGGTGGTGACCCTGGGCTTCGGCAAGCCGGGCATTTGCGTCGACACCCACGTGCACCGCATCACGAACCGTCTCGACTGGCTCGAGACCCGTCACCCCGACGAGACCGAGCAGGTCCTGCGAAGCATCCTCCCGCGCCGGCACTGGATCACGATCAACGAAACCCTGGTCCGTCACGGCCAGCAAACCTGCAAACCCATCTCCCCGATCTGCACACAATGCCCAATCCAAAAAGACTGCCCCCGCAAAGCCGTCCACCAATCCCGCTAACCTGCGCCCCGCCCCACACCCCACCCGGTGCCAGGCATGACAAACGTTTCAGTTCACGATCTGCAACTCGATGCAAGATGTTGAGAGAAAAAGACTTGCTCCAGAATCATGATCTGGCCCCGTTGCAGCACACGGTGCCACACACGAGAATCCTCCCAAGTTGTTGATAGGTCTATCGTTGATCGCTCGAGCGTGCGGGGAAGTGAAACGTCTGTCACGCCTGGCACCGATGGCCGATGGTCGAGATCCTGCGCTGGGACCCGCTGGGTTAGAGCCAGATCGAACCGGCCTCGAGCTTCTCCATGAACGTCCAGAAACCCGGCCCGGCCCGCATTCCACCGGTGAAGTAAGCCGGGAGCGCCCGCGAGATCGCGCTGGCCAGCACACCGTGAAAGAAACCGAGAGCCCAGACGTTCGGGATCCTGCGGTACAGCCAGACCGACAGCACGCCCGCGCCCAGTGTGACGAGGGTCAGGAAGGGGTTCGGAAGATGGAAGAGGGCGAACATCCCCGCGGCGGCGAGCATCGCCGGCCAGCGCCCCGGCAGTAGCTCGTCGAGTCGCCGATAGAAAAAGCACAGCAGACCATATTGCTGAAGCGTGCCCCAGACGATGCGACGAATCCAGTGCAGGTGCCACCGCGCGCTGGTGGTCAGATGGATCGAATCCAGCAGCAAGCCGACCATGAAGGCCAGCACGATCAACGGCCCGATCCAGATCAGAGCCTGGAGAAACGCCGGGGCGAGGTTGTCGAGCCGGAAACCGATATCCCGCGCGTTCTCGCGCCGGCGCACGTGGCTCGAGATCCCGATCCCGAGGTACAGCGCGATGCACACCCAGAGGTCACCGGGGAAGGAACCCCGCCAGATCCAGAGGTACGACAGCATCATCGCGGTCATCGCCGAGAGCTCCACAACGACGATCGCGGGTCGGACCTTCTTCATCCGTGCAGTATGCCTTCAGCCTTCATCGGGAGAAAGACCGAGGGGTCGCGTGACCCGGTGCCCCACCATGAGTAGACAGCATTCCGGCCGTGGGCTACGCTCGCCCGGGGATCGGGTCTCGCCATTCTACCGAGACCGGTCGCGAGACTTGACCCTGAACGAGGGGAAGGGCGATGGAGAGATTGCAGGAGTGGTTGGAGCTGCTGGGGCCCAACGTCTACATCCAGGCCGCGGCGATCGCCCTGGGCTCCGTCGTCGTCGGGAAGCTTATCGACTGGATCATCAGCGGAATCGTGGTCCGGTGGGCCCGACGCTCCAAGACCGACATCGACGATCGTCTGATCGCCATCATGCACCGGCCGCTGGTGGTGAGCGTGGTCTTGATCGGCCTGGCCCTCGCGACCCACAGGCTGCAGCTCGGCGAGCCCCGCACCTGGATGACCCTCGCAGCCCTCAAGACGATAGCGATCTTCGTGTGGGTGTTGTTCGGCTTCAAGTTCGCGCGCATCGCCGTCGAGTTCATGAGCATGCACGAGGATCGCTCGAGCCTCATCCAGTCCAGAACGGCACCGCTGTTCCAGAACATCGGCATGGTCGTGCTGGTCGGCGGGGCGGTCTACTTCTTCTTCCTTGCCTGGCAAATCGACGTCACCGCGTGGCTCGCCTCGGCCGGCATCGTGGGCATCGCCGTCGGTTTCGCGGCCAAGGACACGCTGGCCAACCTGTTCGCCGGTGTCTTCATCCTGGTGGACGCGCCCTATAACGTCGGCGACTTCATCAATCTCGATGGCGGCGAGCGCGGCAGGGTGACGCAGATCGGACTCCGCAGCACGCGCCTTCTGACCCGCGACGACATCGAGATCATCATCCCCAACGCCGTCATGGGCAACACCAAGATCATCAACGAAAGCGGTGGGCCTCACGAGAAGGAGCGTATCCGGATCAAGGTCGGGGTCGCCTACGGCTCCGACATCGATCTCGTGCGAGAGACGCTGATGGAGATCGCCGGACGCCACGAAGAGATCTGCGACGATCCGGAGCCCCGCGTTCGCTTGCGCGCCTTCGGGAATTCGGGTCTCGACTTCGAGCTGCTGGTCTGGATCGACGAGCCCGTGCTCCGCGGCAGGCTCTCGGACGCCCTCAACTGCGAGGTCTACAAAGAGTTCGAAAAGCGCGGGATCGAGATCCCCTTCCCCAAGCACGACGTCTACATCCGACAGATGCCCGGATCGAGCCCCGAAGCCTGACGAACATCCCATCGGGATATTGTCACTGCGGGGCGGACCGTGGTATACCTGCGGTGTTCGAGCGCCCGGTTACGGGAAAGGGGTGAGAAGCCCCTGCCGCCCGGCGACTGTGAGCGGAGACGGTGGACGCGTGCCCCGACGGGGGCAACCACTGGGACCTTGGGTCCTGGGAAGGTGCGACCCACCGGATGACCCGCAAGCCAGGAGACCGACCGGGGCGCACAGGGCAGAACCGACCAGGGGCAGGTTCCGCCGCCACGCACGTTGGTCCGAAAAGCAGCCCCGGGCGGAGCGTTGGTCCGCCACGGGGCTTTTTCTTTTCGCGAACGCAGCGCGGTCGAGCGGGGAGATGGCCCGTGGGTCCGGTCCCCGACGCCGCGGTGCGTGCCCCACGGGACAGGACTCACGAATCCGATCTCCTCTCGCTTGCCGTGAGGAGCAACGGATGTCCGCATCCCTTTTTCGAATCGCGGCACTCATCGTCGCCGTCATTCTGTTATCGGCGCCTGCCGCGGCCGACCCTCGACCGATCTCGAAGGCGGTCGCCGAGCGCTTCGAGACCAATCCGCTCGCCAGCTCCGAGGTCCTCCTGGAAGGCGATGTCCTCGACAGGCTCGCGTGGAACAATGACGCCGTCGCGTTCCCCGGCGACCGCCCGGGATCCCTGTCCGCGCTGTACGATTCGCGCCTGCCCGCGGGACGGATCGGATGGCCGCTTCCGGAAGCATGGACCCACGATGACGCGTTCACCGCGACCGCGATCTTCGTCATCGAGCCCGAAGGCTTTCAGGCCGATCCTTTCGGCTTCTTTCAGATCTCCTGGGGACTGTGGAACTCCGAGACGGCCGGGCTCGAGCGCACCGGCAACTTCTCCGACTTCGCGACCGACACCTTCGAGCTGATCGAGTTCGCCTGGTTCCCGAACGTCTCGCCGTTTTTCGGAGGGCCCTACCTCTCGCCGTCGGTCTTCGGCGTTGCCGATCGAAGCCACCCCTCTTACGACTTCCTGGGAGCGTTCGCCAACTTCGGCTTCGGCTCGGTCCCGGTGGCCTTGCCTCTGGACGAGCCCCTGGCCGCGGTGCTCGAGCACCGCCCCGCGGACGACGTCGTGGTCGTCAGCGTCCATCGCATCACCGAGCGGGGCTGGCGAGTTCCCCTGCCTGGCGCCGTCGCCGTGGTTCCCCTCGACACCCTGGCGATTCGCGAGCTCTCGGTGGATACCGTCGGATTGATGCTGTGGCACGACGGCTTCGGCGGCGAACCGCCGTCGCTGCGAGCCACGGTCGTCTTCCACGCGATTCTCGCCGCGGCTGCAACCGTCGCCGTCCCGTAGCCCGGACAGAGGAAGAACCGTGTCACGCATCGTCCGCCGTTCATTCACGACATCCGTTCTCACCGTGGCTCTCGCCGCCGCGATCTCCTCCGTCGGCGCGGAGAGCGCCCGGCCCGTGGACTGCTTTCCCGACGAGATCGTGAGCTGGCAGGCGGCGGAGCCCGCCCCCGAGGCGCGCTTCGGAGCGACCTTCCTGCCGGGGATCGTGCTGGGGGTGCCCGGGAACTCGCTACCGATCCAGGGCTCGACCTCGGTGGCCTCCCTCGGGAACGGCGGCGCCGTCGTCTTGCGTTTCACCGACGTCGCGATCGAGGACGGGCCCGGACCCGACTTCATCATCTTCGAGAACCCGTTCTTCGTCGGGTTCGCGCCGGTCTCACCCCAGGACGACTATCGCATCTTCGCCGAGCCCGGCGTCGTCGAGGTCTCCGCCGACGGCGTGACGTGGACCGCGTTCCCGTTCGACACCCAGGCGCTCGCCGATTCCCTCGGTGCGGATATCGCCCCGGCGCAGTACGAGTCGCTCCAGGGTCTTGCCGGTCTGACCCCGACCTTCACCGGAAACTGGACCGTGCCGAACGATCCCCTCGACTTCGATCCCGCCGGAACCGGCGGCGTCACCGGCGCCGGCGGCGATGCCTTCGACCTCGCCACCGTTGCCCTCGCCGAGGTCCGCTGGATACGGATCACCGACGCGGGCTCGCAGAACGGTCCAGCAGGCGCCGCCGAGGGTTTCGATCTCGAGACCGTCGTCGTGATCCACGGTCGTCCCGTCCCTCCTTCGACCTCCGACCGGGACGGCGACCGTCTGCCGGACCTCGCGGAGGAGAGCCTCTACGGGACCGATCCGGACCTGCCCGACTCGGACGGCGACGGCATCGACGACGGCCGCGAGGTTGCCGCGTGCCGCGACCCCGACGGCCTCGGTGATGCCCCCGTCTTCGCGGCCGAGCCGCGGCTGTGGATGTCCGACGACGCCGGCTGCACCGAGGCGCGCTGGACCTTCCTGGGAACGGGCGTGACCTACGACCTGATCCGTGGCGAGACCGCAGCCCTCGCCGAGGACGCGTCTTCGATAGATCTGGGACTCACCACCTGCCTCGCCGACGGGCACCTGACGGTGAGCTGGTCGTGCGACGCGACCGTCCCCGCGCCGTCACAACAGCTCTTCTACGTCGTGCGCGCCGCCGGTGAAGCTCATTTCGGACGCTCGTCTCGACTGAAGCCCAGGGAGGCGACGACCCCATGTCCCTGAAGACCTGGGTCGCCCTTCTCGCGCTGCTCGCGCTCGGCACCTCGGCCCCGGCCGAGGACGAGCGCGAGTCGAACGAGGAGCCCGCGGATTCCGGTCTTGAAGAGCAGGTCGAGGTTCGCGCCGCGACACCCGGGTCGGGCGACGTCGCCGCCTTCACCACGACCCTCGACGCCGACGAGATCGCCGAGCGCGGCGAGGACCTGGCCTCGGTCCTCCGTCGCGTCCCGGGCGCACGGGTGACCGACTACGGTGGCCTCGGTCGCTACTCGACCGTAACGCTGCGCGCCTCGACCGCCGAGCAGGTGACGATCCTCGTCGACGGCATCCCTCAGAACCGCGCTCTCGGCGGTCCGGTCGATCTTTCGTTCATCCCGGCGACCCAGATCTCTCACCTGACGGTCTACCGCGGTTTCGGCTCGGCCGCCCTGGGCCTGGGGGGGCTCGGCGGTGTGGTCGACATTCGCACCCGCGCCCCCGACTCGACAGCGTCGGGTAGCGTGGACCTGATCACGGGCGAGCTCGGCACCACGCGTCTCGCCACCGGGTGGTCCATTCCCGCCGGCGAGCGCGCTTCCGTTCGCATCGGCGCCGAGGCGCTATCGAGTGAAGGGGATTTCCTCTACCTCGACGCGGGCCACGCGTACGTCCCGGACGACACCGCGATCCGCACCCGCGAGAACAACGACGTCGCGCAGGCGGCGTTTCTCGTACAGGGCGTGGTCAACGACGTGGGAGGAGGGGAGTTGCGCCTGGCAACGCGCGTGCAGCGCCGCGAGCGCGGCGTCCCGGGCAACGACGGCCTTCCGGCCAGGGAGACTCGCCTCGACGAGAGCTTCCACGACCTCAACGTGACTTGGTCCCGCGGCAGCACCGGGATGCTGCGCGGCGTTGACGTCCAGGTGGACGCCTTCGATCAGACCCTCGGCTACCAGGACCTCGAGGGCGAGCTGGGCGTCGGCGTGCAGGACCAGACGACGCACCTCACCGGGGGTGGCGTCGCGAGCATCCTCACGAGCTCGGCCGGCCGGAACCGGATGACCTTTCGTGTCGATCTCCGGCACGACCAGGCGAGTGTGAGAGACCGGGCCCAAGAGATCACCGACCGCGGGGGAGCCGACCGAACCCTGCTGGCGGTGACCGCCGAGGACGTCGTGACCGTCGGCCACGTCACCTTCGCCCCGGCGTTACGCTGGGAGTACCTGCGCGACGAGTTCAGCGGCGCCGGAGACGGCACCGTCGCGCCCCCCGCCGACGACCGCAGCGATGGCCAGGGGTCGGGCAAGCTCGGCGTCGCGTGGGCGGTGAGCCCCGAGGCCACGGTCCGTGGCTCGGTCGGCCGGTTTCACCGTAACCCCAACTTGCTCGAGCTGTTCGGCGATCGCGGCTCCGTGGTCGGGAACCCGGCGCTCCTTCCGGAAAGCGGCTGGTCCGTCGAGATCGGCGGCAGCTACGCACGGTCCCGGGGCGGTGTCCCGTGGAGCGTCGAGGTCGTCGCCTTCGGCCGCGAGGTCGAGGATCTCATCGCGCTGCGACTCAACTCGCAGGCGACCCTGGCCCCGCAGAACCTGCGAACCGCAACGGTCGTGGGCGTCGAGGGCTCGATCGCCTTCCGGCTGCCGAAGGGCTTCAACCTCGAGGCGACGGGTACGCTACGTCGCACCGAGGACCGATCGGGAGGCGACGGCGACGGCGAGTCGCTCCTCTACCAACCGGACAGGCTCGCCTATCTGGGCGCCGGCTGGAACTGGAAGCGACTGCGGACCCGCTGGGACCTGACCTACGTCGGAGAGAACCGCTTCGGCAATCTCCCGGGCCAACGGCAGTGGCTTCCGGCGAGGGTGATCCACGATCTCATGGTCGCGTGGGACGCGCCGGCCGGATGGACGGTCGGCATCGACGTCCGGAACGTCTTCGACCGCGACACCCGCGACGTAGCCCGCTATCCGCTGCCGGGGCGGGCCGTCTTTCTGCACCTCGGCTGGCGCACCGGCAGCGCCGAGGGAGGATCTCCGTGAAGCGCGCGACGATCGTGGCGGCTGCGTTGCTGCTCCTGCTCGCGGCGGGTTGCGGGCGCGACTACACGCCCGAAGAGAAAGAGACCACCGGAGAGCCGGCGTCGCCGCTCGGGGAAGAGGTGGATGTGGAGGTCACGCTCCCCAACGTCCAATTCCCGGGCTCGCCACAACGCGGGGTCTCCCTGGAGATGACGATCGAGATCGACGAGGCCGGTGAGGGTCGTCACGAAGCGCGCTACGTCCTCGGTCGCGCGCGGGCCGGGATGGCAACAGCGGTGGTCGAGGACCTCTCCAACGGACGAACGACCGTCACCATCTCCGATTCGGTCTGGACCACGGGCCGTATCGGGCCTCTCCGGATCGAGGGCGCGGTCTTCGAGATGCTCCTCGACGGGGTTCCGGAGGACTCGGGGTGGTTCATCGCGGGACAGGCGAGGGAGAGCCAGACCTCGCTACCGGGCACCTTCCGGGGATGGCGGCGCCATCGTTTCCTGGTCGCCGGCACTGACTTTTTCTCCGGGGGCGTGGTCTCGGAGGTCGCGCTGGTCAAGAACCGCGAGATCGTCATCCGCCGTAACCTCGTGACGGTGAGCTCCGACCCGGTCCTCCGGCGAACGGGACACGCGGTCTTTGCCGTCAATCGACTCTCCTTCGACAACCTCCAGCGTCTCGATCCCGAGAGCGACTTCGCCACGGTGTGGCAGGCGGGTTCCGGTGTCGGTGCCAACCCCCATGATGTCCTGTGGGTCTCGGACGACAAGGTGTACGTCACCCGCTATGAGCCGCCGTTCAACGATGTCGCCGTGGTCAGCCCGACGACCGGGGGCACGGCGTCCTCGATCGTCCTGGAGGACCTGGCCGACAACCGCGACGGCACGGCGCGCGCCGATCGCGTGCTGGCCGCCGAGGGGGCGGTCTTCGTCGGCCTTCAAGACATCGATCGCACCTTCACGCGCTACGGCGAGGCGAAGCTGGCGGTCATCGATCCCGCCCTCGACGAGGTCGTCGGGGTCGTTCCGCTGGGCGGAAAGAACCCGGGGGAGATCGAAATGCTCATGGGGGAAGACGGCCGCGTCCGTCTCTACGTGGCCCTCGGCGGGATCTTCCCCGGCCTGTTGCCCCAGGAGCTGTCGGGCGGCGTGGTGGTGGTGAACGCCTTCAACCGCGCGGTCGAGCGCCTGGCCCTCGACGACGACGATGCCGGAGGCAACATCGCCGGGCTCGCAGTGCTGTCCGAGCGGCTGGCCTACGCCGTCGTCACCGACGAGGAGTTCCGCAACCGCGTCGTGGCCTTCGATCCGGAGGAGGCCGAGGTCCTGCGCACCGTCTGGGAGACGCAGGAGTTCATTCCCGAGATCGAGGTCGATCGCAAGGGCATCCTGGCGGTGCCGGATCGCTCGTTCACCCACCCGCGCCTGTGCCTCTACCGTGCGCCCGTCGATCCGAGCGCCGTGGAGGTCGCCATCGGTTGCGCCGATCTGGATCTGGCGCCCATCTCGATTGAAGCCCTGGATTGAGGAGACGTTCATGATTCCGCACGCTCGCACGATCCTCATCGGCCTGCTCGTTCTCGCGGTCGCGTCCGGTGGCGCGGCTCATGGCGGCGGCGGGGCCGGGGAGCTGAGCCTCGACCGCGCCGCGATCACCGGGCTGCTCGAGTCGGCGCTGCCCGGGCCGACACGGATCGACCTGCCGGGCCTTCCCGAGATGACCGTACGCATCGACGCACCGCGATCCGTGGATCTCGTCGACGGCGGCGTCGAGACGATGTTGAGACTTTCGCTCGAGGAGATCTCGTGGCACGGCTCCCTCCAAGTGCGCTACGTCCCCGAGGTCGTCCGCCCCGAGGGTATCGTCACGCTGCGCGCCGAGTCGGTGACGCCCGAGCTCCCGATTCCCGTTTCCCTAGACCTGAAGCGGTTTCTCCCCGACGTGCCGCTGCCGCGCGCGTTGAGGTGGACGGTCGATGGACCCGCGGGCCGCGCGCTAGAGCTGACCTGCCTCGTTCAGAGCGTCGAGGTCGGCGAGGAGCGTCTCGTGGTGAAGTTCGGCCTCCTGTCTAGGGACGCGCCGACGGACCCGGGCCCGGCTTGACGGGCCGTGTGAGAATGGAAGTCCGTCTGAGTGATTCGGAGATCGGGAAAGAAGGAGGGGAACGATGGCTGACAAGAAGATCATTGCGGTAATGGGAGCGACCGGTGCGCAGGGGGGTGGGCTGGTTCGCGCCATCCTCGATGATGCCGACGGTCCGTTCACGGTTCGTGCGATCACTCGCGACGTCGCCTCCGCCAAAGCGAAGGCGCTGGCGGACGCGGGCGCCGAGGTCGTGGCGGCCGACGTCGACGATCCCGAGAGCCTGAAGAAGGCGTTCGCCGACGCCCACGGCGCATTCTGCGTCACCTTCTTCTGGGAGCACTTCTCGCCCGAGAAAGAGCTCGCCCACGCGACCGCCATGGCCGAGGCGGCGAAGCACGCCGGCCTCAACCACGTGATCTGGTCCACCCTGGAAGACACCCGCAAGTGGGTGCCGCTAAGCGACGACCGCATGCCCACCCTCATGGGTGAGTACAAGGTGCCGCACTTCGACGCCAAGGGGCAGGCCGATCACGTCTTCACCGATCTCGGCGTGCCGACGACCTTCCTGCTGACGTCGTTCTACTGGGACAACCTGATCCACTTCGGGATGGGCCCCAAGACCGGCCCCGACGGGCGTCTCGCCATCACGCTGCCGATGGGCGACAAGAAGCTGCCCGGCATGGCCGCCGAGGATATCGGCAAGAGTGCGTACGGCATCTTCAAGGCCGGCAACGCCCTTGTCGGCAAGACCGTCGGCGTCGCCGGGGAGCACCTGACCGGCGCCGAGATGGCCGCCGCACTCACCCGCGCCCTCGGGCAAGAGGTGCACTACAATGAGGTGCCTCCCGAGGTCTACCGCGGCTTCGGTTTTCCCGGCGCGGAAGACCTCGGCAACATGTTCCAGTTCAAGCGCGACTTCCAGGAAGCCTTCTGCGGGCCGCGCGATCCTGCGGGCGCCCGCAAGCTCAACCCCGAGCTTCAGACCTTCGATGAGTGGCTGGCGCGCAACAAGAGCCGCATTCCGCTGGAGTAGGGTCTCACTCGGGTTTGCCGTGGCCGCCGCCGCCCGGGGTCTCGAGGATCAGGCGGTCGCCGGGGTAGACCCGCGTTCCGTCGATGGAGCCGAGCGATTCCTCCGCGCCGCTTGCCCGAACGACCCGTTGACGACCGGTCGCGCCGGGGTCGCCGCCGTCGAGGCCGAACGGCGCCACGGTGCGGTGCTGGCTGAGGATCGACAGCTCGACAGGCTCGAGGAAGGTGATCTCCCGCACCACCCCGTCGCCGCCGCGGAAACGGCCCCCGCCTCCCGAGCCTCGCCGGATAGCGAACCGCTCGAGGCGAACCGGGTAGCGGTGCTCCACGACCTCCGGGTCGGTGATGCGAGTGTTGGTCATATGGCTGTGGACCGCGTCGGCGCCGTCGAAGCCTGGCCCCGCCCCGCAACCGCCGCACACCGTCTCGTAGTAGCCAAACCGATCGTTGCCGAACAGGAGATTGTTCATCGTGCCCTGGCTGCACGCCGCCAGCGCGAGCGCCTTGAGCAACGTGTCCACGAGCCGCTGGCTGGTCTCGACATTGCCACCGACAACCGCCGGGGCCTCGGCAGGATCGTCGGGGAAGGGAGGATCGAGCATGCCCGCGGGGACTCGCACCGACACGGCGCGCATGAGTCCCTCGTTGAGCGGTAGCGGCTCGCGCAGCATCAGGCGCAGCACGTAGATGATCGCGCTGCGCACGATGGCGGGCGTCGCGTTGAGGTTGCCGGGATGGACTCCGGCCGAGCCCTCGAAATCGATGCGCGCGCGATCGGCCTCGACGTCGATTCGAACACGGAGCGCCGAACCGTCGTCGAGCCTCTCCTCGGCCTCGTAAGATCCATCGGGGGTCCGGCCCAGCGCCTCCCGGATTCGCTCCTCGGCCAGCCGCTTCAGCGAGGCCATGTAACGAGCGACCGTTTCGTCGCCGTGAGTTGCGGCCATCGCTTGCAGGGCCCGCGCGCCGGCGTGGTTTGCCGCCACCGCCGCGCGAAGGTCGGCGAGATTGTCGTCGATCGCCCGGGTGGGCCACGGCGGGGCCTCGAGGATGCGCCGGATCTCCTCCCACCTCGGCTCTCCGCGGCGAACGAGCCGGGTAGGCGCGATCACCACGCCCTCGTCGATCAGCCGGGCGGCCGCGGGTGGCATCGAGCCCGGCCGGCTGCCTCCGATCTCGGCGTGGTGCGCCCGCGTCGCGACGTACGCCAGCAGGCCCGTGGGTCCGTGAACCGGCGTGATCACCGTCACATCCGGCAGGTGAGAGCCGCCGAAGGCCGGGTGGTTGGTCACCACCACATCGCCGGGCTCCATCTCGATCGTTTCCCGGACACGCCGGACGCACAGTCCCAGCGCTCCGAGGTGCACCGGGATGTGCGGGGCGTTGACGACCAGCTCGCCGTCGGTGTCGAGCACGGCACAAGAGAAGTCGAGCCGCTCGCGAACGTTGGTCGAGATCGCGGTGTGGCGCATCCGCTCGCCCATCTCCCGCGCGATGGTGCCGAAGCGATGGGTGAACAGCTCGAGACGGACCGCCTCGGGACGACTCGCCTCGTCGCGAGCGGCAACCGTGGATGCCTGGCGGACCACCAGCGACCCACCGCCGTCCACCTCGGCATTCCAGCCTGGCGCGACCACCGTCGCGCTGGTGGTCTCGAGCACCACGGCGGGTCCGCTCACCCGGGCGCCGGGGCGGAGGTCCTCGCGCTCGAACAGGCCGGTCTCGATCCACCGTCCGTCGAAACGAACACGCTGGCTTCTCACCGGCTCGGCAACGAAGGGTCCGTCCACCGCTGAGACCTCTGCCGTGAGTTCCGGCAGCGACGACGCCACCACCCGCAACGACTCCAGCTCCAGCGCTCTTCCCTCGGGGCGGTGACCGAACAGCTCCTCGTAGCGCTCGGCGAACGCCTCGCGCAGCGATCGGTCCTCCGTCAGCTCGATGGCCACCGTTGCCTCTTGCCCGACGAAGCGGACGGCGGCGATCCGCCGGCGCACCTCGACCTGATCGAGAGGAACGCCCTGGGCCGCGACGTCGTCTCGGGCGCGATCGCCGAGCTCATCGACCCAGCCGGCCACCCTCGACTCGACGTCGTCCAGGCGCTCGAGCACCTGCCGCTCGGCGAACCGCTCCATGACGGCGTGACCGAGACCGAGCGCGCTGAGAAGCCCGGCGTCGGGCGGCACGACGACCGTCGAGATCCCGAGCCGTCGCGCCACGGCGCAAGCATGCTGCGCCCCCGCGCCGCCGAAGGCGACCAGCGCGTAGTCTCCGGGGTCGTAGCCGCGGCGCAACGAGACGCGCCGGATGGCATCGGCCATGCGCTCGTCGGCGATCTCGAGGAAACCCTCGACCAGCTCGTCGGGATCGTGCGGGTCGCCGGTGCATTTGTCGACCTCGCGGCACAGCTCGTCGAGCCTCTCCCGGGCCCTTCGGGGATCGATGGGAATGCCGAACCGGTCCGGCGCCAGCCTTCCGGCGAGCAAATTGACGTCGGTGAGCGTCAACGGCCCGCCGCTCGCGTAGCAGGCCGGGCCGGGGGACGCGCCGGCGCTTTCCGGGCCGACGCGCAAGCGCTGACCGTCGAAGCGACAGATCGAGCCGCCCCCCGCGGCGACCGTCTCGATGGCCAGGGCCGATGCCACGAGCCGGGCGTCCCCGACGCGGTGCTCGAAGAGGTACTCGAAATCCCCGTCCACGCGCGAGACGTCGGTGCTGGTCCCACCCATGTCGAACGCGATGATCTTCTCGAAGCCCGCTCGGCGCCCGGAAAGCGCGGCGCCCACCACGCCGCCGGCAGGTCCGCTCAACAGGCTGTCCTTGGGACGAAAGCTCGCGGGTGCCACCAGGCCGCCGGCGCTGGTCATGACGTGCAGGCGCCCGTCGCCCAACGTCTTGCCGACGCGCCCGAGATAGTCGCGCAGCTTCGGGGCGAGATAGGCATCGACGACCGAGGTCTCCGCTCTGGGGACGACTTTGATGAACGGAGCGAGGCTGCTCGAGCACGACACGTGCTTGAAGCCCGCACCGGTGAGGCGTTCCTCGAGCCGCTTCTCGTGGACCGGGTTGCGGTACGAATGAAGCAGTGCGATCGCCGCCGCCTCGACGCCGTCACCGACGAGCGCCGCGATCCGTTCGTCGAGCGAGGCCGAATCGAGCTGCTCGAGCACCGAACCGTCGGCGGCGATCCTCTCGGGTACCTCGACGACGGTGGCATACAGCGGATCCGGTTTGCGAACGTCGAGGGCAAAGAGGTCGGGTCGCTGCTGGTCCCCGATTCGAAGCAGGTCGACAAAGCCGCGCGTGATGAACAGCGCGATCCTCGCGCCCCGGCGCTCGAGCAGCGCGTTGGTGCCGAGGGTCGTCCCAAGCCGCATGGACTCCACGGGAAGAGATCGTGGCGGTGGCGTGCCGGTGAGGAGGCGAGCCGCCAGCACCGGCGCTTCCTCGGGCGACCGGACCTCGAACGCGGTGCCGGGAGGCACCTCGCCTGGAAGCTCGCCCGACAGCTCCACCACCGACGCTTCGGGGTCGTGGCGAACGACGTCTCGTCGGGGATGCCGGCAATCGAGCAGCCGGAAGCGGAAGCCGCGGATCAGATCGGCCGGAGCGCCCCATTGTTCCCGAATGCGAAACGTCGCCGGGTCCAGGCGCTCGACGATCGCGCCGCGCAGGGCGCCGGTGCTCAGGATCTTCGAGCGGTGGAGGCCACCGTCGGGATCGACCGCGAGGCCGTCGGTGAAGGTGCCGCCGGTGTCGATCCACACCTGCCACCCGGCGGGGACGATTCCCGAAACTCGATCGGTCTTTTCTTTCATAGTGTGTCGGGGGCCGGAATTCTAACACGCTGTCGAGGGGTTCCAGGGTAAGCTAAGGTCCCCACGCCCCACGACTGGATGGAATAGGAGGTAGGCATGGCCGACCCGAAGATCGCCGAAAGATTCCCCGCCGTGCTGGAGCTCGAGCCCGGCGCCTACCACTGGTGCCGCTGCGGTAGCTCCGGCAAGCAACCCGACTGCGACGGCTCCCACGCCGGCACCGACTTCAGCCCGATGGAATACACCATTGAGGAAAAGAAACGGGTCGCCCTCTGCCAGTGCAAGCACACCGCCAACCCGCCGTTTTGCGACGGCTCGCATAGCTCACTGTAGCGGGCCGGCACCTTGATACTCGCCGGCGACGTCGGGGGCACGAAGACCCTTCTCGGTCTGTTCACGTGGTCGAAGGGCAAGCCTCGCAAGGTGCGCGAGGCTTCCTTTGCGAGCCAGGAGAGCCCGTCCCTCGAGGCGATCATCGCGCGGTTCCTCGCCGAAGGCCGCGAGCGCGTCCATCGTCTCGCGGTGGGCGTGGCGGGGCCCGTGGTCGGCGGTCGCAGCCACATCGTGAACGTCAGGTGGCCGGTGGACGAACGCAAGCTCGCGCGCGCGCTGCACCTCGAGCGCGTCCGCGTTCTCAACGACCTCGAAGCGACCGCGTGGGGGATTCCCGTCCTGCCGTCGCGCAAGTTCCTCAACCTCACGCCGGGGCTGCGCCCTCGTCCGGGCAACGCGGCCCTCATCGCGGCGGGCACGGGCCTCGGCATGGCGACGCTGTTCTGGGACGGTGAGCGCTACCATCCGTCGGCCAGCGAGGGTGGGCACCAGGACTTCGGCCCCCGCGACGAGGTCGAGATCGAGCTCCTGCGGTTCATGAGAGAACGCTACGATCGTGTCAGCGTCGAGCGCATCGTGGCGGGGCCGGGCTTCTCGGCGATCTATGATTTCCTGGTTGCGACCGGACGAGGCGCCGAGTCGTCCGAGATGAGTCGTCGCCTGGCCTCCGGCGATCGCAACGCGACCGTCTCGGAGGCGGGCGTCAACGGCGACGATCCCGTCGCCGAACTGGCCGTGGAGATGTTCGTTTCGCTCTACGGTGCGGCCGCGGGAGACCTGGCACTGGTCTCACGCGCGGTCGGTGGCGTCTACGTCGGCGGAGGGATCGCTCCCAAGATCCTGCCCAGGCTGCGCTCGGGCGAGTTCCTGCACTCATTCCGATCGAAGGGACGGCTGAGCACGCTCGTCGAGCAGATTCCGGTCAAGATCGTGCTCGAGCCGCGAACGGCTCTCCTCGGCGCGGCGGCGTGCGCCGCCCAAATCCAGTCGTCGAAACCCCGCGGCGCCAAGACCCAGCGGGCGCAAAGGTGAATCCATGAGCATCGATGTCGACTCCCGTCTGGCGGAAGAAGCCGTCAACACCATCAAGTTCCTCGCGGTGGACGCCGTCGAGAAGGCAAACTCGGGTCACCCGGGTCTGCCCATGGGCGCCGCCGACATGGCTTTCGTCCTGTGGAGCCGCTTCCTGCGGTACGACCCGCTCGCGCCGGAATGGCCGGACCGTGATCGCTTCGTCTTGTCCGCCGGTCACGGCAGCATGTTGCTCTACGGGTTGTTGCACCTTTCGGGATTCGACCTCCCGATGTCCGAGCTGCAGGCGTTCAGGCAGTGGGGAAGCAAGACCCCCGGCCACCCTGAGTTCGGCCACACGCCGGGGGTCGAGGCGACGACCGGCCCGCTGGGCCAGGGGATCAGCAACGCCGTCGGCATGGCGCTGGCCGCCAAGATGATGGCAGCGCGCTTCAACACCGAAGACTTCCAGCCGGTGGCGCATCGGATCTTCGTGCTGGCGAGCGACGGCGACCTCATGGAAGGGATCAGCGGCGAGGCCTGCTCGCTGGGAGGTCACCTGCGGCTCGACAACCTGATCGTGCTGTACGACGACAACCGGATCACCATCGAAGGCGAGACCAGCCTGACTTTTTCCGAGGACGTCGGCAAGCGCTACGAGGCGTACGGCTGGCACGTCCAGCACGCCGACGGTCACGATCATGAGGCGATGGCCGCGGCGATCCAGACGGCCATCGACGAGAGCGAGCGTCCCTCGATCGTCGTCGCCCGAACGCACATCGCCAAGGGGGCACCGACCAAGCAGGACTCGGCGTCGTCCCACGGCTCGCCCCTGGGCGCCGACGAGATCCGGGGTGCCAAGGAGAACGCGGGCTGGCCCGTGGAGCCGACGTTCAGGATTCCCGAGGCGGTGCGCGCGCATTTCAAGGCCCGGGCCGAGGAGGGCGCGGCCCTCCGCACGGCCTGGGAGGGACGATTCGACGAGTGGCGCTCGAAACACCCCGATCGGGCGAAGCAGTGGGATGCGATCTGGAACCGGGCCGTTCCCGAAGGGCTGACGCAACAGCTTCTCGATGCCGCGCCGACCGACGACGACGCGACCCGCTCGCACGGTGGCATCGTCCTCCAGAAGGCGGCGGAGCTGGTGCCGGGTCTGGTGGGAGGCTCGGCCGACCTCGCACCCTCGACCAAGACGCTCATCAAGGGTTCGCCGTCGATCGCGCCGGGCGAGTTCGAAGGTCGCAACCTGCACTTCGGGATCCGTGAGCACGCCATGGGCGCCATCGTGAACGGCATGCTCTACCACGGCGGGTTCCGTCCGTTCGGCTCGACCTTCCTGGTCTTCGCCGACTACATGCGGCCGGCGATCCGGCTGTCGGCGCTGGCGAAGCTACCCGCGATCCATGTCTTCACCCACGACTCGATCTTCGTCGGCGAGGACGGTCCGACCCACGAGCCGATCGAGCACGCCGCCTCGCTGCGCGTGATTCCGAGATTGCACGTCTTCCGACCGGCCGACGGCTTCGAGACCGCGCTGGCCTGGGGCATGGCTCTCGAGCGCGACGACGGGCCGACGGTGTTGCTGCTGTCACGCCAGAAGCTGCCCGCCATCGACCGCCGTGCCACAGGCGATCTCGCCGACCCACGCCGGGGCGCCTACCTGGTGGACGGCGACTCCGATGCGGACGTCGTCATCGCGGCCACCGGGTCGGAGCTGCACCTGGCCGTGGCGGCGCGCGAGGCGCTCGGCGCCGACGGCAAGAAGGTCAACGTCGTGTCGGTGCCGTGCCTCGAGATCTTCCTGGAACAGGATCCGGCCTACCGGGCGCAGCTCTTCCCGAGCGGGACACCGGTGGTCACGATCGAGGCAGGGGTGACCGACCCGTGGCGCGTGCTCGCCGGGACGGACGGCCTGACCCTCGGGATCGATCGCTTCGGTGCGTCCGCGCCCGCCGAGGTACTGGGCGAGAAATTCGGCTTCACGGTGGATAGCGTCGTCAGGAGGGTACGCGAATGGCTAGGTTGATCGTGCTGCTGGCGGTGATCTCGATCGTCGGATGCACCGGCGGCTCCGCCGGCCCGCCGGCCGAACCCGCGGCGGTGACGCAGGCTGCGGCCGAAGAGGCCGGAGACTCGTCAGCGTGTCGCGAGAATGCCGACTGCGGCACCGAAGACCGGTACTGCGCCAAACCGCCGGGGGAGTGCGACGGCGAAGGCGAGTGTCTCGTGCGCCCCGAGCTGTGCACCGACGACTGGAGACCGGTCTGCGGGTGCGATGGCAAGACCTACGGCAACGCCTGCGGCGCCGCCTCGGCCGGTCAATCCGTCGCCTACGACGGCGAGTGCACGGAAGACTCGTCGGGCTAGCTCGGCGACTCCGTCAGCACGTCCCCGAGAGTCTTCAGGAAGCGCTCGATGTCCTCGGGGTCGATCGTCAGGCTCGGATCAAGTCTCAATACACTGACTCCGGGCCGTCGGCCCACGACGAAGCCACGGCGCACGAGTTCGCGGTGGACACGAGCCGTGAACGAGGCTTGCGGGTCATCGATCAGCTCGACCGCTACCATCAGTCCTCGTGCACGAATCTCCTTGATCCGGTCGGTGCGCGTCTTGACCTCTTCCAGGCCGGTCGCGAGCAAGGTCGCAAGCTCCCCACATCGCTCGATCAGCCCCTCCTCCCGGATCACCCGGACGACCTCGAGCGCGACCGCGGCCCCGAGCGGATCGTTCTGGTGGGACTGGGCGTACTTCAAGGGCTCTCCGCCCAGTCGCTCCATCACTCCCGGCGAGAAGGCGGCCAGGCTGACCGGATAGCCGTTGCCGATGCCCTTGCCGAGGGCGACGACGTCCGGCGTGATCCCGTAGTGTTGATAGCCGAACCAGGTCCCGGTCTGACCCACGCCGGTGGTGACCTCGTTGACGATGATGAGCCCGCCGTTGCTCTTGACGACATCCACGAGACTCCGGATCAGCTTCTCCGGCGGAAATTGGACCAGCCCCGAAGAGCTACCGGGCTCGAAGACGAACCCTCCGATCCGGTCGAAGGGGATTCGCGCCCAGTGCTCGCAACCTTCGTGGCAGCCGGAGTCCGAGCACCGCGCGCCCGCCATCCAGTCGAAGCAAAACCACTCTTCTTGCTCTCTCCTGCTCGCCGATCCGTAGGCGCCGAAGTACGAGTCGGTCATCGTCATCAGCAGGGGACGGTCGGTCACCGACTGCGCAACCCGGACGCCGTACTCGACCGCCTCGCTTCCCGAGCACAGAAAGACGCCGCCGCCGCCCTCGAACCCCAGTAGCGCCAGGATCTCACCCGCGGATTCCTCGACGATCTCGCTCGAGTAGTTGAATCCGGTGTGACCGATCCGTGCGGATTGCTCCGCGATCACCCGTAGGATCCTCGGATGCCCGTGCCCGATCGAAGTGCACCACACGCCCGACCCGAGATCGACGTACTCGTTCCCGCGAGAGTCGTAAAGGCGACAGTTCTCGGCTCGAACGATGTCCCGGAGAATCAGCTCGTGGCAGGGATACCACAGGATCTTCGCGGCTCGTTCTTTCGCCGTCATCTAGCTACCTCGATTCGAGGGCAAGGCCCATGTGGTGGAGGACGACCGTCTGGCCGTCGTGCCGCAGGGCGTCCGGCTCCGTGCCCCACAGACGGAAGCCGGCGCGCTCGTAAAGCCGTCGAGCCTCGGGGGTGGCGGAGCTGACGCTCAGCTCGACCCAGGACACGCCCGGCAACGACGCGGCGTGGCCGAGCACGGCGTCGAGAAGTCGGGAAGCCACGCCCTGCCTGCGATTCGCGGGGGCCACGTACATGCCCCAGAGGTGCGCCTTATGGGCGGCCTTGACGTGCCGGTCGCGGTAGAGACCCGCCGAGCCGACGAGGCCTGGTTGAAACGCACCGAAGATCACCGAGTCCGGCGCGCGACGAAGTTGCTCGCGGGCTGCCTCCGTTGACGAGACGATGTCGTCGTCAGGGGAGGAGGCGAAGGCGAGAGGTGAGTCCAGCAGAGACGCACGTCTCAGTTCCGCGTAGGCCTCGGCGTCTTGGGGGCCAAGGATGTGGACTTTCACGAGTTTCTCTCCAGGCTCATGAGGCTCGTCTGGATTCCCCCGCACTCACACCAGTGCTATCCCGAACGCAATACCCACTCCATAGAATAGGTGATTGGCCAGGCTGGAAAGTGGAGCCCTGATGCCTTCGGGAGAGCGCCTGCCAAACACTCCCAGTCCCATGGAAGGGAAAACGAAGAACCAGGAGGCTACCGTCGTCGCGACGCCATAGGCAAGGGCCCATACCGGTGATGCAGGCCCTCCGATCAGCAAATCCCAACCGAGCACGAACGGGACCGCGAGGCCCACGCCGATGGCGTAGTGCGTCACGTAACCGTAGAGCCTCTCGTTTGCGACCTGTTCCATCTCGCTTGGATGCTCATAGAAAAAGCGCCCGTGTGCCCAGCCCACGGCCATCCGCCCAATCATCCCCACGTCTATATTCAAGAGCATCCCGGTTCGGGCGAAGAGATGGTTTAACGAATCCATCGCCAACGTCCCAAACACTCCGGCTACCACTCCCGTTGCGACGAGATCCAACGTCCCTCCAATCCGCGAACCTGAGATACCAGACTGCCCAGACGGGTTGATCCTCCAGTTCCCCTATGGGTTCGTACCGGTGTCATCATGACTCGGAGTCATCGGACCTCTCTCATCCATGCGCCCGGCAATCTTGACATCGCCTAGTACGGTCTGTCGCTACAGCTGGCGGTGCGCACGCCCGCAAGATCCCTGCGGATGCTCTTCTTGTACTTGCATTTCGGATGCCCGAGGATAAGCGAGGTGGTCACCTTGTTCTCCTTCGGGATGCCGTAGCGTTTCCGCAGGACTTTCGAGCGGTCCACGATCGGCGGGACCAGGCCGATGATCGTGGTGCCCAAGCCCAAGGAAACAGCGGCCAACATGGCGTGGTGGCAGACCGGATGGGCGTTTTCCGGGCAGATATCCGTGCAGATACCGTCGCCCTTGCAGGTCTCGAGATTCACCAGGTGCAGTTGCTCGGACATCTTTCGACTCCCATCGTTAGATGGCCGCTACTTCTCGTCCCCTCCAGAGCCCTCGCGCGCCGTGGCCCATCGCGCGGCGGCGTCGAGCGATGCGAGGAAGACCGGATCGCGGGAGCCGCGCGCGAGCTCACCGCTCAACAGGGGCGCATCCTCCTGGCGTTCGATCTTCACGGTGTAGGGGAGCGGGCAGGTTCCCTCGGCTTCGACGCGCAACCGGATCACGTCCTCACCGGGTGCGGTTCGCTCCGCGACGAATAGAGTCTCCCGGCCCGATGTGCTCGACGCCGTGATCTTCACCGCGTTCACGAGTCGTGCGTTGGCTACCGCTGCCGCCTCGAGGCGAATCACGACCTCGCCCCCATCAGGCCTCCGCCAGACGCCGCGGGCATCGTCGAGACTCCAGCCGAGTCGCGAGGCCAGCCACCCCACCAGGTAGGCCGCCGCGGCCGTGGTTCCGCGCTTCGTGGCCGGGCCTCCCACCTCGATCGCCACCTCCGTGATGCCGTCGAGCAGGGCGAGCGCGAACTCCGGATCGAACTCCTGCGCGATCACCTGGCGCCAAGCCTCGAGGCGCACCCAGGCCAGGTCGCCGGGCGCGCAGTGCCACGCGTCGTGGGTCGCTAGGGCCGCCAGGTCCTCGAGGACTTGCAGCGGATCGTCCGCCGTTGACGAGTTGACGATGCACCGGCCCGCCACCTTGGCAATTCGCGCCCACAGCGGGTCGGCGGCGAAGCGCGAGCGCCGCCACCACGTGTAAACCGGGCAATCGCCCTCCAGAAGCTGTAGCACCGTCTCCGGAACCAGCACGGCGCTCGCATCGCCACGCGCCTTGAGCGTCACCTGCTCGCTGCACACGAGCCGTCCCTCGGCGGCGCGGTGGCAGTGGGTCGAGACGAACGCGTCGAGGCCGGGGGAGGTTTCGCCCTCGGGTTCGGGATCGACCGTCGAGACCACCAGCGCCCGTCCGGGGTGCTGCTCGCTGAGGAGCGCGATGCTGTGCGTCGCGTCGGCGAGGTCGTCGTCGTCCTCGCAGACGACGATCAGGTTGTGGGTGCAGGCCCGCACGACGGCCCGATCGTCCGTCGAGGCTTCCCGCCAGAAGCGGGTGAGCTGCTTGTCGATGTCCGCGACGTCGGGAAGGCGGATCTGCTCCTCGGGCTGCACGTTCTAGAGCCTCCGCCACGCCCGGCCGTCGCGGTCGAGGAGGGCGTCGGCCTCACTCGGCCCCCACGTGCCGGCGGCAAATCCCGGAAGAGGCTCGCCCCCGGCCGCGGACCACCCCTCGAACAGCCGGTCGATGTACCGCCACGAGGCCTCGACCTCGTCCCGCCGGATGAACAGCGTGGCGTCGCCGAGCAGGGCGTCGAGCAGCAGGCGTTCGTAGGCCTCCGGGGGCTGCTGCCCGAACGAAGTTCCGTAGCGGAACTCCATCGTCACCGGCTGGATTTTCGGGTTGGGGCCCGGGACCTTCGAGTCGAACTTCAACGTGATGCCCTCGTCGGGCTGGATCCGCATGGCCAGCGTGTTCGCGACGAGTCGGTCGTCGCTCCCGCCGTGGAACAGGCGGTGGGGGACGTCGCGGAACTGCAGGGCGATCTCGGTGACGCGCTTCGGTAACCGCTTGCCCGATCTCAGATAGAACGGCACCCCGGCCCACCGCCAGTTGTCGATGAACAGCCGAAGCGCGACATAGGTCTCTGTGGTCGAGTCCGGCGCCACCCCCGGCTCTTCCTTGTAGCCGGGGACCGGCTTGCCTCCTGTCACGCCCGGTCCGTACTGCGCCCGCACCGTTGCCTCATCAACTCTCGTCGTGTCGACCGGCCGGAGGGCGTGGAGCACCTTGACCTTCTCGTCGCGGATGGCGTCGGCCGCCAGCGAGAACGGCGGCTCCATCGCGGTCAGGCACAGAAGCTGGAAGATGTGATTTTGCACCATGTCCCGGGTGGTGCCCGATTCCTCGTAGTAGCCGCCGCGTCCCTCGACCCCGATCGACTCGGCCACGGTGATCTGCACGTGGTCGACGTACTTGTGGTTCCAGAGCGGCTCGAAGATGGCGTTGGCGAAGCGGAAGACCAGCAGGTTCTGGACGGTCTCCTTGCCAAGGTAGTGGTCGATCCGGAAGACGTCCTTCTCTTCGAAGACGCGGTTGACGACCTCGTTCAGCTCGCGGGCCGATTCGAGATCGTGCCCCACCGGTTTCTCCACCACGACCCGGGCCCAGCGCCCGCCCTTGCCGGGGCGGTTCAGCCCGGATTTGCCCAGGCGGTCGATGATCACGGGAAAGGCCGAGGGCGGCGTGGCCAGATAGTAGAGACGGTTGCCCTCGGTGCCCAGCCTGCGGTCGATGTCGTCGAGGTGCTCGCCGAGACGGCGGTAGCCGTCGAGATCGTCGAAGGTCGTCGGGACGTAGGAGATGCGGGGAATGGCCTCTTGCCATACCTCCGGATCGAGCGGTCGGCGGGAGTGCTTCTCGATGCCCTCGCGGAGCTGCTCGGCGAACGCCTCCTGCGGGATGTCGCGCCGCGCCACGCCGACCATCGCGCCGGAGCCCGACATCAGCCGGTCGAGGCCGAGGTTGTAGAGGGCCGGGACGAGCTTGCGTTGCGTGAGGTCGCCGGAGGCGCCGAAGATCACCACGATCCCGGGCTCGACGGCCCGCCCGTCCGTCAGCCCCGCCCGCAGAGGATTCCTCATGCATCAACCTTCTTGGCGGGCTCTCCGCCGAGGTCGTGCCGCAGCGCCGTGGCTAGCCGTGCCGCGAACGACGACTCCTGTTTCGAGGCGTAGCCCGTCAGAAGCGAGAGGGTCAGAACCGGCGCCGACACCTCCAGATCCAGAGCTTCCTCCGCGGTCCAGCGACCCTCGTCGGCGTCCTCACCGGATTCCTTCACCGACGTCAGGCGCGGGTCCTGCTCGAAGGCGGCCTCCGAAAGCTCTAACAACCACGAGCGGATCGCGCTTCCCCGATTCCACGTTTGCGCCAGGGCCTTGAGGTCGTAGCTGAATCGGCTGCGGCACAGGATCTCGAATCCCTCGCCGTAGGCCTGCAATTGCGCCGATGCGATCCCGTTGTGGATCATCTTGGCGAAGTGGCCGGATCCGGCCGGACCGGTGTGGAGGTAGCCGTCGTCTGCCGACAGGTCCTTCAGGATCGGCTCGGCGCGCCTGAAACCGGCATCGCTGCCGCCCACCGTCAGGTTGAAGCCGTGCTTCGAGCCCGCGATGCCGCCGGTCGTTCCGACGTCCAGGAACCCGATGCCCTTCGGCTCCAGCTCGGCGGCTCGTCGGATGCTCTCCTTGTAGTGGGAGTTCCCGCCATCGACGACCAGGTCGCCCTCGACGAACTGCGGCAGCAGCTGGCCGATGATCTGATCGACCCCCGAGCCCGGCGCCACCATCAGCCAGACCAGGCGGGGCGACTCCAGGGCCGCGGCCAGGTCCTTGCAAGTCTTGACGGTCTCGCCGCCGGCCTCGTCGAGCTTCTTGAGCTTGGCCGCGCGCCGGTCGGTGCCCACCACGGTGTGGCCGCGCTCCATCAGGCGCGCCGCCATGTGGAGTCCCATCTTTCCCAGTCCGACGATACCGATTTTCATGCCGACCTCGTGCCGCGGGAATCAGCCTGGCCGAATCCGCTTTTTCCACCATGCCAATAGGCTCATAATAAGCTCTTCGGGAGTGGGTATGAACTTCGATTATCCGTGGAGCATTGTCAGTCTCGGCGTGGCGGTCCTCGTCGTGGGAGTGCCATCCCTGTTGCTGGCGTCACGGGGCGGGCGGTTCCGCGGGTTGCCGGGATGGGCCGGGTTCTGGGTATTCTTCAGCATTCTCCTTGTACTGCTTTCCCGGGTGATCCCCTGGATCGGCTTCACGATACTGGGGCTCCTCCTGCTCGGCAGCCTCCGAGAGTACTTCTACCTGGCGCCGTTGCGTCCCCAGGATCGCTGGGCGGTTCTTTTCGCCTATCTTTTGGTTCCTGTGAGCCTGTACGCGATCTTCATAGACTCGTACCCCGCGTTCGCCACGGCCATCATGATGTTCCTCTTCCTGTTCATCCCGACCGGTCTCTCCCTCGGGTCGCCCGAAAAAGGACTGCTGGACTCGACGGGGCGGGTGATGCTGGCCCTGCTGGTCTTCGTGTTTTGTGGCGAGCACCTCGCCTGGATGGCACACGAGCCCTCGGGGCGGCTTGAGCTGTTCGGGACCCTGGTGCTGGTCTCCGAGCTTCCCCAGAGGCTCACGGGCAGGATCCGCCTGCACGACGGCGTTTTTCGCGCTTTGGGCGGAATGACGGTCTCCTTCGCCGCCGCCGCGGGGGTCGGCGCGTGGCTCGCGCCATGGATCGGCCTCGACCCCCGCGAGGGCCTGATCGCGGGTTTGCTGGTCTGCCTGTGCGTGACCGCGGGCGGCGTGGTGACCGCGGCGGTGGCCCACGATCTCTCGCTCAGCGCCTCCAATGCCCGCCTCGGGCGAGCGGCGCTGCTGGACCGGATCACCCCGGCCATTTATGCTGCTCCCCTGTACTACCACTACGTGAGCCATTTCGCGTGAAACTCGAGTCGTGCGCCGAGCGCTCCGCAGCTTCCTGCTGATCGTCTCCCACATCGGGTTCGTACGCCCGGTGCTGGCGATTCTGGGCGTGCGGTATCGGCGGCGTAATCTGGTGCCTCGCGGGCCGTGCCTGGTCGTCGCCAATCACAACTCCCACCTCGACGCGGCCGTGCTGCTGACCCTCTTTCCCCTGAGCCGCGTACCGCGAGTCCATCCGGTGGCGGCCGCCGACTATTTCGGCAAGACGTGGTTCCTCAGAGCGCTTTCGATGTTTCTCATGAACGCGATCCCCATCGAGAGGAAGCCGATCGCGGGTAGCGACCCGCTAGCGTCGGTCAAGCAGGCCATCGACGCCGGGGACAGCCTGATCTTCTTTCCCGAGGGAAGTCGCGGCGAGGCGGGCGTGGTGGCTCCGTTCCGGCAAGGGATCGGACGGATCATCCGCGCCTTTCCGGGGCTGCAGGTGGTTCCGGTGTTCCTGTCCGGCCCCGAGCGAATCTGGCCCCGCGGGCAGGTGGTGCCCGTGCCCCTGAGCATCGACGCCAACGTCGGCAAGCCCCGCAGCTACTCCCACACGGCCGACTACCAGGAGGTCGCCGAGCAGGTTCGACGCGACGTGCTCGCGCTCGCGCCGCCACCGCCGCCGGTGCCCGGGCCCCGGCCGGCGCCACCGCTCAGGGTGGCCGTCTGCGGCATCGAGCCCGAGAAGCGGCGGGCAGCGTTCCTGAAGATCCTCGAGCGACTCGGGACTGCGGAACGGACCATCGGGATCTCGGCACCGCTCATGGAGGCCGACGACCGCGGCGTGCGCGAGCTGGTTCGCACCATCCCGGTCGCGCGGAGCCGCGGATGGGTGGGGTTTCTGGCGCGCCTGCTGAGGATCGGGGGGCTCCACAAAGGATCGAAGTTCGCCGAGATGGTCGAGCGCGCACGCGTTGACGCGGCCTTCGACCACGGGCGTATCGCTCGCTTCGTGGTCGGAAACGGCAACGCCCTCGTCGATGTCCTGGCGTGGGCCGAGGCCGAGGTCTACAACGGCAAGTTCGACGCGAGCGAGATGCAGCGCCTGGTCGATTACCTGACCGGCCGGCGGCGCATTCCGGCCCGGGCTTGGTGGCGCTATATCCGACACGCCCCCGAGGTCTGGCTTCTCAACACCCTTGATCTGGTCCGGCCCCCGGCGCCCGACGTGATCGTCTTGCTGAAGACCTCGCCGGCGGAGGCGATGGCGAGAATCCGGGCGCGGGGCGAGGAGCTCGAGCCCCACGAAAACGAGGCGTTCCTCGAGAAGCTCGAGGGGGCCTACGATCAGGTTTCGAAAGTCCTGCAGCGTCACCGGCGCCTGGAGGTTCTCGAGTTCGAGACCGAGGAGCGGTCCGCCCAGGACATAGCAAACACCGTCGGCGACCGCATCCGCGACCTGACCCCCGAACCCGGTGCCGCCAACGCGACCCACTCGTGATGTTCGTTCCGCACGATTTCAAGGAGTACCCGCCGGAGGAGATGCTGCGGCGGGCACGGGGGTTCTACGAAGAGATGAACCGGCGCCGTTCGGTGCGTCATTTCGCCGACCGGCCTGTCTCCCGGGAGATCGTCGAGTGGGCGGTTCGCACCGCCGGGACGTCGCCCTCGGGCGCGCACAAGCAGCCGTGGCACTTCGTCCTGGTCGGCGATCCCGAGACCCAAACACGGATTCGCGAGGCCGCCGAGGCGGAAGAGCGCGAGAACTACGAACGTCGCTTCCCCCCGGCGTGGATCGAAGACCTGGCGCCCCTCGGCACCGACTGGCACAAGCCGTTCCTGACCCTTTGCCCGTGGCTGCTGGTGGTATTCGCGCGCCAGTACCGCAAGAGCGAGGGCGGGGTCGAGCGCCACTACTACGTCCAGGAGTCGGTGGGTATGGCCGTCGGGCTCCTGCTGGCGGCGCTGCACCACGCGGGCCTGGCGACCCTCACTCATACGCCAAGTCCCATGGGATTTCTCCGGAATATCCTGGGTCGCCCGGAAAACGAGCGCCCCTACGTCCTGATCGCGCTCGGCTACCCCGAATCGGGCTGTCAGGTCCCCGATCTGGAGCGGAAACCTCTCGAGGAGATCCTCACGATCTCGGACTTCAGCCCTTGACGCGGCGCCGTTTACGGTGGATTTTTGAAGGGCAGCCCAGTCGCTCACGCGGGCGAGGAGCTCGAAGATGACCGGACCCCAGACCTTTCAACGCCTCTCACGTCGAGCCGTCGAGGAGCACCAGCAGATCGACTTCTTCCTGAAGCAGCTGCTGAGCTCCCTCCATGCGCTGGACGCCGATTCCTCCGACGTCGAGCCCCTGCGTCGGCTCGCCGCGCAGATCGACGGCCTCAGGGAACGCCTCGAAGAGCATTTCCAGCACGAAGAGCAGGACGGTCTGTTCCAGGCGATCCTCGATTTGCTGCCCGACACCGGACCGGCGATCGACGGTCTGGCGTCTCAGCACGAACACATGATCGAGGTCCTCCAGATGGCGCGGATTCACGCCGAGCGGGGCGAGCCCTGCGAGGTCTCCGAGCTACAAGACGACCTCCAGCGGTTTCTCGAGTCGATGCGGGTCCATGAGAAGGCCGAGGAGGCCCTTCTCGAGCGGGCCGTCGAAGAGGAAACCCGGTCGCTGACCTGAGCCCGACCGCTCCGTTTCCCTACCCGTCACGTTACCGCCTGGCGAACCGGTGTAGGATTCCCGGGCGATGCTGAACGTCATCTTCGTGATCATCATCGTCTTCTCGGTGCTGTGGGCCGCGTGGTTCGGGGGCATGGGCGCCGTCACGCAGGCGGTGCTCGACAGCGCCAAGGCGGCGGTCGAGCTCGCCATCAAGCTCATCGGCGTCATGGCGTTCTTCCTCGGACTGATGCAGGTCGCCCAGGACGGCGGCATCCTTCGCGTCATAGCCCGCGCCGTCGGCCCGGCCCTGCGTTACATCTTCCCCGGCGTGCCCAAGGATCATCCCGCGATGAGCGCGATGATCATGAACATCGCGTCGAACATGCTCGGCCTGGGCAACGCGGCGACGCCCTTCGGTATCAAGGCCATGACCGAGCTCCAGAAGCTCAACTCCGAAAAGGGCACCGCGACCAACGCGATGGTGGTCTTCCTGGCGATCAACACCTCGGGTCTGGCGTTGCTTCCGACCGGGGTGATCGGCTTGCGCGCGGCCGCGGGATCCGAGAATGCCGCCGCGATCTTCTTCCCCACGTGGTTCGCCAGCGGCTGCGCCACGATCGTGGGCATCCTGGCAGCGCTGGCGTTCTCGAAGCTCCCCTCGATCCGCAAGGCGGAGCCTGCGGCGGTCGACCCCGAGGCGGCGCCGGCGGCCGAAGAGCCGAGCGCCGCCATCCCCGAGCCGGCGGAGGCCGCCCCGGCGTGGTGGCGAGCATCGCGACGGGTGCTCACGTGGGGCTTCACGGCGTCGTTCGTGGCGGCGATGATCGTCTACGTCGTCCGCAGGGCGCCTACGACCCCGGCGCTAGACCTGTTCACCGAGGTCGCCTCGTACTGGGTCATTCCCGGGCTGATCCTGGCCATCGTTTTGTTCGGGTGGTCGCGCGGCGTCAAGGTCTACGAATCGCTCGTCGAAGGCGCCAAGGAAGGCTTCCAGGTCGCGATTCGCATCATCCCGTACCTGGTCGCGATCCTGGTCATGGTAGGGATGTTCAGGGCATCCGGAGGGATGGGTCTTCTGGTCACCTTCCTCGATCCCTTGACCTCGCGCGTGGGATTCCCCGTCGAGGCGGTTCCCGTGGCCCTCATCCGGCCGTTTTCGGGAACCGGCGCTTTCGGCATCATGACCGAGGCCATGGCGACCCACGGGCCCGATTCGTTCATCGGTTACATGGTGAGCACCATGACCGGCGCCACCGAGACGACCTTCTACGTTCTGGCGGTCTACTTCGGCGCCGTCGGCGTCAAGAAGACCCGCCACGCCCTGCCTTCTTGCCTGATGGCCGACGTGGCCGGCATCACCGCCGCAGTCTTCATCGTCAACCTCATGTTCGGTTGACGAGCAAAAAGGGGACACTCTCCTTTATTGCGCCCTTCTGTTTCAAATGTTTCAAAAAGGAGAGTGTCCCCTTTTTGTCCTTGGTTGACGAGCGGCGCAGCGGGTGATAATGTCGCCGATTGTCGTGCACGGAAACCGGGGAAAAACCGAACTGCCTGGCCGGCGGGGCACCCGCCCGGCAAACAAGGGTCTCGGTCTACCGGCCAGATGACGAGGGCGCTCCAACATCGAGCGCCCTTCGCTTTTTGGGGACGATGTCTTCGTTGCCGGCACGCGGGAGGGTGAAGTTGGAGGCCAAGGAACAACTGCTCAAGATGGTCAGGATTCAGGAGCTGGCGCTCGAGATCGCCGGCGCCCAAGCGGTGATCGAGAACGCCCCCACCCGGATGGACGAGATCGAGGAGCGTTTCCGGGATCGAAACACCGAGTACGTCGCGCTGAAGGACCGCTTCGACGAGATCGAAAAGGACCTGCGCGAGCGAAACGACGAGCTCGGCGAGCTCGAAGAGTCGAAGAAAAAGTACACCCACGATCTCATGCAGGTGCAAAACCAACGCGAGTACGCGGCCACGCTCAAAGAAATCGACGCCGTCAAGGCCCAGATCGCCGAGCACGAGGAAGCGGTCATCCAGGGGATGGAAGAAACCGAGTCTCTCGGACCCCAGCTGGAGACCTTCTCGGCCGCCATCGAGGTCGAGCGCAAGAAGGTAGGCGAAGAGCGCGCGGAGGTCGAAAAAGAGGTCGCGGACGCGCGCGACCAGGTCGCCCGGGGACAGGAAGAGCGCCAGCGCCTCGAGGTCGAGCTGCCGGCTTCCCTCGCACACAGCATCCGGAGAGTCGAAGAGCTCCGGCACGGGCGCTTCCTGGTCAAGGTCGAGGACGGCATGTGCCAGGCGTGCTACGTCCGCATCCGCCCGCAGGCCGCCCAGGAGATCCGGGCGGCTTCCCACATCCACGCCTGCAGCCAGTGCCGCCGCTTCCTCTTCTACGAGCCGTCTCTGAAGCCGGCGGCGGAGTCGCCTGGCCCGGAAAAGAGCCCTGCCGGCGTCGAGGCGATCGATGGCGGTTCGGTTTAGCGCCGCTTTCGACGGCGGCTCTCGCGGAAACCCCGGGATCGCGGCCTGGGCCGTGGCGTTGTTCGACGACCACGGCACGTACGTCGAGGGCCACGCGGGGACGCTCGGCCGGGCTACCAACAACGTCGCCGAGTACCACGGATTGCTCGAGACCCTGAGCCTGGCCGTCGGCCGCGGTGCCGAGCACGTCGACGTGCGATCCGACTCGGAGCTGATCGTCCGGCAGATCAACGGACGGTACCGCGTCAAGCATCCGGACCTGAAGCCGCTCTATGCCCGGGCCAAGAAGCTCATCGAGCAGTTCGAGTCGTTTCGAATCGGACACGTACGGCGCGAGCAGAACCGCGAGGCCGATCGTCTGGTGAACGTCGCGCTTGACCGCCTGGGCGAGGCAGGCAACGACGAGCCTGTCCGCATCGTCGATCGTCCCGACCCGGCCGTCTGACCATGTCCTCCCCCGAGGCGCGCCTTCGCGACGTCCGACGCCGGATTGCCGAGGCCTGTGCCCGCGCCGGCAGAGCGCCCGATTCGGTGAGCCTCGTCGCCATCGCCAAGACCTTTCCGGCGGATCGCGTCCTGGAGCTGCTCGCGTGCGGTCAGGCGCTTTTTGGCGAGAGCCGCGTCCAGGAGGCGCTCGGCAAGATCTCCGACGTCGGCGAGGGGGCGCGGTGGCACCTGGTCGGCCACCTCCAGCGCAACAAGGCGCGCCATGCCGTCGGAGCGTTCGAGCTGATCCACTCGGTGGACGGCGAGCCGCTGGCGAGGGAGCTCGACCGGCGCGCGGCGGCCGCGGGGATCCGGCAAGCGATCCTGCTCCAGGTCAATCTTTCGGAAGAGTCGACCAAGCACGGCCTCGACCAGGGCGGGGCCCGACCCCTTCTTGAAATCGTCGCGGGTCTCGACCACCTCGACCCCCGCGGGCTGATGACCATCCCGCCGCCGGCCGACAGCGCCGAGGAGTCGCGGCCGTGGTTCGCACGGCTCCGGGAGCTGCGCGACCTCCTGTGCGAGAGCAGCGGGCTCGATCTTCCCGAGCTGTCCATGGGGATGACCGGTGACTTCGAGGTCGCGGTCGAGGAAGGGGCGACCCTGGTCCGGGTCGGCACGGCCCTGTTCGGTGAGCGCACCCCGGGTTAGCCCCGTAAGTCCGACTCATTGCACCGCCTCCCCACGGGCACTATGTTCGCCCACGTATCGGGATTTGCCCCGAGCCGCCAGCAGGGGGGGCCCTGCCAAGATTGTCGTGAGTTGGGCCTGCCCTGAGCTTGTCGAAGGGAGCCCGCCTGCCCTGAGCTCGTCGAAGGGTCGAAGGGTCGAAGGGCCGAAGGGCCGAACAGGAGTCGAGAATGAGCAACCGGATGACCGCGATGGAGATCGAGGGGCAGGACTTCCCCCATAAGATCAGGGGGTTCGATCCGGAAGAGGTCCGTCTCTACCTACGCGCCGTCGCTGCGGAGATCGAGCGCCTCAACCTCGACAACGGAACCCTGCGCGAGGAGATCGGCCGGCTCAAGGAGCAGGTCGGCGAACACCGCGATCGCGAGCGATCCCTTCGGGAGACCCTGGTCACGGCCCAGGAAATGGCATCGGGTCTGAAGGAGAAATCCCGCACCGAATCGGATCTCATGATCAAGGAGGCGCGGATCAAGTCCGAGCGCATGATCGAGCGCGCCCAGGATCAGCTCACACGGATCGAGGCCGAGATCAGCCGGGCCAAGCTGGAAAGAGATCTGTTCGAGAACCGGCTTCGTAGTACCATCGAGGAGCATGAATCGCTTCTCGACCTCCGCAAGCGCGAGAGGTCCGAGCCGGATAACCTCAGATTCCTGCGGCGTCGCACCGCCGCCGAAGCTGGATGATCAAGGCCGATCTCGCCATAGTCGGCATTGCCGAGCTAGCCACTCCCGAGGGCCGTGAGGCCCGATCGGGAGCCCACCTGGGTAAACTGAGGATTGTCGAGGACGCGGCCGTCGCCTGTCGCGACGGGCGGATCGTCTTCGTCGGCACCGAGCGTGACTTCCGGCAGTCGGTGGAGGTCGAGCCGAGCGGCCGCACGATGGACGCCTGCTCCGGCACGGCCCTCCCCGGTTTCGTGGACGCCCACACGCACCTGGCCTTCGCGGGCTGGCGAGAGTCGGAGTTCGACGAGCGCCTTCGGGGGGCGACCTACTCCGAGATCGCGGCCCGCGGCGGCGGCATCCTGTCCACCGTCGCCTCGACCCGGGCGGCGAGCCCCGAGGCACTCTCGGAGCTGATCCGTGAGCGCCTCGACGGCATGCTTGCCCTGGGAACCACCACCACCGAGATCAAGAGTGGCTACGGTCTGAGCGTCGAGGCCGAGCTCAAGCAGCTCGACGCGGTGCGGCGTGTCGCCCAAAGCCATCCCATGGAGGTCGTTGCGACCTTCCTGGGAGCCCACACGGTCCCCGCGGAGTACCGCGAATCCCGCGCCGACTACATCGAGTTGATCGTCGGCGAGATGATCCCGAGGGTCGCCGAAGCGAGCCTGGCCCGCTACGCCGACGCCTTCGTGGACGCCCATGCCTTCACCCTCGACGAGGCTCGCCGGGTTCTCGTGACGGCCCGGGAGCACGGGCTCGGCGCGAGACTCCACGCAGACCAGCTTGCCGACGACGGCGCGGCCTCGCTGGCAGCCGAGCTGGGGGCGGCGTCGGCCGACCACCTCGAGTACGCCTCGGACGAGGGCCTCGAGGCCATGGCGCGGGCGGGCACCTGCGGCGTCCTGCTGCCGGCGGCGACCTTCTTCCTGATGATGGAGCGACGGCCCCCGGGACGACGCCTGGTCGACGCCGGACTTCCCGTGGCCGTGGCCACCGACTTCAATCCCGGCTCGTGTCCCACCGAGAGCATGGAGGCGGTGCTGTGGTTCGCCTGCCTGTGGGGCGGTCTCACCGTCGACGAGGCGATCACGGCGGCGACCCTCAACGCCGCGCACTCGCTGGGACTGGCCGAAGAGACCGGCTCGCTCGAGCCGGGCAAGCGCGCGGACTTGGTCATCCACGCGGTCCCCAACCGTTACCACCTGGTCTACCGGTTCGGCGTCCCGCGAGTGCGGACCGTCGTGGCAGGGGGCGACGTCGTTGTCGACGACGGGCAGCTGATGTAGCCGGCGGTCGCGCGTCAGAACAGCGGTGCGCGCTCTTCGATCTGGAACTTGAAGACGTAGGTCGTGACGCTGAGATCGATCGGCTGCTCGTAGTTTGCCTTGATGATCATCTCGCCGGAGTAGCGCTGCATCTTCAGCTTCTTCGGGTCCAGGGGAATCTCCAGGTCCTCGGCCTTCTGGATGATCCGCTCCCTCACTTCCCCGTCGCTCTTGCGCACGGCTGCAAAGCGGCACTCTTCCTCGATGTAGTCGCGGAACTCGTAGGCCGCGATCCGTACCGGGATGATCTTGACCGCGAGGAAGATCCCGATGGCAACTACCGCAACGGCGATCAGAAGACCGAGTCTGCCTTCGCCTCGTTCACCGTGTCTGACCATCGTGAGGTTCTCCGTCGTTCGAAATCGTTGACCCAGTTCCTTCGGGGCCCCGCGCACACCGGCGCAGGGGAGCCCGTGAAGCACCCCGAATATAGGGTCCGGGGCCCTCTGCAGACAAGTCGGCCTGCTTGGAGCCGGTGGAGGCTGGTCGCAAGGGGCCGGCGAACCTATCTTTGGCACCGCCACCTGAATGTGGCTATCCCGGCGAGTCTCGCGGCTCGCGTCGGAGGCATCATGGTTGATCCAAGGCGGACGGCGATCGCAGTCCTGTGCGCGGTGCTCGGCGTCGTCACGGCGGCCGGGGCGGCACTCGAGCGGGTCGAGAAAACCCTGCTGCTCGAGGAGGCCGTATCGGTTCAGGAGCTCGTCGAGCTCGAGAACCTCCTGGGCTCGGTCACGCTCCGCGGAGGCGGGGAGCCCGGACAGGTGAAGGTCGAGGCCCGCATCGTGGCGGAGGCCGACACCGCGGACGAGGCGCAGAGCCTCGCCGACTCGATTCGGGTCGTGCGGACGGACGGCGACGATGGCGCCTTGCTCCACGTTTCCTTCCCGGTGGACGACCACACCGCCTTCCGCATGCCGCGGGAAGAGCGAGACAACCGGATCGCGCGCTGGGTCGCCCCGCTATTGAAGAAGTTCAACAAGACGACGGTCGCCGCGGTCTACGATGGGCGAACGGTTCAGGTCGGGCAGAGCAAGGGCGCCATGGCGCTGGCTGTCCACGTCTCCGTGATCCTGCCCTACGACGTCCATTCCTCGGTGCGGCAGTTCATGGGCACGGTGGATTGCGATCGGCTCCGCGGCGATCTCGAGATCGAGACGGTCGAGGGCCACGTCGAGCTCGGTCGGGTCTACGGCAAGCTCGACGCGAGAACCGGAGCGGGCGACCTGACGGTGTTGACCTTCCGGGGGGAGCGCGCCAACATCCAGACCTCATCGGGCACCGTGGAGATGGTCGATGTCGATGCCGACGAGCTGAGCCTGCGGACCGGCAGCGGCCCCATCCGGGGCCGGCAAATCAAGTCCGACGCCTTGACCGTGGATGCCCAGAGCGGCGAGGTGGAGCTGGAGGAGCTCGACACCCGCCGGTTCGACGTCACGACCGGCTCGGGCGACGTCGACCTGGACACACGACTGCAGCGCACGCGTGAGGCGACGATCCGATCGGGATCGGGAGATGTAACCCTCAGAGTCGGCACCCTGGCGCCGTTCGACCTCGAGGCCCGATCCGAGTCCGGATCGGTCAAGGCAGATGGAACGCTCGAGATCGCGCAGCAGGAGAAGACCGCGGCGACGATCCACCGGGGAACCGGTGGCGCAGCTCTCGAGGTGACCACCACCAGCGGAGCGGTCGTCCTGAAGATCCAGTAGGGCGAGGGTCGGAGCCTACGCCTCCGGGCTACCGTTGTCGGAAATGCTCTCGAACAGCACGCCCATGCAACCCGCGGGCATGGGGAACGCCCGAACCGCGTAGCTGCGCTTCTGCAGGTTCGCGTCCTCGTAGTTGACGGTCCCGATGCGGCGGGATTTCCCGTCGACCACCACGTCCCGGTAGGCCTTCGGGATCTCGGTCTCGGCCAACGCGGGGAAGGCCTCGAGGATGTACTTGCCCACCAGGGGGGCCATATCGGCTCCCGTGCAGTTCGAGGCTTCCTTGTTCGCGTAGATCAGCTTGAGCTTGCGCTCGTCGTCGTGATCTTCCAGATGGTAGATGAAGATCCCCATGTTGATCTCCGCCAGCACCGCGTCGAGAAACGTGAGGATCGCGGAATACTCCGGGAGCTCGAAATACTGAGTCATGGGTCTCACCCCCTTCTGCCACCCCAATGATTGTATTCCAGTCCACCGGCCAAGGTGAATCTTTCAAAAAAGCAAGGTGAGCAGGGGTTATCCTTGGCGCCAGGGGCCGGCGGGAGCCGGCCGCCCGTCCCGAGAAGGAGGATCCGGTGAAATCCACCACCCAGTACCTGACCTTCAACGTCTCCGCGCGGATGGACTTCGAGAACATCACCCCACGGGTCGAATCGATCGTCGCGCAGAGCGGCATCCGCGAGGGGCTGTGCCTGGTGAACGCGATGCACATCACGGCCAGCGTCTTCATCAACGACGACGAGTCGGGTCTCCACCAGGACTACAAGGAATGGCTCGAGGCGCTCGCGCCGCACGACCCGTCGCGCTACCGCCACAACCGCACCGGCGAGGACAACGGCGACGCCCACCACAAGCGTCAGGTCATGGGGCGCGAGGTCGTGGTGGCGGTGACCGAGGGTAGGCTGGACTTCGGACCCTGGGAACAGATTTTCTACGGCGAGTTCGACGGTGGCCGACCCAAACGCGTCCTGGTGAAGGTGATCGGCGACTAGGCGAGGCGGACGCGGAGGACAGCTCTTGGGCCCTGGCGCCTACTCTGCCCGAGACACGATCCGGATGCTGGTCCAAGGACCGAAGTTGTTGCTCCAGGGTTTCTGGACCGCGCTGCTCCCGTCGCCCGAACGAGAACGTTTCGCTCGCCCCCGAGAGCTGGACGCCCCGCGATGGTCCTTGGAGCTGGGCATCGTCCAGATGTTCGGCGGCATCGCCCTGTTCCTCGCGGGAGGCCTGGCCTTCATGCGACCCGCGACCACCGACGGCTCGATGACCCTGCTCCAACACTGGTGGCCCGGACTCAGCACGACCCACTTCCAGGGGCTCGCCATCCTCAACTGGCTCGCGTGGTTCATACACCCGGCGTCGTGGCCCTTCGCCTACCTGGCCCTGGTCGGACTGGCGCGCTGCGCCGCGTTTGCCATCACCCGTGAGGCGGTAGGGGAGCCGATCGTGTGGGCGCTGCTGCGTGCCCGGAAGTTCGCGAGCACGCGCTCCGCGACTCGACGGCGAGAGTCACGCCTCGGCCCGATGCGTCCGGACCGGGTCCTGGCCGGCAAGGGACCGGACCTCTTCGTTGTCTGCTGCCGCGAGAAGCCGGAGTGGACCTCCGCGAGCACCCTCGAGATCGGAGGCCGCTTCTATCGTCTCGTCGGGGTCGAGGAACGCCCCGACGGACCCTGGGACTCGATCGTCTATCGCCTGCGGGAGGCGAAGATCGGAGCCGGCGTCATCCGCCGACTCGTTCGGTACGAGCCTCCGCCCGGAGCGACCCTTCCCGACCCGCCTTCCGAATCTCAGTAACCCGTCGCGCGCGGTGCGCCGGGATATAATCCTCCGGGTCCGGGAATCCCCAACCGGATGCTGAGGAGATCGGTCCATGAGCCTGAAGTGGATTCACGAGAACCCGCCGTACTGGGATAGCGGGAAGGCCGGAATCATCGGCAACGCGCCACCCGGAATCTTCGAGCTCTCCGCGTACGATGACGGCGACATGCTCCCTGGGGAATGGTGGCGGGTCGAGCAGGACGGATCGGTCCTCGGCTACGGTTGGATGGACACCACGTGGGGCGATGCCGAGATCCTGCTCGCCGTGGACCTCTCGGCGCAGCGAAAGGGAGTCGGGGCCTTCATCCTCGACCGGCTCGATGAGGAAGCGGCCTCCCGTGGGCTGAACTACCTATACAACCAGGTCCGGGAGTCGCACCCCGACCCCGCGGGGATCACGAAGTGGCTCGAACAACGCGGCTTCGCGAGGTCGCACGACGACCGGCTCCTGCGCCGGCCGGTAAAGCCGCACCGGTCTTCGCCATGACGGTCGTCGGCTCGATGGACGAGCACCTCCGGGTCATCCGCGCCCTTCGAGAGCTCGCTCCGGAGATCGAACGGGCCGCCGGGGAGATCGGGCGTCGGCTCCGCGACGGCGGAACGGTCTTTTTTATGGGCAACGGTGGGAGCGCGGCGGACAGCCAGCACCTGGCCGCCGAGCTCGTCGGCCGTTTCAAGATCGAGCGCGCCGCGTTGCCGGGAATCGCCCTGACCACGGACACGTCGATCCTCACCGCAGTCGGCAACGACTACGGCTTCGATCAGATCTTCGCGAGACAGGTCGAGGCCTTGTGCGGCGAGAAGGACGTCGTCGTGGGGCTGTCGACCTCGGGCAACAGCCCCAACGTGCTGCTCGCCCTCGAGGCCGCAGGCCGTCTGGGAGCCTACCGGATCGGCATGACCGGTCGCGGCGGCGGGAAGATGGAGCAACACTGCGAGCAGTGCCTCGCCGTGGCATCCAACGACACCGCGAGGATCCAGGAGGCGCACATCCTGATCGGCCACATTTTCTGCGATCTGGTCGAAGGGTCGATCGGCGGTAGGGGCTAACTCTCCCTCACCGCGGTGGCGTCGGCGGTCACGACGTTCTGGCGACTTGCACCAAGCATCTCGTCGATGATGTCCAGGAGGCGCTGCGACGCTCCACGATTGGCCTCGATCAGTTTCGAGCCGTTCTCGGCCATCGCTTCGCGGACCCCGACGTCGGACAGCAACTCGGATACCGCGCTCTCCAGTCCCTGACGGTCGCGTACCCGGCGGGCGCCGTCCACCTCGAACAGTGCCTCGCTGAGCTCTTCGAAGTTGTGCAGGTAGGGGCCGACCACGACCGGCACGCCCAGGGAGACCGGCTCCAGCATGTTGTGCCCGCCCACGGGAACCAGGCTGCCGCCGACGAACGCCACGTCGGATGCCGCGTAGAACAGCAGGAGCTCGCCCATCGTGTCGCCCAGCAGGACGGAGGTTTCCGACGAGCAGTCCCTTCCTGAGGATCTTCTCACCGTGTCGAAGTCCCGGGCTTCACACAGGCGCGCGACGCGATCGAAACGCTCGGGGTGCCGCGGCACCAGGATCAGCAGCGCGCCGGGATGTCGTCGCCGGATCGCAGCATGGCACTCCAGGGCCTGGGCCTCCTCGTCCTCGTGGGTGCTCCCCGCGACCCACACGGGTCGGGTCTGACCCCACTGCTGTCGCAGCTTCCGCGCCTCGCCCTCGACGACGGTGGGCAACTCGGTGTCGAACTTGATATTCCCCACCACGCGAGTCCGATCGGCGGCGGCGCCCAGGGCCATGAAGCGCTCGGCGTCTTTCGGGCCGCGGGCGGCGATCAGGTCAATCCGTCTCAGCATCTGCCTCAGAAGTGTGCGGACGTGTTGAAAACCCCTGAGGCTCTTGTCCGACAGCCGGGCGTTGGCCACGATCAGGGGAATGCCCCGCCGCGAGCACGTCCGGAACAGGTTGGGCCACAGCTCCGTTTCCATGACGACGCTGATCTCCGGGCGCACGTGATTCAGGAAGCGGCGCACGGCGCCGGGCAGGTCGTAGGGGACGTAAACATGAAAGACCCTCTCGCCGAACAGCGCGCGAACGCGCTCGGAACCGGTGGGCGTGGTGGTGGTCACGACCAGGGATCGCTCCGGATAGCGATCGAGAAGCGCGCGAACCAGGGGCGCCGCCGCCAGGATCTCTCCCACCGAAACGGCGTGAAGCCAGATCGGGTTGCGGAGCGATGGCTCGGGAAAGAACCCGAACCGTTCCCCCCAGCGCTTCCAGTAGCCACGATTCCGGAAGCCGCGCCAGGTGAGGTGGAGGATCACGAACGGAATGACCAGGTACAGGAGCACCGTGTACAGAATCTCGATGGGATGAAGCCGATTCCCGTCGGGATCGCTCACGGCCATGTCACATCCTCTCGCGAAACGATTCCTGCACTTCGAGCGTGCCGAGTCTACACCCGGCGAGGTGTATACTTGCGGCCCTCATGTTCGCCTTCACCTCTCACGACGGGACTCGCCGCGAGTTGATTCTAGCCCGTGACCGACTCGTGACAAAGCCGTGGCATCGCCCGTTCGTGTGATGCGGTCTTCGGATTCCGACGACTCGCCGGACCTCGCGGTCCTCATTTCGTTCTCGGGGCAGGGCGGCGTCGAGCGCATGGTCCTGAACCTGCTGGAGGAGTTCGTTCGGCGAGGTTTACGGATCGACCTGCTTCCCATCCGACGGGATTTCCGCGCCGACGATTTCCCCCCGGGCATCAACGTCGTTTCGCTCGGCGCGAGACATTCCCGGACGAGCGTCCTTCCATTGATTGGCTACCTTCGGAAAAAGAGACCCGCGGTGATGCTGGTCGCCAAGGACCGCGCAGCCCGCGCGGCGCTGTGGGCCCGGGCTTTCTCCCGGGTGAGCACTCGAATCGTCGTTCGTCTCGGCACCAACCTCGCCGCTTCCCTGGAGGGGAGGTCGAGCCTTCGGCGCTGGAGTCGATACGGGCCGATGCGGCTGAGCTACGGCATGGCCGATCGCGTGATCGCGGTCTCCGAGGGCGTGGCCGAGGACACCGCGGCCGTCACCGGATTGCCGAGGGATCGAATCGCGGTGGTGCGCAATCCGGTCGTCACCCCGCGCCTGAGGGCCATGGCGAAGGAAGCGGTCGACCATCCCTGGCTGCCGGCGAGCGACGTCCCGGTGGTCCTCGGCGCCGGTCGGATGACCCGACAGAAAGACTTCCCCGTGCTGGTGCGCGCGTTCGCGCGGGTTCGCCGCGAGCGACCGTGCCGCCTGATCGTTCTCGGGGAGGGCCCTGACCGCGCGGAGATCGAGCGACTCGTCGGAGAGCTCGGCGTGGGTGACGACGTCTCTCTCCCGGGCTTCGCCGTCAATCCCTACGCCTACATGTCCCGGGCGAGCCTGTTCGTCCTTTCCTCTCGCTGGGAGGGATCTCCCAACGTCCTGACCGAGGCCCTGGCCGTGGGCACCCCCGTGGTGTCGACCGACTGCCCCAGCGGGCCGCGGGAGACTCTGCAGGAGGGTCGTTTCGGGCCGCTGGTCGCGGTCGGTGACGAGGAGGCGCTGGCGCGGGCCATCCTGGAAACGATGGCCCATCCCCTGGACGCCGCAACCCTCCGTGGAGCGGTGGACGAGTTCACCGTGGAACGCAGCGCCGATGGTTACCTGGAAGTTTTGGGCCTCTCCCCCGGCCCGGGCTAGGGGGTCGCTATAATCGCACCGCCTGGGGACACCCGATGCTGCTGTCGCTGAAGTACAACTTCCTCTTCGTCCACATCGCCAAGACGGGGGGCACCAGCATCCGCGCGTCCTTGAGCCGGCTCAGGTGGCGCGACCCGATGTACGTCCCGCAGTTCATCTGCAGTCGTCTGAGCCATCTCACCGGCCACCGCATCGCCAGCAAGCTCCCGCGTCACTCCAAGATCGTCGCGGCCAAGGAGATGCTGCCGCCGCCCCTGTTTGACGGATTGTTCAAATTCGCCTTCGTGCGAAACCCCTGGGACCTTCAGGTCAGCTCGTATCACCACATCCGCCGCGAGGTGCCGCAGATCATGGAGTCGATCGAGGACTTTCCCCACTTCATCCGGTGGAAGCTCGATCCCGAGCGGCCCTACCAGTACCACGTCGACACCTCGATCGAGCTGCAGTCCGACTACCTCGTCGACCTCCGTGGCCGGGTGATCGTGGATTTCCTCGGGCGGTACGAACGCCTCCAGGAAGACTTCGATGAGGTCTGCCGCCGGATCGGGGTCGCGCCTCGACACCTTCCGCAGAAACGCAAGGCGAAGGACCGTGGGGCCTATCGCGAATACTACGACGACGAAACCGCCGAGCTTGTCGCTCGGCACTTCCGTCGAGACATCGAGGAGTTCGGCTACCGATTCGATTCGACGGTACCGGATCCGGTGCCGACGACGCGGGAGCACTGACGTGGAATCCCCGAAAGAAACCCACGGCGAAACCGAATCGAAGGGCATTCGCGAGGTGTCGGTCGTGATGCCGGCATACAACGAAGAGGAGATCCTGCCGGCGACCCTGACCGAGTCGGTGGAGATCCTCGACGAGATCTGCGACAAGTGGGAGATCGTCATGGTCGACGACGGCTCCACGGACCGGACCCCCGAGCTGCTGCGGGAGTGGTCCGAGCGCGAGCCGCGGATCCGGGTGGTCACGCAGGAGAAGAACTACGGCTACAGCAAGGCGCTGGCGCGTGGCTTCGATGCCTGCCGCTACGACCCGTGCTTCTACACCGACGCCGACGCCCAGTTCGACCTCCGCGACATCCAGAAGCTGTACGACCGCAAGAGCGAGGCCGACATGGTGAGCGGCTACCGCATCGGCCGTCAGGACCCGCCGATACGCCTTCTGACCTCGGCCGTCTACAACAAGATCCAGGCGTGGGTGCTCGGCGTACGCGCCCGGGACGTCAACTGTGCCTTCAAGCTCTTCAACCGCCCGTTCTTCGAGAAGGTGCGCCTGACCAGTGACGCCTTCCTGATCGATGCCGAGCTCTACGCCCGCGCGAAGCGAGAAGGGTTGACCTGGGTTCAGGTGGGGGTCCAGCACCGGCCCAGAACCGGCGGCACGACCACGGTCCGGGTGGGCACGATCACGGAGACCCTTCGAGAGCTCTGGAACCTGCGCCGCACCCTCAGGCAGGAGTCGGATTGAGCCCCGTCGTCGTTCCGGAGGACAGCGCCTGGCGAACCCGCTACTTCGTCGTGGTGGCCGGCCTCACGGTCCTTCACGCCTTCCTTGCGGCGATCTTCCCGGTCGCCGGCGACGAGGCGTACTACTGGGACTGCTCCCGGAATCTGAGCTGGAGCTACTTCGATCAGCCTCCGCTCGTCATCTGGACGATGGTGCCGGCGCGCATGGTGCTGGGCGAGACGGCCCTGGCGGTACGATCTCCCGTCATCTTCGCGAGCCTCCTTCTGGCCCTGTTCCTCCTGCCCCTGGTTCGTCGGCTGGGAGGCGGGGCGCGCGAGGCGACCTGGGCCTATCTGCTGCTCCACGCCATGCCGATCTACTTCCTGGGGAACTTCTACGAGTCCACCGACACCGCGATGATCACCGCCTACGTCGGCGCGACCTGGGCCGCGGTGGCGATCGCGCAGGGGAGCCGCAGGGCGTGGTGGGGCTTCGGCGTTGCGTGCGGGCTGGGGTTCCTCGCGAAGTTTCCCGCCGTTCTTGCCGTGTTCTCTCTGGCGCCGGCTTTGATGCAGCGCGAGGTCCGGAAACAGCTACTCACGGCGCGGCCGTATCTGGCAGCGCTTCTGTCCTTCGCTCTCACCGCGCCGGTGTGGATCTGGGGAGCGCGTCACGACTGGGACAACATCACCTTCCAGCTTCGAGGGCGACATCAGCGAGCCGCCACGGAAGGGCTCGAGCACCTGGCGGGGTTCGTGGCGACCAACCTCGCGGGAGCAACGCCCTTCCTCTTCATCGCGATGATGATCGCCTGGTGGTACAGCCGCAAGGAGAGCAATCCGGGGTGGGCGGTCTTCCGGGTCGCCGTGGCGACGCCCTTCGCGTTCTTTGGCCTGATCTCGATCTGGAAACACGTCGGTGGGCACTGGGGCGCGCCGGGGCTCGTGCTCGGGATCGTCCCGATCGTGCTGATCTCTTTTCCGGGCCGCAGGATCTGGGTCACCCTCGGGACGGTCATGGGGCTGGCCCTGTCGGCGGTCCTGACCTTCGCGGCCCTCAATCCCGAAGCCGTGCTCGCGGCGTACCGCAAGGCCCGCCCCGAAGCGCGCACGCCCAAGGGGATCATCTCCATGATCGGGAACGAGGAGATCGCCGAGGAGATCCAGCGCCGCCTGCGGCCGGGGGAGGTGATGGCCTCGGAGAGCTACACCAACGCACACCTTCTGCCGTTGCTGGTCCGTGGCGAGATGCCGTCCACGCTGGCGCACCTCGGCGGCATGCACGGTTTTGCCTCGTTGTACTGGACCCGTCCGGAACGATGGGACGGGGTCGACGTGTTGTTCGTGACCGAGCGGACCCAAAACGACGGCAAGCTCGCCGAGCTGTTCGAGGAGTGCGTCGAGGAAGAGCCGATCCGGGTCTTTCGCCAAGGAGAGCTGGCCCGGGAGATGCGCACGATCCGGTGTCGCAACCTTCTTCGGCCGGAGCCCGCCTTCAGCAGGCTCCCCCGCAAGGCGAGTTTCTAGGGATCCTGGAACTGCAGGTCGTAGAGCTTGCGGTACAGTCCGCCGCGCTCGAGCAGCTCGCCGTGGCTGCCCGATTCGACGATCCGCCCCTCTTCCATGACGAGGATGCGATGCGCCTGCATCGCCGTCGCGAGACGGTGGGCGATCACCAGGGTCGTGCGGTCCTTCATCAGGTTCTTGAGCGCTTCCTGGACCAGCGACTCCGATTCGCTGTCCAGGTGTGAGGTCGCCTCGTCGAGGATCAGGATCGGGGCGTCCTTGAGAATCGCGCGCGCGATGGCCAGCCGTTGCCGCTGACCTCCGGACAGCTGCGAGCCCAGCTCGCCGATCCGCGTGTCGTAGCCCTTGGACTGGGCGGTGACGAAGTCGTCGGCGTACGCGGCCTTCGCGGCCTGACGCACCTTCTCGAGCGGCACGTCGGCGCGCCCGTACGCGATGTTGTTCCGGATGGTGTCGTCGAACAGGACCGTTTCCTGCGTCACGATGCCGATCTGCGCCCGCAGGCTGCGCAACGTGAGATCCCGAACGTCGGCACCGTCGATCTGTACCTGCCCGTCGGTGGGGTCGAAGAACCTCGGTAACAGGCCGACCAGCGTCGTCTTTCCAGCGCCCGAGGGTCCGACCAGCGCGACGATCTGTCCGCGGGGAATCTCCAGGTCGATTCCCCGAAGCACCGGCGCGTCGCCGTAGGAGAAATGCACGTTCTCGAACCGCAAGCCCTCATGGACGCCGTCGATCGTGACGGCGCCGGGACGCTCCTCGACCTCGTTGACGGCCTCCAGGATCTCCCGGGTGCGGCTCGCGCCGACCCGGGCCTGCTGCACGACGAGATTGACCTTGTTGAGCTTCCGGATCGGCTCGTACAGCAACATGAGGTTGCCGATGAACTGCGCCAGCACGGGCGCCGTCAGCTCCCCGGCACGGACCTGTTTTCCCGCGTAGAACAACAACACGGCGGCGCCGACGGTCATGATCGATTCCACCACCGGGCTCGATGCGAGATTCAGGAGCTGCGCGCGGAGCTGCACTCGCAGGTAGTTCCGGGTCGCGGTCCGGAATCGAGCCTCCTCGAACTTCTCCGTTCCGAACGCCTTGACCACGTTGGCGCCGCGGATGCTCTCGGAGAGCAGCGCGGTCAGGTCGGCCATCCGCTGCTGGGCACGAAGGCTCCGGCGACGCATCAGCTCGCCGAAACGCGCGATGACGATGACGATCGGAGGCAGCCCGACCAGACAGATCAGGGCCAGCTTGAAATCCGTCGAGAGGAGCAACACCACCAGGAGCACGAGCGTGACCGATTGCTGGAAGAGGTCGAGCAATCTTCCCGATACCGCCATCTGGATCAGCGATACGTCACTCACGACCCGGCTGACCAGCTCCCCGGAGGAGTGCATGGCGTGAAATGCGCTCGATTGCCCGAGGATCCGTTTGTGGAGGTCGTTGCGGATGTCGTTGGTGATGCCGAGCCCGATTCGCTGGAAGGCATAGCCGTTGGCGAGGCTGGTGGCTGCGCGGATCATGAAGATCACGACGAACAGCGCGGGGATGAACCAGACCACATCCTGGTCGTCGATGTCGAAGTTGTCCTTCATCCTCTGGTAGCCACGATCCAGCCGATCCTTGAGGTTGAGCTTCGAGAGAGCTCCCGGAGGCTCATCGCGGTCCTTTTCGCCTCCTCCTCCGCCGAGCGCTCCCATGGAGCCTCGCTCGTCCGGTCCGGCCTGGAGCAGCTCACCGAAGATGGGCTCGATCATCGCGACCAGCGCGGTCGAGGCAAGCGCATAGACGGGAATGCTGAACAGCGCGAGCAGCGCGATCCAGCCGATGTAACGACGGAGGTAGTGTCCGAAGAATTTCAGCATGATCCGAGCGCCTGCAAGCGTGTCATCTCGTCACGCCGCGTACGCCGCGACGACTTTCTCGACGGCCCGAACGACATCGCCGGCGTCCTCGTCCGTCATGGTGGGGAAGACGGGGAGCGTCACCAGCTCTTCGTAGGCGGCCTCGGCGACAGGACACGTTCCCTCGGCCGTCCCGAAGCGTTCACGGTAGAACGGATGCAGGTGGACCGGAAGGTAGTGGACGTTGACGCCGATCCCCTCGGCCTGCAGGGCGGCGAAGATCCGCGAGCGATCGACCCGAAGCCCGGACCCGGAGAAGCGAACCATGTACAGGTGATAGGCACAGGTCCTGTCCCGCCGGACGCTCACGGGGGAGACCGTGGGCACGTCGCGAAACGCCGCGTCGTAGCGCGCCGCGATGGCCTGCCGCCGCCGGGTCCATTCCTCGACGTGCGGAAGCTGCGAGAGCCCGAGGGCGCAATGGATGTCGCTGAGCCGGTAGTTGTAGCCCAGCATCGTCATCTCGTAAAAGAACGCCCCGTGCTGCTGGCGCTCACGAAAGTCGGTGGTGATTCCGTGATTGCGGAAGACCCGCATGGTCCGGGCCAGCTCCGGGTCGTTCGTCGTGATCACGCCGCCCTCGCCCGTCGTGATCGGCTTCACCGGGTGCAGGCTGAACGTGCTCATCTCGGCCAGGCTGCCCACCGGTCGGTCCTTGTAGCTCGCGCCTAGCGCGTGGCAGGCGTCGGCCACGAGCTTCACCCCTTTCCGGCCGGCGATCTCCGTGAGGGCATCGTAGTCGCAGGGCTGGCCGGCGTAGTCCACGACCAGGATCGCACGCGTGCGTGGACCGATCGCGGCCTCCACCTTCGAGGGATCGATCAGAAGAGTCTCCGGCTCGACGTCGCAGAAGACCGGCGTCCCGCCCTGGTAGACCACCGCGTTGGCGCTGGCGGCGAAGGTCATCGGCGGGACGACGACCTCGTCGCCTGCCTCAATCCCGAGGGCCGCGACCGCGGCGTGCAGCGCGGCCGTACCGTTGCACACGGCGACCGCCTCGGACGCTCCCACGCGCGCCGCGAACGCTCGCTCGAAGGCGTCGACGGTCGGGCCCGTGGTGAGGAAATCGGATCGCAGAACCTCGACCACGGCCTTGACGTCGTCGTCGTCGATCGTCTGCCGTCCGTAGGGAAGGCGTTTCTCGCGGACGGGCGGACCACCGTCGATGGCCAGAGGTTCGCTCATCGGCCCGGCTCAGCCGCTCAAGAAGGGCTGGATCATCTCCAGAAGCTCGCTTCCGGTCAGCCAGTGATCGTTGCGGTCCGAGCTGTAGCGGAAGCCGTCCGGGACCGGTTTTCCGCCTTTCTCATCCCCGTAGTCGTCGCTCCACCAGTGAAACTGGGGCTGTACGACGAAGTGATCGTCGAATTCGAGCGTATTCCGGCCGTCATCCTCGATGATCATTGCCTCGTGCAGCTTCTCTCCGGGGCGAATGCCGACGACCTCGAGCTTGCAGTCGGGACCGATGACGCGTGCCAGGTCGACGATCTTCATGCTCGGAATCTTCGGGACGTACAGCTCGCCACCGTGCATTCGTCCAAGGCAATCGATGACGAAATCCACAGCCTGGGGCAGGGTGATCCAGAATCGCGTCATCTCTTCGTGGGTGATGGGGAGCTTGCCGGTGTGCCGCAGCTTGGCGAAGAACGGAATCACGCTCCCACGGCTGCCGACGACGTTGCCGTAACGAACCACCGCGAAACGGGTGTCCAGCTTTCCGGCGTAGTGGTTGCCGGAGATGAACAGCTTGTCGGAGCACAGCTTGGTCGCACCGTAGAAATTGATCGGACTGCAGGCCTTGTCGGTGGAAAGCGCCAGGATCCGCTTCACGCCGCGCTCGATGGCCACCTCGATGATGTTCTGCGCGCCCATAACGTTCGTGCGCACGGCCTCGAACGGGTTGTACTCGCACGCCGGGACCTGCTTGAGCGCTGCTGCGTGGATCACCACGTCGACATCCCGGAAAGCCATGTACAGACGGTCTCTATCCCTCACGTCGCCGATGAAGAAACCGATGCCGGGTCGCTTGAAACGAGGCTCTTGGCTCATCTCGAACTGCTTGAGCTCGTCTCGGCTGAAGACGATCACCCTGCTCGGTCGATGACGCTCAAAAAGCATCTCGATGAACTTCTTGCCGAAGGAGCCGGTTCCACCGGTCACCAGAATCGAAGCGCCGTCCAGCATCGGAAGGACCTTTCGTATTCTCGAGGAAGGGCGGACAGAGATTAACAAAGGACCGGCAGCGGTGCAATATGCCCGGCCACGCCCCGAACAGTCTCGTTCGGTGTTAGAATTCACGCCTCTATGCCGAAGGCCACACTGCGTTGTGACGCATCGCCGGAGCTCGGCTTCGGGCATGTCTTTCGGTGCCTCGTGCTCGCGCGCGAGTTGCGATCGCGAGGGGTCGAAGTCGTGTTCGCGGCCCGGGGCCACGAACACGTTTCAGGGATCGTCGGCCGCGAGGGGTTCGACACCCTGGTGATCCCGCGCGACGGGTCGGATTCGAGCGAGGCAAACCAGCTGGGCGAAACGGGCGATCTCGTGGTGGTAGACCTGCTCGCGCCGAGCGAGTCCTACCAGCAAGCACTGCGCCGGACCGGCACTCCGGCGCTGATCATCGACGGCTCGCGCCTGACGCCGTGCCACGGACGGTGGCTTCTGGATCCGAGACCCATTCCGGACCCCGAGCACTTCGAGCGCCGGCTTCGTGAACGTCCCGAAACGGAGTACCTCGGTGGGCCTCCGTACGCGCTCTACGAGGGCGGTGAGGTTCCCGCGAGCGCACCTCGCGAAAACCGGCTGTTGATCTCGATGGGAGGTGGAGACGACCGGGGAGCGATCCGCTCCGTGATCGAGAACCTGGAGGGCTGGAAGCGGCCGCTGGAGCTCGTCGTTCAGACACGCTCGCACAATCCCGGTCTGGCGGCGATTCAGGAAGCCGCGGCGCATTCGACGCGACACGCTGTCGAGGTCGTTCTGGACACGCCCCTGATCAACGAGGTCGCCGGATTGTCGTGGTGCGCCATCGTCGCGGGCGGCGTGAGCTGCTACGAGATGCTCTCGATGGGGGTCCCGCTGATCTTGATTCCGATCTCCGACAACCAGGAGCCCGCAGCTCGCGCCTGGCACGAGCTGGAGGTGGCCCACAATCTCGGTCCTTACCCACTCGAAGACGGAAACCGACTCCTGGATGCTCTCCGCGATTTGTCGAGGCCAGGCCGGCGCGAAGAGCGCAGCCGTAGGGGGCGACGCCTCTGCGACGGACGCGGTGCCGAGCGGGTGGCGGCCCGAATCCTCGCGGAGCTCGGCGGCTGAGCATGGACTTCTTCGCGGAATACCGCCGGCAGCTCGACGACCCGGCGCGCTCACCGTTCGGTGAGTACGCGGAGGCCCTCGAAGAGCTGTGCACGCGGATGTCGAGCATGGCGGGCGCGTGTCTGCGAACGCTTCACTCGAGCGACTACCCGTTCGAGATCGCGCTTCGCCCCTACTACTACATGGCCGCCCTGCAATACGCGAACGTGAAACACTATCCGCCGCCTCGGGACGGCGACGCCGTCGGGCTCGTACCGTTCAACCGGCTGGACGAGATGTTCGAAAGCACCCGCGACGATCCGTTACACCGCATCCTCCACCCGATCGTCGACGCAGGGCGGCCTCGCGGAGCGGTCGAGCAGCTGCTGGACGACACCCCGGCGGGGGCGATCGGCCGGTCCGCCGCCGGGTCGACGCGGAAAGCGTCGCAGCCCTCCTCACCTCTCCGGCTGGGCTTGAGCCTGTCGTTGATCGGCCTGGAAGAGGCGGTGCTGAGCCTGCGCGGCCGGGGCAAGATCCGTCTGATCCGGCCACGCCCATCGCCCGGATACGGCCTGGACCCCGACTTGCGCAAACGGTTCCTGCGGGGATTGTCCGAGCGAGCCGCGGCGCTGCCGCCGGACTCGGATGCCGCCGGACTGCTGCTGGCGAGCGCCGCCGCGCTTCCGACCTACTACCTGGAGGGGTTCGCGGACCAGCTGGCGGCGGCATCCGCTCTGGCCGACTCGCTCGTGGGTCTCGTGGGCGGGACTGACTACCACCGCCATCCCCAGGTCGCGCTACTGGTCCCGCTGCTCAGGGCGCGGGGTCGTGTCACCGTGGGAACCCAGCACGGGGCAGTCTATGGGCAGACCGATCCCTCGTGGCACGAGCGAGCCGAGCGTGCCCTTTTCGAGCGCTACCTGACCTGGGGCTATCGCCACCGTCCCGAGGACGTTCCGATGGCGGCGATTCGGATGTCCCGTCAGCGCGTCGGGCACGTGATGCAAAGAACGAGGCGAGAACTGTTCGGCCCCGCGACCCAGGCCACGCTGGTGGTCCTGCCGTGCGTTCACTACGCCCTGTCGTACAGCATTCATAGCCCCAGCGTGAATCGCCAGATGGAATCGCTGCGCCGGACCTTCGAGATCCTTGCCGGCTCCCCCGCCGAAGCGGGCCCGTTCGTGGTTCGATGCCACCCGCGCAACCGGCCGGAGGAATATGCCGAGGCGGTGCCGGAGTCCCTCCGGGCGCGCGTCTCCTTCGCGCGCGGGTTCCGGGGATCACTCGCTCGAGATGCCCACCGGTACGCGGAGGTCGTCTTCGCCAATCCGAACGCGACCGGGCTGACGGAGTGTATGGCCAACCGGGTCGAGTTCGGCATCGCCGCCGATCCGAGCCTGTGTCACATCCGGCCCGAGGCCCGTCCCGTCTACGACGAACTGATTCGCGCGCGCGTCTGGATGACCGACCCCGCGGCGCGCGCGGACTACCTCGCGCGACGCGCCGAGCTGGCGGGACTCCGTCGCGAGGCTCTGGCCCGATTCGCGGAACAGTACGCGCTTCAGGGCTCCGGCTACCTCGGACAATGGTCCCGATTCCTGAGCGAGACCTACCGGACGGGCCTCGAACGGGTTCAGGGGAGCGCCGCCCGGAACGCTCCGGACTGAGCCGCGTCTGTGTTAGATTCCTTTCCGGTGAAGCAAACACCTGCACTGGGCCTGGGAACCGTTCAGTTCGGCCGGGATTACGGAGTCTCCAACCCTGCCGGGCAAGTGCCGCTCTCGGTGGTTCGAAGATTGATGGAAGTCGCCGCGGGCCACGAGATCCGGTTCCTCGATACCGCGATGCTGTACGGCACCAGTGAGTCGGTCCTCGGCGAGGCGCTCGCGGCGGGCCACCGGTTCGAGATCGTGACCAAGACGCCGGTGTTCGGCCACGATCCCGATCCGTCCGACGCCGATCGAGCTCGAGAGGCGGCGGAGCGGTCTTTTGAACGCCTCCGGGCCTCGCGGCTCTACGGGCTTCTGGCACACGACGCCGACGATCTGCTGCGCCCGGGAGGCGATCGGCTCTACGGCGTTCTACGCGATCTGCGCGACGAGGGCCGAATCCGCAAGATCGGCGCCTCGGTCTACGACGGTAGACAGATCGACGCGCTGCTCGACCGCTACCGAATCGACCTCATCCAGCTCCCGCTCAACGTCTTCGACCAGCGATTGATCGGGAGCGGGCACCTCGCGAGGCTGGTGGAAAACGGTGTCGAGGCCCACGTTCGCTCGGCGTTCCTTCAAGGAGCCCTGCTGATGGCCCCGGGCGACCTCCCTCCCAGGCTCGAGGCGCTTCGCGCTCACCTCGAGGCCTTCGAACGATCCGCCGCCGCCGCAGGCGTCTCGCGGCTCGACGCGGCACTGGGCTTCCTGCGGACCCAACCGGTCGATGTGGTCCTGGTTGGCGTCACCGCCGAAGCCGAGCTGCGACAGATCATCGAGAGCTGGCGCCTTCCGATCCCGGCCCTCGACTTCGGCGCGCTGGCGCTGCACAATGACGACCTGCTGAATCCGTCGCGCTGGAACGGGTAGGGAACAGGAGAGCCGACGATGGCGGACGACGACCCGAGATCGATCGACCAAGACGCCTTCTTCGCCGACGGCGAGGGCGATCGCTTTTATGAGCGCAACGCGGAGAAGCTCGGGACCAAGGGCCGCGATCCCGTCATGCATCTCCTGGAACAGTACGGGGCCCGGCCGAAGACGGTCGCCGAGCTCGGCTGCGCCGACGGTTGGCGTCTGAGCCTCATCCGGGAAAGCTTCGGCGCCCGCTGCCTGGGGATCGACGCTAGCCCCGAGGCGGTTCGGGGAGGCATGGAACGGGATCCCGAGCTCGAGCTCGAGCAGGGGACACTGGCCGAGCTGCCCTGGGAGACCGCCACACTCGACGTCGTCGCCTTCGTCTTCGTGCTCTGCTGGAACGACCGTGCCACGCTATTGCGAGCCTTTACCGAAGCCGATCGTGTCCTGAAAAACGGCGGGCTGATGATCATCGGTGACTTCGATCCGGATCACCCGGTTCGCCGGCCCTACCACCACCGCCCCGACCTCTCGGTCTTCACCTACAAGCAGGACTACTCGCAGGTGCTCCTCTCGACCAACCTCTACCGTCCGCTGGCCCGGCTGTCTTACCTGACGGGCACCGAAGAAGAGCGATACCGGACCGAGCTGCCCTCGGACACCCGGGCGTTCTGTACGCTGATGAAGAAATCTCTCACCGGCTACTACCAGGAACTCCCGAACCCGTGAGCTACGATCGAAACGAGATCTTGAGGAAGACGGCCGCGCGGCTGATCCCGTCCGGTGCGAACACCTACAGCAAGAGCCCCAACTACTACTGCGCCGGAGCCGGTCCGGCAGTGCTCGCCCGAGGGCAGGCGGGGCATGTCTGGGACGTCGACGACAATCGCTTCATCGACTTCGTGCTGGGACTCGGCGCCGTCAGCATCGGCTACGGCCACCCCGAAGTCACGGCGCGTATCGAGCATCAGTTGGCGCGAGGCCTCGCCTTCTCGCTGGTGACCGAGCTCGAGATCGAGCTTGCCGCCAAGCTGGTCGGGATCATCCCGTGCGCCGAGATGGTCCGTTTCGTGAAGAACGGCACCGACGCGACGTCGGCTGCGGTCCGCCTGGCCCGGGCGCACACGCGTCGCGATCACGTCGCGCTGTGCGGCTACCACGGGTGGCAGGATTGGAGCGTGGGGACCACCGTCAACAATCGCGGCGTCCCGGCGGCGGTGCGCGAGCTCAGCCACGTCTTCAAGTACAACGACGTCGAATCGCTCGAGGCGCTCTTCCAACGGTTCCCGGGACAGGTCGCCGTGGTGATCCTCGAGCCGGCGAACCAGATCCACCCGAAGCCGGGCTTCCTGCAGGCCGTGAAGAAGCTCACCCACCGCGAGGGCGCGGTGCTGGTGTTCGACGAGGTCGTGAGCGGCTTCCGATTCTCCCTGGGCGGAGCCCAGCAGTACTTCGACGTTACCCCCGACCTGGCGTGCTTCGGCAAGGGCATGTCGAACGGCGCTTCGCTCAGCGCGGTCCTGGGGCGGGCCGATTGCATGAAGGAAATCGACCGCGGCGCCTTCATCTCGATGACCCACGGCGGCGAGGGGCTCTCGCTAGCAAGCGCGCTCGCGACGATCGAGCTCCTGGAGAAGCCGGGCAGCTTCGAGCACATCTGGGGGATCGGCCGAAGCTGGGTCGAGGGGCTACGGCATCACGCGACCGCTATCGGACTGGAGTCGGTGATCGAGTTTCGCGGCTACGACTGCCATCCCGGGATGCTGTTCCAGGCATCGCCGGACGGCAAGCTCGACGCCTCCGATCTGTTCGCCGTCTTCCAGCAGGCGATGCTGGACCAGGGCGTACTCTTGCTGGCGACGAACAATTTTTGCCTGATGCACACGCAGGCCGACGTCGATGAGGCGCTCGCGGCCGCGAAGACGGCCTTCGAAAACGTCGCCGCCGCGATCGAAAAGGGAACCACCGAGGGCCTGCTGCGCGGAGAGCCCTACCGGCCCGTGTTTCCACGGGATTGAAGGCCGGCGTGCAGCGCCAAGGATTCCGTCGAGTGGACGCGACGACCACCGATCGTACGGACACGGGGTAAGGCACATGTTCGAGCTGAGCCGCGAGAAGCTGTTCCTGATCGCCGAGATCGGTGCCAACCACGATGGCGACCCGGCCAAGGCCCACCGGATGATCGATCTGTTCGCCGACGCCGGCGCGGACGCAGTGAAGTTCCAGACGTACTCCACCGACGTGCTGGTCGCCGACGTCGAGCGTCCCTACACCTACGGGCCTCCCGGCCGCAAAACGACCGAGCCGATCGGCGAGATGTTCGCGCGGCTCTCGCTGCCCCGTAAAGCCCACCGCGAGCTGTTCGACCACGCGCGTGAGCGCGGGGTCGTTCCGTTCACGACCCTGTTCGATCCCGGAGACGTCGAGTTCGCACTCGGCTTGGGGCAGGAGCTGTTCAAGATCAGCTCCGGTGACGTCAACTACCGGCAGCTTCTCGAAGCCGTGGCGGCGGTCGGACGCCCCGTGGTCATCTCCGGCGGCAAGTGCACCATCGGAGAGCTCGACCGGGCGATCGAGGTCCTGGAAAGAGGCTCGTGCCCGATCGGCCTGATGCACTGCGTCGCCGCCTACCCGACCCCTATCGAGAGCGCCAACCTGAGGGTGCTCGAGACCTATCAACGGCAATACCCGGACGTCGTGCCGGGCTTCTCGGACCACACGGTGGGGATCACCTGCTCCATGGGAGCGGTGGCGCTCGGGGCGCGCCTCATCGAGAAACACGTCACCTACGACCGTGATGCCGCGGGGCCCGACCACTGGTTCTCGTCGAACGCCGAGGAGTTCGCCGCGATGGTCGAGGCAACGAGGGACTTGCTGAGCGCACTCGGCAGCCCTCGCAAGCGAATTCTCGACACCGAAGAGCAGGGCGCCAAGTACGGGCGGCGTTCGATCGTCGCGGCGCGCGACCTGCCCGAAGGTCACATGCTGAAGCCGGAGGACCTGGCGTTCCTGCGACCCGGGACGGGGATCGATCCGTTCGACGTCGACAGGGTCATCGGCCGCAAGCTGATGCGAGCGGTCGCCGCCGGGGCGCCCGTGGAGTGGTCAGTGCTCGGTTGAGCCGGTCGCGTGGCTCTCGCATGTTCCGACCACGACACGAGACTGGAGAGGTAGACCCGTGGTGACCGTGATCATGCAGCCGACGTACCTGCCCTGGATCGGGTACTTCGATCTGATGGACCGGGCTGACACGTTCGTCTTCCTCGACACCGTTCAGTTCGAGAAGCGGTCGTGGCAACAGAGGAACCGGATCAAGACCTCCAGCGGCTGGCAGTATCTCAGCGTCCCGGTCGTCAAGAACTTCCGCCAGCGAATCGCTGGGACCCGCGTCAACAACACGTCGCCGTGGGCAGTCAAACACTGGAAGTCCATTCGCCAATGCTATCAACGGGCGAGGTACTGGGGCGAGTACTCCGACTCGCTCGAGGTGGTTTATTCCCGCCCATGGGATCGGCTGGCCGACCTGAACGCGGCGATCATCGACTGGATCCGATCGCGCCTCGGCATCGACGTGAAGGTCATGTGGGCCTCGAAGATGACTACGACCGGCAAGAAAGTGGACCTGCTGATCGATATCTGCAAGCAGACCGGCGCGGACACCTACTTGTCGCCTCTCGGATCGGCGGACTACATCGAAAAGGACAACCGCTTCGCGGGGGCGGGCATCGAGCTCCTGTACCAGAGCTTCGACCACCCGACCTACACGCAGCTGTACGGCGACTTCGTTCCTTACCTCTCCGCGATCGATTTGCTCTTCAATGAAGGACCCGCCGGTCTCGAGATTCTGAGATCGGGATCCGGAACTCGATCGAGCCCCGCGTAAAGCCCTGTTGACACGCCGTCGTCTGTGGCGACCTCTCGGATGATCCGGGCCACGTCATGCCTGGAGTTCGGGCACGCCGCATCGGAAAGAAGGCACTCCGTCACTTCGGAGTAGCGGTCGTATCGATCCCGGCGAGGAATCGACCGATGGCTTCGCCGACCGCGGCGTTGCCGGACCGGCTGAGGTGACCTCCGTTGGTAACCCACAGTTCGTCGTGGGCCGCCAGCACCTCGGCCAGATCCATGCTGTCGATCCCGTACCTGTCCATGATATCGAGCACACCGTCTTTCTGGTTGTCCTCGATCTCCCATCGCCAGGGTAGGTAGACGAAGACGAGCTTTGCGCCGCGGCCCTGTGCGACGGACTTGGCACGCCGGATCGCCTTCTCGAAGGTCTCGAGGCGAGTGACATCGTCGGGAGCCTCGAAATCGGACTCGGCGCGCAGGGGTTTGATATCGATACCCAGTTTCTCGCAGAGCGGGCGCAACACGACGAACGACGTCCAGCGACGCAAGCCCGCGTAGCGCATCCGCGCGTCGATTCTCGCATCGACGATCGGCTTCAGGGCTCGATCGATCTCCCGCTTGCGCCCCGTCAGATTCTGCCTGTGGCCGGGATCTTCGAGGTAGGCCCTCAAGGACTCCGTGCTCATCTCGAAGTCGAGATCGCTCAGATTCCGCTTGGGGTGTTTGATGTCGTTGGCTGCGAAGTGGACCCAGACGACAAGCCGGGGGGAGAGCCGGTCGATGTTCTCCACGATCTGGGCGAGGTTGGTCAACGGGCCGGAGCCCCCCATCCCGAGGTTGTAGATGTCGAGACCGCCCTTTCGGATGGTGTCGACGAAGGAATACCCGGTGCCGACGCACGCTCCCTGCACGAAGCTGTCGCCGACGATGATGGCGTCCACCGGACCGTTTAGCCCGGGCGGATTGGTGTAGCCGTGATCGTCAGCGTCGAAGACCATCCAGCCGTCGTCCTCGATACAATAGACCGTCGGGACATTCGCGAGACCGCTCAACGGGTGGACCGGCTCTCCTGAAACGACCGGGAGGGGCAAAGCCCGATACTCGGGAAAGGCGGGACTGATGTCGATGAAGGTCTGCGGGTGTATCGAGGGATAGGCGCCCGGGA
>Ga0316191_10000028_pt1 | contig 61670 bp, 49 predicted proteins | sample Eddworburr2cm_MG_FD_204928 | JGI IMG/M metagenome (GOLD analysis project Ga0316191, IMG submission 204928) | Coastal sediment microbial communities from Maine, United States - Eddy worm burrow 2 cm | ecosystem: Environmental > Aquatic > Marine > Coastal > Sediment | place: USA: Maine...
AAGGCGCACTCGGGCCTGACGGGGGCCGAGCGTTGCGACTCGTTGGGACAGTCGTCGACCGCGGAGACCGCATACCAGTGGGTGTAGCCGATCGGGACCAGGTAGCTTTCGGTGTACTCCGTCGTCGCGTTCACGGTGCCGACCAGCGTGAAGCCGGAGGCGTCCGTCGGCGTGACGTTGTTCGGCAGCGGCGTGCCCGTGCGGTAGATCTTGTAGGTCTCGATGGTGATCGTGTCGCCGTTGACGTCCCGGATCACGTCGTCCCAGGTCAGCTTGACCTGGGCGAGTCCCTGAAAGAAGACCTGGACGTTTTCCGGGGTGGCCGGCTGAACGTTGCTCGTCGACGTCCCGTAGACCTCGACGCTCGCCGCGCTCTCGTTGTCGCACTTGTCCGCGGCCGTGACCTGGTAGTAGTAGGTCTTGCAGTTGACGACGCCCTGGTCGATGTATTCCGGATTGGCATTGTTCCCGATGGTCGACTCGTCGGCAATCGGCGTACCCGGCGTGAAGTTCGGGGTCGGGCTGCGGTAGACCCGGTAACCGGCGAGGTCCCGAAGGTTGGGGTCGGCGGCCGGAAGAGCCGCGGTGTTGTCGGTGACCTCGTCCCACGTGACCTTGACCGCCCCGTTCAGGTCGTTGCTCGCGACCGGGTTGAGCGGGGCTTCGGGGACGTTGACGTCGCTGAGCGCCGTCGAGGCCTCGTTGGAGGGAATGCTGAGATTCCCGGCGGCATCGGAGGCCTGGATCATTCCGTAGTAGGTGTTGCCCATGGTGAGCGCGCCGACGAAGAGCGACGTTCCACCGGTGGTCCGGGTGGTGGAGTACGCCCCGGAGGCGATTCCGAGATTGAGACGGTAGGTCGTGACCTGCTCGTCCGGCGGGTTGGCCGCCCACATGGCGAACAGCCCCTCGCAGTGGCCCGGCACCAGCGTCGGGGTCCCCGGCTTGCTGGGAGGCGTGATGTCGGCCGCGAGGTCCTGGATCCCGACCATGCCGAGGTTTCTCGGCGTGACGTCGCCGTTCAAGGGGAATTTCTGGTACCGCCGGGTGTTCGGGTTGGTGTCGTCGGGGTCGACCCAGTCGAGATCGGGATCCCGCGTCAGTCCGACGACCTCGATGCCGATCCTGCGGATCGAGCTGCGGGTCGCCACGGCCGCGGCGTCCTCCGCGCCACCGATGTCTTCGGCGATGGTGGTCAGGTCGAAGGTCGTGTTGATCTGGGTGCCGACCTGGCTGTAGTACCGGAAGCTCATCGACTGGACGTTGTCGATCAGCGGCGTGCGGGTAACGAACCCGGTGCCGCCCAGCAGGCTGCCGTCGTTGTCGAAGGTGATGCGGTAGAGGGTGTAGGGTGGATCGTTGTGAACCAGGGCGACGTTCGAGATGTTGATCGTCTCGACGTCGCCGTCGCGCTGGGTCTCCTCGACGTCGGCCGCGAAGGTCAGCGTGTCGGAGCTCGAGCCATCAGGCTTCGCCAGAACGTAGGCGACGATCTCGTCGTTACCCGTCGAGACGGTCAGGAAGTTGCCGCCGTCGAGGGTGTCCTCGGGAATGGTGCTTTCCGTGGCGTCCTCGGCATCGTAATCGGCACGGACGACCACCGCGGTGTCGAAGGCGGCCTCGATCTGCTCGTCGGGCCGATTCGGGTCCCCGTCGGGGTTGTAGTTGAAGCCGGCCATCCGCAGATCGGACGTCAGCCGGTCAAAGGCGATGCGGACCGCCTGCTGCTGCTCCGAGACGTTCTCGCCCCTCTTGAAGGACTTTCGGGACGCCTCGTAGATCAGCAGCGCGATGGTCGCCGCGACCACCAGGACGGCGAGGGCCACCAGGACCTCCACCATCGACATCCCCCGCTCCGAGAGCCGTGCCTTCGTCATGCCGTAATCCTCCGTTGCGGGACGGGTCACATCCTCACCGTTCCCAGGCGCACTTCTCGCGACCGTCCCCCCTCGTTCCAGAAAACCGTGACCACGACGCGGATCGCCTTGGTGGTGTCGAGGGTGGGCAGCGACCCTCCGGGGGGCGCCAGGGACGTGATCTCGATCTCGGCGTGGGAATCGAAGAGCTTCTCGTCGAGGGTCGATTGCCACTTGGCGCTGAAGCTGTCGGTGCGAGTGTCGATCGTGGCGGTGGTGCTGGCGGTGCCGTCGATGCCGAACAGCTGGTAGGTCTGGCGGAAGCCCCAGCCGTCCATCTCTTCGAGAACCGCGCGCGCCACCGAGAGTGCCTCGGTGCTCGTCCGGCCGCTCTTGACCTGCTTGCTTCCCATGATGAACAGCCCGGCGATCGAGATCAGCACCCCGGCCAGGATACCGAGCGCCAGGATGACCTCGACCAGGCTGAACCCTTGCTCTCGTTGGCGAATCATGTCGTCTCCCCTCCTAGCTCGAGATCCGTTCGTATTCCGTCTTCGAGACCCCGAGGATCGTCGTGCTGATCGTCCAGCGTTCGGTCAGGCTGCTGGAGACGTCGATCTCCAGGATGGTGGTCGCGGCGTTGTCCAGCGAGCCGTTCAGGTGAAAGGTCAACGGCGAGGTACTGGAGGTGATCCGCACCCCGTCGGGCATCTCGATTCGCCGGAGCTTGCCCTTGTTGTCGGTGTACTCGTAGGCGTTCGTGGGCTGGGCGTCGATCGTCATGTCGACGTCCGCCCTCGTGCTGACCGCGATCATTCGCGCGGCCTTGATATCCATGGCCAGCTGGTCGGCGGCGCCCCGGATCTTGGCCATGCGCATCTGCTGCGCGGCGATCGGGACGCCGATCGCGACCGCGATCCCGAGGATGGCCATCACGACCAGGAGCTCGGACAAGGAGACGCCACGGCTTCCTCTGGGGTCCAATTCGCGCCGGTTCGAGTATCTGTTCACGGGTCACCCTCCCATTAGACGGGGATGGACTCTTGTGCAGCCCGCGTGCCAGCCGACCGCAGGGCCGAGGCGCCACTAAACTTTGATTCTAAGGTGGTTACGATCTCGTCATCCGGACGTTCGACCGGAAGACTCCCCTGGAGGGGATTGACTGTAACAAAATGTGTCGATCGAGGGAGATCTCACCCCGCTGCGGCGAGGGGAAGTCGAATGCGGAAGCGGGCGCCGCCGGTCGAGCCCTGACCCGCCTCGATCGTTCCCCCGAGGTCTACGATCGTGCGCTGGACCAGCGCCAGCCCCAGCCCCGTGCCGCCCGTTCGCGTCGTGAAGAACGGTACGAAGACCTGCCCGCGAAGGTCGTCGGCGATCCCGGGTCCGTCGTCCTCGACGTCAACCTGGAGCGCCCCTCCCGACGCCACCACCCGACCGGCGATCCGTACGTGCGCCCGCCGACCCTCGTCCGCGACGGCGTCGGCGGCGTTGCGAAGCAGGTTGCCAAACGCCCGGCGCAGGAGCCCCTCGTCGGCGAGGACCTCGCCGAACTCCCCGTCGACCTCGACCTCGACGAAGTCCTCGACGATCGCGGCGCAGCTCCTCACCAGTGGCTCCACCGAGACGCGGACGTTGGCCGGCTCCGGAGGTCTGGCATAGAGCAGGAACTCGTCGACGGTCGTCCGAACCGAGTCGATCTCGCGAACGATCTCGGCTGCCGCCTGTCGGGCCGCGGGCGCCTCGTTCTTTTCCAGCATGCGCGCGTAGCCGAGGATCGTGCTGAGCGCGTTGCGGAACTCGTGGGCGATCCCGGCGGAGAGCTTCCCGACGGCGGCGAGGTTCTCGCGGAGGCGGGCCTGCTGTTGCAGATCGCGGATCTCGGTCAGGTCGGTCATCAAGACGAGGGCGCCGCCGACCTCGCCCTCGAAGGCGCGCGCCGGTGAGATCGCAACACCCACGTGGCCGGCGCCACCGTTTCCCCCGCGGACCTCGAGCACATCGCGGGACGATTCCGTACCCCGCTCCAGACAGTCACGAACACGCTGCACCAGCGCCGGGACCGACACCGCAATCTCCGAAAGAGGCCGCGCGACCGCGTCGTCGCGTGCCGTGCCCAGCAGCCGGGCGGCGACCGGATTGATCGCCGCTACCCGTGCGAGGCGATCCACCACCAGGACGCCGGTGCCGAGTGTCGCCGCCGTCCCCGTGGCGAAGCGCACCAGATCTCCGAGACCGCCGCCCTCACGACCGAGGGCGCTCAGGGTCTCGTCCTGGATCTTCAGCTTGTCGGCCACCGCCTGGAATGCGGCGGCAAGCTCGTCCGGTTCCGGACTCGCGTCGGCCGACTGCCCTTCCAGCCCGGCCTCCCCCACCGCCGCGGCGAGCCGTCGGTAAGGCCGGCTGATCCAGTTGGCGAACACCACGACGAGAGCAGCGATGGCAAGAACCCCCGCCACCTGAACGATGAGGACCAGGCGGTAGGTCGCCGCCAGGCGACCCAGCTCGGGCACCGGTTGCACCGCCTCGATCGCGCCCGAGAATTCGCCGGCACTGTCGAGAATCGGCACGTAGACCGTGAGCCGTGCATCCTCGCCGCGTTCCGGGAGGATCGGGCCGGTCGCCGGCCGCCCGGAGATCAGGGCCGAGTGTCCGTCCTCGGAGAGTCCCCGGAATGCTTCCGGCGTCAGGCCGCCCCCGGGACCGCTGCTGAGAACCTCGCGTCCGCCCCGATCGACGACCGCGATCCGATCGTAGCCGAGCCTCAACGCCATCCGTCTGAGCGCCGTGGGGGTCAGTAGCGACTGCACGCCCCCGGAATCGACCGCACCGATGAGCGGCTCGTTTCCGATTTCCAGGACCAGCGCGCGAATCCGCACCGTGGCCCGGTCCCTTTCCGAACGCTCGAGCGCTCCCGTCGCCTGGCCCAGCAGGTAGATGTTGAGCAGGTCGAGCACGGCAAGGAAGAGGAGGAGAAGGAGGAGGAAGACCCGCACCTGCAGGTCGAAGCGTCCGAACCTCCACCGTGTGGCCACGTTACACTCTCCCGAGAACCAGATCGAAGTAGACCCCGATCGCCTGCCTCCCGTACAGCATGGCCACCACGGCGGCCGGAGCCAGGAAACAGCCGAAGGGCAGCTTGTCGCTCAGGGACCTTCCACGTAGAGGGATCAGGGCCACGCCGACGACGGCTCCGACGACGGAGGCGGCGAACAACGTGAACAACACCCCGAGCGGTCCCGTGAACGCTCCCACCATGGCCATCAGCTTGACGTCCCCCAGGCCCATCGCCTCCACACCCCGCAGGCGGCCGTACAGGGCGCCGATCCCCCACAGGACCCCCGCCCCGAGGGCAGCACCCGAGAGCGCCATCCACAGTCCTTCCAACGGGGTTTCCTGTCCCAGAAACGGGTTGATCCACGCCGCGGCGATCCCGATCGCGATACCGGGCCAGGTAATCGCGTCGGGCAGAAGCTGCAGGTCGAGATCGGTGAAGAACAGGACGGTCATCGCGAGGCAGAACGGTGCGGCGACCACGAACGCCCGTGACGGACCGAAGGTGAGCCAGAGCCCGAGGAGGATGCCGGCGGTCAGGAGCTCGACCAGCGGGTAGCGCCACGAGATGGGGCACCCGCACTTGGCGCAGCGCGCCCGAAGCAGGACCCAGGAAATGATGGGGACGTTCTGGTACCACCGGATCATCTCGCCGCAAGCCGGGCAGCGGGATCGTGGGTGAACGACGCTCTCCCCCCGCGGCAGACGGTGGATGCAGACGTTCAGGAAGCTCCCGAGGACGAGCCCGACGGCAACCACGACGACCGTGAAAAACGGCTCCGGCACGGGCGGCATCATTCCTCCCCCAGGATCCGGCCCGCAGGGCTACTCACGTGCCCCGTGGCAGGGTCGTAGCTGTACGGAGCGCCGCCGGGATCGACCGGGACCGAGGGGATCAGCCCTGCTGAAGCAAGCTCGTCGAGCCTTCGCGGGCGTCTCCCGAATCGCTCCCGAAACGCCTGAACCGTGCCCTCCAGAGACTGGATTGTCTTGCGGGTCTCGAGAATGCGGAGCCAGCGCTCGGCGATCACCCGGGAGATCTCGTCGCTCTGCGGGTCGTGGAGCACCTCCTCCCAGTCCCGCAACGCGTCGTCGATCCGTCCCGCGCGCACCAGCATGCCCGCACCCATCCGCCGCAAGTAGGACGGCGAGTCGGGAATGGCCGCGGCTCGCTCGAAGTAGGCGGCCGCCTGCAGCGGGCGGTCCGCGCCCTCCGCCTCCCACCCGGCGAGGTACGGCAGGATCCAGGCGCTCGGGTTGTTTTCCATCCCCTTCTCCAGAAGAGCCAGCGCTCCGTCCACGTCCCGGACCTCCACGCTGAGGATCATCGCTCCGAGCCAGTACGGATCGACGTAGAGCGGATCGAGCTCGGGGATGACCTCCCCGAAGATGTGCTGCAGGTAGGTATAGCGGTCCTCCCGCCCGTAGTCGGAATAGAACTGGATCGCCCACAGGTAGACGACATCCGCCACGAGCGACGCCTGCCCCGTGCTCACGAGCTTGAGATAGCGACCGTTGGGCAAGTAGAGGAGCTCCTTGTCGTCGGAACCCGACCCCGAAGGACGCTCGAGGCGGACCCGGGAGAGCGACGACGTGGCGACCATCGTCAGCACGAGCAGCAAGATCGCGACGATTCTCATCAATTGAAGTCCCGTCGCTCGAAGACGGCACAGGCGACGATCAAGACCACGCACGAGTAGGTCAAGCCGTAGAGCACAGCCAGGCCCATCGTGGACGCGGGCACGGCCACGCCGTGAACGACCTCGGCCTTGATGTCGAGCAGCGAGAGGTTCGGAAGGACCCAGTACAGCACGTCGCAGACCACCGAGGTCCAGCCCGACGGGATGCGGTTCTTGAGCAGCTCGAAGCTCCAGCTCATGTGGCCGACGACGTAGACGGCGATCGTTCCGACGGCCGCCAGGATCGGGTTCGTGAAGCACGAGAACAGGATCGCCCAGGCCGTGATCAACGCCAGCTCGACCAGGATGAGAGCCACGGCCGGCAACATCGCGACGACCGACTCCCCGACCAGGATCGCTGCCAGCACGGCGGTCATCAGCACCACGTTCATCGTCAGGACCACGAGCAGCCCGAGGTACTTGCCGACGATGAAATGCCAGCGCCTCACCGGATTGGCCAGAAGCGTGAAGATCGTTCGCTTGTCGACTTCCTTGAAGACCAGGGAGACACCGAGAAAGACCGCCGTGAGGACACCGAAAATCGAGATCGCGGACAGCCCGAGGTCCTTGACGATCTTCTCCTCGCTGCCGACGGTGAGCTGGGACAGGGCCCGGGAGACACCGATCAGCACGAGGGCAAAGACCAGCAACAGGTAGAGGATCCGGTCACGGATCGCCTCGCGGAAGGTGTTCAGCGCGATCCCCTGGATCGCCCGGAGGGTCCGAGGGGACCGTCCCGCGCTCATCTCGCGTCCTCCCCGGGAGGCTCGGCGACCTCCTTCATGAACAGGTCCTCGAGAGTCTCTCGACTGGGCCACACCGAAAGCACCTTGCCGCCGGATTGCTGCGCGCTGGCGAGCAGGCGCGTGAGGGTCTCGACGTCGGGGACCCGCACTAGCGTCTCGGAACCGGAAGACGACAGACTCTCGACCCCCGGCATCTCCGGCACCGCTCCCTGGACGGCGACCTCGAACCAACGGACCTGACGCGAGATCAGGCTATCGAGCCGGCCGACCGATTTGAGCTTGCCCCCTCGGAGGATCCCCACGCGGTCGCAGATCAGCTCGGCGTCTTGAAGGATGTGGCTGGAGAAGAAGACCGCACGCCCGGCCGCGCGAAACGACAGGATGATATCCCGGACCTCGCGGCGACCGACCGGATCGAGTCCGGACATCGGCTCGTCCAGGATCAACAGCTCGGGATCGTCGAGGATCGCCTGTGCCAGGCCCAGCCTCTGGATCATCCCTTTGGAGAACTTCCGGAGCGCGGTGCCGCCGTGGCGCGCGAGCCCGACCCGCTCCAGTTGCTCCCCCACCCGGGTTCGCCGAGCCGCGGCGCCCATCCCTTTGAGGCGGCCGTAGAAGTCGAGGAACTCCTGGGCGGTCAGGTAGTCGTAGAAATAAGGATTCTCGGGCAGGAACCCGATGCGCTCCCGCGCCGTGGGGTCGGACGGCGGACGTCCCAGCAGCCGGACCTCGCCCCGATCGGCGCGGATCAGGCCGAGCATCATCTTGAGGGTCGTCGTCTTGCCGGCGCCGTTGGGGCCTACCAGCCCGAAGATCTCTCCCGGCTCGGTCGACAGCGAAAGACCGTCAACCGCGACCGTTCGTCCTATCCCCAGGTGTCCACGAAAGGTCTTGGTGACCCCCTCGAGGAATACCGGGGGAATCGTGTCAGGTCCGTCCATCGGCATCCGCTCCTACTTCGCATGGTAATGGCTCGGAGGACAGAAGCTCGAGATAGATGCGGTCGAGCTCCCGGACCATGTTGCCGATATCGAACTCGGTGCCGAGACGCGAACGCGCGGCCGCGGCCAGTCGGGCCCGCGCCTGCGGATCGTCGCCGAGGGCGACGAGACGCTCGGCGGCGACCTCGGGACGCCCGGGCGGAATCAGGACTCCGCTTTCTCCGTCGATCACCACCTCGGGCGTTCCGTCGACCGCGGTGGCGACCACGGGAACGCCGGCGGCCATCGCCTGCAGCACCGCGCGCGGAAGGCCTTCGAAACGCGAGGTCAGCAGGAAGAGATCCATGGCGTGCACGACGTCGGCAGCGTCCCGCCGCCAGCCCAGGAGCTTGACGTCGTCTTGAAGCCCCGCCGATGCGATCCGTTCCTCCACCGCGCCACGGAGAGGTCCGTCTCCCGCGATGAAGAACCGGAGGCGGGGATCGCTTCGGCGAGCGAGTCGGGCCGCTTCGACGAAGTCGAGGGGAGCCTTCTGGGGCTTGAGACAGGCCAGGGTCCCGACCACGATGTCGCCGGGATTGAATCCCAGTTGCTCGCGAACCCTCTCCCGCGCCTGGCTCGACGTCCGATACTCTCGCACGTCGATGCCGCTGCGGACGAGACGATAGCGGTCCTCGCGGCCGATGCCGAGCTCGATCCCGCGACGACGGTCGGCCTCCGAAACGACGACCAGGCGATGGGTGATCCGCGCGGTGAGTCGCTCCAGGCCCACGTAAAGCCGGCGCGTCAGGGCGGGCTGCGCTTCGTTGAAGCTCCAGCCGTGGACGGTGTGAACGATGTACGGAACGCCGGCCAGCCACGCGGCCCAGCGGCCGACGATCCCGGCCTTGGACGAGTGGGTATGGACGATGTCGACCCGTCTCTTTCGCAGCGCGACCGCAAGACGCACGACCGCCATCGGGTCCGCCAAGGGGGCGATGGCGTGCTTCAGCCAGCCGACGAGCTCGACGTGCGCCTCCGAGATGGCTTCCGCGTCGGGATCGAGGACGCCTCCCCTGCCGGCCATGAGCCCGACCTCGAACCGCGCGCGATCGTTGTGGCTCACGCAGTACAACGTATTCTGTTGCGCGCCGCCCAGGTCCAGCCGTGTGATGACGTGGAGCACCCGGGCCTTCACGATGCGCTCCCCAGAAACAGCAGGGTGGACACCAATCCGAACAGAGGCAGACCGTAGTCGCGACGCCCGGAGAGATGCTCGTCGAGCATCGTCTCCGCCGCCCCCGGTCGCAACCCTTCCCATCGCCGGGCGTCGGAACCGCGGATGACATCGGTGGCCAGACCTCGCAGCGGCCCCCGGAACCAGCGATCGAGCGGGAGGTCGAACCCCCGTTTGGGTCGCGAGAGAATCTCCGGCGCGATCGCGTCGCGGAACGCCTCCCGGAGGGCGAGCTTCGTGACGCCGCCCCGGATCTTGAGGTCGTCGGGCAGGTCGTTGGCCCACTCGACCACGCGGTGATCGAGGTACGGGACCCGCGCTTCCAAAGAGCAGGCCATCGACGCTCGATCGACCTTGGCCAGGAGATTGTGAGGCAACCATTCCATCAGGTCGGCGCGCAAGGGGCCGCCGAGGTCGATCGTCGCGCTGTCGAAGTAGCGACTGAAATGCGCTTCGACCTCCGACTCGAATTTCTCGAGGGCGTCAGGCTCGAACAACCTCACCATGGTGGGCACATCGACGGTCGACGCCCACCGGAGGTGGTTGCGGGTCGGGTCGGTCTCGGCCAGTGCCGCGAGCGCCTGGCCCGTGCGGGAGGGCAGGAAGCGTTCGACCACCGCCAACCCCGCGGCGGCCTGCAGCCCCGGGACCCGTGCGAGCCCCCGGTATCGGGACTGGAACAAGTAGCGTCGGTAGCCCCCGAAAAGCTCGTCGGCACCCTCACCGGTCAGGACGACTGTCACCTCGCGACGGGCGAGCTCCGAAAGAAAGCAGGTCGGAAGGGTTGCCGGGTCGGAGACCGGCGCGGCCAGGTGGTCGATCAAGCCGGGCAGACGCCGCGCGACGTCTTCGGCGGAGACACGTAGCTCGTGGTGACGCGTGCCGTGCCGGCGGGCGACGAGGCGGGCGTAGGCCAGCTCTCCCTCGCCATCGTCGTCGTCGTCGTCGTCGAAACCGACCGAGAAGGTCCGCACGGGCTCGTCGGTGCATGCGGAGAGTAGGTGGACCACGATGCTGGAGTCGATCCCTCCCGAAAGGAACATGCCGAGGGGCACGTCCGAGACCGTGCGGTCACGGACCGCGGTCGCCATGAGCGTGGGCAGCTCCTCTCGCACGCGCTCGAGTCCGCCCGTGGCGTCGCCCGTGGCGTGGGGAATCTCGTACCACCTCCGCACCGAGACATCCCCGCGACGGATGTGAATGCAGTGCCCCGGAGGGAGCTTGCGGACGCCGCGGTAGACAGTGGCGTCTCCCGGAACATACTGCAGCAGGAAGAGATCGATGAGGCGTGGATGGTCGATCTCGACCGGGATCGATCCCTGGCGCACCAGGGCCGCGAGCTCGGAGGCGAAGGCCACTCGCTCGCCGTCGATGAAGTAGTACAGCGGCTTGATCCCCAGCCGGTCGCGTGCCAGGAAGACCTCATCCCGCCGACGATCGTGGACGCACAGAGCGAACATCCCGTTCAGCCGCTCGAGCATCGCGGGGCCGTCGTCTTCCCAGAGATGGACGAGAACCTCGGTGTCGGTGCGGGTCGTGAAACGATGCCCGCGCTCGACGAGCTCATCTCGGAGTTGACGGAAGTTGTAGATCTCGCCGTTGAGCACGACCTCGACCGAGCCGTCCTCGTTGGGGATCGGCTGGTCCCCGGTCTCGAGGTCGATGACCCGCAAACGCCGGATGCCCGCGACGACCCTGGGACGCTCGAACGTCCCCGAAGAGTCCGGGCCGCGGTGGACCATGGCATCGAGCATGGCCGCGACCGTGGCCGGATCGGCGGGGCCGTGGACCAGGGAGATCGTTCCGCAGATTCCGCACACGGTCGTGGTCAGTCCCTCGACGCGGGGTTCCCGCGCCGCGACGAAAGTCGCTCGGCGATCTCGAGTCCGTCCAGCATGGCCCGCTCCATGTACGAGTAGGTCCACGCGCCGTAGCGACCGATCAGGTGGATGTCGTGGCTCTCGAGCTCGGGGACCACGCTCGCCATGACCTCTTGCCGCGCGCGATCGAAGATGACGTAGCCCGGGTCGATCCGGACCCAGTCCGACGCCACCACCCGATCGTCGTGACGCAGGATTCCCTCACGGCGAAGGGCGCCGAGGGCCTTCCGCTCCATCGCCTGCCGGTCCGGCGTCTCGTCGCGCCCCAAACCGAACTCGATGTAGAGGGAAGACTTCCCCAGCGGCGCGACCCCGTCGGAGAAGGCGGTCGAAAACCCGGTTCGATAGAACGGCACCTCGGGGTCCGGGAAGTAGATCCAGTGGATCCCGTCCCCCACCCCGGCCCGATCGATGCCCACGTTCAGGCACTCGACCACCGACCAGTCCAGGCGGTCGGCGTGGTCTCGAAGCTCCGGGGAAGCTCCCCGGACCATCTTCAGGAATCCGGGCAGCGGCAGGGTCACGACCAGGCTGTCGTACGCGATCCGCTCGCCGCCGGCGAGGGTCACCGAACGAGTGCCGACGTCGACCTCTTCCACCCGGGCACCCGGACGCAGGGTGTCGATGCGCTCGGCGAGTGCGCGAGGCACGACCTCGATGCCGCCGCGCTCCGGATAGCGAAAGGTGGAGTTGTAGCCCATCCCGCGGTTCTCGAGACCGAGCGCTCCGCGAACGACCTCCTGGAGATTCGGGCGCGGGACCGCCCACGAGACCCAGTCGGCGGTCATCTCGGCCGGGTCGCGGCGGAAGAGCTTGGTGTTGTAGGGAAGCATGAAGGCATCGCTGATCCCGCGGCCGAGCACGGCCACGGACCAATCCTGAAAGGAGACCCGCGGGTCGTCCGGGACCTCGGTCTCGCCACACTCGACGAAGCCGATGATGCACTCGGCCACGACCTCCGCTGGAAGACCGTGGAGATTGGCCTGGAAGGGAAAGGGCAGGGTCGTGCCGCGAGTCCGGATGGCCGCACGTCGCTCGACGACCCGGAAGGCATCGGGCAACAGCTCGGCGACGAGCTTCTCGGCTCGCGGGTCCCTCAGGTGGAGCAGGTGGCCGGTGTAGTCGAAGACGAAGCCGTCCACGGTCCGGGAGCGGCACAGCCCGCCGGGAACCGCGTCGGCCTCGAGCACGACGTGCGGGATATCGCCGAGATGGTAGGCGGTGGAGAGCCCAGCCAGGCCCCCACCCAGAATGACGATCATCGATGCCTCACAGGCCCATGTCGATCCGTTTCAGACACAGGGCCGCCACCAGCCCCGAGACCCCCACGACGGCGAGAATCCACAGCGCCGCCGTCGACGACAACAGGCTCATGGCGACCGCGGCGGCGCCCAGGATCCCCGTCACGACGTAAGACAGCATCACCGTCTGCCGGACGCTCAGGCGCCACTTCCTCAGGCGCAGCGCGACGTGATCCGGGCTTCCCAGCATCACCGGCAGCCCTCGCCGCCACCGGATGTACATGACGAACAACATGTCGAAGAGCGGAACACCGAGGATCAGCGCGGGGGCCAGTGCCGCGACCTGGTTGCGCTCGGTGTAGGCGTTGATCATCGCCAGCGAGCCGAGCATCAAACCGACAAACAAGCTCCCGGCGTCGCCCATGTAGATCCGGGCCGGATGCAGATTGTACCTGAGGAAGCCGAGGCACGAACCGGCAAGCGCGACCAGCACGGTTGCCGCCATCGTACGGCCGTTCCACTCCGCGACCGCGAACAGGGCCACGGCCGCCACCGCCGCCGTTCCCGCCGAAAGACCGTCCATGATGTCGATCAGGTTGAACGCATTGGTCACGGCCAGAAGCCAGACGATCGTCAGCGGGATCGCGAGCTCCGGGGGCAAGAAGGCGAGCTTGATGTAGATGCCCGACTTGATCAGCACCAGGATCGCTACGAGCTCGCCGCCCAGCTTGGTCCACGGGCCGAGCTGACCAAGATCGTCGACGAGGCCGAGGAGCACGACGATCGATCCCGCGAGCAGCAGGCCCAGGATCTCCTCGCCGAAGTCGAAGGTGGCCGAAAGCGCGAGCAGGAACGCCAGGTAGATCGCCAGGCCACCGAGATAGGGAACGGGCTCGCGATGCTGCTTGAGACGGCCGTCGGGACGGTCCACGATTCCGAAGCGCAGCGCGGCCTGGCGCATGCGCGGCGTCAGCCAGGCCGACAGCACGCCGGCCAGCACGAACGCGACCGGATAGATCGCCCAGCGCGTCACACTTCCTCCCCTGGCACATTCCCGATGCCCACGGATCCGCACGGGGCCACGGCTCGACGGGCACCCCTCGGCGACACCGGCCGGATCATGGGCCTTCCCCGCCTTGAACGTGGTGCCCGTGTCGGGCCGCGTCCAGTCGCCGCCGCCTGAGGACCTCCCTGAAGCTGCCCCGCGCCCTCCAGAGCCGTCCCAGGACTCCAGGAGAGGTCAGCAGCAGCACCCCGACGGTCGCGACGTCACGGGCCAGGATGAAGGGGAGATTGCGGAGATAGCCTCCCACCGTGTCGTTTTTGAGGATCGTCAGGTAGCGATTCTTCGCCACGTGGAACCGGACATCGGGGCTCCGGCGCCTCAGCGCCTGCCACCGCCCCGGAGGGCCAGCGTCCCCGGTGGTACCGCCCCGGGCATGGAAACCCACGCCACGGTGCCGGTAGGCGGCCTTCCAGCCTGCGCGTCGCGCTCGCCAGGCAAGATCGAGATCCTCGTAGAACGCGAAGAACGACTCGTCGAAGACCTGGCCGTCGCCGCCGGAGATCGTCGCCAGCATGGCACGTCTGTAGAGGGCGGCCGCCCCACAGGCCCCGAACACCTCGTCGTCAGCCTCGAACCGGCCGCGGTCTTCACGGCCGTAGCCTCGATCGATCGGCTGGCGCGAGCGCCCGAGGAGCTGCCCCGCCGAATCGAGGGTCCGGCCGTCGAAGCGCAGGAGCTTGCCCGCCACGATGCCGACCCGCGGATCGTCGAATGCCGGCACGAGCTCCTGGAGGAAACCCGGATCGAGCCGGGTGTCGGGATTGAGGATGAGCACGAACGGGCTCGATGTGCGCGCGATCCCGAGGTTGTTGGCGCGGCAGAAGCCGACATTCGATGCGCACTCTACGACCCCGGCCTCGGGATAGCCTTGGTGTACGAGCCCGGCCGTGCCGTCGGTCGAACCGCTGTCCACCACCACGATCTCGGCCGGAGGTCGGATCAACCCTCGGAGGCTGTCGAGGCAGTCCACGATCCAGCGCGACGAGTTCCACGTCACGATCACCACCGCCACCGGCGCCGTTCGATCCGTCATTGCGCCGCCGCCCTCGTCAGCACGGCCCACATCCGGTTCAGGTGGTGTTCCACCGAGAAGCTCTCGAGAGCCCGCGCCTTTCCCGCGGCCCCCATCGATGCCCGCAGCGCGGCGTCACCCGCGAGTCGCGCCATCGCCCCGGCCAACCCTGCGACGTCGCCGACATCGACCAGCAGTCCGCTCTCCCCGTCGAGCACCATCTCGGGGGTTCCGCCCGACCGGAATGCCGCCACCGGAAGTCCCGCCGCCATGGCCTCCAGCACCGTTCGAGGTAACGGATCCGGCGTTGTCGTGCACAGGCACGCGAGATCGGAGGCGGCCAGAAGCTCCGTGGTCGACGCACGTGGCGGAAGAAGGTGGAAGCGATCGACGCCCTCGCCGGCTGCGATCTCGCCACGAACGCTCTCGAGGAACTCGGGCGAACCCGCACCGGCAACGACGAAGCGCATATCGGAGGTGCTCGCCAGGGCCAGCCGTCCTGCGCGAACGAATTCCAGGACGCCCTTGTGCGGCAGGATCTGACCGAAGAGCCCCGCAACGCACCCATCGACCGGAATCCCGAGCGCCTTCCTGGCCTCGGCGGGATCGAGCGGGGTCTCCCCCGATGGGGCGACACCGTTGTGGACCACGGTCAATCGATCTTCCAACTCTTCCTTCCGCACCCACCCCGCGACGGCCTCACTGACCGCTACGATCTCCCGCGCGAAAGCGTCCAGCCGCCGTGCAAACCACCTCCTTCTGGCCCCGGGCGGCAAGATCTCCCGGAGGTGCCAGACCAAGGGAATCCCAGCCCGTCGCGCCGCGCGCGCGCCGTGCACGTGAGGCAGACAGTTGACGTGAACCACGTCGGCGCCCCAGCTCCCCAGCAACTCGGCGAGAGCCCTCTCTCCGGTCGGCGGCATCGCGAAACGAACCCACTTGGCCGCCGCGGTAGGAATCGACACCGGGTCCCAACCTGTCAGCCACAGCGCTCGACTCGGAAGGATCCGTACCTCGGCGCCGGCATCTCGTAGCTGCTTTTCCAACGCCCAGGGTCCGGGAGCGACGACCAGGACCCGATGACCCCTGCGGGCGAGCCCTCCGGCCAGCAGTGCGAGGCTGTGCTCGGCACCCGTGGGAGACTCGGGCGAGGCGAGGTGCGACAGGAACGCCACCGAGAGTAAACCCGTCATGACGCCGGCGCCTCACACGCCGGTGTGACGTAGCTGCCCCCGGAGTGGTACCGCTCGCGGCGATCATCCGGGGGGTCGAGAACCCCGCAAGTGCCCCACATAACCGGATCATAATCTAGTCTCCCCTCCCCACTCTGGGTAGTTTGCCTGCCTTGAGCTCGTTGCGGGTCGCTGCCGGAGGGTGGCTCCTCCGGGCTTGTGCTCGATGCGGTGCATCTGTCGTCTCAGCGGGGGGGGGTGGTTCTTTGGGGTGGTTGCTCGATGCGATGTTCCTGGCGGATCAGCGGGGGGTGGTTCTTTGGGGTAGTTGCTCAATGCAGGGGCCGCGGGTGGAGCGGGCCGGGTGTGTGTGCCCCAAAACAGGCCGCTCAACGACCCACATCGGCCCCGGGGCGACCGGACGCGAAGAACGTGGGGCCCCCATCCCCACGGCGTCCGGTCGCCCCGGGACCGTGTGGGTGCCCCGTCTCCGCAACCAATCGTTTTGGGGCACACACACCCGGCCCGCTCCACCCGCGGCGTTGCTAGTGCGGGGGGGGACTGGCGATTGGATTCGGCGCCTTTGCTCGTAGGCGGGCATCTTCAAACCCGCGCGCGAGCGGGTTGTTCTTGCCTGACTGCGGGATAGACCGCTGGGAACGGGCCCCACGCGTCGATGCCAAACCGGGCGATTGCCCAGTGCCAAGAGAAAAGACTTACCCCCGAACGGTGGCCTGGTGGTCCCGAAGCCATTGACACTGCGTGCCTTGGGCTCGGTCTAGCAGCGGGCACGGCGGAGCGGGACGGGTCTGTCCCGAAACGTTTGGCCGCGGAGACCGGGACCCACACGGCCCGGCGGCGGTCGGCCGTCGTGGGGATGGGGGCCCCACGTTCTTTAGGGCCGGCCGTCGCGGGGCCGATGTGGGTGGTTGAGCGGCCTGTTTCGGGACAGACCCGTCCCGCTCCGCCGTGCCCGCTGCGGTCGATGCCAGCAACACCCCTTTCTCTCCGGGTGGGATAGAATTGCGGCGGCGGACGGTTCCAGGCCGCCGATAAGGGAGGCTAACCCCCTCGTGCCCCCCGAGTTCACCGTCATCATTCCGACGCGAGGCGACTCTCCTTTCTTGAGGGCGGCGCTGCGGTCCGCGTTGATCGACGACATCGATGTCGAGGTCTTGGTCGTGCACGACCGGAAGTCGGGTACGGAGCGGCTTCCGAAGGAGCTGAGTGAGGATCCTCGGGTGACCCCTCTGGAATCCTCGGGGGCGGGGCCGGCAGCGGCGCGGAATACGGGGATCGAGGCGGCGCGTGGGAGGTGGATCGCGCTGCTGGACGACGACGACGTGTGGCTGAAGGGGCACCTGGAGCGTGCGAGGGAGATGCTCTCGCGGTACCCCAACGCGGTGCTGGTCGCGGGCGACGCGTTCCTCCTGTTCGACCGCAGCCGCGACGGCGACGTACCCGTGCCGGAGGATCCCGCGACGCTGCCCCGGTTCGATCCGGGTGTCGCCGAGGGTCCGATAGGGCTGCGAGAGATGCTGCTGGCGAATCGGGTCCTGACGCCGACCGTCGTGCTGGTCCGCGAGCGTCTCGGCGAGGAGGATCGGTTCAGCGCGGGGCTGACGGTGATGGAAGACTACGACCTGTGGCTCCGGCTGGCCCGGCGCCACCCGCTCGTGTTCGATCCCCGGCCCTCGGTCGTCGTGAGGCGGCGGGACGACAGCGCCAGTCGCGACCTGCGGAAGATGGCCCGGGAGGGAATCGAGGTCCTGGCCCGCTTCCGGGAAGGGGGAATCCCTCCCGACACGCTCTCGGAGGTGGAATTCCGGAGCCGGCTGGGCCGGCTGTGGCACGATCTGGCCTACGCCTGCCTGGTGGAGGACGACGTTCCCGCCGCACGGCGGGCCCTGAGGGAATCGGCGGCCCGGTTGCCCCTCGAACTCAAGAACTATATCTATTTCCTCGTCGGAGCCCTGCCGAGCGCCCTGCGGAGGAGGTGGTTCGCGCACGGTCGGCGACTCCGTCCGGCGACCTTCGATCGACGCGCGGCCGACCGCGCTCGGGAGGTCAGGGGGAGCGCGAACAGTCTATGAAACAGGTACTGATCCAGAGCGGTCGGGCCGTGGTTCGTGAGATGCCGTCTCCTGGCTGTGGGGAGAACGAGGTGCTCGTGCGCGCCGCGTACTCCCTGATCAGCACGGGAACCGAGACCGTGACCCTGCGCCAGTCGTCCGAGGTCCCGGGCGGGGTCTGGGCGCGTCGGCTGAAGAAGGTCGGTGAGGTGGCGCGTCTGGTCACCGAGCGCGGCCCGCGAGCGGCCGCGGCGGTGGTGCGAGACCGCGTCGCCGGTCCTTGCGTGTTGACCGGCTACAGCCTGGCGGGCACGGTCGTCCGCGTCGGCTCGAAGGTGAGCGACCTCGTTCCCGGGCAGATGGTGGCCTGCGCCGGCGCGTCGACGGCCCATCACGCCGAGATCGTCGCGGTGCCCCGCAATCTCGTCGTTCCCGTTCCCGACCGACTACCGCTGGAAGATGCGGCCTTCGTCACCCTCGGGGCGATCGCGCTCCAGGGGATCCGGACCGCCGAGTTGCGGCTCGGCGAGGTCGTCTGTGTCGTCGGCCTCGGGCTGATCGGGCAGATCACGGTCGCGCTGGCCAGGGCCTCGGGGACCCGGGTGTGGGGTATCGACCGTTCTCCGGCGCGTGTCGAGCGCGCCGCGTCGATGGGACTCGAGGAAGGGTTCGTGGCCGATCGCGACGATGTCGAGCGCAGGATCGACCATCTCACCGGCGCCCGCGGCGTCGACGCGGTCTTGCTGACGGCGGGCACGCCGTCCTCCGAGCCGATTCGCCAGGCGGTCCGGATCGTGCGCCGCCGCGGCCGTGTGGTGGTGGTCGGGGCGGTCGGCATGGAGATCGACCGCGGCCCCCTCTACATGAAGGAGGCGGAGGTACGGATCTCGCGGTCCTACGGTCCGGGGCGGTACGACCCCGCCTACGAGGATCGGGGCATCGACTACCCCTTCGACTACGTGCGCTGGACCGAGAATCGAAACATGGAGGAGTTTCTCCGGCTGGCCGCCAGCGGTGCGGTTCCGGTCGGCGATCTCGTCGGGAAGAGCTTTCCGGTCGGCGAGGCCGACGCGGCCTACCGGTCCCTGTCGGAGGGCCCCGACGACGAGCGCCCTCTGGCGGTGCTGCTCGAATACCCCGGAGACGAGTCCGACACCGCGACGATCGAAACCACGCGTGTCGAGGTCGCTCCCCCGCCCCGTCGTGACACCGGTCTCGGCGTCGCCCTGGTGGGACCGGGGGGCTTCGCCAACGCGGTTCACCTTCCGAATCTCGCCGAGCTGCGCTCGGCGGCGAACCTCCGAGCGGTGGTCGGGCGCACCGGGAACGCGGCCAGGGAGCAGGCGCGGCGTTGGTCGGCCTCGTACGCCTCGACCGAGCTCGACGAGGTCCTCGGCGATGCCGAGATCGACGTCGTGTTGATCAGCACCCGGCACGATCTGCATGCCGAGCAGGCCGTCCGGGCACTCGAGGCCGGCAAGGCGGTCTTCCTGGAGAAACCCGCCGCCATCGACCGCTCGTCCCTGGAACGTCTCGACCGTGCGGTCCGTGAGAGCGGGCGGCCGGTCACCGTCGGCTTCAATCGCCGCTTTGCGCCGGACGTGCTGGCCCTCGAGGCCCTCCTGAGAGACCGCCGCGGGCCCATGGTGATCGACTACCGGGTCAACGCCGGGAAACTGCCTCCCGACCACTGGGCCCTGGGTCCCGAGGGCGGCGGACGTCTGATCGGCGAGGCCTGTCACATGATCGACCTTCTCGGCCACCTGGTGGGTCGTCCCCGCGTCGGGCACCGGCTCCAGGTGCTCGCCCCGCCGCCTGGACGGCCGGACCTGCCTCTCGGCGACAACCTCGCGGTGGCCGCGCGGTACTCCGACGGCTCCCTGACAACCCTGACCTACACCTCGCTCGGCCACGCCGGGGCGGGCAAGGAGCGTCTGGAGGCTCACTGGGACGGCCGGACCGCCGTCGTCGACGATTTCAAGAGACTCGAGGTGCACGGCGTCGCGGGACCGGAAACGACACGGCCGAATCCGGACAAGGGACACCTGGAGATGCTCCGCAGGTTCGTGGAGCACGTGTCGGGGCGCGGAGACGCGCCGATCCCGTGGGAGCAGATTCTGGACGTCACGCGCTTCACTCTCGACCTCGACGACGAGGCGCGGGGCGCGGAGACGCCGTCCCAGCGCGAAGGCTGAATCATGTGCGGCATCGTCGGCGTCCTGGGCGTCCGCGACGGAACGATGGACGCGGCGCGGCTCGTCCGGATGCGTGACGCCATGGTCCACCGCGGTCCGGACGGTTCGGGCGTGTGGATCGACCCTGCCCGGAAGGTCGGGCTGGCCCATCGGCGTCTCTCGATCATCGACCTCAGCGACGCCGGGCTCCAGCCGATGGGCACCGACGACGGCCGCATCCAGCTCGTCTACAACGGTGAGATCTACAACTACCGCTCGCTGAGGGCGGAGCTCGAGGCCGCAGGTCACCGATTCAGGAGCCGTACCGACACCGAGGTCATCCTCCTCGGGTACCGACAGTGGGGCGAAGACGTCCTCCGGCGACTGACCGGGATGTTCGCCTTCGCCTTGTGGGACGAAAACAAGGGCCGGCTGTTCATGGCCCGCGACCGGATCGGCATCAAGCCGCTGTACTTCTGCGTCAACGGCGGCGAGCTGCTGTTCGCGTCGGAGATCAAGGCGCTGCTCGAAGATCCCGCCGTGCCGCGGGAGCTGGAGCCGGTCTCGGCGTGGCACTATCTGTCGTTCCTCGTTCCGCCGGCCCCGTTGACCATGTTTCGTGGCATCTACAAGCTACCCGCCGGACACCTTTTGAGGGCTCGTCCCGGCGCTCAGCCCGAGGTCGAACGCTGGTGGGATCCGGTGGACGCGCCGCCCGCCGGCCTCGATCCGAAAATCTACCTCGACGACGACTCCGCCTCGGCCGAGCTCATGACCCGCCTCGACGAGAGCATCGAGCGCCGCATGATGTCGGACGTTCCGTTCGGCGTCTTTCTCAGCGGCGGGGTCGACTCCTCCACGAACGTCGCGCTGATGTCGCGCCACATGAGGCGGCCCGTGGATACGTTTTCGGTGGGATTCAAGGAGCACGAAGACTACAACGAGATGAAGTATGCCCGCCGCGTCGCGGAGCGATTCGGCACCCACCACCACGAGGTCCTGATCGACGACCGCGACATGGAGGATTTCCTCCCGCGCCTCGTCCATCAGCAGGACGAGCCCATCGCCGACTGGGTCTGCGTGCCGCTCTACTTCGTGTCGAAGCTGGCCCGCGATAACGGCGTCATCGTGGTCCAGGTCGGCGAGGGCGCCGACGAGCAGTTCTGCGGCTACGAACACTTCCGCGACCCCATTCGACAGCACTTCACCTACGAGAGGCCGATGTCCGTCCTTCCCGGACCGCTCCGGGACGCTGCGGTCGGCCTCGCCAGGATTGCCGGCCGCTTCAACGCGGGCTGGAAGTTCCGCGCGGGAATCGCGTCTACGGTCGCCTCGGGCGGGGAGCTGTTCTGGGGCGGGGCGGTCTGCTATCGCGACGAGGCCAAGGATCGCATCTGGGCGGGCCGCCGCAACGGCAGCGCGGCGTTCCCCGAGTTCGTGCCCGAGGCCTTCCGCGGCTACGACTCGGAGGCGGTGGTCAAGCACCTCGTGGACGGTTTCCGGAGAGAAAACCCCGAGGCCGATTTCTATCAGGCGATGCTCTATCTCGAGCTCCGCCTGCGCCTGCCGGAGCTGCTGCTCATGCGGGTCGACAAGATCTGCATGTCGACCTCCGTCGAGGCACGGGTGCCGTTTCTCGATCACCACCTCGTCGAGTTCAGCATGGACCTGCCGCTCGAGATGAGGCTGAGGGGCAACGTCGGCAAGTACCTGCTGAAGAGGGCGGTGCGAGGTCTCCTGCCGGACGAGATCATCGACCGCCCGAAGATGGGATTCGGTGCGCCGTTCAGAGAGTGGTTCCGGGGACCCTTCGGCCGCTATGCACGAGAGCGCCTCGCGGGTACCGAGCTCGATCTGTTCGACAGCGATCGTGTCTTGAGTATGCTCGACGAGCACATCGAGGGGCTCGCCGATCACAGCTTCCCTGTGTGGGTGGTGCTCAACCTCGTCCTGTGGCACGACCACTGGTTCCTGGGACGGGCGGCGTGACGCCGGAGGACGCCTGTTGTCGATACTGAGGCCCGAAGATCCGGTCGATCTGTCCACCGGCCGCGACGCCCGGCACGACGATCCCCCCTTGCCGCCGGAGAACATGAGCGGACACACCAAGAAGCTCCGGTTCATCCTGGATCACCTCCGACGACACATCCGCCATCACGGTGCCCCGGTCAACCTGCTGGATTTCGGCTGCGGCAACGGCGCTGCGGTCTCTCGGTTCCTGATGATCGACGGTGTCCGGTACCACGGTGTCGACATCCACGAGCCTTCCCTGGCCCATGCGAGGCGGCACTTCGGCGGAGACCATACCGTCTTCCTCGACGACGTCCCCGCGGATCAGGCCTTCGATGTCCTGGTCTACGCCGACATCATCGAGCACCTCGACGAGCCCGTCGCCGTCCTCAAGCAGCACGCTGCCGCGCTCGAGCCTGACGGCGTTTTGATCGGATCGGTTCCGAACGGCTTTGGACCGTTCGAGAACGAGAAGCGACTGGATCGCTGGCTGAAGATCTCGGCGATCCTCGACCTGCCCGCGAGGATCCGGCGGAATACCGGCAATGCTCCCCCTCCCAATCCGGCTGCGGTTCCGTACAATGCCGAGTCGGGCCACGTGCAGTTCTTCACCCGCGAGAGCCTGCGCTCCACGCTCGACCGGGCCGGCTACCGGTTGTGCACCTTCCTCAACGGCGCGTTCCTCGGCGCTCCACTCAGCGAGAGATACCTCTTCCGCGGGGAGTCGATCGCGCAGTGGAACGCCCGCGTCGCCGACCGGCTTCCCCACTGGGCCGTCTCCACTTGGCTGTTCACCGCCGAGAAGAAACGATGAGCCGAGGACCCGTTCCCCTTCGCGAGTTCAAGGAGATCTACGACCGGCGTCTCGAGCAGGTCTATTCGTACTGGAACCGCTCGATGCAGTTGGAGATCGCGAAACACTGCGGGGGTTGGCATCCCGACCGATTCGATTTTCGCGCCTATCTCACGAGGTCCGTCCTGCGCTTCCACAAGGCCTATGACGCTCTGGTCCGGCAGGATTGCCGCACGGTTTGCGACGTCGGAGGGATGTGGGGATTGTTTCCGATCGTACTCCGGGACCTGGGCCTGTCCGCGTGCATGACCGAGGCGAAGACCTACTACAGCCGTGCTTTCGATCCGCTGTTCTCGTTCATCGAACAGCAGGACGTGGAGATCCTCGACTACGAGCCGTTCTCACCGGACGCCGACCTGTCGCGGACCTTCGACGGCGTCACGGCCATGGCCGTCCTCGAGCATTTCCCGCACTCCCCCCGGTTGTTCATGGACAATGTCCGGAGCCTTGTGGAAACCGGCGGTGTCGTCTACCTCGAGGTTCCCAACATCGCCTTCTGGCCCAAACGGCTTCGGTTCCTGCTGCACGGCTCCTCCCCGCTGACGCCCCTCGAGGAAATCTACGACTCCGAGATCCCGTTTATCGGTCACCATCACGAGTACACCCTCGGAGAGTTGCGCGCGTTGACGAGACTCTCGTGCCTCGAGATCGTCGAGGAGCAGCAGTACAACTACTCGGAGGATCTGTTCCCTTTTGGAAAGGCCCTGCGGCGGCCGTGGATCTACCTCGTTCCACCCCTGGTCCGTTCGACCCGGGAGTGCCTGGCCGTGACGTGCAGAAAGATCGATGCCGACGGATCGTCTTCGACACCGTCGGACAACCGCTGATCGCGAGTTGGCGTCGTGGGATTTGCCCGTCAAGCACTCTGGACCTATCTCGTAAGGATCGTTCTGATCCCGCTGGGCGTGATCAACGCCGTCATCGTCGCGCGCTGGCTGGGGCCGTCGGGACAGGGCACGTTCGCCGCGGTCACCGCCTTCGTGGCCACCGCGGCCACCGTGGGAGGTCTCGGCCTCTCGCCGGCGGTCACCAACGCGGCCGCCTCCGACCCTTCCGCGGCGCCCGCACTGCTGGCCAATGCGAGGTTGACCGGCTTCGTCTCGGGCATCGTCGCGGCTCTCGCCCTGCTCGGGCTTCACCTGACCACACCCGGAGTCTTCGGCGAGATCTCGTTCACCCTCCTGCTGATCGCGGGGATCGCTCTTCCGTTCAGCCTGATCGCGGCACAATTCCAGGCCGTGGCGCTCGGCGTTCGGCAGATCCGCCAGTACAACTTCATGGTGATCCAGGACCGGGTTCTGCTTCTGTTCACGGCCCTGGCGATCCTGGTGGTCCTGGGTCGGGGAGTCACGTGGTTGGTCGCGGGAACCACCGTGATCGCCGCGGTGAAGCTCGCCACCTACGACGTCATGCTGCGGCCCGGGTCCGCTCGCTGGCGCCCGGACCTGAGGGTGTTGCGGGGCATCGGAAGATTGTCGATCCGGGCCTACCTGGCAACGCTGCTGGCGTTCCTCGTTCTCCGTAGCGACATCATGCTGATCCACGCGATGCTCGACCCAACGAGCACCGGGGTTTACAGCGTCGCGGTCCGTGTGGCGGAGCTTCTGCTCGTGCTACCCGCTGCGATCGGCACGATCCTGTTCCCGAAGATCGCCGCCTCCGACGAGAGCTCGGGCGCCCATTTCACCGCCGCCGTCTCCCGCCACACGACCCTGGCCGTGACGGTCGGCTGCGCTGTCGTGGGCGCGTCCGCCTGGTGGCTGGTCGTCTTCGCGTTCGGCCAACCGTACCAGGGCGCAACGGTCTGCCTCTGGATCCTGTTGCCCGGCATCTGGTGCATGTCGGTGCAGTTGATTTTTGCCAACGATCTGGCGGGCCGGGACTATCCGGTCTTCCTGGCCTTGATGTGGTTCGTGCTTCTGGTGGTGAACGTCGCCCTGAACCTCCTGTGGTTGCCGTGGCTCGGCATCGCCGGCGCGGCGGCCTCGAGCACGGTCGCGTACGTGATGTCCCTGGGGCTTCTGGTCCGGTACTGGTTGCGACGATTCCCCGAGATTCGCGCCGTTGACCTGTTCGTGCTGCGTCGCGACGAGTGGTCCACCCTTCCGTCCCGGCTCCGGGATTCGCTCTGGTCACGCCCGAAGGACGACACGGGCTCGACCTCATGAGCGATCTCGTGATCGATCTGACGTCGGATCCGCAGGCGGTGGAACGGCTCGCCGAGAAGCTCCCCGGCGGGGCGGAGGTCGTTCGGCTCGAGGAGTTGCGCGGCCGTGGTCCGTGGGCGGCGCTCCGGAGGCTTCGTCGGACACCCTACGGACGCTCCGTGGTGGTGGTGAACGCTTTCCGAACACCGTCGCGCTGGATTTCCATGGTGCTTCTCGCCCTGCTGCCTCGATCCCGGCGCCGAAGCCTCGTGGACCGTGACGGCCTGGAACAGGCCGCGTCGTGGAGGCAGTTGCTGACCGCGGAGTTGCCGTTCGTGTTGAACCGGGCGAGGATCACTCGCCGAGTCTGCCGCGTGGCCCGGGAGCGAATCAGGAGAATCGGCGGCGTGGCACCGGCGCGTCCTGTCCTGAAGCCGCAGCGGCTCGGGTTCATCCGGCCCGATCTCGGGCCGCCCCTGACCGCCGGTGGCTCCCTGTCTCACATCCTGGGGGTGATCTCGGGATTCGATCGACTGGGCTGTGCCACCGTACTGCTGAGCCCGACGCCGCTCAGGGGGATCGACTCCGTGGCGGCCGAGTCCGTCCTGATTCCCGACGACGAGACCTATCGGCTGTCCGTGGAGCTCCCCCACCTCGCCTACAACGAGACTTTCCTGCCGCTTGCCGTCGAGCGTCTCCGGGCTCTGGACGTCGATTTCGTCTACCAGCGCCACGCCCTCGGTTTCTACGCCGGCGCACGCGCGGCGCAGACACTGGATCGGCCGTTGGTCATCGAGTACAACGGCCCCGAGGTCTGGATCGCCAGGAACTGGGGTGCGGCACGGCGACACCTCGACTTGTTCGAGGAGATCGAGAAGCGCGTTCTGAAGGCCGCGGACCTCGTGGTCGCCGTCTCGGAGCCCCTGCGAGGTCATCTGCTACAGGCCGGCGTTTCCGCCGAACGGATCTTGATCAACCCCAACGGTGTCGATGCGGAACGTTTCGATCCGGAGCGCTTTCGCTCCCGCCGAGGGGTGATCCGCCGACGCTTCGGGGTCGAGTCCGCAGGACTGCTGGTCGGCTTCGTCGGGACGTTCGGTCCGTGGCATGGTGCGGAAGTCCTGGCGGAAGCGATTCCGAGAGTGCCGGCGCCGCTCTCGGAGCGGATGCGATTCCTCTTCATCGGTGACGGCGCGAGGCGGGAGCGATGCGAGGCGATTTTGAAGAAGGCCGGCGTTGACTCGCGAGCGACGTTTGCCGGCCTCGTGCCCCAGGAGGAGACGCCTGAGCTCCTGGCGGCCTGCGACCTGTGCGTCTCGCCCCACGTTCCCAACGACGACGGCTCCCCGTTCTTCGGCTCGCCTACCAAGCTGTTCGAGTACCTGGCGAGCGGCCGGGCCGTCATCGCCAGTGACCTCGGCCAGATCGGAGAGGTCCTGGAGCACGATCGCAACGCGTGGCTGGTCCCTCCCGGCGACCCGGGTGCGCTGGCCGACGCACTGGTGCGGCTCGCCGACGAACCTGCCCTGCGCCGACGGCTCGGCGATGCCGGACGCGATGACGCCTGCCGCCGATTCTCCTGGACCGCCCACGTCGAGCGCATCCTCGAACGGCTGGCGGGATCGGCATGACGCGCGGAACACGGGACGGCCGACTGTCGATCGCCGCGAGGCTCCTGCGATACGCCCGGCTGTGGCGCTCGCTCCCCGACGAGGAACGCCGTATGCGCGCCGGGCGCCGGATCGAGCGACTGTTTCGCCGGGACCCCGCGGTACGGAAGCTCGGGCTGATCGGGGATCAGCCCCGATGGAGCAGCTTCCGCCGCGCACTCAGCGGCGATCTCGAAACGGCAGTTCGGCGGCGTCGCGCAACCGACCCGCTGCGCGGGCCTCTCCACGTCGATCTGGGCGCCCGTGCGGCGCGCGTGGCGGAGCGCGCCCCGACGCACGTCATCAGCGTTCTGGCTCGGGCTCGTGACTTGCTGGATCGCAGATTCGATCTCCTGGGCTCCGGACCGAGCCGTCCTCTGCGGCCGGACGGCGGGATCGACTGGCACCGCGACTTCAAGAGCGGCCTCGCCTGGGACCCGTCGATCCACCACCTGGACGTGACGATCGTTCGCGGCGACGGCTCCGACATCAAGGTCCCGTGGGAGCTCTCGCGCTTCCAGCACCTGACCGTTCTCGGTCAGGCGTGGCTTCTGGCCCCTCTCGCGCTCCCCTCGGACGATGCCGCGAAGCTCCGCCGGGAGTGCGCCACCGAGGTCGTATCCCAGATCGACGACTGGATCGCTCAAAACCCGAGAGGGTTGGGTGTCAACTGGGCCTGCACCATGGACGTCGCGATCCGGGCCTTCAACTGGCTCGCGGCGCTGGCGATGCTTCGGGAAGCGGGCGAGCTCGACGACGGCTTCGTGGGTCGCGTCCTGCGATCGTTGTGGGTCCACGGAAGACACATCCGACAGAACCTCGAGGTCGGCCGCGACGGGCTGACCTCGAACCACTACCTCTCGGACATCGTTGGGCTCTACGCTCTCGGCTGCGGGCTACCCGAGTTGCGAGAGGCCTCGGCGTGGCGGACCCTGGGTCGAGCAGCACTGACCGAGGAAATGGACCGTCAGGTGCTCCCGGACGGCGTCGACTTCGAGCGCTCCATCCCCTATCAGCGCCTGGTCACGGAGCTGATGCTGCACGGTGCCCTGCTCGCTCGGGCGAGCGGTGAGCCCCTTCCATCGGCGTACGACCGGCGCCTCGAATCGATGCTCGAGTTCGTCGCGACCTACACCCGGCCCGACGGCACGGCACCGCAGTGGGGCGACAACGACGATGGACGACTGCTTCCCCTCGACGGCTACGCCTCCGGCATGCCCCACGATCATCGACACCTGCTGGCCCTCGGGGGCAGCATGCTCGGTCGCTCGGATCTCGTGAGGGCGGCGGGCGACCGCCGAATCGAGGCCGAGTGGCTACTGGACTCCGTCGAGGAACGCCCTCCGATCACGGTCCCTACGCGGTCGAGCCGGGCATTCCCCGCGGGGGGCTACTACGTCCTGCGAGACAGCGACCTCCACTTCGGCCTCCCGTGCGGTCCGGTGGGGACCGCCGGGATCGGCAATCACACCCACAACGACCTGTTCGCGCCGTGCGTGTGGGCCGGGGGCCGCGAGTGGATCAGCGACCCGGGGACCGGGAACTACACTTCCGATCCGGTGCTTCGCAACCGCATGAGATCGACCGCGGTCCACGCCACGCTTCAGCTCGGGGCCCGCGAGCAAAACGGGTTCGGCGAGCGGCTGGACGATCTGTTCGTCATGAGTCCGCGGTCGAAGCCCGAGGTGACCGCGTGGCGCCACGACGATGACGGCGCCGTGATTGCCGCGCTCCACCGCGGGTTCGGCGACTCGTGGGTTCATTCGAGGGAGGTCCGCTTTGACGCACCGGGACGGACCTGGACGATTCTGGACGTGCTCTCGGGTGGAGACTTCCGGGCCGCCGAAGACGAGCGTGTTTTCATCCGATTCCCTCTCGCCCCTGGCGTGGAGCCCCGCCATCGGGACCTCGAGCACTGGCCTGTGCCGCCGAGCCCGACCCCGGGTCCGGTCGTGGGGGAATGCCTCGAGCTGAGCGATGAGGAAGGGCGACGATTCTGGATCGGCTTCGACCTTCCCGAGGGCTCCCGGGTCGAGATCGTCAGCGGGCTCCACTCTCCCCGCTACGGCGTGACGGTGCCGAGCCGGGTCGTGGTGGCCGTGGTGCCGCCCGCGGGAGAGGTTCGTGCCCGCTCGGTGCTTCACGCACCCGCCCGTGAGGCCGAGTAGCGATGAAGCGCGTGATGCTGGTGAGCTACTACTTCCCCCCACTGGCGGGTTCCGGGGTCTTTCGTCCCCTTCGCCTCGCCAAGTGTCTGCCCGGTGCCGGCTGGCAGGTCTCGGTGATCACGGCGAGCGCGCACGCAAGGGTCCTGAAGGACGAGACGTTGTCCGCGGAGTTGCCGGCGGAGACCCGGGTGAAGAGGACCTTCTCGCTGGAGCCGCGCAACGCCCTCCTCGCGCTCGGCAAGCTCGGCCTGAGGGGGCTCGCCCGTCGTTCGCAGCGTTGGCTCATGGTTCCCGACGATCAGCGGGGCTGGGTTCCGTTCGCCGTCCGCGGGGCGATGCGCGTGCTCGATTCGGCTCCCCACGACGCCATCGTCTCGACCTCGGGTCCGACGTCGGCCCACCTCGTCGCCCGCGAGATCCACCGGCGGTCGGGTATCCCCTGGGTGGCCGACTTCCGTGATGAGTGGACCACGAACCCGTATCTCCGCTACCCGTCGGCCTGGCACCTACGACTCAACCGGCGACTGGAACGCGCGGTGCTTTCGGAGGCGGATCGCGTCGTTTGCGTCTCGACCCCGTGGCTCGACAACCTACGAGCGCTCGTCCCGCACGAGCCGGAATCCAAGTTCCGGGTCCTCCCCAACGGCTACGACGCCGACCACTTCCCGAAGCTTCCCGTGGGTCGAGCCGACCGCTTCCGGGTCGTCTATACCGGAACGTTCTACGGGCATCGATCGCCACAGATCTTTCTCGAGGCCGTGCGACGCGTCGTCGGCGAGGGACGGATTCCCCGAGACGACCTCGAGGTCGAGCTCGTCGGACACACCGCCGGCTCCGAAGATCTCGCCGACCTCCCCGATGGCGTGGTTCGCGTCGTCGAGCAACAGCCCCACCGCGAAGCCATCCGGCGTCTCGGGGACGCGGCGGTGCTCCTGCTGGTGATCCCGCCCGAGGGCGGCGCCGGGAACCACACCGGCAAGCTGTTCAACTATCTCGCGGCGGGCCGGCCGGTGCTGGCCCTCGCGCCCGAGCCGAACGTCGCGGCCGATCTCATCCGGGAGAGCGGGAGCGGGCTGATCGCACCGCCGAATGATGCCGGAGCCGTCGCCGACGCCCTGGTCGAGCTGTACCGTCGTTGGAGTCGGAGCGCACCCTTCGAGCAGAACCGTACGATCATCGCCCGGTACGAGGCGAGGCCCCAGGCTGAGGCCTACGCCGCGATCCTCGAGGAACTCGGCTAGCGAACCCGGATGTCTTCCAGGATCTCGATCAGCCGACGCGAGACGACCTCGAGGGAGTAGGTCCTCTCCACGGTCCGGCGCCCCGCATCCCCGATCGACGCCGCCAGCGACGGGTTCCGGAGCAAGGCGTCGAGGTCCTCGACCCAGGCGGACGCTTCGTCGGGAAGGAAGCCGTTCTCGCCGTCCCGGATCACCTCGGCGTTCATCCCGACCGGCGACGCTACCGCCGGGATCCCCAACGCCATGTACTGGATCGCCTTGAAGGCGCACTTCCCTCTCGTCCACGGAGTGTCGGCGAGCGGCATGAGTCCGACGCCGATACCCTCGAAGCACGACACCTCGTTTTCGAGCCGCCAGGGCCGGTACTCGACGGGAATGCCCCGGAGTCGGGGCGCGCGATCGGCGACGACGATCAAGCGTAGCTCCGGGTGGCGATTCGCCAGCTCGCGGAGGGGCTCGGCGAGGGACTCCAGGTAGGGCAGGTTGTCCGAGTAGCCGACCCAACCGAGCGTCTTTCCCGCCGTGGTCGTGAGGGCCTTCGGGGCGAACCGTCGGGTGTCGATGGCCGTCGGGAGGATCTCGTAGCGTTCGTGGGGAAGCCGCTTCGCGAGCTGCCGATTGCCGCACAGCACGAGATCGGCCGTCTCGACGGTGGCCACGAAGTTCCGGCGGTACCGCCGAAGCGCCGACGGCTTCGCGGAGTTCCCGGGCGGAGGGAGATCGATGGCGTCGTCCATGTCAAAGACGAAAGGCCTGCCCTCGCGGCGAAGACGACTGACCGGTCCGGGGAGGTAGGTCTTGCGCTGGACCAGCAGCAAGTCCTCCTCGGCCCGGGCGTAGAAATCACGCATCATGTCGGCGGCCCGGAACAACAACCGAGACGCCCCGCTCCGATCGAGGTCCAGGGGCGGTTGCACGCGCGGGGTGAAGCCCGCCGCACGAAGCGCCGGGAGGTGAGCGAGGATGCGGTAGCGCGTGCTCGCGGCCCGTTCGTCCGAGACCGGTAGGATCAGCAGCAGCCGGCCGGTCATGACGGACCCTCGGGATCGCCGGGCGTGCGGCTCGTAGCCGCGTCACCCTCGATCCTGCGACGTATCCCGGCGACCCGGGCCACGTCGAGATCGAGATGGAAGCGAGAGTAGGGGCTGACGCGCGGGTGGTCCGACCACCGCTCGGCGATCGCCTCCGCCTCCTCGACGAGGGCCGCGGCGCGAGACGGTGCCGGCGGTGTACCCGAGGCCAGCAGCGCTTCGGCCAGCAGCAGCCTGGCCGGCAGGCCGTTCGGCTCGATGGCCAGGGCTCGCTCGGCGGCGCGGCGAGCCCCGAGCGGATCCGCGGCCCGGAGCAGGAACTCGCCCTCCTCCAGGGCAATGCCGGGATCGTGGCGAGCGAGCCTCTGTGCCTGGCGGTAGTGCTCCGCGGCGCGCTCCCGGCTTGACAGATCCCCGAAGATCGTGCCGAAGGCGAGACCCTCGACACGCGCCAGGCCCAGACGATAGCGAGCATCCGCGGGTTGCAGCCGCACGGCCTTTTCCGCCGCATCGCGCGCGGCGGCGTAGTCATCGATCCCCCAGTCCCGGCCGTCGCCGGCGACGTCCTGCGCTTGTCGCAGGCACAGATCGGGGTGTAGCGGGTTGTGCGCCAGCGCGTCTTCCAGGGCGGCGCGCTGCTCGGCATCGAGACGACCGCGGGGTAGCCCTGTCTGGAGCTTCCATGCGAGAAACGGCGAGCCGTCACCGACGGCGAATACCGTCGCCAGCAGCGCCAGGGCACCCAGCCGCCACGCGATTCCGGTCCGGGCCCTTCGCACATGCGGCTCCGATGAGAGGCTTCCCAGCAGCGCGGCGGCCAGAAGGAAGAGAGCCGGGCGAGCGCTGGGGTTATCGACCACGGCGTGGACGCCGAGCGCCACCAAGGCCGCGATCGCTCCATCCGTCGACGGGCCGAGTGTGCCGTCCCGCCTTCCGCGCCGCACTTCCCGGAGCGCGAGGACGAGGGCGGCCAGGGCGGCCACCGTCGCCGGCCAGCCGAGCTCCGCCGGCAGGCGCACCAGGTCCGAGTGGGTCGAGTCCACGAAACGCTCGAACCGCAGAGGCCCGGCCTCGACCGGGAAGCTCAGGTTGTTGGCCGCGGCGTCCCACTGACCGGGCCCGACCCCGGTCCAGGGCCGCTCGAGTGCGGCACCGAGCGATGCCTCCCAGATACGGAGACGATGGTAGCGGAAGGGGTCGAGCGACCTCGACCGCACGGCCACGCCGACCACCGCGAGGGTCACGACCGTCACCGCCACGGTAACGAGGATCGATCGGCGGCGTCGGTCGAGCCGCCCCCAGGCGATTGAGACGAGCCACGCCGTGCCGGCGACCAGGCCCAGGACGGCACCTCGTGAGCCCGTCAGGTAGACCGCCACGAGCGCAGGTGCCGCAAGGGCGACCCGCAAGACTGCTTGGCCGCGGGACCGGACCGGCCCCACGCAACCCAATCCGACGAACAGCGCGGCTACCAGCCACACGGCGAGATGGTTGGGATTGAGAAACGTCCCGGCGGGACGGGCCGCCTCCTCGACCCAGCGCTGGTGGATCGCCACGACTCCCTGGAACGCGGCCCCGATCAGGAGCGGTAGCGAGACTCGACGGCAGAGCCCCGGACCGCACCGGGCCGCGATCACGACGACTCCGAGGAAGGCGCCCAACTCGAGAAGGAACCCGAGAGCGGCGTAACGGTACGGCGCCACCACGGCGCCCACCATCGTCAGCGCGACAAAGAGAAGGAATGCACCGAAAGGGGCCCGTGGCGCCCGGCCGACGGACTCACCCGACGCTTCCGGCAATGCCAGGAGAGCCCCCAGAATCGCCACGATCACGCCGTGGGTCCAGAGGGTCGCCGGCGGCGTGGCGCCTCCCTCTCCGAGCGTCGCGGTGACCAGGAGCAACCCCAGCGCTCCCGCCACACCCGCAACCGCGTGGGACGTCGAGATCAAGGCGCTCCCTCATCGAGATCCGGCCTTCTCGGGACGTACGGCTCGATCTCGTCCCGCAGCCGTGCGTACTCGGTCCGCAGTGGATAGAGGCGCGCCGCACCGACCAGGTCGGCCCACGCGCCGGGCGTGTCGCCGAGCGCGATTCGGATACGCGCGCGGACTTCCCGTGTCGAAGCTCGAACCGGCGAGAGGGCGACCGCACGGTTCGACCGCCCCAGCGCCTCACGGAATGCGGCCGCGCCGTCGGGCGCCTTCCCGGCTCTCTCGAGCAGGGACTGGGCCAGAATCGACTGCGCATCGATATTCCACGGCGCGAGGCGGCTCGACTGTTCGGCGAGCCTACCGGCCTTCGCGGCGTCCCCCGACGCCGCGGCCTGGCGCGCGTGGTATCGCGCCTCCCAGGACAAGCCGCCCAGCGCCGCCAGGGCGGCGGCCACGACCGTCGCCGCGAGCACGATGCCCCGCGTCCAGCGCCACCCCCGGGTCAGCGGCGCCGTGCTCTCGAATCCCGGCTCGACCGTGAGGCCGCGAAGCAACGCCGCGGTCCACAGGATCGACGGAAAGAACGCGGTGAAGTCGACCAGGTTCTGGATGGCAAAGGCTGCGAGACCGATCCGCGCTCCGTGGACCCAGCCGGCCGAGTCGTCGTCACGCCTGAGAACCGGCCCCAGGAACAGACCGAGAAAGAGGATCGCGGCCAGCGACCCGGGAACGATCCCCAGCTCGGCCAGCATCTCGAGCGGGAGATCGTGAACGTGCCGCGTCTCGTTGTCGCCTTCCCGGCGGTACTGCGGAAAGACCTCGCCGAAGCCCCCCGGTCCGACCCCGATCCACGGGTGATCCTCGATCACTTCGGTCGCGACCCGGAAGTTCCCCGCGCGCAGTCGCCAGGGGCTGTCCCAGCGCGAGCGGTCGAGGATCTCGTCCTTTCGGAGACCCACCACGGCGAGCACGAGAACAAGGCCTACGACACCGACGGCGGCCGTCAGGCGCCACCGACCGCGTCGCGCGACGCCTGCCAGCACGACGGCTCCAACCAGCGCCGCGAGCGCGGTAACGGAAAACGTCGCCAGCATTCCGGCGGCCATGACGAGCGCCCCCGACAGAAGGGCGATCCTTGCTTTCCCTTTCCTGCCGAGACCGATGGCGACGGTTACCGGTAGCGCGAGGGCAAGGTAGCCGCCGAGCGCCGCCGGGGTCGCGAACATCGCGAATGCACGCCCCGAGCTCAGCCGGCTCAGCACGAGATCGCGATCGGGCACCCCCACCGCGGTCTCGACATGAGCCACGGTGGCGTCCAGCCCCCAGAGAGTCTGGTGAATGGCGAAGAACGAGACGATCACGCCAGCCGCGGCAAGTGCCCACGGCACCGAGTCCGACTCCCGGACCGTAGGTGAAAGGCACGCGGCGTGGACGCCGAGAGCCCCGGCCAGGATGAACGCGACCAGAGGCTCCGGCGCGGCCCCGGGAGCCACCGCGGCCAGGACCAGCGGCGTCGAGGCCAGGATCGCGACCACAAGCACTCGCGGGCCGATGGGATGGACCGGCCTGGCCCATGCCACCGCCACCACCAGCACGATCAGCGCGGCCGCGCCCGCCATCGCCGCCCCGTGAGTCTCCGGAGGGAATACGGCCAGCAGCAGGATGATCGACGCCGGGAGCAGACGAGACGTCAGGTCGGTCGGGCCCCGCGGGGAGGCTTCAGGTAGGAGTTTCACATCGCGCACGCGTGCGCCCGGAGACCGGCGCCGGGCCGAGTGTAAACCCGCGACGCATACAAAAAAAAGCGGAGGCCTTCCGGCCTCCGCTCTTCTCGCGTGATTTTCGGTACGGGACTTACTGCTGCATACCCTCGGGCCATTGCACGAACTGGCCCTCGATGAAGATGATGTCGCAGTCGAAGTCGTTGGTCATGCCGCCAACCACGGCATCCACGGCCCCGTTCTTGCCCGGGGACAGCACGGTGTAGCCGATTCCCAAGGCAGCGCCCGTGTAGACCACGCCGTTGTTCCAACCGTCGGTCAGGGGCATGGCCTTGATGTAGATCGGCTCGAGGACCGGCTCCACCGCCGCCAGGTTGCCGATCGGGTAGAAGTTGTTGTCCACGGCATACGCCTCGGACGCGGTGCCGATCGAGCGAAGGTCGGCCATGCTCCGCTTCTGCTTGCCGCGATCGATCGCGTTCAGCAGGTTCGGAATGGCGATCGCCGCGATGATGCCGATGATCGCAACGACGATCAGCAGCTCGATCAGCGTGAATCCTTTTGAGTTTCTGCGCATCTTTGGGGCCTCCTTTCAGGTCCACCCGCTTTAACAGCAACGATGATGCCAGGTTTTCGCCGCGATGGCGAGGGTTGATGGATCTTATTGAATAAAAACAACTTAATCTTTCGAGCTCGCCGCCGGCGTCGGCTCGGACCGCGCCGGGTCCAGGTAACTCTGCCCCCTTCTGTCCGTCGTCCGGGAGCCGGGTGACACGAAATGTCACTCCGCGACGCGCAGGCGCTCCGGCTCGCCGAACGCCACTTGCGAGACCTCATCGTCGCGACGGGGTCCCGACTCTCGGCCGGTCAGGCCGTATTTCTTCGCGAAATACCGGAACGACCGGAAGGTCATCCCGAGCATCTCGGCGGCACGTGTCTGGACGCCCGTGGTCCGCTCCATCGCCTCGAGCATGTACCGCCGGCGGATCTCCTCGACGTGGTGCTCGATGTCGATGCCGCCGTCCGGAAGGACGACGTCCACATCCCCCTGCTGGGCCTGGCCGGACCGAATCTCGCGCGGCAGGGAGTCCGGCTGGATGACGTCGTCAGCCTCGAGCGCCACCGCACGCTCGATGATGTTCTCCAGCTCCCGGACGTTTCCCGGCCAGGTGTACGACTCCAGGCATTCCATCGCCTTGTCGGAGATGCTCTGGATCGGCTTGCCGACCTGCTGCCGATACTTATCGAGGAAGTGCTCCGCCAGCGCGGGAATGTCCTCGGGCTTCTCTCTGAGGGCCGGGAGGCGGATCGGGATGACGTTGATCCGGTAGTACAGATCCTCGCGGAAGGTCTTCTCCCGGACCATGTCCTCGAGGTTCTGATTCGTGGCCGTGATGACCCGGACATCGACGTCGATTTCGCCGGTCCCGCCCACGCGGCGGATCCTGCGTTCCTGGAGCACCCGCAGGAGCTTGATCTGCATCGCCGGCGTCGTCTCGCCGATCTCGTCCAGGAAGATCGTCCCGCCGCCGGCGACCTCGAACAGGCCCTTCTTATTGGCGGTGGCGCCCGTGAACGAGCCCTTCATGTGACCGAACAGCTCGCTTTCGAGGAGCGGGTCCGGGAGGGCTCCGCAGTTGATCGATACGAACGGGTGGTCGCTGCGTCCCGAGTTGAAGTGGATGGCGCGTGCAATCAGCTCCTTGCCCGTGCCGGATTCGCCCGACAGCATGATCGTGCTGGTGGTACCCGCCACCCGCTCGATGAGCTGGAAGATGCCACGCATCTTCGAGCTCCGGCCCACGAGCCCGTCGAAGCGGTACTTGTCGTGGAGCTTCCGCTGCAAGTCCCGGTTCTGGTTCTTGAGATCGGCGTTCTCGGCCGCGATGCGCCTCTGCTCGAAGGTGCGCCGGACGACCACCTTCATCTCCTCGAGATCGAACGGCTTCTCCACGAAATAGGTCGCCCCTGCATTGAGCGCCTCGATGGCCGTTTCCTTGGAGCCGTAGGCGGTCATCAGGATCACCTCCGTCTCCGGCGAGGCCCGGCGTGTGTGCGCGAGCAACTCCAGTCCGGTCATGCCGGGCATCGAGATGTCGGTGATCAAGAGGTCGTAGAGGTTCTCCTTCTCGATCCGTTCCTGGGCCTGGGTGCCGTTCTCCGCGGTATCGACCCGGTAGCCTTCCTTGCTCAGCATGAGGGCCAGGAGGTCCCGCATGCTCCTCTCGTCCTCGACCAACAAAATGGAGTTCACCGCCTACCCTCCGGCTACGCTCACGGGGTCTCGATGGAGCGGCTCGACCGTGTCGGCCTGCGCGGTCGGCAACACGATCCGGATCCTCGTTCCACTTCCCCGTTCACTTTCAAGATGAATCCGGCCGCCGTGTTCCTCGACGAGCCGGTAGACGATGGCCGCTCCAAGACCCGTCCCCTCCTGGAACGAGCTGCTGAAGGGGTGGAAGTACCCTTCGAGCTGGGAAGCGTCCATCCCGCCTCCTTCGTCCTCGAAACAGATCTCCACCCGCCGACCGTCCCCCGTCGGCCCGACCTGGATGGCGAGTGTCCCGCCTCGCGGCATCGCCTTCAGGGCGTTGGTCGCCAGGTTCCAGAAGACCTGCTTCATGCGGTTGGGGTCGACGTCGGCCCACACACTCACGGAGGTATAGCGGGTCTCGACCCGATGCCCGGGGCTGAACTCCCGGCTCTTTCGCAACAGCTTCAAGTTCTCGTCGATGAGATGGACCAGGTCGACGCGCTCCGGGGCGAACCGCCCGGGGCGGGCGAACGTGAGGAAATCGCGGATCGCCTGATCTAGCCTTTGCGATTCCTTCAGGATGATGTCCATCAGCTCGAGGGTCTCGCCGGACGGGCCGAGACTTCCCTTGAGGTACTGCACCGAGCCGCTTATGGCGGCCAGCGGGTTCCGGAGCTCGTGCGCCATCCCGGCCGCCATTTCTCCCAGCGCCGCCATCCGTTCCTTGAGCCGGACCTCTTGTTCCAGGGCCTCGATCTCGGTCAGATCCTGGAAAATGAAGATGTAGCCCAGGGGGCGGCCGGCGCGGTCGTAGAGGTTCGATACTGCAATCCCCAGGAAGATCTTCTTGTTGTCGGGCGTCGTGAAGTACCGCTCGAACCGGAAACGACGCTCTTCGTCGAGGATCTCGTAGGCCTCTTGGAGGAAACCGTTCTCGAGGCCGAAAAACGCCTCGACGCCCCGGCCCTGGACGTCCTCCTGGGCGAACCCCGTGATCTCCGCACCTCCACGATTCATGAAGTTGACCCGACCCGTGGGATCGGTGGTGATCAGGCCGCTGTTGATCGAGCCGATGATGTTCTCGTTGAGGGCCTGAAGCCGGGCCACCGCTCCCGAGCGTTCCGCCAGCTCGACGCCCGTGACGCGGAGCCGCTCGCTGAGGTAGGAGCCCAGCAGCGCCACCGCCACGAAGGCCACCAGGTGGACGATCAGGAAGTAACCGACCCGGAAGGGCGCCAGCTCCCCCGGTGCCTGCATGAGCCAGGCCGCCGGCACCACCGCCGGACCGAACAGGACCAGCGTCCCGTACAGCGTCCAGCACACTCCCGCGAGAATCAATGCCCCGCGGCGATACAGCAGCATCGAGGCGACGACGATCGGAAGGAGGTAGAGAAAGGACATCGGACTGTCGAGACTTCCCGTCATTCCCACGAATCCCGACACCACGAGAGCGTCGCCGATCAACTGGACATACAGGAAGGTCCGGGTACCCTTGAGCCAGCGGTCCAGTCCCGCGTAGAGCAGGACCATCCCGTAGGCCGAGGCCGCCAGGAAGAACAGCGGCCGGATCGCCTCTCCGGGCCGCAATAGCAGCTCGATGGCAAAAGCGCAGATCAGGAGGGTCGTCACGGTGACGACCCTCAGGATCATCAACCACCTGAGCTGGCGTTCGGTTTCGACTCGGTTCATGCGCCCCGAACCGGGGGGCATGGCCCCCCGGCCCCTCCACCGATTCGATTAGCCGATCTTGCTGATCAGATCGAACATCGGCAAGTACATAGAGATCACGATGCCGCCGATGACCACACCCAGGAACATGATCATGATCGGTTCGAGGAGGGCCAGCATGTTGGCGGTCGCCTCGTCGACCTCGTCTTCGTAGAAGTCGGCGATCTTGTTGAGCATCGTCTCGAGAGCGCCGGTCTGCTCGCCAACGGCGATCATCTGAACGACCATCGGCGGGAAGACGTCGGTTCCCTTGAGTGGCTCGGCGATCGTCTTGCCTTCCTCGACGCTCTTGCGAGTCGCCATGATGGCGTCTTCGACCACGGAGTTCCCCGATGTCCGGGCCGTGATCTCGAGACCCTCGAGGATAGGTACGCCGGATGCGACCAGAGTGCCTAGGGTGCGACAGAATCGGGCCACGGCGATCTTCTTGAGCACCATGCCCAGCACCGGGACCTTCAGCATGATGCCGTCGAGGACCCGCCGGCCACGATAGGTCTTGTGATAACGAGCCAGGGCATAGATCCCCAAACCGATTCCGATGAAGATCATCCACCACCATGCCCCGATGAATTTGGAGGCCGCGATGGTGATACGGGTCGGAAGCGGCAGGCTGGCGCCCAGTCCTTCGAACAGTGTGGCGAAGGTCGGGATGACCTTCCAGAGAATGATCCACACCACGCCGATGGCGATGAGGATCACGGCGGTCGGATAAACCATTGCCGATCGCACCGCCGCACGGAGCTTCACGATCTTTTCGATGTACTGCGAGAGGCGCTGCAGGATCGTGTCCAGGATACCGCCGGCCTCACCCGCTGCCACCATGTTGCAGTACAGGTTATCGAAGGCCGCGGGATGTTTCTTCAGCGCATCCGCAAGGGTGGCCCCGGACTCGACATCCTGCCGCACCTGAAAGAGAATCTTCTGGAAAGTGCGGTTGTCCTGCTGCGTCCCGAGGATCTCGAGACACTGCACGAGCGGCAGGCCGGCGTCGATCATCACCGAGAACTGACGGGTGAAGATCGCGATTTCCTTCCGGCTGATCCCCCCGCCAAGCTTCGGCAGGGCGAACTCCTTGCCCCGCTCCGAAACCGCGGTGACGATGATCTGCTGCTTTCGCAGGGAGGTGATGACGGCGGTTTTGTTTTCCGCCACCAGGACGCCTTCCTGGACCCTACCCTCGCGAGTGCGACCCTTCCACGTAAAGTTGGGCATCTCCAAATCCTCCTAGCAGAGCGCCGAAAAGGCTCGGGACCTGTGCGCGTCCCGATCCTACTTCCGCCCCCCTTGGCGCCCCCGGGCGGATGCCGTGTGAGGCGCGCCCGACGTCGCAATGCTTCCCGCACCACGGTTGATCATCTCCTGGAGCTCGTCCGGATTCGATGAGATGGACAGAGCGACCTGGAGCGTGATCTGCTTTTTGAAATAGAGCGTTGACAGGGACTGATTGAACGTCTGCATCCCGAATCGTTCCTGCCCCACCTGCATGGCCGAGTAGATCTGGTGAACCTTGTCCTCACGGATCAGGTTCCGAATGGCCGAGTTGGGCACCAGGACCTCCATCGACAGGGCTCGCCCGTGGCCGTTGGCCCTGGGCAAGAGCGACTGACAGAGGATGCCCTCCAGAACGAACGACAGCTGGGCCCGAATCTGGGACTGCTGGTGCGGCGGGAAGACGTCGATGATGCGGTTGATGGTCTGCGCCGCCGAGTTGGTGTGAAGCGTGGCGAAGGTCAGGTGGCCCGTTTCGGCGATACGGAGGGCCGACTCGATCGTCTCCAGGTCGCGCATCTCGCCGATGAGCACGATGTCGGGATCCTGCCGCAGCACCGATCGCAAGGCGTTCGGGAACGAGTGCGTGTCGGCGTGGAGCTCGCGCTGGTTGACGAGGCACTTCTTGTGGGAGTGGAGGTACTCGATGGGATCCTCGATGGTCACCATGTGCTCGTGGCGCTCGGCGTTGACCTTGTCGAGCATGGCGGCCAGGGTGGTGGACTTGCCCGACCCCGTGGGTCCGGTGACCAGGATCAAGCCCCTTGGCCTGTCGCACAGCTTGGACACGACGTTGGGGAGTCCGAGCTCCTTGAAGCTCCGGATCTCCCACGGGATCGTCCGGAAGGCCCCTGCCACCGCCCCGCGCTGGAAGAACACGTTCGCGCGGAAGCGAGCCAGTCCCTTGACGCCGAACGAGAAGTCGAGCTCGAGGTTCTCTTCGAGACGGTGCTTCTGGTTGTCGGTCAGGACGCTGTAGATGAGCTGTTTCGTCTCGGGAGCGGTCATCGGCGACAGCTGCAGCGGCACCATCTTGCCGTCGATCCGGATCTGCGGCGGCGAGTTGGTGGTCACGTGGAGGTCGGTGCCTCCCTGGTCGACCAAGGTTTTCAGCAGCTGGTGCATCGTAGCGCTCATGGCGTCTCCTCAGTCCGATTCGTCGTTGCCGGTCAAAGCACGGTCTCCCGCACGATTTCCTCGACCGTGGTCAGGCCCTCTCGAACCTTCTGAATCCCCGAGGCCCGCAGAGAGATCATCCCCTCCTCCATGGCCTTCCGGCGAAGCTCCATGGCGGAAGCCCCCGAGAGAATCAACTCACGGACGTCCTCGGACATCTCCATGACCTCGAACAGGCCGACGCGTCCGCGGTATCCCGTGTTGTTGCAGTTGGCGCAGCCGCGGCCCTTGTAGAGCTTGACACGCTGCGCCTCGTCGAGGTGGAAGCCGACGTCAACCAGGGCCTGCGCCGGCATCTGGATCTCTTCTCGGCATTCCTTGCAGATCTTGCGCACTAGCCTTTGGGCGCAAATCAAGTTGACCGAGGTCGACACCAGGAACGGCTCGATGCCCATGTTCATCAATCGATTGATGGTCGACGGCGCATCGTTGGTGTGCAGGGTCGAGAGCACCAGGTGACCGGTGAGCGCGGCCTTGACCGCGATCTCCGCGGTTTCGAAGTCTCGGATCTCGCCGACCAGGATGATGTTCGGATCCTGCCGCAGGAAGGCGCGGAGCGCCGTGGCGAAATTGAGTCCGATCTGCTCCTTCATCTGGACCTGGTTGATGCCGTGGAGGTTGAACTCCACGGGATCTTCCGCGGTCATGATGTTGGTCTCCGGCGTATTGACCCGGTTGATCGAGGAGTACAGGGTGTTGGTCTTTCCTGACCCGGTAGGTCCTGTCACGAGAACCATTCCGTACGGCTTGAGGATCTGCTTCTCGAAGCGGGCCAGCGAGTCGACCTCGAAACCCAGTCGCGTCATGTCGAGGACCAGGTTGTCCTTGTCGAGCAAGCGGAGAACGATCTTCTCACCGAACAGCGTCGGCAGGCAGGAGACTCGGTAGTCCATCTCTTTGTACTTGCCGCCGAGCTTCATCTTGACCTTGATGCGGCCGTCCTGCGGAAGACGCTTCTCGGAGATGTCCAGCTTGGCCATGATCTTCAGGCGGCTGATGATCGCGTCCTTGAGCTTCAGCGGCGGGTGCATGATCTCGTAAAGCACGCCGTCGATCCGGAAGCGAACCCGGAAATCCTTCTCGTAGGGCTCGAGGTGAATGTCCGAGGCGGTCTTCTTGATGGAGTCCGTGAGGATGATGTTGACCAGCTTGACGACCGGCGCCTCTTCGGTGGCCGCCTCGAGCTGGTGGACGTCGATCTCCTCTTCTTCCTCGAGCACCTCGAGGGCCTCGGAGTCGGCGGTGGCCATCTCGTCCATGACCTTCTTGAGCTCGAGGGCATGCGACGACCCGTAATACTTCTCGACGGCCTCCCGGATGGCGATTTCGCTGGCGACGACAGGCTCGACGTTGTAGCCCGTCATGAACTTGATGTCGTCCATCGCGAAAACGTTGGTCGGATCCGCCATCGCGATGGTCAGCGTCGCACCGGTGCGGTTCACCGGCAGCACGAGGTATTTCTGAACCACCTCGGAAGGAATCAGCTTGATGACGGCCTCGTCGATCTCGAAGTGCCGCAGGTTGATCGACGGAACCCCGTACTGCTCGGAGAGCAGCTGGGTGATGTCGTCCTCCTGGACGAATCCGAGCCGGACCAGGTTGTAGCCCAGCTTTCCGCCGTTCTGCTTCTGGGACTCGAGAGCTTCCTGTAACTGCTCTTGCTTGATCAGCCCCGCTTTTAGGAGCATCTCACCGAGTCTTACCGCCATACCACCCCTCGACGACCTCTACCTTTAGGATTCGGAGACGGCCTCATAGTCAATCAGCCAGCTGCTGGCTATTGAGTTTGTTCCGATCGCGTACTCACCCCACGGAACCGGGTCGAATCTATGTTCCGTGAAAATTATTGTCAAGCGACGGCACCGGGTGACAAAAATAAGTACTTCGGGGCCGCCCGGTCGGGAGTCGGTCGCCCCCGCACCGTACCGATGCGGGCCTACAGCGAATGCGAGACGAAAGCGTCAGTTTGTCTGGGATTTGTTGAGCTCGGGCTGGTATCGCTCGAGAAAACGAGTGGAGAAGCGGCCCCGTACGAAGTCCTCGTCGGTGACGATCCGCTGCTGGAGCGCGACGTTCGTCTTGATGCCCTCGACCACGAAGGACTCGAGGGCCCGCCGCATTCGGAGGATCGCCTCCCCGCGGGTGTTCCCGTGGGAGATCACCTTGGCGATCATCGAGTCGTAATACGGGGGGATCACCGCCTCGGCGTAGCAGGCCGTGTCGACCCGGATCCCGGGTCCTCCCGGGAGGTGGAAGGCCTGGATCCTGCCCGGGGACGGGCGGTGCGTGTCGGGATCCTCTGCGTTGATGCGGCACTCGATCGCGTGGCCGCGGCTGACGATATCGTCCTGGGTGAAGGAGATCGGCTCGCCGGCCGCCACCCTGATCTGCTCCTTGATGAGGTCGATCCCGGTCACCATCTCGGTGACCGCGTGCTCCACCTGAATCCGGGTGTTCATCTCGATGAAGAAGAACTCCCCGTCCGGCCCCAGCAGGAACTCCACCGTGCCCGCGTTGACGTATTGGGCCGCGCGGGCCGCCTTCAGCGCGGCTGCGGCCATGCGTCCCCGAAGATCGTCGTCGAGGGCCGTGGACGGCGATTCCTCGACCAGCTTCTGGTGGCGGCGCTGGATCGAGCACTCCCTCTCGAACAGGTGCACCAGGTTCCCATGGGTGTCCCCCAGGATCTGGAACTCGATGTGCCGTGGCTCGGCCAGGAATTTCTCGATGTAGACGTCCGGCACGCCGAAGGCGGCGCCGGACTCGGTGCGAGCGGCGTCGAAGAGAGGCTCGAGCTCCTCGGGGGTCTGCACGATGCGCATGCCCCGTCCGCCTCCGCCGGCGGCGGCCTTGATCAGCACCGGGTAGCCGACACGCTCCGCGATGGAACGCGCCTCCTCGGGCCCATCGACCAGGCCCTCACTTCCCGGCAGGGTCGGAACCCCGGCGGTCTTCATCGTTCTCCGGGCCTCCGACTTCTCGCCCATCATCCGGATCACGTCAGGCTCCGGACCGATGAAGGTCAGCCCGCACTCACGGCAGACTTCCGCGAAATGGGCCGATTCGGCGAGAAAGCCGTAACCGGGATGGATCGCCTCGGCGCCGGTGATCTCGGCCGCGGAGATCACCGCCGAGATGTTCAGGTAGGAGTCTTTGTTGGCGGGAGGGCCGATGCAGACCTCCTCGTCGGCAAACTTGACGTGGAGGGAATCGGTGTCGGCGGTGGAATGGACCGCCACGGTCCGGATACCCAACTCCCGGCATGCCCAGATGATCCGGAGGGCGATCTCACCGCGATTGGCGATCAGGATCTTGCGAAACAATGCCGGACCCTATCCGCTCAGCGGCCGAAGCTTGAACAGCGGCTCGCCGAATTCCACCGGCTGACCGTTCGAGGCCAGGATCTCGACCACCTCGGCGTCGATCTCGGACTCGATCTCGTTCATGAGCTTCATCGCCTCGACGATGCACAGAACTTGCCCCTTGCCGATCCGGCCACCGATCTTCACGAACGGGTCAGCTCCAGGGCTCGGCGCCTCATAGTAGGTCCCCACGATCGGCGAGGGGACCTCGACGAGGCCGTCGTCTGCAGGGGGTTCCTCCGCCGGGGCAGGAGGCGCGCCGGGCGCCTCTTTCCCGGGCTCGACGGGTAACGCCGTCCTCTGGGCCGGGGGCGCGGCGGCGGGCGCGGCAACCATGACGCCGTCGTCCTTGACGAGCTTGAGCTTGAAGCCCTCGCGCTCGAGCTCAAAGCTGGAGAAGTTGCTTCGGGAGATGATCTCGATCAGCTCGCGCAGTTCCTTGTGGTCCAAGTTGCACTCCTGGTGGGCTCGAATCGCGGGCCGTCGTCCGCACCACGGAGTCTCGAAGAACGGCGAGGCCGACGACCGAGAACCGCTCCGAGATTAGCACACCTGCGGCGGGTTTCAGGTGGACTCAGACCTCGAGCTCCGGACCGAGACGGGACCCTAGCTTGCGAAGCTCGAACCGTGCTCTTCCGACCAGGCTATCCGGCTCCAGCACGGCGACGATCCCGTAGTCGTCGGTGATCGCCCGGATGACGACCGCACCCGAGGCTCCGGAGACCGTCATCTCACGGGGCGGCTCGAATCCCCCCTCCCGTCCGGCGGCAGCCGCCCGTCGGGCCAGGTCCATGTAGGAGGCCGCGATCAGCTCCAGGGACTCGCCGGCGTGCTCGCCGACGGCCGAGACCACCATGCCGTCGCCGTCCACCAGCATTACCGTCCGGGCGCCGGCGACCGCGTCTCGTGTTCGTCGGAGACTATCCTCGAACACCGCTCTCGCCCGCGTTGCGCTGCACGGTCTCGAGCCATTGCTCCAGCTGCCGTACGACGCGTTCCGGGCCCGCCTGCCGGCCGTTCATGACGCGTCGGAACCTGGAGGCCATCTCGCCGGGATCTCCCCGCTCGGGGGCACGCTCGGCAACCTCGGGAACCTCAGCAGCGCCCGGCCGGGAGCCTCGGCCCGCCAGCTCCGCAAGGAGCGCACGAGCCTCGTCGTCCTCGGGCGAACGATCGAGGATCGCCATCAGGATCCGGCGTGCCGCCACCACGTCGCCCTGCAACGCACGCAGTCGCGCATGGGTCAGGGTCGTCAGGGGCTGGCCAAAGTCGTGCCCGTTCATCACGATCCTCGAATAGACGAAAGCCCCACCCCATCTTCCGGCGTGTCAGAAGAAGGGCGGAGCCGTCGTACTCCGAAATGCCGCGCCGAGATTTCGCCCTCGACTCGGGGTCCGATCGTTGTGGCCTCTACGGCCCGCTCACGACACAGCTATTCACGAACAGGGCGCCGCCGCCGACGGCCTGAACCCGAGAACCGTCCCCGACCTCACCCTGGAACAGCAGGGTGACCTCGGCGCTGTGGCCTTCCCGCGAAGGAACAGCCGAGAGGAACTCGGCCAGTTGCACCGGAAGGAACCTGACCTGGTTGCTACTGTTCGCCGGGATCACCACGCGCGGGCTGGTCACGTAGTTGGGCATCGCAAGGCCGTCATCCCAAACGTAACTGATGATCATCTGGTCGATCAGGATGTCGTTGAACGGCTCCGTGCCCGCGCCCTCACTCTTCGGGATATTGGACAGCGTTACGGTGCTGTCCGTGACCTGGAACACACACACCCCACGCAGCGGGTCAAAGGTCGAGGTAATGACGGCCAATGTCACCTGATCGACCTCGAGGACGACGTTCGCAGACGATCCGTCGTCGATACCGTTGTCGGCACAGGATGCCGCCAGCAGAACAAGCAACGCCGTTACGAAAAGGAGCAGTTTCTTCGTAATCATGACACGCCTCCGCTATCCGATCTTCATGATTCTGGGAGTGATGAAGATCAGGAGCTCACGATTCTCGTTCTGGATACTTCGGTTCTTGAATAGCCAGCCGAACACCGGGATCTTCCGGAACCACGGAACTCCGGTCTCGGAAACGCCCTCGGTGACCTTGAAGATGCCGCCGATGACCGTGGTGCCACCGTCGTTGATGAGAACCTTGGTCTGGGCGCGCTGGGTGTTGATCGGAGGCACATCGCCGACCGTGTTCACGAAGTCGGGCGAGTTGTTCTCGACCTGCACGTCGAGGATGATCGTACCCTCGGCGGTGATCTGCGGCGTGACCATCAGGCGGAGCGAGGCCGAGACGTACTCGACGTTGATCTCGGTGGCGGTCGTGTTGACCACCGGGATCCGGACGCCCTGCTCGATCTCGGCGCGCTCGTTGTTCTGGGTGGCGATCTTCGGCGCCGATAGGATTCGGCCCTTGCCCTCGGTCTCCAGCGCATCCAACGCGATGTCGAGGGTGAACGAATCGATGACGTTGCCGAAGGAGAACGCCAGGTTGTTGATGCCCGAGACGTCCCCGGTGTCGGTGCTGCCCAGGTTCAGCGAGTACTTGTTCGTGATGTTGTGCGGGAACGACGCGCCGGTCGATGTCCCGTGGGCGGCGTCGGCAGCCAGGGTGTAGCCCCACTGCACGCCGAAGTCCTGGATGAACTCACGAGAAGTCTCGACGATTCGCGCCTCGATCATGACCTGCGGGGTCTCCGAATCGAGGCTCGAGATGAGGATATCGAGGGGCTCCACCTTCTTGGGGATGTCGCTGACGATCAGGGTATTGGTCCTCTCGTCCACGATCACCTTGCCGCGCTCCGAAAGAACGCCGCCCTCGCGAACGACGCGCTCGACGTCCCGCGCCCGCGCGTAGGACAGCGTTCGCGTGATGGTGACGGGTTCGACCTCGAGCTCCTCGGCCAGCTTGAGCTGCTTGCGCTGTGCGGCCTCGGCGGCGAGCTGCTGGGTCGGGGCGATGCGGATGACGTTACCCTCCATCACCTTGTCCAACCCGTTGTTCTTCAGGATGAGATCGAGAGCCAGATCCCAGGGTACGTTGTCCAGCACGATGGTGACCCGGCCGTCGACCTGCGGATGCAGGACGAAGTTCAGGCCGGAAATCTCGTGGAACAGCCGGAATACCTGTTTGATGTCGGCGTCGACCAGGTTGAGGGAAACCAGCTTGCCACCGTAGACGGTCTCTTCCGCGACGATCGTCTGGGTCTCGTACGACTGCGTCGGGATCGGCCTGGAGGTTTCTTGCTTGGTCGATGCCAGGGTCGGAGTTTGAAGAAGCCGCTCCAGGGCGTCTTCCTTGAGGGCCCTTCCTTCGACGGGCTCAGGAGGGGCCGCTTCGACAGGCTCAGGGCTGGCAACCTCCGCCGGTTCGACGGCAGCAACCGCGACGGGTTCGATCGGAGCCGCCTCTACGGGCTCGGTCGGCACCGTCGGAAGCACTGCGATCTCCGAAACCGGCTCGGCCGGAATCGAGATTTCATCCACCTCGACGTCGATGGCGTCGACTTCCTCGACCGGGACCTCGTGATCGGCGATCACGGGGGTCGCGGCAGGCGCCAGCTCGGTGGCGTCGACCCACTCCTCGATGGACGAGGCGGGCGGAGCCGTGCTTTCGGCGATGATCTCCTCGATGGTGGGCGCCGCGACCGCGACGGTCTCGGCCGTCGATTCGGTCTGGGCGATCGCCGACTCGGAATCCGTCGCGATGTCGGCGAACGACACAACGAGGGACGAGCCTTCGAGGTCGATCTCGTAAGGAACGGTCTTCTCCAGATCGAAGACCACACGGGACACGAGATCCGGCTCTCGCCGGTACTGACCCGCGCGGACCCTCGCAACCCCGGCCTCACCCACCTCGTAGTGGTGAGTCTCCAAACGGCTCGTGACGCCGTAGAGATCCACGACCAACCTCGGCGGGTCCTCGAGGACGAAGCTGTCGTAGTCCCGGAGCTCGTTCGCCACCAGCGTGACGACCGGATTCCCGCTGTCGCTGGAAGCCACCACCACCTCGGTCAGGTCACCACCCGTGGCCTGAACGATGGGCGGCGCATCGGCGACTGGGCCTGGGTCGTCCAGGTCCTCGGCGATCGCCGTGACCTGAAACGCGCCGGCGACCAGCACCCCTACGGCCAGTGCGGCCAGGATCGACTTCCGGTGCTTACTCATTGGCCATACCCTCCACCGGGACCAGCCTCTTGACGACGTCTCGATACGGTTTGATGAGCCGGGGATCATCTACCTGCTGGCGGAACGTTACCGTTCCCGACACCGGGTCGACAGTGATGAGAGTGCCGTCGTAGACCTCATCACCCACCCGCAGGAAGTAGCCCTTGTTGTCCGACCCCATGAAAAAGGCGATGTCCCCACCTGATCTGTCCTTGATCGTGCCTACCAGATCCACTTCAGCCACCAGCATCCCCGCGATTCCCTTGGGACGCTGTCCTTCTACGAGCTTGACTTTCTCCATCAGAGACTCGAACGGGTCTCTCCGGCCTCCAGGGTCGTAGGAGAATCTCTGCCCGCGCAGCAACTGCTCCTGTTCCCGCAGAATGCTTTCAACGGCCTCGCTTTCCCCCGTCGTCTGGGGCACGCCTGCCTGGTCGGGAGGCGTCTCCTGAGGGAAGGCGGGAGCCGAGGCGGCAAGAAGCAGGATCAAGCCCATAGCCGCCAAGAACCAGCCGCCTCGCCGGATCATTGCGCCACCTCCTGCTGTTGCATTTCGGCCTGCTCGTCATAAACGAACGTCGTCGCAGTGAACCCTGCGCGAATCGATTTGACGCTCCCTGGCGGGGTAGAGTTCATGCGAAGGTTGTCCACGTTGATGATCCGCGAGTACTTGCTGACGCGGTCCATGAAGATCCCCATGTCGTGGTAACGACCCAAGACCTCCATCTCGATGGGAAACTTCTTGTAGAACTCGCCGGGCTGCATGCCGCCCGGGACGAACGACTGGAGGTCAAGATTGGACTGATCCGCGAGGTTCTTGATCCAGCGCAGCAGATCACCGGTCTCCGGCGTGGAGGGCAGGATCTGCTGGATGTCCCCGAGCTTTCTCTCGAGGTTGGCGATCTCGCGCTCCAGCTCCGGGAGTTTCTGCTCGATCGCGCGGCCCTCGAGGATCTTGCGCTCCATCTCGGCGTAATCGTCCTTGAGCTTCTGGATCTTCTCTTCTTTGGCGGACAGGTCGGGGAACACCCAGTAGGCCAGGGCGACGATCAACGCCGCGACCCCGAAGAACAACACGACCTGTCCCCAGAACGGAAGTCTTTCAAACATCTCGCCGACTCCCCTCTCCGCCTAGCCCTCGGACTCGGCCGGGGCGGTTGCCAAGCTCGCGGGAGCGAACGTGCAGTTGAGCGTGAAGGCGACCCCATCGGGGCTCACCGACGCCCGGCCGAGGACGACTGACTGGAAGTAGCCGGAATTGTTGAGGTTGTTGTAGAAGTTCGAGACCGCGTTGTAGGTCGTTGCATTGCCCCGCACGCTGATCTGGTTGGCCTGCGCCGTCATGGCGTCGAGCCACAGGAAGTCCGGAAGATTCTTGGAAATCTGGTCCAGGATGTGCACGGGGACCTGCTGCTGCTTCTTGAGGTCCGTGACCAGCTGGATCTGTCGCTCCAGCCGCTCTTTCTGGGCCTTGTAGTAGTCGCCCTTCTTCTGAACCTCCTCGAGGCGGGCCAGCTCCTTCTGCGCTTCCTGGATCTTCCCCTGCCACTCGTCGAGTTCACGGTTCTTCGCGTACCACCACACTCCGGAAACGATCACGCCGAGGAGAAGAATCGCGACCAGCAGAAGATTGCGGGTCTCCGCGCCGGCCTCGAGCTTGATCCCGCCTCCGGCGGGCTTCGACTTGGCCGACTTCTTTTCGGCGATCAGGTTGATCTTGATCATGAGCTCAGTCCCCCATTCTCCGAAGGGCAAGTCCCACGGCGACGGACGCGGACGGCATCATCTCGTCCACCTGCTCCGCGCTCGCGTCTCGGCCGACCGGCGGGATGTTCCGGAACGGGTTCAGCATTTCCACTTGGGTATTGAGTCGTTCGCCCAGCGCTTCCTTGAGGTGGGCGACTCGCGAGGAACCGCCGGTCAGGTAGAGCCGATCCAGGGGATCGTCGGTCGCGGAGATCTGCTTGAAGAAATCGATCGTCTTCTGGATCTCGGTCCCGACGTCCTCGTTGACCGCCGTGATGATCGGGAGCACTCTCTCGTAGAGAATTCCCTCGACCTCCTCCCCTCGCTTGAGCTGCTCGGCCTGCTCGGCGGAGAGGTTGAGCTCCTTCTGAATGGCATCGGTGTACTGGTTGCCGCCTATGTTGATGTCGCGCCAGTAGACCGAGGTGCCGCCGTGCAATACCGAGATCGAGCTCACCGCCGCGCCGACGTCCACCAGCGCGATGACCTGGTGGGGCTCGAACTCGTAGTTGACCTCGAAGGCGTTCTGCAGGGCGAACGCCGCGATGTCCACGGCGACCGGCGTGAGACCCGCCTGGCTGACCACACTGGTGTAGTCACTGATCTTGTCTTTCTTGGCCGCCGCGAGGAGTACATCCATGTTGCCGGCGCCCGAAAGGCTCGACCCCTCGAGGATCTGGTAGTCCAGATTGACGTCCTCGATATCGAAGGGGATGTACTGCTCCGCCTCCCAGTGGATGGACTCAGCGAGCTCCGCCTCACTCATCACGGGGAGGCTGATCCGCTTGACGATGACCGAGTGACCCGATAGCGCGGTGGCCACCTGGGTATTCTTGATCCGGCAGCGCTGGAAGAGCCGCTGGATCGTCTCGATCACCAATTGGGAGTCCATGATCTGGCCGTCGACGATTGCCTCGGCCGATAGGGGCTCCCACCCGAGTTTCGAGAGCTGGAACCCCCGGCCCTTTCCCAGGGCCTTGAGCTCTACCACCTTGATGCTGCTGTCCCCGAGATCCAGCCCGACCAGATTTCGGCTGCGTCCCAACATGGTTGCCTCGCAAATCCATGGGGCTTCCGCCCCTGAACCTCAAGTAGGGCTTTAACCTAAGTCATCAAATCCAAACAAGTCAAGCGGAAAACAACTGCCACTCTTTCTATCACCTGCCCGAAGTTCCGGGGCAGAATCGATCTCGTGGCCACCAGCCTCCCGGGCGTCGGGGAATAGGCTATTTCCGCCTAGTCGGCTTTGTCCCGGCTAGCCGGGTCCCCTGCGCCGGGTTCAAATATAAATACGGATTCCAGGAAGGCAACCATCCAGAACATCAAAAATGCATTGGCATCCATAGAGACAGCAAAAATGGGCCTTCGACGGGGTGCATTTCTGTGAGGCGGCCCCCGCCGTGGGCCCTTGACAGTCCTGGCGCCCTCTTCTAGGATGCCGCCTTTCGGGGGCGCTGATACGGCCCGACGGGGTACCCGCCATGGCTAGAGTCTGTGAGGTCTGCGGCAAGAAGACGGTCTTCGGGAACAACGTCTCGCACGCCCACAACGTGACCCCGCGAAAGTGGATCCCGAACCTCCAAAAGGTACGGGTTCGCATCACGGGCGGCGGGTCTCGGCGCATTCGGATCTGCACGCGCTGTCTGCGATCGGGCGCCGTCCAGAAAGCGGTCAGCTGAGAAGAGCGATCGCGTCGATCTCGACGCGCGACTCCTTCGGCAACCTCGACACCTCCACACAAACCCTGGCCGGTGGCGCTGCGGGGAACCACTCCGCGTAGATCGCGTTGACCCGCTCGAAATCCCCGAGGTCGGTCAGATAGACCGTCGCGCGCACTACCCGTTCCAGGGTGGTCCCGGCCGCCTCGAGCACGGCCGAAAGGTTGGCCAGGACCTGCCGGGTCTGTTCCTCGATCCCCCCTTCCACCAGTTTTCCGGTGGCCGGATCCAGGGCGACCTGTCCGGACGCGAAGACGAGACTGTCGGTGCGGATTGCCTGGGAGTAGGGCCCCACCGCGCCGGGGGCTCGATCGGTGCTCACCACCTCTCTCATCCGGTTTCCTCCTGTCTGCCCCGTCGCCGACCGGCGATCAGCGCAGCAGCCTGGCCACTTCCCGCACGCCGTTGATGCGGCGGATGCGGGTCATGACGCGCTCCATCTGCTTCCGATCGGCGACGCTCAACACCACGGTCACGCGGGCGTGCTTGCCCTCGAATGTCTGCGCATCGACGTTCTTGATGTTCGTCTTCTCGTCGGCGATGGTGGAGACGATCTTGGCCAGCAGCCCCTGGCGGTCCTCGACGTCGAGAGCCAGCTTGACGTCGTAGACATCATCCTTGCCGCTGGAGTCCCACTCGACGTCGATTCTCCGCTCGGAGTCGTACATCAATCGCGCCACGTTCGGGCAATGCGCCGAGTGCACCGAGACCCCCTTGCCCCGAGTGATATACCCCACGATCTCCTCGCCCCGAACCGGCATGCAGCATTGCGCGAGGGTGATCATGACGTCGTCGATGCCGCGGACCTCGACGTGCTTGTCTCCCAGGCCCAGAGCCCGCTTCACGACCCGCGTGACCACTCCGTCGGACTTGGTGCGAAGCTCCGAATCGGGCACCAGCGCGGTCACGAAGGAGTGGGGAGTGACCTTTCCGTAGCCCACCGCCGCGAAGAAGTCGTCCAGGGACGCCAGCCCCAGCTTCTTCAGCATCGGTGCGACCTTCTTGTCGTCGGAGAGCTGTTTCGGGGACAGCTTGTACTTGCGGAGCTCCTTCTCGGTCAGCTCCCGGCCCAGGGTCACCGACCGGGCTCGCTCGCTGGCGTTCAGCCACGCCCGGATCTTGCTGCGGGCCTTCGAGGTCCGAACGACGTTCAACCAGTCGCGGCTGGGGTGGTGATGTGGCTGGGTCAGGATCTCGACGATGTCGCCGTTCTGGAGCTCGTACTTCAACGGGACGATCCTACCGTTGACCTTGGCCCCGGTGCATTGATTCCCGACCTCGGTGTGGATCCCGTAGGCGAAGTCGATCGGCGTGGCACCTCGAGGAAGCGACAGCACCGTGCCCTTCGGGGTAAAGGTGTAGACCTCCTCGGGATAGAGGTCGACCTTGACCATCTCGAGAAACTCGCGAGGGTCCTCCAGGTCCTGCTGCCAGTCGAGGATCCGCCGGAGCCAGGCGATCTTCTCGGCGTCGTTGTCGGGAAGGGGGCCGCCTTCCTTGTACTGCCAGTGGGCCGCGATGCCTTCCTCGGCGACCAGGTGCATCTCCTGGGTTCGGATCTGGACCTCGAAGGGGTGGCCCTTGCCGGTCATCACCGAGGTGTGCAGGGACTGGTACATGTTGGGCTTCGGCATCGCGATGTAGTCCTTGATGCGACCCGGGACCGGAGCCCATGTGGCGTGCACGATGCCCAGCGCGCCGTAGCAGTCCTTCACGGTGTTGACGACGATCCTGAAGGCGACGTAGTCGTAGACCTCGTCGATGCCGATCTTCTGGGCGCGCATCTTGCGATAGATCGAGTAGATGCTCTTCAATCGACCCGTGATCTCGGTCTGGATGCCCTGCTCCGACAGCGCCGTGCCAAGCCGGTTGCGGATTTCCTCGATGAACTCCTCGCTCACCTTCCGGCGCGCCTCGATAGCCCGCTTCAGGGACTCGTACGTATCGGTTTCCAGGTGCCGGAAGGACAGGTCCTCGAGCTCGGTCTTGATCTTGCCGATGCCGAGCCGGTTGGCGAGAGGGGCGTAGATCTCGAAGGTCTCCCTGGAGATCCTCTCCCGCTTGGGGAGCTCGAGGTGCTCGAGCGTCCGCATGTTGTGAAGTCGGTCCGCCAGCTTGACCAGGATGACTCTCATGTCATCGACCATCGCCAGGATCATCTTCCTCAGATTCTCGGCCTCGGCGACCTTGGGACTGGCGAACTTCAGCTTCGAGATCTTGGTCACGCCCTCGACGATGTGGGCGACGTCGGCCCCGAAAACCCCCTCGACGGCCTCGATGGTGGTGAGGGTGTCCTCGACGACGTCGTGAAGCAGGCCGGCAACGACGCTGGCGGTATCGAGCTGGAGACCCGCCAGGATGTAGGCCACCTCGAGGGGATGGACCAGGTAGGGCTCCCCGGACCGCCGAACCTGGTTGCGGTGCTCGCGCGCCGAAAAGACGTAGGCGCGGCGCAGGAGGTCGACATCGGCAGCAGGGTTGTACTGCTCGACCTTCTCCAGGATGTCCTCGAACCTACGGACCATCGTGACCTACCGACCCGGGGCACAAATCACCCCTGACTCGCCCCACGGCGAGCCCGCCTCTCGGGTTCCCGAGAATTATAGTGTCTAGGAGACCTTCTTTTTCGTGGCGGCTCGGCCCGCCGAGGCGCGGCCCAAGTGCTTCGAGGCCGCCCTTTTGGCAACCAGGGACCGCCAGACCACCAGGATCGGGCTCGCGATGTAGATCGACGAGTAGGTCCCCACCACCGTCCCGACCACCAGGACGAAGGCGAACGAGGCCAACGATTTCCCGCCGAACAGGAATAGCGCCAGGACCACGATCCAGGTCAGCCCCGAGGTAATGATGGTACGGCTCAGGGTCCGGTTGATCGATAGGTTGACCAGATCGGTGAACGCCATCGTCGAGCCCTTGGTCCGGGTGTTCTCACGAATCCGGTCGAAGACGACCACGGTGTCGTTGACCGAGTACCCGATCAGGGTCAGGAAGGCCGCCACCACCGGAAGGCTCATCTCCATGCCAAACAGGGAGAAAAGCCCGAGGGTGATCACCGTATCGTGGGCCAGCGCCACCACCGCGGCCAGCCCCCACTGGAACTGGAACCGGATCCAGATGTACACCAGCATCCCGGCCAGGGACCCGAGGACCGCCCACAGAGCTTTTTCCATCAACTCATGGCCGATGGCGGGCCCGATGAAGGACTGGCTTCGAAGCGCGAACGGGCCGACGGTCGCCTGCTTCTCGAGGTAGTCGAAGACCTCCGGGGTCATCCCGGGGAGACCGGCAAGCTCGTCCATCGATCGGAAGATGGCGTTTTCGCGCCGGGCCTCGAGGACGGCGGCGGCCAGCAGCGTGGCATCCCCTTCCGTCAGGCCCGGAGCGGCGGCAAGCTTGTTCAGTAGCTCGCGCTGGCTGGTCCGGTTGAGATCGATGACCCCGGCGGCGGCGAGGTCGCCGAGCTCGCCGGGGGTCAGGGCGTTAAGGACCAACGCGATGACCTGGTCGCGCTCCTCCTCCTCGCTCCCGCTCAGCCCGACCCGGATGTAGACGTCGTTGTCGGCCGGGTCACCGATGGTCGTGACCTGGTAGTTCCGGAGTCCCGCGTCCCCCAGGACCGAGCGGACCGTCCCCAGGTCCTGGGACTCGACAAACCTGACCTGGAGCTCGGTCCCGCCCTGGAACTCGATCCCGAGGTTGATTCCGTGAACCGCCAGAACAACGGCCGAGGCCACAACAACAAGAAGCGAGCACACCAGGAGGATGTTGCGCTTCCCCATGAAATCGAAGTTGGCATTGACCAGGACCTGGAACACGTCCGCTCCTCCGCTCAGATGCTCAGGGACTCGACCCGGTGGGAACGGCTTCCGAGCACCAGCTCGAAAATCTGCCGAGAGACGAACACCGCGGTGAACATCGACGCCAGCAAACCGATGGTCAGCGTCACGGCAAATCCCTTGACCGGACCCGTGCCATACGAGAACAGGAAGAACGCCGCCACCAGCGTGGTTATGTTGCAGTCGAGAATCGTCATCAAGGCCCGGGAGAAACCCTGATCGATGGCCGAGCGGACGGTCTTCCCGAGGCGCAGCTCTTCACGGATCCGCTCGAAGATCAGAACGTTGCTGTCCACCGCCATCCCGACGGTGAGAATCAGCCCCGCGATTCCGGGGAGCGTCAGGGTGGCCCCGAAGTAGCCCATGGCGCCCAGCACGATGAGCATATTGAGGGCCAGCGCGATCACGGCGTTGAGCCCGGACAGCCGGTAGTAGATGAGCATGAAGACCAGCACACCGATGAAGCCCGACAGGGCGGCGATCACACCCGCCTTGATCGAATCCAGGCCCAGCGACGGCCCTACCGTACGCTCCTCGATGATGTTGACCTGGGCCGGGAATGCACCCGACCGTAGCTGGAGCGCGAGGTCTTCGGCCCGCTCGACGGTGAATCCGCCGTGGATGCGGCCCTGGTCCCGGATGACATCCTGGATGACCGGCGCCGACAGGACCGACTTTCCGGCCTTGCCCCCGAGGACGATGGCCATCCGCCTGCCAACGTTTTCTTGCGTGGCGGCCTGGAATCGACGACCGGCGTCGGAGGTCAGCTCGAAGGAGACCTGGGACTCACCCCACTCGTCCGCGGTCCGCTGGGCGTTGCGGAGATCGTTCCCCACCACCACCGAGACCCGCTTGAGCGGCCACCACAGGGTCCCGAGAGTGCCGTCGGCGGCGGTGAACGTCTCCGGGAACAACTCGGTGTCGGCCGGGAGGGTACCCCCGAACATCGCGGCCGCCTGCTCGCGGGAGACGGGGGGCGCCCAGTTCCCGAAGTCGGTGACCCCGGGCGGATAGGTCACTTCCTTCCACTCGAGCAGGGCCGGCTCGATGAGGACGTCCTTGGCGCGCTCGGGGTCCTCGACGCCGGGAAGCTGAACGAGGATCCGGTCGCCGGCCATTCCCTGCTGCTGGACCAGGGGCTCGCGGACGCCGAGTGCGTCGATGCGGTTCCGGATCGTGTTGAGCGTGATCGTGACGGCGGCGTTCTCGACGTAGGTCCGATACTCCGGCGGCATCACGATGCGCCAGTCGCCGGATCCCAGGTCCCGGATCGCCCACCGGCCGACCTGCTGGTCGAGGACCTCGCGGACCTCGTCGCTGCGGCTGACGTCGGTCCCGCGGATCTCCATGACCGTCGGCTCTGCCGGGGAAATCGACTCGTAGGAGATCCCACGTTCCTTCAGGGTCTGCCCGATCCGGCTCTGGTTCAGCTCGAGCTCGTACTGCAGGGCGCTGTCGGTGTCGACCTCCATGACGATGTGCGCACCGCCGCGAAGGTCGAGTCCGAGGTTGATGCGCTCTTCGGGAGGGATGACGTAAAAGACCGCGACGGCGATCACACCGATGATGAGCGCGAACTTCCAGAGCAGCTGTGTGGACATCGGGAGAAAATCCTACTCGCCGGGAGGGGCCTGGAGCCCGGCGATGGCATGTTTGGCGACGTCGATCTTGACCTTGTCGGCGATCCGCACCTGGATCACGTTCTCGGCCACACCCACGACGGTGCCGTACATGCCGCCCTGGGTGATGATCCGGTCACCGTTCTTGAGATTGCCGAGCATTTCGGCGTGTTTCTTCTGCTTGCGACGGGCAGGCGCGATCAGGAGGAAGTAGAAGATCAAGAAGATCAGGACGAACGGGAAGAGGCTCACCCAGAAGGGTTGATCCCCTCCTTGGGGAGGAGCCATCGCCAGAAACGCCAGTGTCGAGACGATCATCTTCCGGTTCTCCGCCAGGGTGCCGCCGCTACGGGCTGTATGAGATTACGCGGAACGGAACGGAGGATAGTGTCTCAAGGCGGGCGTGCCGTCAAGGACGCCGACCTCCACTGCCGCCCCGGCGGGCCCCGACGAGGGCCATCTGCCTCCCCGCCGCTCGGCCGTCCCTGCGGAACGAGAAAAACTGCTCCTCGTGGCAATGGGTGCACCAGGGTGCTGCATGGATCTCGTCCGGGCCCAATCCGGCCCCCAGGAGCTGGAGGCGGTTGGCCGCGTGCAGGTCGAGCCGCACGCGGCCCGGGCGACCGGAGGGCCGGCCGAGGCCCGCGAGGCCCTGTCCCCCGCCGCACGCCCTCGCGACCTCCTCGTGCACTTCGGCTTCGACCTCGTAGCAGCACGGCAGGATCGCCGGTCCGAGCGCGGCGATCAGATCTGCGGGCCGGGCTCCGCATTCGGCCAGTGCCTCGACGGCCCGGGCCGCGATGCCGCGGGCTGTTCCGCGCCAGCCCGCATGGACCGCGGCAGCGGCGGCGCCGAGGCGGTCGACGATCAGGATCGGGACGCAGTCGGCGGTTCGCACGGACGGCGCCTGCGACGGCCCGTCGGCGCGTGCCCAGACCGCGCCGTCAGCGGTCGCCCCGTCAGACGCATCGGCGGCCCGAACGACGGTGGCCTCGTGAACCTGGCACAGGATCAGGGGTGAGGCGGGCGCGACCTCCGCCACCGCGCTCAGCCTGCGCCGCCGGGTACGCACGGCGTCATCGACCGGATCGGCGCCTCCGAGATCGAAGTCGTGGCCGCCGTCCGCGCGGCGAGTGGAGAAGGCGTGGGCTATCCCGGAGACGTGCGTCAGCGCATCGCACAGCGCCACGAGGAGGCCGTCGCGCTCCTCGAGCCGCCAGCCGGTGTCCGTCACTGCGGCAGTGCGCTGACCATCGACCGCACCTCCCCCGAATCGGAGGCGTCAGGCTTGAGCTCGAGGTATCGCTCGAACGATCCCCGGGCCCCGGCCAGATCCCCGCTGCGGAGCTGCGCGTAGGCGAGACGCAGGTACCCCTTGGCGAAGTCGGGCTTGATCTCGACCGACTTCTGGAAGGCCTCGAGCGCCCGGCGCTCCTCGGCGGGGGTGGGGTCGGGCTTGTTTTCGATCAGCGCACCGATGTTGAAGAACGTTTCGTAGGCGTTTTTAGGATCGATCTCCGCGACCCGTGTGAAGGCCTCCTGGGACTTGCCGGGCTGGCCGTTCTCGGAGTACAGGCTCCCGAGCGTGAGCCACGCTTCGGAGTTTTTCGGCTGTATTGCGACGATCGACTCGTTCGCCTCGATCACCCCCGCCGTATCGCCCTCCTGCTCGGCGATCCAGGCCATCCTCCGAAAGACCGCAACGTCTTGCGGCGAGAGCTCGGCCTGCGCGGCGAGCTCTTCCCGGGCGCGGGAAAAATCGCCCTTCTTGGCGTAGATGTCGGCCAGCAAGAGATGAATGCCCGCGTAATCGGGCGCCATCCCCTGAAGCTCGCCTGCAACGCCTAGCGCGTCGTCAAAACGCTCGAGGTTATAGAACACCTTCGCCAGTAACTCCCGGCGCTCCGGATCGTCCGGATTCTTCTCGATCGCCCTCTCGAGCTCTCCGAGCGAACCCTCGAGATCACCGTCGGCCACCATCTTCGACGCCAGCTGCATCGGATCGATCGTCTCGGCGGCCTCGGCCTGCGCCTTGGCCAGCGCCTCGGCCTGACGCTGGGCCTCGATCTCGGCCTGCTTCTCCACGGTCATCATCACGAAGTCGACTCGCGCTTTGCCGAACGCCTTGATCAGAACGATGTGGGGCTTGCCCGCCCGGATCTTGGTTTCGTACTCCCCGACGAGAGTGCGATCCGACTTGCGACTCTCGACCGAGATGTCGGACGGGATATGACCCTCGGCCTCGATGGTGACGTCCCACTCACCCGGCTCGTTGTAGATCAGATTCGGGATGAAGTACCGACCCTTCTTGTTCGTCTTCGCGACGAACTCGAGGGCCGAGTTGGTCTTGTTGATGAATGTGATCTCGGCTCCCACGATCGGGGTGCCGTCGGTATCCTCGACGATGCCGGAAACCTCGGCGATCCCGGTCTCTGCGAGCGCGGGCGCGCTCACGAGCGCCAGGACCCAGACGATGGCCACGATCACGGTTGCTCTCATGATGACTCTCCCCTTGCACGTTTCGCGCCACCCGATTATAGGCGGGATTGGCGCACCTCTCCACGGTAGCGCGCAGATTGTCGGGATCCGGAGGCCGACGGAATGTCCACGTGCGGAGACACTCGCGTGCACCCAAGGGAGCCCCGTCCACCGCCGCCGCGCCCGCATGTATACTCCGCCCCATCGCGAGGAGGCGGCTTCGATGACGAGTGCGGACACTCCCCGGACGGTCGCGGAATCCACAGTCGAGATGACGGAGATCGTCCTCCCGGAGGACACCAACCCCCGAGGCACCGTCTTCGGCGGTCGCGTGCTCTCCCTCATCGACAAGTGCGCCGCCATCGCCGCGATGCGCCACGCGCGCACCGAGGTCCTGACGGTCTCCCTGGACTCGGTCGAGTTTCGCAACACGGTCCGGGTCGGGGACATTCTCGTTTTGAGAGGACGGCTCAATGCGGCCTTCACATCCTCGATGGAGATCGAAGTCGAAGTCCATTCCGAGGATCCCCTCTCCGGCGAGCACAACCTCACCACCTGCGCCTTCGTCACCATGGTCGCCGTAGACACCAACGCACGCCCCACACGCGTACCCCCCCTCAACCTGCTCGACGAAGAAGAACGCCGGCGCTTCGCCCTCGCCGAGAATCGTCGAGCCAAGAGGCTTGCTGCACACAACGCCGGGTAGGTATTCGTGGGGGTCGCCCCGGGTCGCGGCGGGTGGGGGTGTGTCCCGAAACAGGCCGCTCAACCACCCACATCGGCCCGGCGACGGACGGCCGTGAAGAACGCGGGGGCCCCCATCCCCACGACGTCCGTCCGCCGCCGAGCCGTGTGGGTACCCGGTCTCCGCGGCCAATCGTTTCGGGACACACCCCCACCCGCCGCGACCCGGGGCGACGAGGTTGTGGTCGGGGCAGAGGTCGGCCGAAGGGGGGACGAGCGAACTTCAACGTCATGCGCCATTCGATTCGCCGTGCCCCTGCGACTCCGATCCCTGAATGCCCATCGAAAGCGCAAACGCCCACTCAAAGGTCGCTCCGTCCGTCAGGCCGCACACCCCCTCCCAGCGGTCCTTTGAAACCGACGGTCCGGGTCACCGCTCTTCAAGCGTTCGGAGGCCCCGGGCGCGAGCTCTGCGTGGCCCGTACCGCCCGGCGGTTTCAGCGGTCGCAGGGAGGGGGTGTGCGGCCTGACGGACGGAGCGACGGCGCCCAATACGAAATTCCGGCGGTAGGGAGAGAGAAGCTCAGAGGGAGAGAATATCGAAGTGGTCAGGACGGAGGGACGGGTCGGCCTCGATGTGGATCTTTGGCCAGTGTTGTTTGTCGATTCCGGAGTCGTCCCCGAGGAGGACGGCGTCGATCTCGCGGACCACGGTGGGATGGGTGCGAACGGTCACGTCGCGGCCGCCGAGTGACGGAAGGAGGCGTAGG
>Ga0316191_10000030_pt1 | contig 60120 bp, 55 predicted proteins | sample Eddworburr2cm_MG_FD_204928 | JGI IMG/M metagenome (GOLD analysis project Ga0316191, IMG submission 204928) | Coastal sediment microbial communities from Maine, United States - Eddy worm burrow 2 cm | ecosystem: Environmental > Aquatic > Marine > Coastal > Sediment | place: USA: Maine...
CTGTCGCTTGGCGACCTTATAGCCCAGTTTAGCTTTTCCTTCCGGAGTCTTTGGTCCTGTCGACTTCTCCCACCGCTTCTATCTGTGTAGAGTGCAGGGGATCATAGACGCCCCCTTTTATTAAAATCGAGGACTACCCTTGGTAGAGTGTCATCAGAGTGGTTAATCTAACCACTCAATAATCGCTGCAAATGTAATCAGCAGGCGTCTATGAAGCAGACTATAAAACACGTTGGCTTTGATGTCGACGTCCAACTGGTGCAGTTCCAGGTGCTGGACAAGGTCGACAAGTTCACGGGTCAGCCGATCCCGCTGAAGCCATGGGAAATCAATACCTGGAAGGATACCGTTCTGGTGCCGCCAAGCAGCAAGGTGCATGTTATCACGCGTTTCGAGGACTCCCCGGGCAAGTTCGTGTATCACTGTCACATCCTGGATCACGAAATGATGTGCCAGTTTCAGACTACCCATAATCCGGCGAACTGCAACAACAACGGTTTGTGCGAGGATGGGGAGGGCCGTATCAGTTGTGCCACGGACTGTGCGCAGGTGGCCTGTTCGTGGAAATGCGGAAGGTGCTTGGGTTGGTCGTTTTCTGAGTAAGCTGTGCCGCGGATTGCATTCGTACCATATTGGTGTCCTGAGAATAATGAAAATTCAGATAACTGGAATTCGTTCGCTTATGAGAAAATATTGCTGCAATTTTCATTGGTTCACACTCACTTCGCATCTGAGAGTTAAGTCTGACAGCCGTCTAAAGATGCTCTGCACAACTGAGTATAAATCCGGTATCTGGACCAGGTGTATTTCTAAATATTGGAGGGCTACAGGTAAGACGCATATGCAAGTGGTGGCATGATTAAACGAGTGATGTGTTACAGTAAACAGGATGTATACAAAAAAGTCGCCTGGTATTCCGGACTGACGCTGACAGAGATGGATGGTGTGAAAGCTATCCCGTTGCCACCGGCACTGGTAACCGGGTGTGACCCTGAGCGTTCTATATTTGTCACGATATGAGATATTCTATCCTCTTGTTACTGATTCAGTATTTTGCGACTTGCCTGTGGGCTGATTCACTGTTTGCGGCACAGATCATGGATCGGCCCGGGATAAGCGAAGGAGATGTGCAAGATACAGAAGATCCGGGCCTCGTCGTCAGTCGCACCAGCCTCAAGGTAATGACCTTCAATATCCAGTGGCAGGGGGCTGACAATAAAAAATTTGTTCATTCAGGATTTGCACGTCGCAAGCCTTTGATTCTTGATGTTCTCACGAAATTTGGTGCTGATATTATCGGGCTACAGGAAGCATCGATTGAACAACGGGCAGCGATTGCTCCCGAATTACCCGGGTTTGGTATGTTCCCTCTGTCAACCGAGGCGGGTGGAGATTGTATTTTGTACCGCTTGAGCCGCTTTATTCTCAAGGATAGCGGGCATGAAATTTTACGTCGTGTACCCGAAAAACCTGGTACAAATATTGGTGTGCGTAACTTCTTTTGGGTGTATCTTCATGATCGAATCAGTGATAAACGATTTTATGTGCTCAACCTGCACACGGATCATCGATCCTCCAAACGTGGTCGCCAGCTGGACGGAGTGCTGATTGGTGAATGGATCAGGAACCGGAAGTTTTCTGATCCGGTAATACTGACTGGCGATTTTAACGGTACGCCCGACAAGCCCCGATATTTATATTTAACGGGTCAGAGAGCCTATCCGGGCGTGGACGGGAAAACCGTCAGAATGCCCATGCCAATGCTTGATACCTTTACGGTGGCAAATCCGAATGCACGATATTCCGGTACCATTAATTCCGGTTTAAGAGGAAAGAAAAACAGAAACCAGATCGATTATGTATTCGCTCCCAGGGGATCAAAAGTGATTGGTTCAAAAATCATTTACTATCGTGTAAATGGTTCCTATCCCTCAGACCATTTTCCCCTGCTTTCCGAGTTTGAGTTGATATAAGTTGAAGTTCCCTGTCATTCCTCGACCGGGAGTGATAATTCCGTGGTTAACACGGTAGCTCAAGTCAACTGGATGCGTGGATGAGTCAACAGTCCGTGCCGCAGGGCATTCCATTCCCACGTTCCGTCCGGCAAATTGTCAGGGGACTGGGGACCGGCGTCCCTGGTCATGTGCTTCGAGAGCCAGTGCTCCAGCCAATCATTTCGCAACAGATCGATGCTCATGGTGATGCGGTCGGCTTGGCCGGCATTGACAAGCGTGTGAACCCGGCTTGTGTCGATGAGATTAAAGTAGCCCGGCTCCAGGGCAAACATGTCGAACCACTCGCCAAAGGTCTCAGTGAGGCGAGGGTAGTCAAAAACCAGTGCTGTTTCATCGTTATTTGCGAACTCGGCCACGCGACGCGCGATGGGTTCCAATTCTGCTCCGTCTTTCTGGACCAGGAGCAGGGAAGCGCGGTTCGTCACCACGGGCATCTGCATGCGGACGATATCATCGCCCATATCCCGGTCGTCATGCAGCGAGTAGGCGGTACCGGCTTTGCGGCGTAACAGCCGAAACGATGCCTTTGCGGTCTGGAAGGAGTCGAAGATCTCCCTGAATATCGGACAGGATCTTAGGGCGTCGGCGTAGGGGATGTTATTCCGGTGCGAGCGGTGCTCGATGTGAATGTCCTCCTCGGCGGGTAGGGAAAGACTATGTTCGTAGGCGCCTGCGCCGAAATCAAGGATCCGGCGGGCTGCATTTACGTTGTCCTCTAGGGCGTCAACGTCGTAGTGGTGAGATGACACGCGGATGCTTTGCATAATAGTAGTAGCTTACGTCGCCCGACCTCCGCCGTCCAGCGCGTTGCTTTTCAATCCTTGTTTTAGAGGTCTGCCGACACGCGCCGTGACGTGTTCTCGGCTCTAGTTCACGAAGAATGCGATTTGAATTGCCAGGTCCGACTTGTCGAACTGAGTCCAGTACGGCGCCAAGTCATAGGGTTCTATGGCCTGGTCGACAATGTAAGGTATTACCGTGACAGGAATGCTCATACGATCGAACAAGGCGCTGATCTCCGAAGGACGCTTCAGGTTGAGGAGCGAATCACGCGCAAAGTACTCTGCAGGATCCTGGCGGTATATCTCTCGAAAGGGGGTGTCGGGCGGGCTCATGTGGTCATTGAAATGAATCACGTGGAACTGCCGTGTCGAAGCGTGAGACAGGTGTTTTATACGATCCAGGGCGCTGTCCAGTTCGGCAATATGATGGAGAACACCATTGGAGACTACTATATCAGCCATGCCACCGGCGCGGGTGCAATCCTTGATAGCCACTGGGTCGACCTGGATGCGGGACCGGACCCTGTCTGCAAAGTCGTCGAAGCTGATCCCGCGATCGAACAGGGCGTCGAGTTGCTGATAAAGAGGCAGGAAGAAACGGGTCCATACCACGTCCGATTCCAGCACTTCTGAACGGTAGCGGGGCTCGATACACACATACTCGGTCGAGCCAAGATATACCGCTATCGGCCCCCATCCCAACAGTGGCCCGCACCCGATCTCCAGTACCCGCTTCCCCTCGAAGTCGAGGGGAGTCCAAGCAGTTTTCGCCTCGAGAACCCGCTCATAGCGTAGAAGACGATCCACCGGCCTTCGTGCATCCATATGAAACGGGTTTCCCAATATGGACTCCAGATCGTACGGGAAGTCTTCTTCTCCCGGCTTGAGCCGGCTGTGGCCTTGCTGTGAATCCAACGTGCATAACCTCGTTTGTGTCACCCTGTGTGACAGGACGTCCAGTCACAGGCGATTTGGTTGTCTCATGCTCCCGGCGGACGAGCCAAGCGGAATGGCTCCGATTAGCGATTACCCGCTAGCGCAAGTCCAGCAAGAATAAATGCCCTTTTTTCTAAAGTCCATGGCTATTGAACAGCCATTTGCCTCTCTTTTCGCCCTGCTTGCTGCGAAAACTTGCTGAATTTTGTCGTCCTGGCCTGAATATTTCCCGGCTTTCCAGGCTCGTGCTGAAGTAAGTTGAAGTTCCCTATCATTCCTCGACCGGGAGTGATAATTCCGTGAACGTACATCTTGTACCATGGTAATGTGAGCCGGGATTACCCCGCTAACCGGCATCGTCTCGCGGCGATGCTACCTGAATCTGGAATGTAGTGGTGCGCTGCGGTAAATTTGAGCTGGATCAGTGGGGAAAACATCAATATCCAGCCTGCCTTGCCAAGGGCGATGGTGCCATGAGGAGAGATCGTTAGTGAAGCTGTTACCAAATGCATCCGGCCTGCGGCGTATAGCACCGTACCTGTATCAGGTTCGGCGTGCCTATCTACAGGCCTTTGTCCTGCTTTTCCTCGGCAGCGCCCTGACTGCCACAAAGGCATGGATGATTCAACCGGCGGTGGACAAATTTATCGAGGGTCCGGTGAACAGTTCAGTACTGTGGCTCCTGTGCGGTCTCGTCGCGGTCATTTTCATTTCTCATGCGGTAATTGAATGGCTGTTCATAATCGTCTCCAAATCGGCAAATGTACGGGTTGCGCGAAATATCCGCGGAGATCTGTTCCACAATCTGATGAGACATAATCTCGGCTTCTTTGCGAAGCATCCTTCCAGCGACATCATGACGCGCGTTATCAACGATATCGCGGTGCTGGAAGTATTCGCGGTCGGCGCGCTGATGGGGCTGGTGAGGAATACGGTTACTCTGGTGATGCTTCTGGGAGTGATGCTCTACCAGGATGTCGCGCTTGGTCTGATTTGCGGGACGGTAATAATTGTCGCAGGCTTTGTTTTACGCCATATTGCAAAATATATCGCTGTATTGAGTCGACGCATCCAGAACAGCCTGTCCACGGTTGCCAACCGACTGTCCGAAATGATCGCCGGGATGGAGTTAATAATCGGTTTCGGTCTCGCTGATTTGTGGGGAAAGCGATTCGCCCGGGTCAATAAGGAATATTGCGACGCGCAGGTGCTCGGTGTGAAGGCTAGTAGTGCGCCTATGATAATCATTCAACTCGTCGGGGGAATTACGTTGGCGGTGGTTCTGCTGATTATGGGGCAGGCGCTGCTCCAGGAGGAAATGACAGGAGGTCAGTTGCTGTCTTTTCTGGCGGTTATGTTTCTGATGCAGGATCCTGCTAAGCGGATCGGGGATTGCATCGCTACGATATCACAGGGCCTGGCGGCTGGAGAGCGAGCCTTTGAGCTGATAGAAGTTCAAACGGGAGGTGTCGAGCCACATAATCTTCATGTCTTGAATAACTGCGCCGGAAGGCTGGAATTCAAGCAGGTCAGTTTTTCCTACGACGAGGATCCGGTCGTCCAGAATCTTTCGTTCCGGGTCGAGCCGCGCGAGCTCGTGGTCATGGTTGGCCGCAGTGGTGCAGGAAAGTCATCGGTGGCAAGGCTCATTCAGCATTTTTATGATCCTGACAATGGTCAGGTTTTCATAGACGGTATCGATGTCCGTGATATCGAAGTTCAGAGTTTGTATCGCGCCGTGAGCTACGTTTCCCAGGACGTCTTTTTATTCAACGATACAATCGAGTTCAACCTGAAAATCGGCAAACCTGATGCCAGCGAGGAAGAGTTGGCCACGGCAATTGAAATTGCGTGTGTCAACGACTTCCTCCCCAACCTGCCTGACGGAATACACACAGTCGTCGGCGAGCGTGGTGCGCGGCTGAGTGGGGGGCAACGTCAGCGAGTCGCCATTGCCCGGGCCGTGCTGAGCAATGCTCCGATCCTGGTACTCGATGAAGCCACCAGTGCCGTCGATATGAATCTTGAACGGCGGATTCTGGGCAACCTCATGTCAATGGGCGGATCACGCACAATCTTCGGAATTACGCACCGGTTGACCATGGCGGAGCTTGCGGATCGCGTTCTGGTGTTGCGGGACGGGAGACTGGTGGAGGAGGGTACCAGTGCCGAATTGATTGACGCCGATGGAGAGTATGCACAGCTCCGGCGGGCAGCCGATGCGACAGTGTTGTCCATATCCTGACACCTGGCTACTGCGTGTTTTTGCACAAAATGCTAAATAGCGGTATGGTGTTTAGGGGCCTTTGGTCTAAAAAAGCCAGCTGGTATACCAGGTCGGTGTTGCGACCTGGCATCTGAAAGCGGCGGGTCGCTACGTAATACAATAAGGTGTTAATTTCTAAATATAATAAACGAACTTTCGTGACAGCAAGCAAAGCCAGGCTGGACTTAATTCTCACGAAAACCAGCGGTTTCTAGAGCTGCTCTGCCTGTCAGGGAGCTCGATAAGAATACGGATGATGTAGTACCTCCATGTTATGTGCTCAGGAAAATGTCGAGTTGCTCAACGCGCTCTTGGCTGGAAATACGGCCTCCGTGGAAGCGCGGACTAATACTGCACACTTTGATTACGGTCAATTTGGAGCATTTACCGATTTGCATCATCTCTCCGGATATCTGTATCTCCACATAAAAGGCACCCCCATTGAAGACTTCTTACCACAGGAGTTCCTGGAGCACCTCGGAGAACGTTATTCGCTGCAACGACAGCGGTGTGATGACGCTCTGCGAGAGGCGGTGCTTATATATGACACCTTTAGAGCCGCACACCAGGACGTCCTCTTTCTCAAGGGTTCGTTTGTGGCGCAACAATTCTACGGGGATATTCATCAGCGTTCCTACTGGGATGTGGATATTCTCATTCCCAGGGATAATCTGACTGTTGCAGACCAGCTTCTTCGGAATGTGGGATTCAAGAGGCTATCGATGGTTTTTGTGAGCAACGGCGCTATGACCCGGTTTACTCACACCTATGATTATTTCAAACGCATAGCGGACGAGGCCCGGCCGGGGCATCAGAAAGTTATGCCGCTGGATCTTCATTGGGGTCTGCGCACCCATTTTTCATTCCATCTGGATAACGAAAATATCTGGAAACAGCAGCAAGAATGCCAGTTGGCAGGAAGGCCGTTTCGTGTACTGAGCGCGGAATATACGCTGGTCCTCAATATGCTGGGTATTTTTTTCGACATAGAACTTGGCACAATACGCCTAAAGAGTTTTGTTGATCTCTACAAAATGCTGGAGGTGATGGACCCCGATATGGACTGGGATGCTTTTTTTAAAAAAAGAACCCAGGAAAATATTTTGCTGATTACCGTAAATGTTATTGACCTTGTATTGAGTGTGCTCGATTGTCGTTCAAAATTTCCCGGGATAGCGCTGTATATAGAAAAGAATCGGGGGCTAATTCGATTGAAAGATGCTCGTGACATGTATCGTCTTCTGGATAGCTCACGGGTTTCCATGAGTAACAGAAGATGGGCGCATAGCCTTTATCAGGCGACTGTTTTACAGTCGTTTCTGTGGGCATTGGTCTCCCTTCCGTTCAGAATTGCTGCTCATGACCGCGTTGTTCAAAAATTCATGGGGCGGCTTAAATGATTTGGTCGGTGATCAATGAAACGGGTATTGATCTTGTCTCAGAGTCGGGTGCAGGGAATGAGAAACTGTTGCACTCCCCAGCGTTCGCAACGCAAGCGAATGATGGCACATACCTGATCGTAGACGAATTGGCTAAGGAAAAACTGGTTCCCTTTAGTTTCGGGTGCCGGACGATCCGTGTAGACGCCAATCGAAATATTTTGTATGACTCGCTGGACAGCGGCATTGACGATGGTTACGGATGTTTGCTGGATAATGGATTTATGGCAATTCTGCGACGCACGAAGTGGGAATTGCTGATCGTATCGCCTCAGGGGAGGGTTACCGACTGTCTGCGCCTGGATTCTTTTAGTAAGAGATTGCCCAGGTTTGTTTCATGCACTCACAATGATACGTTCCTGATTGTTTTTCTCAATCGCGCTTACGACCTGGACATTATCGAAATAGATCTCCAGGGGCGGCTGCTTTGGTGCCTTCCACCGCATGTAAGACATATTGGCATCCCCGAAAGCGTGGAGTTGACGCTCACGGACACTATTCTAATTGCCGACCCGCTCCTGCATGTGGCGATGGAAATCGACCGTACAGGGAATGTGGTGTGGCAGTTTGGGGAAACGAAGCATCCTTCAAAACGCGCAGATCACCTTTCGAGCCCTAGTTCGGTCAGGCGCACGGCAGACGGGCGGCGTCTGATTGCCGACACCAGGAATCACCGAATTCTACTGGTTGATGTTGATGGAACAAGTTGTGAAGTCAAGCCACATGATGGCAATCTCTGCGACCCAAAGTATGCCGACGTACTCAGCAATGGCAATTACCTGGTCAGCGATACCGGTAACGCAAGAGTTATTGAAATGGATAAGCAGGGAGACATCGTCTGGGATTACGGAATCCCGATAGCGTCCAGCCGTTTCCTGTCGTATCCACGGTCCGTTGAAGTGACCGCTCCAGGGCGGTATCTGATCGCTGATACAGCTAATGACAGGATTATAGAAGTCTTTGACGGTCAGGTAAACGCGAAACCTTTTCATGATAAGCCCGGTTTATTCTGGCCGAGATGTGTGCGAGCACTGCCGTCCGGTTCGCTATTGATTGCCGACGCACGCAACAGCCGCATTGTCGAAGTCTCGGCCGAAGGTCGCGTCCTTAGACAGCTTTCGTATTTCAAATTGGATGGCCGGAAGGTACTTCAGGACCCGCACGACGTACGGATGCTTTCCAATGGCCATTTGCTTGTTGCCGATTCTCAGAGCGATCTGGTCATGGTGGTGGATTGGTCCGGTGGCGTTCATCAGATTATTGGTCAGAATGGAAGCGTGGATCTTGACGATCCTCACAGCGCGCAGAAACTCGACGACGGATGCATCGTAATAGCCGATACCGGACATCATCGGATATTAGTAGTGGACCCGCTTGGCAATGTTGTCAGGGAGATCAGTGAGATTCACACTGATTCATCATGTTTAAGACTGAATCGCCCCCGGTACGTAGAGATAATTCCCGATGGTACGATGGTTATTGCTGACACAGGCCATAACCGTATTCTCGCTGCAACCAGTACAGGCCGTTTCATTTGGGAATTCTCCAGGGTGCCCGATTCACCGCTGCCTCTCCTGAATCAGCCTCGCTGGGTCAAGCTGTTAAGTCGGAACGAAGTTGTGATCTGTGACCATTTTCACCACAGGATACTGCACGTAAAAAATGATTCACCTTGACGAGCACGAACCATTCCCTGGCCTGTCGGGCAGTCGGAACGATATATGGAGCTGGATTTGTCTGACATCCGTGTAGTGATTGTCGATCCGTATTCGGAAGGTGCCATGCTTGCCGAAGCCTTGCGAGCTCGCGGAGTGAAGTGTGTTGCAATCGAGAGTTCGTTGGAAATCCCGAAGTCGATGAGGTCTCGCTTTAATTCGGGTGTGTTCTGGGACATCGTTCAGTATGACGCCAACTTTGAACAGACCCTTAACGCTGTGAAGCGCTACCAGCCAACGTATGTTGTGGCAGGTTGCGAGTCCGGTGTAGAACTTGCAGAGAGGCTTGGCAGTGAGTTGGGATTGCCAGGCAACGGCGCGACGTTACGTGAGGCAAGGCGAGACAAGTATCTTATGGCGGAAGCTGTCAGGGCTTACGGGCTACGTACTGCGATGCAGTTTATATCGAGTGATATTGAGGAAATTGTCGACTGGGTAAGAAACACGCTGGATTGGCCTGTGATTCTTAAACCTACCAAGAGCGTAGCGTCTGACAGTGTCTTTTGCTGTCGTAGTACTGATGAAGTACGGAAAGCTGCGGTGAAGATTTTGTCCGGTACCAATGTGCTTGGTTATAGAAACCCGTCAGTACTTGTCCAGGAGTACCTTGACGGCATCGAATATGTCGTGGATACCGTTAGCTACGAGGGCCAAAATAAGACAACCGCATTTTGGCAATACAGTCGTCCTGCTGCTGTAGTGTCAGGTGAGTTCGTTTGCTACGACGCAATGACCCTGTTGCCGTATGCCGGTGAGCGTCAGGAGGTGCTGCAGTCCTATGTTTTCAAGGTACTTGATGCTCTGACTATCAGGTTCGGCCCGGCTCATTGCGAGCTGATGTGGGTGCATGGCGAGCCCGTTCTGGTTGAGGTCGCTGCCCGCCTGACGGGCGGTATCAACGCTCTCCTTGGCGGTATATGCGGAGGTATTTGCCAGCTTGATGAAACTGTCGAGGCTATGCTCGCCCCGGATCGATTCCTCGCGACGCTGAACGACCAGCCGTGCCTGCAAAGACGTGCGGTGAACCTGTTTCTCATGCCTAAACGACGCGGCCGACTGGTCCGTATACGGGGCCTGAATAAGATACGAAGCTTGCCTACACTGCATTCAGTTTCCGTGGGGGCGCAGCCGGGAGACATGCTAAAACGCGTGGCCGGCCTGGTCACGCTAATTGACGAAGACATACAGTCGATCGAACGCGATATCAATACGATACGCGCGCTGGAAGATGAGGGGATTTTCGAAGTGGAAGACGAATTCCAGGCATAATCGATTGGCGACGCGAGTATCGTCTGCGAGCACTGCTTGCCTTTCTGTGGATCACAGTCATCCCCGGCGGTAGGGGTGGCGATTGCCTTGGCATGCGTTTAAAATGCGACAACAAGGGAAGGATTTAGCTGAATAGCAAACGCCGAATGTATCAGGGATGGCCAAGAAGTTACCTAAAGTTCTGATAGTTGATGATGTTGCAGTCGCTCGTGATCTGATGAGAGCGATGCTGCGTAGTCTGAATGTAACGCAAATATTCGATGCCAGTAATGGTATTGATGCTATTGCTCTGTTCAGGCGCGAACGTCCCGATATTGTATTCCTCGATATACGCATGCCCGGTATGGACGGGCTTCAGGCGCTGGGAGAAATGCTTACGGACAATCCTGCGGCGTTTATTGTCATCGATAGCGCGGAAAGCACGGCGAAGAACGTGCGCGCGGCGCTGGAGCTTGGGGCAAAGGGTTTTATTGTCAAGCCTTTTAATATGCAGAAGGTGCGGGATATTCTCGACAAATACTTCCTCTATAAATCACCACCGGAAGACACTGAAGCAGGTGGTGGATAGAGTTCAGGTCCCCAAAACCTGCAGATGTTCGGTCTGTCTTGCACCGGCATATATACGCTGGCAGTAGGCGTTAATGCTGGCAGTGAGCGAATCAACTTCAAGCTGGTTCTTGTTGAGCGCCTGGAATTCCAGCTTTGCGGCCAGCTGGGTGATATCGGGATAACCATAGCCTCCGCCCAGCCCCTTTAACTGATGGGCTTTGTCTTTGAGCGTATCCCAGTCCTGCTGGTGTGCGGCTTTGACAAGCGACTCTATCGTCCCCGGCAGATAGGCTATGAACTTCTCGACCAGGTGGGCCAGCTCAGGTTCGTCCAGCAGCATGGAGTATACCGGTAGCTCGCTTTCAATTATGTAGGACGGATTAAGATGTTTGTTCAGGGTTGCGAAGAACTTGTCGCGATCAATCGGTTTGGGCAGGTAATCATCGCATCCGGCCTGCAGGCAGCGCGCCCTGTCTTCGGGTGTCGTATTCGCTGTTAATGCCACAATAGTGCCGGTGTAGCCGTGTTTTCTAAGCGTCTCGGTTGCTTCTATGCCGTTCATAACAGGCATCTGTATATCCATGAAAATAAGATCGAAAGTCGTCGAGCAAGCAAGTTCGACAGCCTGTTGGCCGTCCCCGGCAATCGTGACGGTGGCTCCCGTTTTGCTGATATACATATCGAGCAAGCGCTGATTGACTTCGTTGTCTTCCGCGACCAGTACACTGCCGGAAATAGCGTTTTTCGGGATCGGCTGAGGGGCGGATATGCGGCTGCACGCGGCATCATCAGCCTGATGCAGGAAAGTGACGTCATCCAAAGGGCCCGTGCCTACCGTTAGCGTGAAGCGGCTGCCCACACCGACATCACTCTGCAGTGAAAGATCACCACCCAGCATTCCGGATAATTGTTTTGACAAGGTTAGTCCGAGGCCGGTACCACCATATTTGCGGGTTGTTGACGAGTCAGCCTGGGCAAACGTCTTGAAGATATGCTCAGACTGCTCTTCTGTAATGCCTATGCCGGTGTCGACCACCTCGAAGGACATCAATTGTTTTTCAGTCTCGCAGGCAATGTTGATATGTATATATCCAGTTGCCGTAAACTTGATCGCGTTACTGGTTAGATTGAGCAGTATCTGTTTCAGGCGTGTGGGGTCGCTTGTTATCATCTCCGGGACTGGAAAACTGTAATTTATCCGGAACTCAAGGCCTTTTTCCGACGCCTGCATGCCGACCAGGGGCTCTATCTCCTTCAACAGCTGCAGAATGGGTACCTGAATAAGTTCCACCTCAAGCTTTTCTGCCTCTATTTTCGAAAGATCAAGAATCTCATTGATAATATGCAGCAGATGCTTGCCGCTCTGGTTAATGGTGTTAATGGAGCTGATTCTTTCTTCCATGGATTGGTCGCTGCCCAGCAGTGCTTCGGAGAAACCGATAATGGCTGTCAAGGGCGTACGTATTTCGTGGCTCATGTTGGCCAGAAAACTGCCTTTGGCCATACTGGCTTTCAATGCCTTGTCGCGAGCCTCGCCAAGTTTTTCAGCCTGTTCCTTGAGCAGGTCCTTCTGCCGGTTCAATTTCTTGAACAGCGAGCCAAGGATCAGGGCGGCCCAGGTTGTGAGCCATAGAAATACAAGCATAGTGACAAACAGAGGGACGCCGAATTCGTCGACAAAGCGTGCAATCGTCGCGTCATATTCCTGGTGAAGCAGTAGCAGCGTGTACGGTGTGCCCGGCAACTCCGCCCGGCTCCAGACGAATCTCAGGTTGTTTGAAGCCAGCGCGCCGTTTTCATCCCGGGCACTAATGGCATCCAGAAGACCGGTTTCTGTTTGCTTGTCGCTCCAGTTCCGGTTTCCGCCTGCGGGGTGAAAATTACCGCTTTCGTCTACAAGAATAACGGCGTGCTCTGCCGAACCGAAGGTTCGTGCGACAGACAGCAGCGAGTCAAGCGAGTCGTCTGTTTCCGCTGTAAAATGCGAAAGGTAGTTACACAGGCTCTTAGAATGGGCTTCCAGGCTGCGTATCTGGGATGCCGTGCTTGACTGCTGGTAACTGTCGAACAGAACGCTGGTCAGCAGCGCCAGGCCCAGTAGTGAAAGGGCCAGAATAGAGGTTACCAGTTTGCTGTGAGGTGACATAATGCAACAGTTGCTTATGCAGAACGCTGGCCTTTGGTGCTAATGTTCGCAAGCGTGTACAGCGGGCAATAGGCGAAAAAGGCGGTGACAATGTTTACACAGCCCAGCGTTAGCAGCACGTAGCGGATCACCTGGTTGGCAATCAGCCCTGTATTGACGAGCGTAATGTAAAGCAGGGCACAGCCTACGATCAGCCGGACGCCACGATCCAGATAACCCACATTGCATCGGAATGACATAGTCGCATCCTTCCCCTAATGACAATAAAACCCATGTAAATCAGCAGGGATAGCGGCTGAATGCCCGAAAGCTTAACAGCGAAGGCGGTACACTACTCGCATTGGGGAGCACGGCCAGGGTTTAGGTACGGTAGTCATTGCACAGCTTTTTGGCCAGTTCCATTACTTCATTACAAACTGTCCCGTAGCTAAGCTGTTAAGCGCGCCTGCTGTACGATGCCTTCATTCGTTTTCCATGGCAGCCTGGTATTCAGCAAGCATGGCCAGATGGTTGAGCCGTGCGCGCTTTAGCAGTGCCTGTTGCGCGGCCGGTACATTATCCGCCTCGCCCATCCACGCCTGCAGCGCTGTTTGCTGCAAGGCGCGGCCGTAGGAAATGCTCAACCGCCAGGGCGTGTCATGGGCCTGCTGGTTGATCGCATTGAGATTGGCGGTGGCCTCTTCGGGATTTTGGCCGCCGGACAGGAAATTGATACTCGGCACGGCTGCCGGCACGGTGCGTTTCAGTACCTCGAGTGTCGCCGCGGCCACTTCGTCGGGTGCGGCGCGGCGGCAGTCCTTGCCGGGCAGTACCATGTTGGGTTTCAGTATCATCAGCTCCATTGCTACATGATGCCGGTGCAGGGCGTGAAACACGGCGTGTTGCACAGCTTCGGTGATCTCGGCGTGGCGATCGATGTCATGGTCGCCATCCATCAGTACTTCCGGCTCCACGATTGGTACCAGGCCCTCTGCCTGACAAACAGCAGCATAGCGGGCCAGCATCTCAGCGTTGGCCTCGATACCATGCTTTGTGGGTGCCTGCTTGACTATTTCGTAGACTTCCCGCCATTTTGCGAAACGGGCACCCTGTTGCCTGTAGGTGCGCAGGCGTTCAGCAAGTCCATCGAGACCCTGCGTAATCAGGTCGTCCGGTGACAGCGCCAGCGGAATCTTGCCCTTGTCGACCTTGATGCCGGGAACAATCTTCTGTGCCCAGGCTGCCTCCGGAACGGTTTTTCCGTCATCGGTCGTCTGCCCCAGAGTTTCCTCGAACAGGATGATGCCGCTGATATACTCGCCCAGTCCGGGCGTGGTAACCAGCAGGCTGCGCCAGGTACGCCGGTTCTCCTCCGTGGATTCAACGTCGATCGCCTTGAAGCGCTTGGCTATGGTAGGTGAGCTTTCATCAGCAGCGAGTATGCCGCGCCCCTGTTGCACCATGTCATTGATTGTGGTCTCAAGTTCATCTTTGTAGTGCATGGCTGTCTCCTTCCGATCAGCATGACAGGTCCTTTATTGATCTTCATCTTTACAGCGCACCAGCGGAGTTGTGCGCTAACGGTGAAACGCCGTTTTGTGGCATTTTGGGCAAGGAGGGATTTTCCCCGCCCTGCGGAAGTGCAGGTTTTCTCCACATTGATCGCAGACAAGCGTGCCAGCACCGGTGATTTCTCCGGTACGGTAAGCAGATGCCTGTTGGGCATCTTCTTTCATCTTCAGCAATGCCAGCGTGGTTTTGTCGGCGGCCTTCAGCAGAAAGTCAAAGATACCACTTTCGACCAGTGTGGCTTCGAATCCAAGCCAGTCCTCGAGTTCCCGCCCGGTCTCCGACAGGTAGTTGGCCGCATCGCTCAAGTCGCGTTTGAGATAAGCCGACAGTTTTTCGGCATCTTCCCTGGACAGCTCTTCGAGTTCGACAGCCTTGTTTTTTGCTTCATCGATCAGCTTGTGCAGCAGGTCACCAGACTTTTCTTCCGCTTTATGAAGGTTTCTGGCGGCACGCTCGAACATTTTTTCGTAGGCCTCGCCGAGAGCGTCAAGCGGGTCATGGTGTAGTGGATCTTTCATGTCAGTCTCCTGTGAGTCTTAATGTCAAACCGGTTATTCATGGGTTCTATAATAGTCAATCGTTGAAACTATGACACGGCAATAATATATGCTTGACGTAATATATGGATAAGCATATATTATTCAGTATGACCGTTAATACTGATCAGTTTTTTACTGCCTTGTCGCACCCCCTGCGCTTACGTGTGCTGCTGCTTCTGCACGAGGAAGGCGAAGAACTGTGTGTGTGCGAGCTGAATCATGCATTGGGGGTTTCCCAGCCAATGATTTCACGCCACCTGGCCCACTTGCGCCAATGGCAGTTGGTCAGCGACAGGCGTCACGGGCTGTGGGTTTATTACCGCTTACAGGAGAAGCTGCCCGACTGGGCACGACAGGTTCTGGCAGCCACGGCCAAAGGTGTGGCCAATGATGCACCGTATGTTGGGGATCGCACTGCTTTGAGAGCGATGCCCAACCGCCCGGGTGCTGCCTGCTGCGCCTGACTTAAACGCTTTTCAACTATCGCTTACATCTTGACTGAGGTGTTTCGAATGAATCTTCTGTTTTTATGTACCGGCAACTCCTGCCGTTCGCAGATGGCCGAAGGCTGGGCCAGACAGTTTGCACCCGCTGACTGGCACATTGATTCGGCGGGTATCGAATCCCACGGCCAGAATCCGCGCGCCATTGCTGTAATGGCTGAAGCCGGTGTGGATATTTCCAGCCAGGCGTCCACCAGACTCAGCGATGCCATGCTCCGGGACGCCGATTACCTGGTGACAGTGTGCGGACACGCCGACGAACACTGCCCGGTAACGCCGCCGGGTACCCGCAAGGAACACTGGCCGCTCAATGATCCGGCCAAGGCAACGGGTAGTGAGGAGAAAATCATGGCGGCCTTTCGTGTCACGCGTGACGAGGTACACCAGCGGGTACAGGACCTGATCGAACGCCTGGTCGATCAGCAGGAGACGGGCACGTGAGTGCGCAGTGCGAAACCACAACAAAAAAGGCGGCAGGGGCCGGCATGGGCTTCTTTGAGCGCTATCTCACTGCCTGGGTATTTCTATGCATTATTGTGGGCATAGCGCTGGGACATTTTTTCAGTGGCGCATTCCAGCGGATCGGAGAGCTGGAAGTGGCCCAGGTCAATCTGCCGGTGGCGGTGCTCGTCTGGCTGATGATCATCCCCATGTTACTCAAGGTAGATTTGCGGGCACTCAAGGATGTGACCCAGTATTGGCGCGGGGTCGGCGTAACCCTGTTCGTAAACTGGGCGGTAAAACCTTTTTCCATGGCGGCCCTGGCCTGGCTGTTTATCGGCTGGCTGTTCGCACCCTGGCTACCGGCGGAACAAATCGACAGTTATATCGCCGGGCTCATTATCCTGGCGGCAGCACCATGCACCGCGATGGTGTTTGTGTGGAGTCATCTGTCACAAGGTGAACCTCACTTTACCCTGTCGCAAGTGGCCCTCAATGACGTGATCATGATCTTTGCATTCGCACCCGTAGTCGGTCTGCTGCTGGGACTGTCCGCCATCACTGTACCGTGGGATACGCTGCTGCTGTCGGTGCTGGTCTATATTGTGGTGCCGCTCGGCATCGCCAATCTCTGGCGCGGCTGGCTGCTCAAGCATGCACAGGGTTATGCGCGCCTGCAGCGCACGCTAGACCGCATGCATCCGGTGTCACTGATCGCACTGCTGGCCACGCTCGTGTTGCTGTTCGGTTTCCAGGGTGAGCAGATTATCAAACAACCGTTGATAATCGCCCTGCTGGCGGTGCCGATTCTTATACAGGTATTCTTTAATTCCGGTCTGGCCTACCTTCTTAATCGTTTAGTGCGTTCGCCGCATTGCGTAGCCGGGCCATCCGCGCTCATCGGCGCCAGCAACTTCTTTGAACTGGCGGTGGCCACCGCCATCGCGCTGTTCGGTTTTGAGTCAGGGGCAGCCCTGGCTACGGTAGTGGGTGTGCTTATTGAAGTGCCGGTGATGCTGGCCGCCGTAGGCGTGGTAAACCGCAGCCGAAACTGGTACGAGGCGCGTGAGGGTGTTGTTCCTCATGAGCAATGCTGCCCGGCAGACATGCATTTGCACGCGGGGCATTGACCCGCACGGCCATTGGCTGTACAGGCCGCAAACGCTGGGTATCTGCCAGGTCTAAACGCCGTACCTTAGTACGTAGTCAAGAATTTCCAGGCTTCGTTAGGTAACAGCAAATCAGGGCACAGGTTTCCCTTTGGAACGAGTGGCAGGATGGGTGCCTCAGTAAAGTGCCTTGCGTATTGAATCCTGAAAGGTTTTGGTTAGCTCGTGCGTTTCACCCAGCAGGGAAAAAATTACCAGCATGGCTTTGCGCGGGAGTTCGTCGAGGTAATGCTGGTCCTGTTGCAGCAGCTGAAAAAGACGTGTTAACGCAGTCTCATAATCATCTTGCACCATCGCAACGGCAGCGCGGCTCAGCGCGGCTTCCATATCGTCCGGCACCTCTTCCAGTCGACGGTCCAACTCACTTGCAGATACAGCCTGTTCCGCGAGCTGCAGCATTTTTGCATGAACCCGCAGGGTGCCGATTTCCGGATCCCCTGCAATCGTGTCAGGCAATGCGGAACAGTGGATGTCTATGTCCGCATAGCGTTTCTCGCGCAGCAATAGTTTAATCGCCGTTGCGTATGGTTTCGGGTCTTGTGGAGCTTTGGTGCTTATATCGGCCAGCATATCCAGCGCAGCATCGACGTGACCGGCCTGGTAGGTCTGAATCGCCCGGGCAATGGGCGTATTTTTTGCCGGCGGAGCATACTTATCAATAGTTGAACGCAACGATGTTTCTGACTGGGCGCCATAGATGGATTCAACAACATTGCCGTTCTGGTAGATTTTTATGGTGGGTACGCTGGTAATACCGTTTTCGCGGGCCAGGGATTTTTGCGTGTCGGTATTTACGTTGACCAGCAGAAAGCGCCCCTGATACTCACGACTCAGGGATTCAAGTACTCGCCACAACATGAAACAGGGAGCTGCATTGGGCGTCCAGTAGTTCACGAGTACCACGCCCCTGTGTGAATTTTCCAGTACCAGTTGCTGGAAGTTCTCACGGGTGCCATCGAATACATGATTTAATCCGGTCATAAGTTTGTACATTATACAGGGTCAGTCTTACAGGTGTCGCGAATGTTGCAAGTTCCCTGCTCCTGGTTTTATTCTCTGGCGGTGATAGCGTCGTGCTAATCATTTCATGTTAAGGAAGGCTTTACCCTGTATAGACTGTGCTATGAACATTCTTTTTATAGGTTCTGCGGGACCATTGTCTGTGATTCCATTCCGGTCCCTGTGTGAAGCGGATTATCGTCCGCACGCTGTTGCTGTGGACGCCGGTGACTACCAGTTTTCACAGCAAGGGGACCTTGCGGTAGTCACTGAAGATCGGGATTCCATTGAGGCGCTCGCGCATTTGAATGGTACCCCGATCATAAAACTATCCCGGCATAGTGCTGATGCCGCACAACAGGTTCAAGCGTTCTCGCCGGATATCATCTTCGTATCCTGCTTCGCACGCAAGTTATCCAATGAGGTGCTATCCGCTCCGTCTATCGGCTGTTTTAATCTGCACCCATCGGTACTCCCGGCCTATCGCGGCCCAAGTCCGATGTTCTGGCAGTTCAGGGATGGTGTAAGTGAAATGGGAATAACCCTGCACAGAGTGTCAGCTCGGCTGGATGAAGGCAATATTATCGGGCAGACATCGGTCGCGATACCGAACGGTGTGACAATGCAGCAGGCCTGCGTTTTGCTGGCAGAAGCGGGGGGCGAGTTACTCGTTCAGGCCTTGTCCCGGCGTGACCAGACCAACTGGATTGGTGTCGCGCAGCCGGCGGACCGCGCCAGCTACCAGGGATTTCCCTCGGCTTCGGATTATATTGTCAGTACCGGATGGCCAGCGAAACGGCTGTTTAACTTCATCTGTGCCACACGGGGTCCGGGCATTGTCTTTCCCTGCACCGTCGATAAGCGGATTTTTAAGCTGGTCGAGGCCATCGGTTTCCAGGAAACAGGCGAAGCCCGGCTGCTTGTTGAGGGTGACGAGCTTGTGCTGCCGTGCAAGTCCGGTTTCGTCAGGGCCCGTTTTCTGAAGAGCTGAAATCCAAACCCCACTTCAGTAGGGGACTAGTGCCTGGCAAATGCTCTATAATCAGCGTTTTATTATGTCGGTGAATCGTGTGACTGCGCCTGAAAACTATCAACTCGTCGAGACCCGCTTGCAGGAAAAGCTGGAGAACGGTACCACCCGCTGCAACCTCTGTCTGTGGCGCTGCAAGATCGGGCACGGCCAACGCGGTTTCTGCCAGGCGCACGTCAACCGCAACGGCACGCTCTATAACCTGTCCTACGGGATTCTGTCATCTATCGATATCGACCCCATTGAGGACAAGCCGGTGAAGCATTACCGGCCCGGCACGCGGGTCATGTCTGTCGGTAGCTATGGCTGTAGCTTCCGCTGTGGCGGGTGCCATAATCTGGATATCTCCTGGGGCGTGCAGGCACTGGACGATCTGGCAAAAGGTGAGTCCACGGAAGCCTGGGTGACGCCGCAGTCACTGGTCGAGACTGCGCAGAGAGCAGGCGTCCAGGGTATCGCTTTTACCTATTCGGAGCCGGCTGTGTGGCTGGAGTATATTGTCGATGTTGCCGAGCTTGCGCACCGGGCGGGTCTGTATACGGTGTACGTATCCAACAGCTTTGTGACCGATGAGGCACTGGAACTGGCGGCGCCCCATATTGACGTGCTGTGCTCTGACATCAAGAGTATGCGCGACGCTTTTTACCAGGATATCTGTCGGCCGGCAACGGTGCAGCAGGTGTTGCACTCTATAAAGAAAGCACATGAACTCGGTATCCACGTGGAGACCCGCACCAATATCATTCCGGGCAGGAACGACGATCCTCAGGAGCACTACGAGATCGCCTGCTGGGTGCGGGACAACCTGGGCAAGGACAGTCCCTGGCATATCACCCGGTTTTTCCCGGCCTATAAACTGAGTGATATACCGCCTACACCGGAGGCCACGCTGTTCCGTGCGCGTGATGCCGCCGAGCGTGCCGGGTTGGAAAATATTTATGTGTATAATGACAAGGGCTGCGATTGCGCGAAGGAAAACCTGCCTATTGAGGTTTATCTAAACAGCAGCAGTGACGAACTGCGCCAGGTCAAGAAGTGTGCGGCCAGTTGCTGTGGTGATGAGGGCGTGTTGCTGAAAAAGTATGAACAGGATTTGACGAAGGAAACTGCCGGGACAGGGGTTGGAAATGACTAGAACTGTACAGTGTGTAGTATTGAAAATCGAGGCGGAAGGTATGGACAAGCCACCGCACCCCGGTGAGCTGGGACAGAGAATATTCGAGAATGTTTCCAGGGAAGGCTGGGGAAAGTGGCTTGAACGCCTGACCACGATCATCAATGAAAACGGCCTCAGTACCGCGGACGAACAGAGCATCGAGCTGATAGAGAAACACATGCTTGGTTTCTTTTTCGGTGAAGGTGATTTCGGTCAGCTCCCTGCGGGTTTCCGGCAGGGTGGCGGTGGTGGCAAGAAGTAGCAGCCACTGACCGGCAACGTGATTACTGTGGCATCATTTTAAAGACCGGTGCGACCACGAAGTGCAGCCGGGAGCAGGCTTCCCGAAGGGCGCTGACAACCTCGCCGGTAGAATTGCCACGCGCAAAAATATAGCCTGGATATTGATTTCCCTCGGGTAGCGGGACCAGTTCATTCCCTTCACGTATTATGATGTCGACCGTTTCGATACCGGCTACCTTCCGGGCAGCTGCGATACCCTCAACCCGTCTCAGGATGCCACCTTCCCTGATGGGTATCATCATCACGCCACGCGCTTCTTCCGGTGGTTTGCTATGGACCGGCTTGCCAATGGCCAGAGAGATCACCAGTTCTTCCAGGTTGAAGTCGTCACCACTGTCCAGGGTGCGTGCACAGTCGCCACCGATGGTGCGAGCAGCAACTTCCAGTATCCAGGCATCGCGCTCGTCGACACGCAATTCGGCATGAACCGGCCCGGTTGACAGACCGTATGCCTGGCACGCCTGGGCGACACGCAGTTTAATCCTGGCCTGTGTCGTATCATCCAGTCGTGAAGGGGTGACGTAGATAGTTTCTTCGAAGTAAGGGCCCTGCAGGGGATCAGGTTTGTCAAACAGTGCCAGCGTGGTGAGTTCGCCATTGTGCAGATAGCCTTCATAGGCTACTTCGATCCCGTCGATATAGTCTTCGACCAGCACATGGGTCGCTTCGAAGTCATCCTTTGCATCCGCAATTATAGTTTTGATGCGCTTACAGGCAGCGATAAATCCAGCTTCAGTATCGGCACGAATCACCCCGCGGCTGGCTGACATGTTCAACGGTTTGATGACACATGGCCAGGGTAATCCGGCCAACTGTGGTTGCAGGGCTTTGCCGAGATTGATCAGGCAGTGAATCGGCACCGGGCAACCGGCGAGTGCCAGGTGTGCCCGCGCCAGATCTTTGCGCCGCGACAGGCGGGCAGCGTTTGGTGGATTATGCGGCAGCCCCAGCGTCTGCGCGGCCCTTGCGGCCAGTTCAACAGTACTGTCATCGCTGCCAAGGATGCCGGCAAAGGGAACCTGGCCAGCTTCCTCGAGAATACTCGCCAATGATGCTTCGGTGTCGTCCAGGTCCACGTTCAATCCGGCGTGGACTTCTGAAATGAGCGAGAATTCACCGCGAGAGGCAATCATCGCCTCCAGGCCCATGCGCTTTGCAGCATGCAGGTAGGGGGCTATCCGGTAACTGTTTGCCTGCGCAATGAGTAGCAGGCGGGGGGTGGTGGTCAGGCGCAGCCGCCGCCGGCAGCACCACAGGCACCGCAGGTACCGCTACCGCCGGTTTTGGCAAATACGTTCTTGAAGACGAAGCTCTTGTTGACGCCCTGTGTCTTGTAGTCTATTTCGACGCCCTCAAGAAACCCGAGCGCAACAGCATCGACGTAGAGATTCAGTCCGTCTTTTTCCAGCACGCAGTCGTATACGCCCGGCTGTTCGACAAGGGTCATGCCGTAGGACATGCCGCCGCAACCGCCGCCCGATACAAAAATCCGTACGCCGTTTACGTCTTCTTCGTTTTTGGTAATCGCGATAAGTTGTTCTACGGCCTCTGGCGATACCTTGATTTCGTCACTCAAGCGGGAGTTGAATTGCATTTCGGACATGATAATCACCGTGCTGTCTGGCTTAGTTATAAGGGTTGGTATTCTAGCACGAAATGGCAAAACAGGCCCAGCAGTGCCTTCCTGTGCGCAGTACGGGTTCAACCACAAAAGAAATCAGGGTAAGAAACGGATCAGCTCGCGCGCGGCGTTCGATAGCGTCCTTTCGCGGTGGTATACGATGCCCAGTGAACGTTCCAGAGAGAGTTCCCTGACAGACAGCTGCCTGGTGCGTGAATCCAGCATGGTGACGGGCAGCAGGCTCCAGCCAATGCCCACTGAAGTCAGCATTTTTATGGTCTCAAGGTAGTTTGTAGACAGGGCAATATCCAGTTCCAGCCCCAGGGCTTCGAATGCCTGTTCTGCAATCTGCCGGGTGTAGGTGTTAGCTGCCGGGAGTATTGCCGGGTGCTGTGCAAGCTCGCTGAGTTGTACATTGGTCCTGGTGGCAAGTGGATGGTGGTTGGATACGACAATACCCAAGGGGTCCTGCCAAACGGCCTGAGTGGTCAGGTTGGGGAGTGGCGCGGGCGGCAGGGTTACAATGCCCAGCTCCAGTTCGCCATGCTCCACAGCCATACAGGCTTCTTCCGAGTCCATGAAGCGGATATCCAGGCGCACCTGGGGATGTTCCTGTGTGAAACGTTTCAGGGCGGGTGGCAGGCGGTGCAGACCAATATGATGACTGGTGGCAAAACGCAGCGTGCCGTGCACCTCGCCGGTCAGATTGGAGATGGCGCGAACACTGTCTTCCAGTTCTACCAGAATATTCTTCGCACGCGGCAACAGCGCCCGGCCGGCTTCGGTGAGCGTGACGGTGCGGCCGATGCGGTCGAACAGCTTGGCGTCCAGTTCGCTTTCCAGTGCCGCGATGCGTTTGCTGATCGCCGGCTGGGTCAGAAACAGATGCTCTGCAGCGATGGAAAAGGATCCGGCGCTGGCGACAGCGGTGAAGGCTTTGAGGGCGGCAATATCCATGTATTCCTAATAGTAATATAAAATATGAAAAATATGAATTTGAGTTATTAGTTTTCACGTCGTAGGCTACCCTTGAATCTGGAGATAACGATGAGCGCGAAGACACTTTACGACAAACTCTGGCAGGCGCACCTGGTGCGAGAGGACGCTGATGGCACCTCACTCATTTATATAGATCGCCACCTGGTCCACGAAGTGACGTCGCCGCAGGCATTTGAAGGGCTGCGGCTGGCCGGGCGCAAGCCCTGGCGCAGCAACTCCATATTGGCGGTGCCGGACCACAATGTGCCAACCACGCACCGCACTGGCGGGGTAGCGGGCATCGAAGATCCGGTCGCGCGTATTCAGGTGGAAACCCTGGATCAGAACTGTTCCGACTTTGCCATAACCGAATTCCACATGGACGATAGTCGCCAGGGGATAGTGCACGTAATCGGTCCGGAGCAGGGGGCGACCTTGCCGGGCATGACTGTGGTGTGCGGTGACTCGCATACGTCGACGCATGGCGCTTTCGGCGCACTGGCATTCGGTATCGGTACTTCCGAGGTCGAACATGTGCTGGCTACCCAGTGCCTGATCCAGAAGCAATCAAAAAACATGCAGGTGCGTGTTGAAGGTAACGCCGGTCCGGGTGTATCTGCCAAGGATCTGGTGCTGGCTATCATCGGCAAAATCGGCACTGCAGGCGGTACTGGCTATGCGATCGAGTTTGCCGGCAGTGCAATTGAAGCACTGTCACTCGAAGGCCGCATGACGGTGTGCAATATGGCCATAGAGGCGGGAGCGCGCGCCGGGATGATCGCAGTTGACCAGAAGACCATCGATTACATTGCAGGCCGCCCCTATGCCCCCACGGGTGATCAGTGGAATGCCGCTGTAACCAACTGGCGGACGCTCGTTAGTGACGAGGGTGCTGAATTTGACCGCGTCGTTAGGCTGGATGCAAAAGATATCAAACCACAGGTTACCTGGGGCACGTCACCGGAAATGGTGGTAGCGATTACCGATGTTGTGCCGAACCCGGAAGCAGAAACCGATGCCGTGAAACAGACCGGCATGCGCAAGGCGCTGGACTATATGCAGCTGACTCCCGGTACAGCGATTACGGATATCAGCCTTGACCGCGTCTTTATCGGTTCCTGTACCAATTCGCGCATCGAAGATCTGCGTGCAGCGGCCAGCATTGCCAAGGGGCGCAAGGTTGCAGCAAATATCAAACAGGCGATTGTTGTGCCGGGTTCCGGTCTGGTGAAACAACAGGCGGAAGCAGAAGGACTGGACAGGGTGTTTACCGATGCCGGATTCGAATGGCGCGAACCGGGTTGCTCCATGTGCCTGGCAATGAATGCCGACCGGCTGGAACCGGGCGAGCGCTGTGCCTCAACTTCGAACCGTAATTTCGAAGGCCGGCAGGGTGCCGGCGGTCGTACCCACCTGGTTGGTCCGGCGATGGCAGCAGCAGCGGCTGTGGCAGGTCACTTCGTTGATGTTCGTGAACTGTTACCTAGCGCGTAGGCAGAAATCGATTAAGCAGGACAATTGCTATGGAAAAGTTTGAAGTGTTGAATGGGCTGGTGGCCCCGCTGGACAGGCCCAATGTCGATACCGATGCCATCATCCCCAAACAATACCTGAAGTCGGTCAAACGCACCGGCTTTGGCCCCAACCTGTTTGATGACTGGCGCTATCTGGATCCAGGTGAACCAGGCCAGGATAACAGCAAGCGCAGGCTGAACCCCGATTTCGTGCTGAATCAGGCCCGTTACAGGGGCGCACAGATATTGCTGGGCAGGGAAAATTTTGGCTGCGGTTCATCACGTGAACACGCGGTGTGGGCGCTGGAAGACGCAGGATTCCGCGTAGTAATGGCGCCGGGCTTTGCAGACATTTTCTTCAACAACTGTTTCAAGAATGGTGTGTTGCCCATTGCGCTGAATGCCGGGTTGATGGATCGCCTGTTTGCCGAGGTTGAGGCCACTGAAGGTTACCGCTTGAAACTGGATCTCGAAACGCAGACCATCACCACGCCGGGGAGTGAGGTGATCAATTTTGAAGTGGATGCGTTCCGCAAATACTGCCTGTTGAACGGTCTCGACGACATCGGCCTGACCTTGCAGCATACGGATGATATTCGTGCCTATGAAACGCGCCGCCGGACGGAAGCACCGTGGTTATTCGGTGATGGGTAAGTTTTGCGTCAGGAACTCGTGTGCACGAAAACCGCTTCTTCATGAATTAAAATTGGGTTAATTCCAGGATAAGCCACTATGAAAAAAATTCTTGTTCTCCCCGGCGATGGTATTGGCCCGGAGATTGTTGCGGAAGCCGTGAAGGTGCTGGACTACCTGAAAGCTGACGGCCTGGCGGTTGAGCTGGAACACGGTCTGGTCGGGGGTTCGGCTTACGATGCCATGGGACATCCGTTGCCCGAAGATACGCTGAATCAGGCGCGCGCTGCAGACGCAATCCTGCTGGGCGCGGTTGGCGGTCCGCAATATGAGTCGCTGGAGCGTCCGCTGAGGCCGGAACAGGGTCTGCTGGGTTTGCGTGCCGAACTGGAACTGTTCTCGAATCTGCGCCCGGCCATTCTGTATCCACAGCTGGCGGATGCTTCCACGCTGAAACCGGAAGTGGTATCCGGCCTCGATATTATGATTGTGCGCGAGTTGACCGGCGGCATCTACTTTGGCCAGCCACGCGGTGTGCGCACGCTGGACAATGGCGAACAGGAAGGTTTCAACACACTGGTGTATCGTGAGTCGGAAATCGAGCGTATCGGGCGCTCCGCTTTCGAAATTGCGCAAAAGCGCGGTAAGCGCCTGTGCTCGGTGGACAAGGCCAACGTGCTGGAAGTGACCGAACTGTGGCGACAGGTCATGCTGCGTCTTGCAGAAGACTATCCGGACGTCGAGCTGAGCCATATGTATGTTGATAACGCTGCCATGCAGCTGGTGCGCGCACCCAAGCAGTTTGATGTCATGGTAACCACTAATATGTTTGGCGATATTCTCTCAGACGCCGCCGCCATGCTGACCGGTTCCATCGGTATGCTGCCGTCGGCTTCGCTGGATGCCAATGGCAAGGGCATGTATGAGCCCATACACGGCTCGGCGCCCGACATTGCCGGACAGGGTGTGGCGAATCCGCTGGCGACTATCCTGTCAGTAGCCATGATGCTGCGCTACAGCCTGGGCCAGGCTGAAACGGCCGATCGCATTGAAGCGGCAGTAGGCAAGGTGCTGGATCAGGGGCTGCGTACCCCGGATATTGCCGCCGAAGGTCAGGCTACTGTCGGTACCGTCGCGATGGGTGACGCTGTGGTTGGGGCGCTGGAGTAATTTAATTGAACCGCCAGACAGGCCGGTACACACAGGGTATTAGGGAACAGGAGCTATTATGAGTCGTAAGTTTGATGTTGCCGTTGTTGGCGCTACCGGGGCAGTTGGCGAAGTCATGCTGGAGATCCTCGCCGAACGCAAGTTTCCGGTGGGTAAGGTTTATCCGCTGGCCAGCGAGCGTTCCGCCGGCAGTAAAGTCCGGTTTGGCGACCGGATGCTCACGGTACAGAATCTCGCTGATTTCGACTTTTCCAAAACACAGATTGGCCTGTTTTCCGCCGGCGCGTCCATATCAAAGGTGTACGCACCGAAGGCCGCAGAGGCGGGTTGCGTGGTGATCGACAACACCTCGCAGTTTCGCTATGACGACGAGATTCCGCTGGTGGTGCCGGAGGTGAATCCGGACAAGATCGCAAACTACGAGGATCGCGGTATTATCGCCAATCCCAACTGTTCCACTATTCAGATGCTGGTGGCGTTGAAGCCGATTCATGACGCGGCAGGTATCGAGCGTATCAATGTCTGCACCTACCAGGCGGTCTCCGGAACCGGCAAGGAAGCTATCGAGGAACTGGTCGGACAGACAGCCAACTTGTTGAATGCAAAGGATATCGTAGCTAAGGTATACCCGAAGCAGATTGCCTTCAACGTGTTGCCGCAAATCGATGTGTTCCAGGACAACGGCTATACCAAGGAAGAGATGAAAATGGTGTGGGAAACGCACAAGATTATGGGTGATGACAGCATCAAGGTTAATCCGACCGCGGTGCGGGTACCCGTCTTTTATGGCCATTCAGAGGCTGTTCATATAGAAACCAGGAAGAAAATGAGTGCGGATCAATGCCGCCAGCTGCTGGCCGCTGCGCCCGGTATCGTGGTCATGGATGAGCGCCGGGACGGGGGGTATCCGACAGCGGTTACCGAAGGCGCAAACAGCGATCCGGTGTACGTGGGTCGCATTCGTGAAGATATCTCGCATCCCAGAGGTTTAGATTTATGGGTGGTCGCCGATAATGTGCGCAAAGGGGCAGCCCTTAACAGTATTCAGATCGCTGAATTACTGGTAAAAAACTACCTCTGATATATCCTTGGTGAGGTAGTTTGACAGGGCTGTCGGTTGCGTACACGGATCGTTCGGGAGGGCGGCCGGGTTCGCCATATTTTTGCGGACAAGGAAAAAAGGGGACTTTTATGTTCAGGAAATCGGCCTTGGCAATGGCTATGCTGGGTTCATTGGTCAGCGCAAACGTGGCCGCCCTGGGACTGGGTGAGATTGATCTAAAATCAGCTCTTAATCAGCCACTTAGTGCGGAAATAGAGTTGCTTTCTGCAACCGCCTCCGAGCTTGAAGAGCTCAAGGTTTCAATCGGATCCTCAGACGCTTTTGCGAACGCAGGTATCGATCGGCCTATATTCCTGAGCAAGCTAAAGTTTGATGTTAGAACCAACGCGGAAGGGAAGCCGGTGGTACGGATCACCAGTCGTGACGCGGTTCGCGAGCCTTTCCTGGATTTCCTGGTGGAACTGTCCTGGAGCAAAGGTCGGCTGTTGCGTGAATATACCGTGCTGGTTGATCCTCCGGTTACCATGCCGGCGGCAGCTCCGGTACCGCAGACGCCAGCTGTTCGATCGACCACACAGAGTGCTCCGGCCGTCGCCCCCGCACGCCGTGTTACCCATACCGCTCAGATGCCAATGGTTTCTACAGGACCGGGTGAATACGGTCCGACGCAGCGCAATGACACCCTGTGGACGATTGCGCAGCAGGTTCGACCCGATAGCGGTGTCAGTATTGAACAGACCATGCAGGGTTTGCTGCGAGCCAATCCTGAAGCGTTTGTAAACAACAATATCAACAACCTGAAGGCAGGTTATGTCCTGCGTGTCCCGGCGCGTGAAGATCTGACTTCCATCAGCCGGGCGGAAGCGGCACGCGAATCCCGTGCCCAGTACGCCGCATGGCGGGAAGCACGTGGGATCCTGACACCGGCCCGGACCGAAGGAACAGTGCAGGCAGCTGCATCGGAAGCGGGCACCCCGGCTGTATCAAGTCTAACGCTGGTTTCCCCGGAAACAGCTGAAGGTGCTGCCAGTGACGCCAGTGCTGAAGCCGGTGCCGAGCTGGAAGCAATGCAACAGGACCTGTTGATGGCCAACGAGGCATTGGAAGCGCAACGTCGCCAGGGCGAGGACATGTCGGAGCGCCTGTCAGTTCTTGAAGAACAGATCCTGAACATGCAACGCCTGATTCAGCTCAAGGATGACGAACTGGCCCGGTTACAGTCCCGGGCGGGTGAGGGAACAGCCGACGCAACGGCTGAAGAAACCCTTGAACCCATGGCAGATGTGCCCGGCGAAGCCCCTGTGGATATGGAAGAGCACACGGTGGCTGAGGCTGCTGCAGGTGAACCGGGTGCTTTCCCGGAAGGTGCTGATGTCAGCACAGAAACCGAAGTTGTGGCTGGTGATGAAACTACAGCTTTTGACGCGACAGGTGTCGAGACACCCGTTGACGAGACGATGGCTGCTGAAACGGTTGTTACGGATGAAGCGCCCTCTGAAGTGCAGGCAGCTGTCAGTGAACCGGAACCGGCAGTTACTGAACCCGTTGTAGATGATACCTTTACTACCCCGGGTTTTGTCGATCGCTTGCTGGCTAACCCGCTGTGGCTGGGTGCCGGTGGCGTGGTGCTTGCTCTGCTTGCTTTCTTCGGTCTGCGCAGGAAGCGCAGCGTGGAGACGGAATTCCAGGAGAGTATCCTGCAGGCAGCACGCGGAGAATCCGCTGGATCAGATAGCGAGATTGTAGGTTCGGGACCGGACTCAACAGATTCGACCAGCAATGAGTCATCATTGCTTTCCGAATTTGCTGTCAGCGACATGGGTTCCATCAAAAATGACGGCGAAGCCGACCCCCTCGCGGAAGCAGATGTCTATCTCGCTTACGGGCGCTACCAGCAGGCAGAAGATCTGATCAGGGATGCACTGGAAAAGGATGCCGAAAACGAGAACCTGAATCTCAAGTTGCTAGAAGTGTACCTTGCCGGCAAGAACCAGTCGGCGTTTGACGGGCATGCCCAGGGTATCCTGGCCAGGCTGGAAAACAGTGACGACCCGATGTGGGCAAAAGTTGCTGAAATGGGTCGTGAACTGAGTCCGCAGAATCCGATGTACCAGGCAGGCAGTGAGATTGCTGCCAGTGAGTCGAAGGATGATATGGAGATGGATTCGCTTTCCGACGAAATCAGCTTTGATATGGACAATGAACCTGCCGCCGAGGCTGAGCGGGGTATCGAAGCGGCTGCTGATGATGAAGGTCTGGAATTCGATATAGACCTCTCTTTTGATGCCGCTGATGAAGAAAAGCATGACAGTGTAGAGTTTACACCCCCGGAAGCGGATGCAGCCCAGCCAGAAACAACAGAGCCGGAGCTGAACGTTGACATGGACAGTATCGAACCGGATGCAGTACAAAAAGATAGTGCCATGGAATTTGATATGGAAGATCTGGACATGGGTAGCGAAGCAGCACTGGATGCGGAGCCTGAGGGTGACGGCGAACTTGCAGATCTTGATGAAGTCTCGACCAAACTGGATCTGGCGCGTGCCTACATTGACATGGGCGACCCGGATGGCGCGAAGAGTATTCTTGATGAAGTCATGGAAGAGGGTAACGACGAGCAGCAGGACGAAGCGCGCGGCATTATGGAGCAGATGACCTCATCTTCATAAGCGTAGCTAACCAGAAGTAGCGAAAATCCCCGCTTGTGCGGGGATTTTTTTGTTCTGTTACCGGCAATGCAACAACCGATATAGAATGACGGGCTTATATCGGGGTCGTCCGTCAGCACGTGCCCTGGTTGTATTGCGGTCTGGTGAATAATCGGGATGGCGGGATGCGGATTGTCTGTGGAATAGAGTACAACGGCGCCGGTTTCTTTGGCTGGCAAAGCCAGCCCCATGCACGCTCGGTACAGGCCGACATCGAAGCCGCTTTGTCCCGGGTAGCCAGTCATCCGGTACGGGTGGTTTGTGCAGGGCGTACCGATTCCGGTGTCCACGCCACTTGGCAGATCATCCACTTTGACAGCAATGCGAAACGCAGCGAGCTTTCCTGGGTTCGGGGCGCCAACGCCAATCTGCCAGCAGATGTCCGCCTGCTCTGGGCGCGTGCAGTGGACGACGAATTTCACGCGCGTTTCTCGGCCCAGGCCCGGAGCTACCGCTACGTGATCCTGAACCGCGAGATTCGCAGCGCGCTGTTACACCGCCAGATCACCTGGCATTACCAGCCACTGGAGGTGTCGCGCATGCAGGCAGGTGCCCGATACCTGCTCGGAGAGCACGATTTTTCCTCGTTCCGGGCCCTGGCTTGCCAGGCGCACAGTCCGGTGCGAACCGTTCAGCGGCTGGACGTAACCCGCAGTGGCGAATACCTTTACCTGGATGTGGTTGCCAATGCCTTCCTGCACCACATGGTTCGGAACATCGCCGGTGTGCTGATGGCGGTGGGACATGGTGCACGGGAGCCCGACTGGGTGCAGGATATTCTGGAGAAACGGGATCGGACCCAGGGCGGTGTGACAGCGCCTGCCGCAGGCCTCTATCTGGTTGGTGTCCGCTACCCGGAACGCTATGGGATTGAACCATTCGGAGCTGTTCCGGAATTCAGATAGATAGCACGAACCGGCTCGAAAATCCCCGTAACAGGCTTGTTTCTGCTAGCATGCCAGTTTTATCTTGCACGTTTCGTTGCCCCTGATGCGAACCCGCGTGAAAATTTGTGGAATCACCCGTCCCGCGGACGGCAGGGCTGCGGCAGAGGCGGGCGCCGATGCTATCGGACTGGTGTTTTACGCGCAAAGTCCACGTTGTGTGGACCTGCCCCGGGCACAGGAAATTTGCCGCGCATTACCGCCGTTTGTCAGCGTGGTGGCGTTGTTCGTCGATGCGGAGCGTGAGCAGGTGGAAGAGGTGCTGAGTACAGTGCCGGTAGACATTCTGCAGTTCCATGGCGTGGAAAGCGCTGCGCAGTGCGCGGGATTCGGTCGGCCCTATATCAAGGCCGTAGGTATGCAGCCTGGTCTGGATCTGCACGCTGTTATGCAGTTGCACCCCGAGGCCAGCGGGTTTTTGCTGGACGCCTGGCAGCCGGATACGCGTGGTGGCGGCGGCGTTGCTTTCGACTGGTCACAGATGCCAACGGGTACCGCCAGGCCATTGATACTGGCTGGTGGCCTGACAGCGGATAGTGTCGCTGAGGCGATCGCCCTGACCCGGCCGTTCGCTGTTGACGTCAGCAGTGGTGTGGAACTTGAGAAAGGCATCAAATCGACTGAAAAGATGCAGGCATTTATACGAGGAGTAGAAGGTGGCGACGCAAGCAAAGCAAACCGATGAATCGGTACCATTAACCAAGTTACCGGATGCCGGCGGGCATTTTGGACCGTATGGCGGGTGCTTCGTCGCAGAGACCCTGATGGGTCCGCTGGAAGAGTTGCGACTGGCCTACGAGCGGTATAGCCAGGATGCGGACTTTCAGGCCGAACTGGATCGCGACCTGGCATACTTTGTCGGCCGTCCGTCACCACTGTATCACGCAGAACGCTGGAGCCGGCAGTTGGGCGGGGCGCAGATCTATCTGAAACGCGAAGATCTCAACCATACCGGTGCGCACAAGATAAACAATACCGTAGGACAGGCGTTACTTGCCAAACGCCTGGGCAAGAAACGCCTGATCGCTGAAACCGGCGCCGGACAGCACGGTGTGGCAACAGCAACTGTTGCGGCACGCCTGGGTCTGGAATGTGTCGTGTACATGGGTTCCGAAGATATCAAGCGCCAGGCGATCAACGTCTACCGCATGCGCCTGCTGGGCGCTGAAGTGGTCTCGGTCGAGTCCGGTTCCAGAACACTGAAAGACGCACTCAATGAGGCCATGCGTGACTGGGTGACCAATGTCGATGATACCTTTTACATTATCGGTACAGTAGCCGGCCCGCATCCCTATCCGGCCATGGTGCGCGATTTCCAGACCGTTATTGGCCGCGAAGCGCGTGCACAGATACTGGAGCAGGCTGGCCGGTTGCCGGACGGGTTGATCGCCTGTGTAGGTGGTGGTTCCAATGCGATTGGGCTGTTCTATCCTTTTCTGGAGGATGCCGGTGTTGCCATGTATGGTGTGGAGGGTGGCGGTGATGGTATTCAAAGCGGTAAACATGCGGCTCCCCTGTGCGCAGGCCGTCCAGGTGTTCTGCACGGCAACCGGACCTATCTGATGGAAGACGACGATGGTCAGATTATCGAAACCCATTCGGTATCTGCGGGACTCGACTATCCGGGTGTAGGACCTGAACACGCCTGGCTGAAGGACAGTGGCCGCGCGCAGTATGTTGCTGTAACGGATGAGCAGGCACTGCAGGCATTCCATGTATTGACTCGCACTGAAGGTATTATGCCGGCGCTGGAATCGAGCCACGCACTGGCATACGCGCAGCAACTGGCGCCGCAACTGGATAAGGACAGACTGCTGATAATAAATCTCTCGGGCCGAGGCGACAAAGATATACATACCGTTGCTGCACTGGAAGGCATTCAGGTATGAGTCGTATTGCTGCACGTTTTGAATCCCTGCGCGAGCGCGGACGCAAAGCGCTTATTCCCTATATTACTGCCGGCGATCCACAGCCGTCGGTAACGGTACCGTTACTGCACGCGCTGGTGGAAGCCGGCGCCGATGTGCTGGAACTCGGCGTGCCATTCTCCGACCCCATGGCCGATGGCCCGGTGATCCAGGCCGCCTGCGAGCGTGCGCTGGAACACCATGTCAGCCTGCGCCAGGTGCTCGAAATGGTGAGCAGTTTCCGTGAACAGGATAAGGAAACGCCTGTGGTACTGATGGGTTACCTGAACCCGATTGAAGCGATGGGGTATGATGTTTTTGCCCATGCTGCCCGTGCGGCTGGCGTTGACGGTGTATTAACCGTCGACTTGCCACCCGAGGAAGCAAGCGGACTGGTGGCCTCTCTGAAAGCTGAGCAGCTGGACCCGATATTCCTCGCGGCCCCGAACAGCGATGCTGAACGTATTCGCATGATGACGGAAAACGGAGGCGGTTTCCTTTATTATGTATCATTCAAGGGTGTTACCGGAGCCAACCGCCTGGATGTTCAGTCGGTGGCGGACAAGCTGCAACAGATTCGCAAAAATACCGTGCTGCCGGTGGGTGTTGGATTCGGCATTCGCGATGCCGAATCAGCGGCACAAATTGCCGGCATTGCCGACGCTGTGGTGGTTGGCAGTGCACTGGTGAGTCGTATCGCTGAGCTGGCCGATCAGCCGGATCAGATAGCACTTCAGGCACCACGGATTATTGCGGAAATGCGGGCGGCAATGGATCGGGTCTGATATTCAGGATTAGTAGCAATGAGCTGGTTTGAAAAATTGATGCCATCGCGCATCAGAACCGAAAACAAGGATAAACGGACAGTTCCCGAAGGTTTGTGGAGCAAGTGTCCTTCCTGTGATGCGGTGCTTTACCGCGCCGAGCTGGAGCGTAGCCAGGACGTCTGTCCGAAGTGCGGTCATCATGTCCGCATTGGAGCCCGTCGACGTCTTGATCTTTTCCTGGATGCCGAACCACGCGAGGAGATCGGTGCGGAGGTGCAGCCGATCGATCCGCTGAAGTTCAGGGACAGCAAGAAGTACATCGATCGTCTGAAACAGGCACAGAAAGCTACCGGTGAAGCCGATGCGCTGGTCGCAATGCGTGGACAGGTCGAGAGTATCCCGTTGGTGGCAGCAGCGTTTGAATTCGGATTCATGGGCGGTTCCATGGGTTCCGTGGTCGGTGAACGTTTTGTGCGGGCGGTAAACACCAGTCTGGACCACAACATCCCGCTCGTGTGTTTTTCCGCCAGCGGTGGTGCGCGTATGCAGGAAGCACTTTTATCCCTGATGCAGATGGCAAAGACCAGCGCTGCGCTGACACGTCTTTCCAGGGCTGGTATCCCCTATATCTCGGTGCTGACCGATCCCACCATGGGCGGAGTATCCGCCAGTCTGGCGATGCTCGGTGATATTAATATCGCAGAGCCAAAGGCGCTGATCGGCTTTGCCGGCCCGCGTGTTATTGAACAGACAGTGCGCGAGACCCTGCCGGAAGGCTTCCAGCGCAGCGAATTCCTGCTGGAACACGGCGCCATTGACATCATCGTCGACCGGCGTGAAATGCGTGAGCGTATAGCGTCCCTGCTCGCCATCCTGACGCATCACGCGTCGCGCGAATAGCCCCCTTGACTCGTGTGTGAGCATGGCTGACGCCGTGCGCTAACCACCCCTGTCAGCAAATACGGTCAGGCACATGACTGAATCCCCACGCTTTGCATCGCTTGAAGACTGGCTGGAGTGGCAGGAAACATTGCACCCATCCGCAATCGATTTGGGGCTGGAGCGCGTGGGCCGGGTTGCGGACCGTCTACAGTGTCTCAACCCGGCCAAACTGGTCATTTCGGTAGCGGGAACCAACGGCAAGGGGTCATCGGTCGCGATGCTGGAGGCCATCCTGTCAAGGGCGGGCTACCGCGTCGGATGCTATACCTCACCGCATCTGCTGCGCTACAACGAAAGAATCCGCCTGTGTGGCGAGGAAGTTTCAGATCAGGCGCTTTGCGAAGCTTTCGCACGCATTGATCGAGCGCGCGGCGAGGATTCACTGACCTATTTCGAATTTGGTACGCTGGCGGCGCTGGATATTATGAGCCGCGAAGCACTGGATGTTGCGCTGCTGGAGGTTGGACTGGGCGGGCGTCTCGACGCCGTGAATATTATCGATGCTGACGCAGCCCTGATTACCGGTATCGCTATAGATCATACCGAGTGGCTGGGTGAAGACCGCGAATCCATCGCCCGGGAAAAAGCCGGTATCATGCGCGCCGCTTGTCCCGTAGTGTGCGGAGACACTGATCCCCCTCACAGCCTGCGTGCCGTGGCGGTTAGCGCCGGTGCTATATTGCGTGTGCTCGGGGAGGATTTCACCCTCGGGGAAACTGCCCGTGGCTGGCACTGGCAGGGTGGACATACCCATTATCGTGATCTACCCCGGCCGGCCCTGCCCGGTGCGCATCAGCTGGCCAATGCGAGCGCTGTTCTCATGCTTCTGGAATTGCTTGAGGAACGTTTGCCGGTAACAGAGAAGTCGGTACGGGCAGGCCTGAAGTGGGTACAGCTGGCGGGGCGTGTGCAGCGGCTGACGGGCGGGGTGGAACAGGTGCTGGATGTGTCCCATAATGCGCAGGCTGCGCTGGCACTGGTGGATGCGCTCAGGGTTTTGCCGCTGGCGGGAAAGACCCATGCAGTGCTCGGTATAATGCGCGACAAGGATACAGAATCCTTTGTGCGTGCACTCGATCCGCAGGTGTCCTGCTGGTACCCGGTGGGACTGGCAGCGGAACGCGCCAGTCCGGTTGAGCAGCTGGCGGCGCAGGTGGTGACCGTGGCCGGTGAAGCGCGGGTAAGCGCGTGCCGGACTGTCGCTGATGCAGTACAGTTATTAAATGACCAGGCGCAGCGCGGTGATCGCATATTGGTATGTGGTTCCTTTTACACCGTGGCTGAATGGACCGCGCTGCGGCCGGAGTTCGGATAGCGAGTCAAGATGGATGTATTGTTAAAGCAGCGCCTGGTCGGCGCCATTGTACTGGTCGCCCTGGGCGTTATCTTTGTGCCCATGATACTGGAGGGCCCCAACCGCACCCTGGTGCCGGAGATGGAAGCATTTCCCGAACCTGAAGACCAGGTGATAAGTCCACCGCTGGAATCATTCCCGGCACCTGATGCCATACCGGCTGAACCGGATACCTCTATCGTTCTGACTGACCCGCAACCGGTTGCGGTTCCGGACGCGCCAGCCGAACCGGCTAAGCTGCTGATTGAGCCAGAACCCGAGCCTGAGCCGGCAGCGGCAAAGCCTGAGCCTGAAAAGAAGCCGGCGGAAGCGGGGCCCCTGGGTAGCTGGGTGGTGCAGATGGGCAGTTTTTCCAGTGAGCAAAACGCCTTGCGAATGCGTGACAGGCTGCGCAAGAGCGGCTTTGCGACACAGGTGGAGAAGGCCACGATTGACGGAAAATCACGCTTCAGGGTGCGTGTGGGCCCGTTCCTGGAACGGGCGGATGCCGAACTCAGCCGGAAACAGATACAGGACAAGCTAACCCTTAAGGGACGTGTGCTTTCCTACCCCTGAATACCGGTCGCTATGATCCATCCTCTTCGAGTAATATAACTGTATGCATTGTTTTAACGGGCGATGCGCCCGACGCCACCGCAGGGGCGCCGGGTGATCTGGGTAGACTATATTCTGCTGGTTATTATCGCCGTTTCGGCTCTGTTGAGCCTGTGGCGTGGGTTCATGAAGGAAGCACTTTCCCTGGTCAGCTGGATCGCAGCGTTGTGGGTTGGCATGCTGTTTTTCCATGACCTTGCCAGGGTGATGCGGGACTGGATTGATACACCGACGATTCGCAATGCAGTCGCGTTTGGATTGCTTTTTATCGGTACCCTGTTGGTGGGAGGACTGGTGAACTACCTGGCGGGACAGCTGATAAGCAAGACCGGGCTGACATCGACTGACCGCATACTGGGCATGATATTTGGCATTGCCCGCGGTGCGGTCATTGTTGCCGTGCTGGTCATGCTGGCCGGCTTGACGACCGTACCCCAGGACCCCTGGTGGCAGGACTCGATGCTACTCGGGTATTTCCAGGATATAGCGTTGTGGCTACGCAGTTTTTTGCCCGCCGATATCGCGGAACGTATACGCTTCTGAGTTTCAACGAACGTTTTTAACGCCGAGGTTTAAAGCAGTGTGTGGTATTGTCGGTATTGTTTCTAACGGTGCGGTTAACCAGTCAATCTATGACGCGTTAACTGTATTGCAGCACCGCGGGCAGGACGCGGCCGGAATTATGACCTGTGAAGGTAGCAAGCTCTGGCTGCGCAAGGATAATGGACTGGTACGCGATGTGTTTCAAATGCGTCATATGCTCACCCTGCGTGGCAATATGGGTATCGGGCATGTGCGCTACCCGACCGCTGGTTGCGAAAGCTCGGCCGAAGCGCAGCCTTTCTACGTAAATTCCCCGTACGGCATTGCACTGGCACATAACGGCAACCTGACCAATGCGGAGGAATTGAAGCAGAACCTGTTTCGCGAGGATCTGCGCCATCTCAATACAGACTCGGACTCCGAGGTACTCCTGAATATCTTTGCGCACGAATTGCAGCAGGGTGGCAAGTTACGTCTCAATAAGGACGACGTATTCACCGCAGTGTCCGCAGTGCACCGCCGCTGTCGGGGCGCTTATGCGGCGGTTGCCATGATTACCGGTTTCGGTGTGGTGGCGTTCCGCGATCCCTACGGTATCAGGCCGCTGGTGTACGGCCGTCGCGAAACAGCGAAGGGCGTAGAATTCATGGTCGCGTCCGAAAGCGTCGCGTTGGACCCGCTGGGTTTCGAACTGGTCGGCGATGTACTTCCCGGCGAAGCCATTTTCCTGGGCAAGAATGGCGACATGGCGAAGCGTCAATGCGCCGAACAGCCAGGTTATGCACCCTGTATTTTCGAGCACGTGTACCTGGCGCGCCCTGATTCGATTATGGATAATGTGTCTGTGTATAAAGCGCGCTTGCGCATGGGTGAAGTGCTGGCTGAAAAAATCCTGCGCGAGCGTCCGCAGCACGATATCGATGTCGTCATACCGATCCCCGATACCAGTCGCACCGCTGCGTTGCAGCTGGCCAACAACCTGGGGGTCAAGTATCGCGAAGGGTTCATCAAGAACCGCTATATCGGGCGGACTTTTATCATGCCGGGCCAGCAGGAGCGCAAGAAGTCCGTGCGCCAGAAGCTGAACGCCATCGACCTGGAGTTCAAGGACAAGAATGTCATGCTGGTGGACGATTCCATCGTGCGCGGAACCACATCCCAGCAGATTATCCAGATGGCGCGGGACGCCGGTGCGAAGAATGTTTATTTTGCTTCGGCAGCGCCACCGGTGCGCTATCCCAACGTATACGGTATCGATATGCCAACCAGGGAGGAACTGATCGCGCACGATAGAAGTGTTGAACAGGTTGCTGAAGCCATCGGTGCAGATTGGCTGGTATTCCAGGATCTGGAAGACCTGATCGATGCGGTGCGGAAAGGTAATCCCGGGATACAGTCGTTTGACTGTTCGGTGTTTACCGGTGAGTACATAACGGGTGACGTGACCGTCGATTATCTCTCTCATCTGGAGAAATTGCGCAATGATTCGGCCAAGAAGGAACGGCGCCTGTCCGATGATGCAGTGATCGAGATGCACAATAACGCTTGACCGGGCCTGCCTGTATTGTCTAGTCTTGTACTGCGCCGATTTGAGATTCAGCTTGCGGGCGCGTAACAAATTCGGCTAAAGCGACGGCACCTGCTTTCGTTGTTAGCTGAAGGCGGGTTTTTTTTCGCCCGTCCCTGAGAGTTGCGACAGGAGAGGGTTATGCCCGATACAGAAGACACATCACCTGGTTTTGAAACGCTGGCAGTTCGTGCCGGGCAGCAGCGCACAGCAGAGTCGGAGCACTCAGAACCGATTTTTCCAACATCCAGTTATGTCTTCGAAAGTGCGGCAGCTGCAGCTGCGCGTTTTTCCGGAGAGCAGCCGGGGAATATCTATTCGCGCTTTACCAATCCCACGGTGCGAACTTTCGAACAACGCCTGGCGGCATTGGAGGGTGGCGAGCGTTGTGTAGCGACCGCTTCCGGCATGGCGGCAATCTACGCAACCTGTGCGGGCCTGTTACAGGCGGGTGACCACGTGGTTTCCTCGCGCAGCATTTTTGGCAGTACAACCTTGCTGTTCAATAATTATCTGCAGAAGTTCGGTATTGAGACCACCTTTGTCGCGCAGGATGACCTGCCGGCCTGGGAAGCCGCCATACGGCCGGAGACCCGTCTGCTGTTTCTGGAGACGCCCTCGAATCCGTTGACCGAGGTAGCTGATATTGCCGAGCTGGCTGATCTGGCGCATGACAACTCATGCCTGCTGGTGGTGGACAACTGCTTCTGTACGCCGGCATTGCAACGCCCCCTGGCGCTCGGTGCTGACATCGTGATCCATTCAGCGACCAAGTACCTGGATGGACAGGGCCGTTGTGTAGGTGGTGCAGTGGTTGGGCGTGAGGATGTTGTCGGCGAGGGCGTGTATGGTTTTCTGCGTACCTGTGGACCCACCATGAGCCCGTTCAATGCCTGGGTATTCCTGAAGGGTCTGGAAACCCTGTCGATCCGCATGCGGGCACATTGCGCGTCGGCGCAGTTGCTGGCGGACTGGTTGCAGGCGCAGCCCGCGATAAGCCGCGTTTACTATCCCGGGCTGGTATCCCACCCCCAGCATGAACTGGCGGCCAGACAGCAATCCGGGTTCGGTGGTATCGTGGCGTTTGACCTGAAGGGTGGCAAGGAGGCAGCCTGGAAGCTGATCGACGCAACCCGAATCTGTTCCATAACGGCAAATCTGGGTGACACAAAAACGACCATAACGCACCCCGCTACAACCACGCACGGCCGCCTCACGCCAGAGCAGCGCGAGGAATCGGGGTTATCTGACGGGCTGGTTCGGGTGGCCGTCGGCCTGGAGTCAATTGACGACCTGCGCGCAGATCTGGCGCGCGGACTTTAAGAGGTAAAAGTGATGTACGTATTGCGCAGTCTGTTCTTGTATTTATATTTGGCAAGCGTCGTTTTTTCCGCAACAGCTGCGGCTGAAACAGCTGTCGCCGAAGACCAGGTCAGTTTTCAGGTCGAAGTCGGGCGTGAGGTCGGCAATGACCGTATGCTCGCGATCCTGAACGCCACCGCAGAGGAAAAGAAACCGGCAGATCTCGCGGACAGAATAAACAGTACCATGGCCTGGGCACTGGACCAGGCCCGCGCCAACAAACAGGTGACATTGCGTAGCGGCAGTTACCAGACTTACCCGGTATATGGTGATAACAGAAAAATAGTGCGCTGGCGCGGGCGCCAGGAGCTGCAATTGGAGTCACAGGATGTGGATCAGTTAAGTCAACTGGTCGGGACGCTGCAAAGCCAATTGCAAATGCAGTCCATGCAGTTTTCAGTTTCTCACGACCGGCGTCAGCAGGTTGAAAACGAACTTATTGAACAGGCCCTGGAGGCCTACCAGGCACGCGCGGAAATCGTCCGTAAGTCGCTGGGCGCCAAGACCTACAAGCTGCTGGACATCAATATTCACAGCGCTGGCCGGAGTCCGGTAATACCGATGCGGGCGGAGGCGGTGTCGACAATGAGCCGCTCCAGTGTGAGCAAGCCGGCGCTGGAACAGGGTACCAGTCGCGTTGATGTACAGGTTAGCGGGAAGATTCGTTTATTGCGTGACTAGCAGGCTGATTTTACCTACGCCCCAGCGCTGGAAGTCCTCGAAACTCACCCTGCTTTTGTCTGCGATGTCAGAGTCAGCGGGGATACGGGCAATATTCACAGTGCAGGTACCGTTTAACGCGCGATCAATCTTGTCCTCGGTGTAGTGGGGCAGGACCAGCAGCATTTCAATTAACTTGTGGTCATGTTCTACCGGTGTATCCAGGCGCAGCAGATAATAGTTATCGCGCATCGGGCCCTTGAGCACCATGACGCCTTCAACAGTAAGCGGGTTTTGCCCCTTGTACTCATAGGGCTCGTAGACCTCAAGGACATGTTGTTGTTCGGTCATTTATTCGTCCTCTGCAACAATGGTTTGAGCATGCGCCCAACCAGACCTCGCTGTCAAAACTGAATCGGTTTTTATGTAATGCAGTAAATTAGAAATACATTTTATATCATTGTAAATTATAGATATATTACTATTTTTTTGATTGGTTGGCGTTCTTTGCGGTTCAGATTGTTTCTTTGAATAAAACCCCATTAGCTCGCCTAAAGCGACTACTATTGGCGATGCGGAGTTGTTTAATTGCGGAGCGGGTATGACGGAATACAGTGTCTGAAAATGTAGAGCTACTTGCCAGCCACAATCTGTTCGACTGCGCCCGGCAATGCCTGGAATGCGCAGACCCGGCGGTGAAATGCGAACTCACGGACCTTGCTGTTGAAGCGCTGCGGGCAGGGCAGCTCGAATACGAATCCCGCGATGCACCACAGGTCATAGGGATCCCGGGACGGCCAACACGGCCGCAACTGGTTCCACCCCGGAAATTGCCGCGCAGACGTCTGGGTAGCACAGAAGGCCGTGCTTCACTGTTGCATGCACTTGCGCACATTGAATTCAATGCAATCAACCTGGCGTGGGATGCGGTCTACCGGTTTCGCGACATGCCGGAGGCATTTTACGGCGACTGGGCGAAAGTCGCCTTTGAAGAGGCGTATCATTTCCGCCTGTTGTGTGAGCGGCTGGCTGATTTTAGTCATGTATACGGAGATTTTGATGCCCATGACGGGCTCTGGGAAATGGCCTGCAAGACAGCGCATGATGCGCTGGTGAGAATGGCACTGGTACCCCGTGTACTGGAAGCGCGTGGTCTGGATGTAACGCCGGGAATGATCAAACGTCTGGAACAGGCCGGTGACAGGGCTGTAGTTGACGTATTGCAGATCATCCTGCGTGACGAGATCGGACATGTAAAAATAGGGACACACTGGTTTCGTTATCTCTGTAACGCACGGAATCTTGACCCGGATGTTACTTTTGCCCGACTGGTACGGGAATACATGCAGGGCCAGGTAAAACCGCCTTTCCATTATGAGGCCAGGGAGAAAGCGGGATTCAACAAGGTTGAAATGGGCTATCTGGAAGAACTGGCGATTGGAAATGGAACGACTCATAAGAAATAGTTTAAATCCTGTACGGGCTTTGCTCAGCGACCGGCGCTTCAGCCTCGGTACCCTGTTACTGCTTGCCTCCGGGTGGGCATATGGCGGGGTGACCGGCACCGTTCTCTGGTACCTCGAGCAGGAAGCCGGTATTCAGCCTTACAAGGTGCGTTACCTCGTGACAGAGGAGTTCATGCGCAGCGATGAGGGCGGTAGTGAGGGTGGCTTTGCATTGTTCAACCGCAAAACCCGGCAGGTCTACAGTGTAGTGCACGAAAACCGGACTGTTTTCCACATCGACGGAAAGGGAGTGCTGCCCGAAACTCCCCGGCACCTGGATGTCAAAATAAAACAGCGTGTCGATGCAGGCACGCCGCGGGTTACTGGCAAGGTGCCGGTTACTGTCGAGCTTAATGTCGGCGGGGAGCTGTGCTATTCAGCAGTTGTCGTCCCTGGTTTTCCGGGACCGGCACAGGCAGCGTTTCAGGAGTTCGTAAGGTCGCTGGCTGTCCAGCAGATGCGCACCCTGGCCAATACGCCTGAGCAATACCAGACGCCGTGTTTTCTGTCCCGCTATCTCTATGCTGCAGATTTTCACGTGCAACAGGGTGTTCCACTGGTAGAGTGGAATGATCAGGGGGAGCGACGTGAGTTGATTGACTATCAAACCGGGGTTGCACTGGACGAGCACCTGTTCGAACTGCCGGAAGGGTACGAAATGATCCAGGCAGCTGGTCAGGAAGATGCCCCGTAGCAATGCTGTTACTGTCTGGTTGACGGCAGCAGGGGATTATTGGCAGTCCAGTTTTTCCAGCCGCTGCCCCCGCGTGTCGGCGACCAGTACACTGCCCGTGTCATACCAGTCACCCAGGACAACCCGGGTCACCTCGCGGCCACCGATTTTAAGCGTATGGCTGCCCGGACGGTGGGTATGCCCGTGTATAAGCAGATCCACCTTGTGTTGTTCGATAACGCGCAGCACTTCATCCTGATTGACGTCCATGATGTACTCGTCTTTCCCCTGCTTCGATTGTGCGCTAAGTGCCCGTGCCTGGGCTGCGATCTCCAGGCGCTTGGCAACAGGAAGCGCGCGCGCCTGCTGCTGCCAGGCCGGGTCACGCACGCGGGCACGAACCTGCTGGTACTCTGTGTCGTCGGTGCACAGTGAATCGCCGTGCATCAACAGGGTCGGGGTGCCGTAGAGATCAATACGCGTTGGGTCGGCCAGCAGCTTGCAGCCGGTTCCGCTGATGAACGCTTTGCCCAGCATAAAATCCCGGTTGCCGTGCATCAGGTAAACAGGTGTCCCAGCTTTACAGCATTTTCCAAGTGCCAGTTTGACGGGTTGATAGGCGGGTTCCGGATGATCGTCGCCGATCCAGGATTCAAACAGGTCGCCCAGGATATACAGCGCATCTGCCCGGCCTTGCTGTTGTTCCAGGAATTCCACGAAGCAGGTGATGATTGCCGGGCGTGATGGGCGGAGGTGCAGGTCCGAGATGAACAATGTCGCCAAGCTGGCTTGCCTGCTATCCAGCCCTCTCCCCGGATCGGGGAGAGGACAAGTGGATTAATCTTCGACAGTCACTTTTTCGATAACGACATCCTCGTTCGGGACGTCCTGGTGCCCACCACTGGTCCCGGTCGAAACCTTCTCGATCTCCTGCACCACGTCCAGACCTTCAACCACCTTGCCGAAAACGCAGTAACCCCAGCCTTGCGGCGTGGGCGCGCTGTGATTCAGGAAGCCGTTGTCCTTGGTATTTATGAAGAACTGCGCCGTAGCTGAATTCGGGTCCGACGTGCGCGCCATGGCGATGGTACCGAGGTCATTCTTAAGGCCATTATCAGCTTCGTTCTTGATCGGGTCCCGGGCCGCTTTCTGGGTCATGCCGGGTTGAAAACCACCACCCTGGATCATGAACCGCGGGATGACACGATGGAAAATGGTGCCGTCATAAAAACCCGAGCTGGCGTATTCCACAAAGTTGGCTACGGTTGCGGGGGCCTTCTCGGCATCCAGTTCAAGAACAATGGTGCCTTTGTTGGTCTGCATACGCACGGTCACGGTGGAATCTCCTGTTGCGGTGGGTTCGGCTGCTCCGGCAGTAAAAGGTAAAATACAGAGCAACATTGCAAAAATGAATCGATTGAGGGTTTTCATGTTTATTTCGCGCTCCTTTTCGCCAGCGCCGTATCATATACCTGACCAGCCCGGGATTTCCATCGGGACAGGGCTGCTTTCCGCCAGGGCGGGTAAATTTTGTTACCATGCGCGCCAATCCTGCAGCCGGCCAGACCGATGATAACGATGGAGTCAGCGTCCATGCTGAAACTGTTTAACAGCCTCACCCGTAAAAAAGAGGAATTTGTGCCGATTCAGCCCGGCAAGGTGCGCATGTACGTGTGCGGGATGACCGTGTATGACCTGTGTCATCTGGGGCATGCCCGGGTGCTGGTGGTGTTCGATGTGATTGTCCGGCACCTGCGCAGCCTGGGGTACGACGTGACCTACGTGCGGAATATCACCGATATCGATGACAAAATCATCGCCAGAGCACAGGAAAATGGCGAAAACATTGCGGACCTGACCCAACGGTTTATTAAAGCCATGCATGAAGATGCAAAGGCGCTGGGCGTACTACCCCCCGATCTCGAGCCGCGTGCAACTGAATCGATGGATCATATCCTGGGGATGATCGGGCGGCTGATGGACAACGGCTATGCCTATCAGGGTGAAAACGGTGATGTGTTCTATGCGGTCGGAAAATTCGACGGCTACGGGCAACTCTCCGGCAAGCGTGTGGAGGAACTGCGTGTCGGTGCGCGCGTGGATGTGGAACAGGCTAAAAGGGATCCTCTGGATTTCGTGCTGTGGAAATCCGCGAAACCGGGTGAACCCGGCTGGCCATCTCCCTGGGGTGAGGGACGTCCGGGTTGGCACATTGAGTGTTCGGCCATGTCCACCGACTGCCTTGGAAATCATTTCGATATACACGGCGGCGGTATGGATCTGCAGTTCCCGCATCACGAAAACGAAATCGCGCAGTCTGAGGCGGCAACCGGTGAGCGCTTCGTCAATTACTGGATTCACAACGGGTTCGTGCAGGTTGACGAAGAGAAAATGTCCAAGTCGCTGGGCAATTTTTTTACCGTGCGCGAAATTCTGCAGCGCTATCGGCCGGAAGAGATACGTTATTTCATCCTCTCAAGCCACTATCGCAGCCCGTTGAACTACAGTGACGATAACCTCGACAAGGCGCGCGGTGCTTTGCAACGTTTGTATACAGCGCTGCGTGACACCCGTGTGGATGCTGTCGCCGGTGTGGAAGCTGACTTCGAGACACGGTTCCAGGTGGCGATGAATGACGATTTCAATACGCCGGAAGCCCTGGCGGTCCTGTTTGATCTTGCCCGGGCCCTGAACCGGGCTCGGGAAAAAGACAGCAACGAAGTAGCGCGCCTGGCGAATACGCTGTTACAACTGGCAAGCCGGTTGGGCATCCTGCAAGCGGATCCGGCGTCCTATTTGCGCGGCCGGCGGGATGCTGGTGCACGGGAGGGTCCCAGCGATGTTGATATCGAAGCCTTGATTGAGCGCCGTGAGCAGGCACGAACAGATCGTGACTGGGGGGAAGCAGACCGCATCCGGGATGAACTTACAGGACTGGGAATCGTGCTGGAGGATGGCGGCGGCGGCACCCGGTGGCGGCGTGAATAAGGCCTGGTTTTATCCGTCGTGCAGCGTCTCCGCCGCATACAGGGTGTTCTGTAAAAGTGTAGCCACGGTCATGGGCCCCACGCCGCCGGGTACCGGGGTGATCCAGCCGGCGCGCTGTTGTGCGTTTTCAAACACCACATCACCAATCAGCCCGGTATCGGTACGATGGATACCGACATCGATGACGGTGGAGCCTGGCTGCACCCATTCCCCCGGTACCAGCCCCGGTTTGCCAGCGGCGACCACCAGAATTTCAGCGCTGCGTACGTGTTTTTCCAGGTCTTTGGTAAAGCGGTGGCAGCAGGTGACCGTGGCACCGGCCATCAGCAGCTCCAGTGCCATGGGCCGGCCAACATGGTTGGATACGCCCACGACCACAGCTTCGCGTCCGTAATAGGATTCATCGGTGCTGTCGAGCAGGGTGATAATGCCGCGTGGTGTACAGGGTCGGAGTTGCGGAACGCGCAGCGCCAGACACCCTACATTGTAGGGGTGAAAACCGTCGACATCCTTGTCCGGGTGGATGCGTTCGATAACAGTTTCGGAATTGATATGCCCGGGCAGCGGCAGCTGTACCAGGATACCATCAATTCCGGCATCGTCATTGAGGGTGTCGATGAGGTCCAGCAGCTGTTGCTGGGACGTATCGTCCGGGAGATCCCAGGAGCGGGACAGTACGCCGGATTCTTCACAGGCACTACGTTTGTTACGCACATAAATTTCAGATGCAGGGTCGCTGCCCACCAGTATAACGGCCAACCCTGGTGGGCGTTTCCCGGATTTCAGTCGCGTAGTAATGCCCTTTTTGACCTGCTGTCGGATGTCTGCGGCAATGGACTTGCCGTCGATGATGCGGGCACTCATGATTTGCTGGATACACTCGGCGCGAACGGGGCACGAATTTTCGCACGCAGCGCTGGAACGAACAAGCCAGGCTGCCTGTGTCTGGTATAATTCGGGGCTTCAGGTCGTTGACGAAGTCAGGGTGTAAACGTATTATCGCCGGCCCGGTCCGCTCTGAATCAGGGCCGGGGTGGGGTCGGACCCCGGTTAGGGCGAAGATTTCGGGGTATAGCGCAGTCTGGTAGCGCGCCTGCTTTGGGAGCAGGATGTCGGGAGTTCGAATCTCTCTACCCCGACCATTTGGTTGGTGTCTGTTGGGTAGGTAGTAACGGGCTGCATTGAAGTATTCGGCCCCGGTAGCTCAGTCGGATAGAGCAACGGCCTTCTAAGCCGTGGGTCAGGGGTTCGAATCCTCTTCGGGGCGCCAATGTAGTGTGGCAGTATTGCTGCACGCAAGACAGTTTTAATGGCGGGCGTAGCTCAGTTGGTAGAGCCCCGGATTGTGATTCCGGTTGTCGTGGGTTCGAGCCCCATCGTTCGCCCCAGTTTGGGGCCGTTAGCTCAGTTGGTAGAGCAGGAGACTCTTAATCTCTTGGTCGAAGGTTCGAGCCCTTCACGGCCCACCATACTGCTGCCCGCGCCTGACGCGGGTTTTTTGTTTCCACATTCCATTCAGGGTTATGCTTGTTTTTCCATATCCGTATAATGACTTGTTAACGTTGCGGCCTCGCCATTAAAGGCGGTTGGGGTATATCGCGAAAGTGGCGGAATTGGTAGACGCGCTGGATTTAGGTTCCTGTGGGGCAACCCGTGAGAGTTCGAGTCTCTCCTTTCGCACCAAAAAATAATTTAATGTTAAGTGGCCGATGTAGTCGAAAATACGTATTACATATAAAATACAGTAACTTACAATATATTCAGATTGAGGAAATATCATGCAAGTCTCAGTTGAAACGACCAGCGGACTAGAGCGCCGCATGACGGTGCAAATACCCGCAGATCAGGTTGATCAGCAGGTTCTGGGCAAGCTGCAGGAACTTGTGCGTACGGTTCGGCTGGATGGTTTCAGACCAGGCAAGGTGCCGATGAGCGTTGTCAAGAAGCGCTATGAAAGCCGGATTCGCCAGGAAGCCGCAGGTGAGCTGATAGCCTCAAGTTACGAAGAAGCTTTACAGCAGGAGAATCTTAAGCCGGCGGGTAACCCCAGTATTGAGCAAACCAGGAATCAGCCTGGCCTGGAGCTTGAATTTGTAGCCACATTTGAGGTGTATCCTGACATTGAGCCACCCGAGATGAGCGATATCACTATTGAGCGCCTGTCTGCAGAGGTGACGGATAGTGACGTCGACAACATGGTTGAAAAACTGCGCAAGCAGCGAGTCACATGGGCCAATGTCGAACGTGCATCCGGGCAGGGCGACCGCCTGGAAATAGACTTTAAGGGTACGGTCGACGGTCAGCCCTTCGCTGGGAACGAAGCACAGAATGTTCCCCTGGAACTTGGTAGTGGCACCATGATTCCTGGTTTTGAGGAGCAGCTGGTTGGTGTCAGTGCGGGAGATACGAAGACTATAGAAGTTACGTTCCCGGACGACTATGCTTCCAAGGAAGTCGCTGGCAAAACCGCGAAATTTGATGTAACCGTTCACAGTGTGGCGGCTGCTGAATTGCCCGAAGTCAACGATGATTTTGCGCGCGCTTTTGGCGTTACCGATGGTGGCGTGGATCAGCTACGTTCAGAGATTCGTAGTAATATGGAGCGCGAACTGGAAGCGGCTATCAAATCCAGGGTAAAACAGCAGGTGTTTGATGCATTGCTGGATAAAGTGAATGTTGATGTGCCTGCGTCGTTGATTGATAGCGAAGTGGATGCCCTGATCAAGAAAGATCAAGGCAGTGCCGATGCAGGGATCGACCGCAGCCAGCTTGAAGCAGAGGCGCGACGGCGTGTCGCGCTTGGGCTTCTGATTGCCGAGGTTATTCAGAGAAACCAGTTGCAGGTTGACCCGGAGCGTGTGCGGGAAACTATCGAGAAGCTGGCGCAGTCATACGAAAAGCCGGAAGAAGTGGTGCAGTGGTATTACAGCAATCAGGACATGCTGGCCGGTATCCAGACTCTGATTATGGAAGATACGGTGGTCGAGTGGGTTGCCGGGCAAGCAAGAGTTAACGAGAAACCAGCAGTTTTTGAGGAAATCATCCAGGCCTGATCCAGGTTTGTGACATATAAGGAACGTGATAGATGTCAGATAGTAATATCAAATATGGAGCAAGCGAGACACAGGCATTGAACCTGGTACCAATGGTCATTGAGCAGACGGCACGTGGTGAGCGGTCCTACGATATTTATTCGCGCCTGCTCAAGGAGCGTGTGGTGTTTGTGGTCGGTCCGGTCGAGGACTACATGGCTAATGTAGTGGTTGCCCAGCTGCTGTTCCTTGAATCCGAGAATCCGGACAAGGACATCCACCTGTACATAAATTCGCCCGGTGGTTCTGTCACCGCAGGACTGGCCATTTATGACACCATGCAATTTATCAAGGCCGATATCAGCACCATGTGCATCGGTCAGGCAGCCAGCATGGGTGCTGTGCTGCTGGCGGGTGGCGCCAAGGGCAAGCGTTATTGCCTGCCACATTCCCGAATGATGATCCACCAGCCGCTGGGTGGCTACCAGGGCCAGGCTACCGACATCGATATTCACGCGCGTGAGATTCTCCTGGTGCGCGAGCGTCTTAATACCATCCTTTCCAACCATACAGGGCAACCCCTGGACAAGATTCAGGCGGATACCGACCGGGATAATTTTCTGGGGGCAGAGGATTCCAGAGATTATGGCCTGATAGACGAGATCCTGGTGTCGAGGAAAGAAGATGATAAAAAGGCTAAAAAACCGTAGATTGCCACCGGGAACACTTGCCAGACCGGCTTCTACGGTGTTGAATAGGCACTGGCTATAGTTGGTAATACTCTGGGTGTTCAGGTGATTACGGATCTGCCGCTGATAGGGTCAGGAGATATACCGAGAGTCGGGGACAGGACATGAGTAACGATCGAAACGGGAAAAGCGACGACGGAAAACTGCTTTATTGCTCTTTCTGCGGAAAGAGCCAGCATGAAGTGCGCAAACTGATTGCTGGCCCGTCGGTGTTTATTTGCGATGAGTGTGTCGAGCTCTGTAATGACATCATCCGAGAGGAGATGCAGGAGAAGACGTCCGGCGGCAGCAATAAATTACCCAAGCCCCAGGAGGTCAATGAAGTACTGGATGAGTACGTCATAGGCCAGGCCAACGCCAAAAAAGTACTGTCGGTTGCAGTCTACAACCACTACAAACGTCTGGAATCCGGTGGCAAGAAGGATGAGGTAGAACTTTCCAAGAGTAATATCCTGCTAATCGGCCCGACCGGTTGCGGCAAGACCCTGTTGGCAGAGACACTCGCACGTCTGCTTAATGTCCCGTTCACGATCGCCGATGCGACCACTCTGACGGAGGCGGGTTACGTAGGCGAGGATGTGGAAAACATCATCCAGAAGCTGCTGCAGAAGTGTGACTATGATGTTGACAAGGCACAGACTGGCATTGTCTACATTGACGAAATTGACAAGATTTCCCGCAAGTCGGACAACCCCTCTATTACACGTGATGTATCAGGTGAGGGTGTGCAGCAGGCATTACTGAAGCTCATCGAAGGTACTGTGGCATCGGTTCCTCCACAGGGTGGCCGCAAGCACCCACAGCAGGAATTCCTGCAAGTGGATACATCCAATATCCTTTTCATTGTCGGTGGTGCGTTCGCAGGTCTGGAAAAAATTATCAAGGGTCGCTCGGAAAAAGGCGGCATTGGTTTTTCTGCAGAGGTTAAAACCAAGGATGAGGAGGTCAATGTAGGTGAAGTCCTCTACGATGTGGAACCCGAGGACTTGATCAAGTTTGGGCTCATTCCCGAGTTTGTCGGCCGTCTCCCGGTTGTGGCGACGCTGGAAGAACTCGACGAGGATGCCCTGGTCAGTATTCTGACCGAGCCTAAAAATGCGCTCACCAAACAGTATGCGAAATTGTTTGAGATGGAAGGCACAGAAATAGAGTTTAGAGAAGAAGCGCTCAGGGCTATCGCCAGAAAGGCCATGGAGCGTAAAACAGGTGCACGTGGATTGCGCACCATAATGGAGCACGTGCTGCTGGATACCATGTACGAAATACCCTCCCTGAGCAGCGTACAGAAAGTTGTTGTGGATGAGCGGGCTATTGCTGGTGAATCAGAGCCGTACCTGGTGTATGACTCCGATCAGGACCAGCTTGCGGCATCATCCGACTAAGCTCCCCCCGTTTGAACTAGAACTGATGCCTGGCACCTGCACGGTGGCCGGATGGACGTTTGTCTATCAGCAATAGACTATACTTCAGCACCAATCCCCGTTTTCTGCACGCCTGCCGACAACGGGCGGTAAGTGGCTTGCTTCTTGCAGTTTTCCGGGTGGGGATAAAAACCGTCATTGAAATGTCTTATGGTTGTCCCCATATAAAGCCATAAATCGCTGTGAGCTAAACGCGCTCTTTGACCAGAACCGGACACGAGGTACTCCTTATGGAGCAGAACGAAAACACCACTGAAGAAAGCAATAACTCAACGGCTATCGTCCCAGTTCTACCTCTGCGCGATGTCGTCGTCTATCCTCATATGGTTATCCCGCTGTTCGTGGGGCGGGAAAAGTCGATCCGGGCGCTGGAAGCTGCTATGGACGATGACAAGCGGATACTGCTGGTCGCACAAAAGAGTGCGGAAGTTGATGACCCGCAGGTCGAGGATATTCATGAAATTGGAACCCTGTCGACAATTTTGCAATTGCTGAAATTGCCGGACGGAACAGTCAAGGTTCTGGTGGAAGGTGCCGAGCGCGCTGCTGTCGTGAAGTTTGAAACTACTGACGAATTTTTTTCCGCCAGCATAGAGCGCAGAGGGGGCGGAGAACAATCCGGTGAGCGTGAGGTCGAGGTGCTGATGCGTTCATTGCTGACCCTGTTTGACCAGTACGTGAAGCTGAATCGTAAGGTGCCGCCGGAGATCCTGACTTCGTTGTCGGGTATCGACGAACCGGGCCGCCTTGCGGACACGATAGCCGCCCACATGGTACTCAAGCTGGACGAGAAACAACGCATCCTGGAAATTGAGGACGTATCTGCACGCCTCGAACACCTGATGGGTATTATCGAAGGCGAGATCGATGTACTGCAAATCGAAAAACGCATCCGTGGCCGCGTAAAGCAGCAAATGGAAAAGAGCCAGCGTGAGTATTATCTTAACGAACAGATGAAAGCTATCCAGAAAGAACTGGGCGACATGGATGATGTGCCCAATGAAACGGATGAGCTGCAGGAAAAAATCGAAAAGGCAGGTATGAGCAAGGAGGCGAAGACAAAGGCCAACGCAGAGTTGAACAAACTCAAAATGATGTCTCCAATGTCTGCCGAAGCTACGGTAGTACGCAACTACATAGACTGGCTGGTAAGTGCGCCGTGGAAAAAGCGCACCAAGATTCGCCATGATCTGACCCGGGCAGAGACCGTCCTCGATGAGGATCACTACGGGTTGGACAAGGTCAAGGAACGTATTCTTGAATACCTTGCAGTACAGCAGCGCGTACGCAAGTTGAAAGGACCGATATTGTGCCTGGTCGGGCCTCCGGGTGTTGGCAAGACTTCTTTGGGCCGGTCTATTGCGCGTGCAACCAATCGAAAATTTACTCGTATGTCACTCGGTGGCGTACGTGATGAAGCCGAGATTCGTGGCCACCGGCGAACTTATATCGGTTCACTGCCAGGAAAGATTATTCAGAACCTTTCCAAGATTGGTGTGCGAAATCCGCTGTTCCTTCTGGACGAAATCGACAAGATGTCCATGGACTTCCGTGGCGATCCCTCATCGGCTTTGCTGGAGGTGCTTGATCCTGAACAGAACAGCACCTTCGGTGATCACTACCTGGAAGTTGAATTCGATCTCTCTGACGTGATGTTTGTTGCCACCTCGAATTCGTTGAATATTCCCGGGCCCTTGCTGGACCGCATGGAAGTCATTCGGATTCCGGGATATACAGAAGATGAGAAGGTCAACATCGCGACACGCTATCTGCTGCAGAAGCAGATCAAGAATAACGGTTTGAAGGATGGTGAACTTTCCATCACCGATGAAGCGATCCGTGACATCGTTCGTTACTACACGCGCGAGGCAGGCGTGCGCAATCTGGAACGCGAGATTGCCAAGATTTGCCGCAAGGTGGTCAAGGAGCTGCTCCTCACTGAGGGTGGCGAAAGTCTTACTGTGTCACCAGTCAATGTCGAAAAGTATCTCGGAGTGAAACGTTTCCGTTATGGACGGGCTGAAGAACACGACCAGATCGGCCAGGTAACAGGTCTGGCATGGACCGAAGTGGGTGGAGAACTGCTCAGCATTGAAGCCACAATCGTACCGGGGAAAGGACGCCTGATTCACACTGGCCAGCTTGGCGAAGTGATGCAGGAATCTATCCAGGCTGCGACCACAGTGGTCCGCAGTCGCGCAGAGGCGCTGGGTATCGAAGAGGACTTCTATCAGAAGTACGATATCCACGTGCACGTGCCGGAAGGTGCGACACCTAAGGATGGTCCAAGTGCAGGTGTCGGAATGTGTACCACGCTGGTGTCAGCCTTGACCCGGATTCCGGTGCGCGCTGATGTCGCCATGACCGGCGAAATCACACTGCGCGGTGAAATTTTGCCAATAGGTGGTCTGAAGGAAAAACTGCTGGCTGCGCACCGGGGCGGGATTACAACCGTTTTGATCCCGGAAGAAAATCGAAAGGATCTTGCTGAAATCCCGGAGAATGTCAAAGACAAACTTGATATCCGGCCAGTGAAGTGGATTGACGAAGTGCTGGAAGTGGCTCTGCAGCATGCACCTGAACCGCTGTCTGCAGACGCGAAAACGGAAGCAAAAGCAAAGGGAAAGGGAAAGCAGTCTGGTAAGACCAAGACCGTTAGAACACATTAAAATCACGTTCGAATTGCCCTCGGGCCTGCGTAATCAGTATTCTTTTACGCTGGCCCGAGGGCTTTTTATTTGACGTATCCCGAGCCTGCTTGGTATAAAGCCGGGCACAGGTATGGGGGGCTCGTGGCAAACCGCCTTTATATTTAGGGATTTGGCCATTATTTAGTCAGCTCCTGTACGCTTTTTTATTCCATATATTTTAAATCCAATAATCGAGGGTCGCACTCTTATGAATAAAGCCGAGTTAATAGATGCAGTCGCCAGTTCCACGGATCTTTCCAAAGCAGATGCGACCCGGGCAGTCGATGCTGTGCTTGATAACATCACCGAAACCCTGCGCGGTGGTGATTCCGTGACACTGGTCGGGTTTGGTACCTTCGAGGTCCGTTCGCGCGCTGCCCGTGCCGGCCGTAACCCTCAGACAGGTGAAACCATCCAGATCAAGGCTTCAAAATCACCGGCCTTTAAGGCTGGCAAAGCATTTAAGGATGCCGTAAACTAGCGCGCTACCCTGGGGTGCTTAGCTCAGCTGGGAGAGCGTCGCCCTTACAAGGCGAATGTCGGGGGTTCGATCCCCTCAGCACCCACCAAGGTTTTGGAGTGGTAGTTCAGCTGGTTAGAATACCGGCCTGTCACGCCGGGGGTCGCGGGTTCGAGTCCCGTCCACTCCGCCACCTTATAGAACGGGCGTCCAGCAGGGCGCCCGTTTTTTATTTGCGCGCAGTACAATAAGCGCGACGGTTAATAAATCAAGTACGCAACAGGATAAGTCATCATGTTACAAGCAATGCGCGATAAGGTAATGGGGGGGTTGGGCTGGTTCATCATCGGTCTGATTATTGTCACCTTTGCTCTGTTTGGCCTGGGTTCGTATTTGCAGGACAAGTCCCAGGTTTTTGCGGCTGTCGTGAACGATGTAGAGATATCGAACCGGGAACTCCAGATGGCCTACCAGCAGCAGCGGGCGCAGATGGAGCAAATGATGGGTGATGCTTTTAATCCGGCGCTGATCGATGAAGATATGCTCAAGCAGCGCGCCCTGAATACGTTGATTGACAAACAGTTGCTGTTACAGGCGGTGGAAGCCGAAAGCATGCAGATCAGTGACCAGCTGCTTGCCGCAAGGATACACGCGATTCCGGCACTTCAGGTCGATGGGGAATTTTCTGAGCAGCGCTACAAGGACCTTCTGGCACAACAGGGACGGGTGCCCGCCGGTTTCGAACAGGCCCTCAGGCAGGATATGCAGATAGAACAGTTGCTGGCCGGTCTTTCCCGGACAACATTCGTGACTCGCGCCGAGCTGGAGCGTTCCTATCGTCTGCAGGAACAGAAACGTGACTTCAGCTACCTGGTGGTTGCATCAGAACCATTCCGGAAAAACATGGAAGTTGGTGATGACCAGGTGGAAGCGTATTTCAGCCAGCACAGTGAAGAGTTCATGGCCCCCGAGCGTGTGCGCCTGGCTTACCTGCGCCTTAGTGGTGAAGGGCTTGGCAAGGATATCGAAATTGAAGAAGGCGACCTGCTGGCTTATTACGAGGAACGAAAGCAGGCCCTCCTTACCCAGGAACAGAGACGTGCCAGCCATATTCTGATACAGGTTGCCGCCGATGCTGATGAAGATGCCGTAAACAAGGCAGAGGCAGAAGCCAGGGACGTGTTGAAACAGATTCAGGCAGGTGGGGATTTTGCCGAACTCGCCAGGAAGTACTCAAAAGATCCCGGTTCATCAGCGCAGGGTGGCGACCTGGGCTTTTTTGCGCGTGGTGCCATGGTTCCGGAATTTGACGATGCAGTATTCAGCCAGCAAGTTGGCGATGTATCAGAGCCCGTCAAAACGCAGTTCGGATTCCACATCATAAAACTCGCTGAAATTCGTGGCAGTGAGATTCCTGAGCTTGACCAGGTGCGGGTGGAGTTGATCGATGAACTCAAGCAACGCGAAGTGGACGAACTGTTCTACGAACAGCTGGAGCTGTTAACCGATGTGAGTTATGAAAACCCGGACTCCCTGGATGCTGCCGCTGAAGCGCTGGGGATGGAAGTGCAATCCACTGACTGGATAACAGCAGACGGGGGTTCCGGCATAGCTGAGTACCCGAAAGTACGGCTGGCAGCTTTCAGTGACGATGTTCTGGAAGCAGGGAACAACAGCGAACCGGTTGAAGTCGGCAGCAACGACGCCATTGTGGTACGGGTTGAAGAGCGCCAAGCAGCCCGCCCTGAGTCGCTGGAAACAGTAAAGGAATCGATTGTTGAAATCCTGAAACGGAAGCTGGTGATGGAAAAAACCGCTGAGGAAGGTAAAGCGCTGTTACAGAAGCTGGAGCAGGGTGCTAAGCTGGAAGAATTGAATGATCAGGACTACCTGACTTTCAAAAAGGCAGAAGGTGTTAATCGTTCAGCGCCGGAAATTAATCCTGAAGTTGTGCGCGAGGCCTTCAGGATGGCGCGACCCGCAGAAGGTGGGAGCGAGGACAAGGGTTTTCAGTTGAGTAATGACGACTACGCTATCGTGCGGTTGACCAGCGTAAATGACCCTGATCCAGCGGCTATACCGGAGAAGGATCGTACGCAACTTGAGCGCGGTTATGAGAACATGCGCCGCACTCTGGTGCAGTCAGCTCTGCTCGAGGGGTTGCGCGCACGCGCAACCATCACTGTTCCGGAAGAACAGCAGCCCTGATACGGTTAGCACCTCCAGGGATAAATATCCGATTGTGATTCATTCCAGCCGTGCACATTAAACTCCACTGGCAGATATTGATTGCGCTTGTTCTGGCAGTGGTTGCCGGATACCTGAGTGGTAAGGAAGGAACCCTGCTGGGTGTAGTGCTCTATCAGGTCTACGCGTTCATTGGCGCCATGTTTCTGAATGCGTTGAAGATGATAATAGTACCGCTGATCATGTCATCCATTATCACCGGTGTTTCGAGTGTCGGTGGATCACATGGCCTGGGACGGCTGGGTGGCAAGACCCTCCTGTTTTATCTCACCACAAGTCTGTTGGCCATTGTGACCGGACTGCTGTTCGTGAACCTGTTGAATCCGGGCATTGTTCACGGAGTGCCCGCGGGGGAGGTGATGGGCCTCAATCTGGAAGCAGCTAACCAGGTTGCCGACAAGGTTCAGGGGAAATCCGTTGCCGACCTGACCGGTGTATTCCTGAGCATGGTGCCGCCCAACGTTGTGGCAGCTGCAGCTGACGGTCAGATGCTGGGGTTGATCTTCTTCAGCCTGTTGTTCGGGTACTTCATGACCCGGATCGACAAGGACAAATGCACTATGCTGGAGCGCTTCTGGCAGGGTGTTGCCGATGTCATGATGGGCATTACCGGCTTCATCATGAAATTTGCACCGCTGGGCGTTTTTGGCCTGGTGGCGAAGACAGTGGCCGGTATTGGTCCCGAACAGCTCGACGAGCTGGCGCTTTCACTGGGCACCTTTACCCTGAGTGTTCTGCTGGCACTGGCGGTGCATGTGCTGGTGACCCTGCCTCTCATGCTTGCCTTCATTGCCAGGGTGAGTCCATTGCGGCACTACAAAGCCATGATGCCGGCTATCCTGACCGCCTTCTCGACAGCATCCTCTTCAGCGACCCTGCCATTAACCATGGAGTGCGTACAGGACAATGCGAGGGTGTCCAGCCGTACCTCCAGTTTTGTGTTGCCGCTGGGTGCGACTGTGAACATGGACGGTACAGCGCTGTACGAGTGCGTGGCGGCGATGTTTATTGCCCAGGCTTATGGGCTGGAGCTTGGTTTCGTGACCCAGTTCACCATAGTACTGGTCGCCTTGTTGACGTCCATTGGCGTTGCCGGAATTCCCGCCGCGAGCCTGGTGGCGATCACTATAATTCTTACAACTATCGGACTTCCGGTAGAAGCGATTGGCCTGATACTGGCGGTAGACCGGATACTGGATATGTTCCGGACCTCGGTGAATATTTTCAGTGATTCCTGCGGTGCGGTAATAATCGCAAAAAGTGAAGGTGAACAGGGTATCCTGAAAGGGTAGCGCCTCTACCGGCGGCGGTCGTCAACCCAGCGGCGGCATGCCTGTCGTGTTGTAGCCAGCGTCCACATAGGTCACTTCGCCTGTGATCCCCGACGCAAGGTCTGAACACAGGAAAGCTGCCGCGTTACCCACTTCTTCTATGGTGACATTGCGGCGCAGCGGTGCTGTGTTTTCCATCATGGTCAGCATTTTACGGAAATTGGTGATGCCTGCTGCCGCCAGCGTTTTGATAGGACCGGCAGAGATGGCGTTAACGCGAATGCCATCCGGTCCCAGGCTCTGGGCCATATAGCGCACATTGGCTTCCAGGCTGGCTTTGGCCAGCCCCATGACATTGTAATTGGGCATGGCTTTTTCGGCGCCGTAATAGCTCAGTGTCAGCAGAGAGCCGTCGCGCCCTTCCATCATGCGGCAACCGGACTTGGCCAGCGCCGAAAAGCTGTAGGAACTGATTTCATGGGCGACACGGAAACCCTCGCGGCTGACAGATTCGAGATAGTCTCCTTCCAGTTCGGCGCGTGGTGCAAAAGCGACTGAGTGCACAATAATATCGAGGCCATCCCAGTAGTTGTCCAGGTGGTCAAATACAGCGTCAATTTCTTCATCACTGGAAACATCACAGGGTACAGTAATTTCAGTACCGCATTCGCCGGCCATTTTCCCTACCCGGTCACGAAGTTTCTCGTTCTGGTAGGTGAAGGCAAGTTCAGCACCTTCGCGCTGCATGGCCTTGGCGATGCCCCAGGCGATAGACCGGTTACTGGCGAGTCCGACGATGAGCGCACGTTTACCGCTTAGAAATCCCATGGCTGAGCTGACCTCTGAATTTTAAGATTTGGTGGCGGTAAGGTACCGGAAAAACACCCATACTGGAAGGGTCTGTGAAACTTCTTGATCGGGCTCTATAATGCGGCCTCATGCGTGCGCCAGGACTGTTGTTCAACCGCTCGATCCCGTTCGAGAAATGGATGCTGTTCTTCGTGGCGGTTTTTGTTGCTACTGCCTGCAGTGATCAGTCCTGGAACAGTCCCTATCCGCCCGACCAGGCGGGACAGAATATTCTCTACTCTTCGTTCTCGGCGCGCCCTAATCATCTGGATCCGGCGCGCTCCTACAGTTCCAATGAAGTGGTGTTTAACGGACAGATTTACGAGCCACCGCTGCAATACCATTTCCTTAAACGCCCGTATCAACTGGAACCGCTCACCGCCACGCAACAGCCTGAAGCGTATTATCTGGGTGAAGCGGGTCAGCGCCTGCCGGACGGTGTCAATGACGATGAAATCGCCTACAGCGTATATGACATCGAAATTCAAAAGGGTATCCGTTACCAGCCACACCCGGCATTTGCAAAAGACGAGCAGGGCCGGTATGTCTATCATGCATTGCGTGAAACGGACCTGGATTCGGTGAATGCACTGTCTGATTTCCGGGAGTCCGGCAGTCGCGAGCTGATCGCCGCAGATTATGTGCGCCAGATAAAACGGTTGGCACATCCGCAGCTGAACTCACCGATATTCGGCCTTATGTCGGAGTATATTGTTGGCCTGAAAGAGTATGCCACGACGCTGGAACAGGCCTACAAGAAGAAAAGCACGGATACGTCACAGCCGCATTACCTGAATCTGGAAGATTTCCCGCTGGCTGGCGTAGAGGTGCTGGATCGTTACCGTTATCGCATCAAGGTGCGCGGGAAATATCCGCAGTTCCTGTACTGGCTGGCGATGCCGTTTTTTGCACCGATTCCGTGGGAAGCCGATCTGTTCTACACGCAGCCGGGGATGAAGGAACGCAACATTACCCTGGACTGGTACCCGGTCGGTACGGGCCCCTACATGCTGACTGTCAATAACCCCAACCGGCAGATGGTGCTGGAGCGCAACCCGAATTTCCGCGGTGAACCGTATCCCAGGGAAGGTGATTCGGGT